>LNFM01006187.1_pt1 | contig 19896 bp, 15 predicted proteins | sample 596031 | NCBI WGS metagenome assembly LNFM01 (sample SAMN04254537, study PRJNA301005) | activated carbon metagenome | isolation source: dual media filters at the Ann Arbor, Michigan drinking water treatment plant | place: USA: Ann Arbor | reverse complement strand
AGTGAACGATGTTTATATTCACCTCATCGGACGGGCCAGACACCAGACGGACCCACCGGACCAGACACACGAGAGACCTCGGAGATACCCCATGAAGACGATCCTCGCCTCGATCCTCGCCCTCGGCCTCCTCGCTGGCGCCGCCTCGGCCTCCACCCTCACCCCCGTCCAGGCCGACACCACGACCTCGGACTACTGCAAGCCCTACTACGGCTGGTAAGCGCCACCCCCGATTTTCCCCGCCGGCGCCTGCGGTCCTCTGGTGCCGGCACCCCTACTGTCCGACGCATTGCAACGACACCCCATATTCAAGCAGCAGCCCTCCGGCCTCACCGCCGGGGGGCTTTTTGCATGACGACGATGAGGGTCCGGCGACGACGGTCAGGGCAGGTAGACGCGTTGGCATGGCGCGATGCCATCGGGGTGGTCGAGGCGGCGGCCATTGGCGCGTAGGATGCGCCGGTAACGCTTGCCGTTGCCATAATGTGCGGCGGCGATGCTCCAGAGGCTGTCCCCACCGCCGACAACGTACCAGCCGGGCCTTTTGATCCGCGCTCCCGCGGTCCCGCATCCCGCCCGATCGCTTGCGCCCCCCCGATCCCTTGCGGTCCGGGGTGCCGCGACCGAACCGCCGCGCGCCCCAACTGCACCGGGCGGCTCGGGACGTGCAATCGGCGCCGGCCCCGCCGAGACACCAACAGGGCGCGTGACCGGGGACACCTTTCCGACCAGCGCTGCAGCCGCAATGGCGCGCCGCGCCGCCTCCGCTGCGCTTCGGGCCTCACGCACGATCAGCCGATCTGCACGGCGCCGCACCTTGCGATCAACGGCAAGCTCGGCCGTCCGTCTCGCCGCCTCGATCGTCTTGACCGACACGGCAGCGCGATCCGCCTGCTTGCGAGCCGTATCCGCCGCGCGACGATTGGCTTGCCTGGCTTTTTCAGGATCGCCATCGGCTCTGCCGGGACTGACCGCGCCAGCGCCTCTGGCATCTGCCGAGGCGAGCGGCGCAGCGCCTGGCCCAGATTCTGCACCCGGCTGGCCAGCACTCGTTACCGCGCTCTCCACCGTCTTCGTTTCAGCCGCGATCCGCGCCGTCTCCGCCGTGGCACGCTCAGCCGCTTCCTTGGCACGACGCGCATCCTCGGACGCCCTCAGCTCAGCGGCGTGACGGAGGTCTGCCAGCCGTGCCATTTCCGCAGCCTTGGCCTCGGCCAACTTCGCAGCCTCGACGGCCTTCCGAGCCTCGGCCTCACGCGCGGCCTCAGCCTTCTTGACTGCCTCCGCAGCCTTGGCCTCGGCCAACTTCGCGGCCTCGAGGGCCTTCCGAGCCTCGGCCTCACGCGCGGCCTCAGCCTGCTTGACTGCCTCCGCAGCCTTGGCGTCGGCCACACGCTGCACCTCGGCTTGGCGGTCGGCCTCTGCGCGCCGGGCCGCTTCATCGACCGCAGTCTTGGCGCGCTTCATCGTCTCTTCTGCACGCAACTCAGCCGCGCGCCGCTCCTTCTCGGCTTTACGCAGCATTTCGGCCCGCCGCGCCTCTTCGAGCCTGCGTGCCGCCTCGGTTCCGCTTGCCTCTTCCTTCGCCGCCACTTGGCTCGCCGAGGCCTCAGTCATCGAGGGTGGTGCTCCCGAAACCGCCGTTGCAACCTCGACGGCTGTGCCTCCGCTTGCCGTGTCCGGCACCTTACCGACCTCCGAGCGTGTCGCCGCAGCGGGAGCCGTCACGTCGGGCGAAGGTGGCGTGGCACTGCCGTCCCCCCCGGCGGCGAGCTTGCCGACCACATCGCGCTGGAAGGCTCGATAGCCGCGATTGAGCCAGCCGAGAGCCCCGTCTCCGTCCGAATGATCATCGGCTTCGGTCGGGCTTGCGCCGCCGACTGCCTCGGTGGCAGGTGCCTGAGCCACCACCTGCTGCTCCGCAACGGGTTGTGCATCGGCCGCGACCCGATCGCCGGCCGGACCATGCCCGCTCGTGGCTGAGCTCGCTCCTTCGCTGACGACCGTGACCGAGGAGGTGTCGCTGAGCGGTTTCATGACGCCCGCCTGCGTCTCGCGCCGGGCTTTGTCGAGAAGCTCCCGTGCCCCGCCAATGAGCGTTGCCTGGTCGCCCTCGCCGATGACGATCCGGCTGTCTTTTCCACCCTGCATCTCGCCCTTGCGCGCCCACAGGGCAGCCCGCTCGGCAGCCTGGCGCTCGGCCGCATCGACAACCGGATTGGGCACCGTCGGCTCAGAAAGCCGATCGATCACGGCGCGGTAGTCGCGCTGGACCCGGGCGAGCCAGTCGCTGGCGCTTTCGATCGAGTGACGCACGCGGGTCGGTGCCGTCCCTTGTGGCGAGGTACCGTCATGTGCGGGCTCGGCTTGGCGTGGCTCCTCGCCCTTGAGGAAGCGGTCGAAGGCCTGATTGGCATCTCGCGCCAGTTCCTCGGCCCGCGACGTCGTGCTCGCCGGCACCTCTCGATCGCCAGTGGACGCTGTGCCCTGGGCGCAAACCGGGTGCACTGAGAGCGACGCGCCCACTGCCGTGGCAACCCACAGCGCCCAGACCACAGGCGACCGGATCGACATCACTCTGCCCATGCTCGTCGCCCTCATGCTCGCACTCACGCCTCGGTGCTTCACCCGGCTGCCATGCCGACTCCGATCCTAACCGAGACCCCGGAGCAACCGCGAACCCAGGCCCTCGCCGTGGTTGACGACGGACAATCTCGTCTACCCGCGCGAGCGATGCGCCGGGATTATGGTGAACTCTCGACATCGCGCGGCCCCGCCGATGGAACTACCGGCCGACGTTGCAGCTTTGCCACGCAAGGGCCGACCGTGATGCCGGGGATGCCGGGACCTGCCTCATTTGCCGGCGTGGGGCGTGCTAATCTGATTGGGCTTCGGCGAGCTGGTATGCCGCACGCCGTCGCTCCAACATGAAAAGGCAAAGACGGTCGCCCATATTCAGTGATCGCACCGCTTTCGGTTCCGACCACAGAGATCTCGGATACGAATTAAAATGCAGAAACAGCGCGTCAAGAACCGCCGTAAGCCCCAAAGCCCGATCACCTCGCCTGCCCTGGCAAAAGCCCGACGCAACGTCTGCGTTTTCTGTGGCTCAGGACCGGGTCGCAATCCCGCCTACGTAGCCGCGGCCCGCACCTTCGGCACGGCCCTGGCGACTGCCGGCCTCGGCCTCGTCTACGGAGGCGGCAGCCTAGGACTTATGGGTGAGGTCGCGCGCGCAGTCCTAGCCGGCGGGGGTCATGTGATCGGCATCATCCCGGAGTTTCTGTCCGAGAAAGAACGCATGCTCAAGGAGGTCGACGAACTGATCGTGACGTCCGACATGCACGAGAGAAAGCGCCTCATGTTCGAGCGCTCCGACGCCTTCGTGGCGCTGCCCGGCGGCATTGGCACGCTCGAGGAGCTGGTCGAGCAGATGACTTGGTCGCAGCTCGGCCGCCACGACAAGCCGGTCGTGATCGCCGACGTCGATAACTTCTGGGCGCCGTTGAGGCGCCTGCTCGATCACATGCGCGAGGAGGCCTTCATCCGGCCGGGCCTCGAGGTGCGCTACTCGATCGTCGAGACCGCGGAGGCGATCGTGCCGTTCCTGGAAAAGAGCTTCGCGGCGGGCGCCGGTGCCGCCGGCGACGAGGACCTGATCGAGAAGTTGTGAGTGGGCCGCGCGTGGCGCCAGCATTGCGCTCTCGCCCCCCCCCCCCAACTCAACCGCATCTCGACGGCTCGGGGACATCGGCCGTAGGGGTCCCGGGGCAAAACCCCGGGACTATAGTGAGGCGCTACGCGAGCAGACAGGACCGCTGAGCTGCGGGTGCCCACTGCGGGCCATGACAACCCCACCTAACGGTACTGCCCGTCGAACGCCCCCTCGGGGCGCAAGTTGATTACCTTGCCAGTCTCGTCGACTTCAGGCCGGTTGATCGTGAACACATTTTCCGGGTTGAGCACGCCGTACTCCATGTAGCCGAGCCGCGCGATGGGCCGCATGGCACCGGTGTCGACGAGACCGTCCTTGATGTAGCGGTCGTCGATGTGGATGCCGACCACCTCGCCAATCACCATGGTATGGCTCGACGCCTTGCCGGGGCGGCCCGGCAGCTCGATCGTCTGCCACAGCTTGCACTCGAACGCAGCCGGGCTCTCCTTTACGCGCGGCGACTTGACGAGGTTGCCCGTCACCGCGGTCAGGCCCGCCAACGGGAATTCGTCGACGCCGTAGGGCACCGAGGCCGAGGTCGCGTTCATCTCGTAGCGCAGGTCCCAGGTGGCCAGAGAGCAGACGAACTCCTTGGTCTCGAGGATGTTCTTGAGGCTGTCCTTCATGCCGGCCGAGCCGAAGGCGACATAGGTCGGCCGCTCGCCCATGGCATTGAAGAAACTGTAGGGCGCGATATTGGCGACGCCGCTGGCGCTGATCGAGGAGATCCAGCCGATCGGACGCGGCACCATCAGCGCCTTGAACGGATCATGCTTCAGGCCGTGCTTGTTCGCGTGGGTATCGTAAAACACTGAGGATCTCCTTGGCTCTCGGCGCCGGGTCGATGACACCATACAGTCTACGCCCGCGAAATTCAGCTGATTGCTTGCCTGATCCGCCGCGCGTCCTGGCCAAGCTTACCGAGCCCGACGTGTTGTGAGCCGTCCGTTGCCATTTGGATGCGATCAGCGCGTACCCGCGAACGCCGCCGCAGGCCAAGTCGCAGGGCTCTGAGGCTCGACGAGAGCGGGAAACGCCTGGCGCACTGGACGGCGCGCGAGCTGGATCGGGCCTATAAGGCGCGGCGCCTCACCCGGTTCCGCCAGCACCACCTGCCCCGCTGGCTCGGCGATACTCGCGCGCGGCGGCACGAAACGACGGTCCGCCATAGCGATCGGTGGCGACGAGCCGGGCCGGGCGACGATTTCGGCGAGACGGGCATCCACGCTGGCAATTCGCTCACCCGATGCAGCCACGAACGGCAATATGAGCGCACTCCCAGAGCGCCGAGATCGAACGGCGGCCATGCGCGCCTCGTGGGCCTCGAGCATGGTGAGACCTTCGCTGCCACGATGATTGACGACCCGCAGCTGGGGTGCCGCGCGCGTTACGATCGCCGCCAAAAGGATGCCAGCGCGCGCTTGAAGGGGCTGCAGGTCGTCGCTCGTGTTCGCGGCAACCTCGACGCCCGGCCCAGCGCTGCCGTAGTTCGTGGCGTGCACACTGACGACGTCATAGGGCGCCACCTGCATGATGATCACGAAACGGTGCCCGCGCGCATCCGTCCCCTGCTTGCTCATGTAGAAGGGAACGAAAACCTCGCCGCTATGTGAGGAGATCGTGTCGTAGGGGTCGGTGTTGCGCGAGCTGTTGTGGAACTCGTGAAACACGAAGTAGCGCATGCTCCGGGAGCTGTGACGGCGGAGCCCCCGCCTGCCGCCAGGGCGGGCACTATGGGCGACGATCACGTACTCGGAGGGTGAGGTCCAAATGCGCCCGGCAGGGATCCAGCCGTCCCGCGCGATCAATGGCAGGGCCAGTTCGCAGCCAAGATCGGGGCAACTCTTGAATGCAGCGGCGGAAGGAGCGCGTCCTTCGGTTGCCGCAAGCGTCGCCATGGCGGCGTTGTAGGCCCCCTGACCTCGCTCGGTGCGGTAGAGCGGCCAGCCCGCGGCGATCGCCTGATCACCCTCGCTGCGCGGTCGCTCGGCGGCGCCGGATCTAGACGCACCGATATGGCGAGAGAGGACCTGATCGCCATTCTGGGCGACGGCTTGCGCCGAGAGCACCGCAGGGAGCCAGAGCGCGCTGAGCGCCAGAGTTGCAGCGCAAACGGCAAAGATACGCGATACGGCCCGCACGCCTTGGCACTCCCCCGTCTGTCCGAGCACTATTCGTGCCTCGTCATCGCGGCGCCAACAGGTCGAGACGATGGCAAAATTGGGAGCGGGCGGCGCGCGAACCCTGAAGCGCCACGAAGTGCCCCCCGCCCAGGCCGGGTCGCGCTAGTCGGCTGACGCGCGAGTGCCGGCTTGATGGAGCTGAGCCAAATGCTCAGCCATCTTCGAACTCTAAATTTACTTAAGCGTGTATACTACTTATTTCACAATCTCAGGTTTCAGATACTCGATGAAGGTCTGACGATGCGTATCTCTTCCCGTCGTGGCTGGGCGTTGCTGCGGCAACACTCAGTCCTGCTCTGTGTGGTTGTCCTGGCGGTCCTTTGGGCTGGCGTTTATCTGACGTTCCGTCAAACGCTCGTGTCCAATCAACGGGACCAAGTGAAGAACAGCGTCAACCTTGGTCTTCTGTTCGAGGAGACCACGTTGCGGACCATCGGCGAGGTCGAGAAGTCGCTGTTCTACCTGCGCCGCAACATCGAGGCGAGCCTCGGCAAGGCCGACTACCACCTGCTGGTCTCGCGCCAGGACATTATCAGCGAGACCATCGTTCAGTTCGCCATCATCGATGCCACCGGCATCATGCGCGCGACAAGCGCCTCGAAGGGCCCATCGAAGCCAATCGACCTCAGCGATCGGGAGCATTTCCGCTTTCATCTCGGCAAGGAGACAGATTCGCTCTTCATCAGCCGTCCCGTGATCGGGCGCGCCTCGGGCAAATGGTCGGTGCAGATCACGCGCAAGTTCGTCGACAAGGATGGGGCTTTCGGCGGCGTCGTCGTTGCCTCGCTCGATCCGGTGCATCTCGCCAATTTCTTCACGGCCATCGATCTCGGTCCCAAAGGGGCGATCTCGCTGATTGGCCTCGATGGCGTCGTACGCGCCTCCGGCGGCGGCAACAACGCGGGCGTGCTGGCCCTCGGCGAGGATCTCTCCAAAACGCCACTCTTCGATCGCATGCGCAACGACTCCGACGGCTCTTTCGCCTACCAGACGGAGCAGGGTGATCGCCGGACGATCACCTTCCGCAGGGTGCGCGGGCAGCCGCTGATCGTGGCGAGCAGCTTCAGCCAGACCGCCGTCGAGATGGACGCCTACAAGACGCTGAGCGCCCACGGCTCGTTCGCCGCGCTGCTGTCGATCATCATCATCGCAGTGTCCGTGCGCGGGGCTAAGGACCAGCTCCGCCTATCGTTCATGCAGTCACGTTCCCGTCGCAGCCGCCAACGGGCGCTGAGATCGGCCGAGCAACTGAGGCTCACCCTCGAAAACATCACCCAGGGCATTATCCTGGTTCGCCGGGATTGGACCATTCCCGTCATCAACCGGCGCCTGATCGAGCTGCTGGACCTGCCGGAGGACTGGCAGCGCCGGCCGCCGCGCTTCGACGACCTGATCCAACATCTCGAGGGGCAGGGAGAGTTCGAGATCGATCCGGCACCGGCAGGGGTCATGCCGGCCGCTCACTGGATGGAGCCGGGCACCGCGCCGACGCAGGCCACCTACGAGCGCCGCCGGCCTAACGGCACGGTGCTCGAGGTCCGGACAACGACATTGCCGGGCGGCGGCTTCGTGCGCACGCTCACCGACATCACCCACCGTCGCCGAGCACAAGCCGAGGTCGACCGGATCGCCCGCGAGGATGTGGTCACCGGTCTCGCCAACCGCCGTGCGTTCCACGAGGTTCTAGAGCGCCATGGCACGGCAACGCCATACGTGTTGCTCTATCTCGACCTGGATCGATTCAAGGTCGTCAACGACACACTGGGGCACCCCGTTGGAGATGCGCTGCTCCGCGCTGTCGGCAGCCGGATACTGGCCAGTGTCCGAGACGAGGACGTCGCTGCGCGCCTTGGTGGGGACGAGTTCGCCGTGCTGCTGACCAGCTATGGCACCGAGGACGCCGGACGTGCGGTCGCCGAGCGCCTCGTGAGGCGCCTGTCGCAGCCCTACGAGGTCGACGGCCACCAGATCATCATCGGAGTAAGCATTGGTCTGGCCATCGGCCCGCGCGACGGACGCAATGCCGATGATCTGCTCAAAGCGAGCGACATGGCGCTCTATTCAGCCAAGGCCGCCGGGCGTGGCACCTACCGCGTCTACGTTCCGAGCATGGACGACGAGGTGCGTGAGAAGCGGAAGCTGGAGCTGGACCTCCGGCGAGCGCTGAGCAACCACGAGCTCGAGCTGCACTACCAGCCGTTCTTCGACATCGCGACCCGCACCGTCCTGGGATTCGAGGCACTGATGCGCTGGCGGCACCCGGAGCGAGGCCTCGTATCACCGGCCGACTTCATTCCGATCGCCGAGGAGACCGGGCTCATCGGCCCGATCGGCGCCTGGGCGCTGCTGCAGGCCTGCCACGATGCGCTCGCCTGGCCCGCCGAGACGAGCGTCGCCGTCAACGTCTCATCGGTTCAGTTCAAGACCGGCGACGTCTATCGTGATGCGGTCGCCGCTCTGAGCGCTTCTGGCCTCCCGGCGCATCGGCTCGAGCTCGAGATCACCGAAAGCACCCTGATGGAGCAGGGCGACGCTACCGTGAACGTCCTGCGGGAACTTCGCGATCTGGGTATCTCGATATCGATGGACGACTTCGGCACCGGCTACTCGTCGCTGAGCTATCTCCGACGCTTCCCGCTGAGCAAGATCAAGATCGACCGCTCGTTCGTGATGGACCTGGAAAACTCGCCGAACGTCGAGGTGATCATCAGGTCGATCATCGATATCGCACGGACGATGGAAATGAAAACGACGGCCGAGGGCGTTGAGACGCCGCAGCAGCTCGAACTGCTCGCACGGCTCGGCTGCCATATCGGACAGGGCTACCTGTTCAGCAAGCCGCGACCCGTAACCGAGATCACCGAGTTGATGGCCGCATGGATGAAACCACCGGCCCAGGCCGCTTGATTCAAGGGCGCGCTCATGGTGCTCACCGCAGGATCATCGCAACGCCCATCAGCAACAGCACCAGGAGGACCAGCCGGCGGAATTCCTCGGCTGGGATGAACTTGCGAAGCCGACTGCCGATCTCCACCCCCGACAACGCCGGCAGCACGGAGAGAAATGACAGTCCGAGCAGTTGCGGCGTCATGATTCCAGTCGCAATCAGGCCGCTGGCCAGCACCAGCGAGCACACCAGAACAGCGAAGTTGATCGCCTGAACAAGCCGATCCGAGTCGAGATTGAGCGACATCATGTAGGGGAACAGCGGCATGACCTGCGATCCGGTAAGCCCCGTGAGCATCCCATTCAGAAACCCGACTGGCAGCTGCAAGCGGAAGGCAGCAGCCCGCGACAGCTGCATCCGAGGCCGCAGCAACGTCCACGCGACGTAGCCGACGATCAGCACGCCCAGCGTTTTCACGGCCACCGCCTGGTTGATCCAGACCAAGAGGGCGATCCCGACGGCAATGCCTGGCACCATCGACGCGTACAGGGTGCGAAAGCGGCGTACGGTCTCGACCAGGTGGCCCGTCGTCAGTGCCACCGCGACGTTGGTGGCAAGCGCGGGCAGCAGCACGATGGCCATGGCCGGCTTGAGCCCGAGCCCCGCGACCAGGAACGGCAGTGCACAGGTCGCATACCCCAGCCCCGTCGCTCCCTTGACAACGCCGGCCAGCAACAGCCCTGCCGACACCCATGCGAGGGTCGGCCAGCCGTCGTGCAAGGCCGCCCAGTCGAGAATCGCGGCCAGTTCCACCATGTCAGCTCGCTGATGCCAGCAGCCGTCCTGCTTCGTCCATGAACCACGGCTTCACGCTGCAACCCTTCCGCAGCGAGTACATGTAGAAGCGCGGCAAAGCGGCCGGAAACAGAAAGTCGAGCTCGCTGCCGTTGAAGGTCGCAAAAACGGCCTCGGGAAACGCCTTTTCTACCGCGCGCCGCTCGATCATGTTGGCGATGAGATAGCGCCGGGCGCCTTCGCGCGACGAGCCCGCGCCGCGAAACCACTTGTCGGCGCTTCGCGTCAAGAGATCCACCTGCTCCTCGTTGAGGTCCTCGAGATGCAGTGAGACCGGCCCTGCGGCGCGCACGATATCGCCGAGACGAAAGCACTTGTAGTCGCGCCCGGCGGCCACATTCCCGACGTCCGTGAAATAGCTTTCGAAGGCTCCCCGCGCGTGCCCGTTCAACTCGGCATGCGTGTCCGTGAAGATGAGACCCCACTCGGCACCGGGCGCATGGACAGCCGCCACCCTGCGGCTGAGGCTCGAAAGGAAATCAAGGCAGGCGACATCGGGAGGCGCGATGCGGTTGCGAGGCCCCTTTCCCCAATACATCACGAAGGTGATCGGCACGTGAGCGCGGATGGCGTCCGCGATTCGATATTCGATCTGCGCGATGTTGGATGGTTGCTCGCGCTTGAATGACCAGGTGTTGAACGCGGCCAGCACTTTGGCGACGTGCGCTGCGCCGGGACCGGCGTCTGGCTTGACGACTTGGCCTGCGGCCCTCACGGGAAGACTCATCGGTGCACGACTCATGATCACGACGCTCCAACGAAATACAATTTTAGGTTGTTATTAATAAAATCTGCACTCTTTAGTGTCAAATGCTGTTTAGCTGACACGCCCAAATTGCAGATCCCGCCATGTTGACCGCGGGATCAGGCCTTGCCTTTCCTGACATTGCCGGATGCAAGCGGGGTGCCTCGAGATCCGCCACTGGCACAGTGCTCGCCCACTCGCTAGGCTACGGGATCGAGATCCAATTCATCCCCCAACCCGCCTGACGGAGCCTGAGCCCATGCGTTGCGAGGTCGTGGCCATCGGAACCGAGCTGCTGCTCGGGGTCATCGTCGATTCGAACTCGTCGTGGATCGGCGAGCAGCTGGCGCTGGCCGGCATCGACTCGCTTTACCAGACCAAGGTCGGCGATAATTTCGGGCGCATGGAAGCGGTCATCCGACAGGCGCTCGAGCGCAGCGATGCCGTCATCTGCTGCGGCGGTCTCGGACCGACACAGGACGACATCACGCGCGACGTGATCGCCAAGGTAATGGGCGTGGAGCTACGCCGCGACGATGCGATCGCCTCGGACATCAGGCACCGGTTCGAAGTGCGCGGGCGCACCATGTCGGCCAACAATCTGCGTCAGGCCGACATTCCCGTGGGTGCCCATCCCATCCCCGAGATGCCGGGCACGGCGCCGGGCCTCGTCTGCCCGATCGGCGAGAAGGTGATCTACTGTGTCCCCGGCGTGCCGAGCGAGATGAAAGAGATGGTTGCAGGAACAGTCCTGCCCGACCTAAGGCGCCGCATGGGGGTCTCGGCAGTGATCCGCAGCCGCACGCTGCGTACCTGGGGTCTTTCTGAGAGCGGCATCGACGAGATGCTGACTGAGCGCATGGCCGAGCTCGACCGTCTCGGCAACCCCACAATCGCCTTCAATGCCAGCGGCATCGAGGGAATCAAGGTCCGCGTCACTGCCAAATGCGACGATGAGGAGACCGCCACCCGCATTCTCGACGCCGAGGAGAAGATCCTGCGCGCCATCCTGGGTGAGGCCGTGTTCGGCATCGACGACGAATCCATGGAGCTGGTCGTGCTCAATGCGCTGCGAGAACAGGGCCTGACCATCGCCGTCTCGGAATCGATCACGGGCGGGATTCTCGCCTCCCGGATGACGGCCATCGATATGGCCATGACGACCTTCAAGGGCGGTCTCATCCGACCCGACCGCGATCCCCTCGCACCGCCCGATATCCCGCCCGAGGCACGCAGCGTCCGAGACGCCACCGCCGCACGAGATGCCTTCAACGCCGACATCGGTCTCGCGGTCGTGGCCGCTGACCGCGACGAGGGCGCGCGACCCGGAACGGTGTTCATCACGGCCGTGTTTCGCGACACCCCGCACGCCGACATGACCGTGCTCCCAGGCGACCGGCGCCGCATGCGCGAATATGGTGTCATCAGCGCGTTGAACCTGTTGAGAAAAACGCTTTCCGCGTAGCATCGCCGCGGCCGAGGCGCGGACGCAATTGACAGTACCGTCGGCTGCGCCTAGGTTGCCGCATCTTTTCATCGGATCTCATGTCGTGCTGGCCTCGTGCCCTCGATCGGGCGCAGACGGTCGGCCGTCGACGTTGGGATCCGCAAACGGCCGGGGCTTATCATGAAGGTTCGCAATTCTCTGAAGTCGCTGCGGGGCCGTCACCGCGACAATCGCTTGGTCCGCCGCAAAGGGCGCGTCTACGTAATCAACAAAACCAACCGTCGCTTCAAGGCCCGGCAGGGCTGATCCTGCACGGGTATGAAGGCTTGCGGTGGTCGACAGGCGTCCCTCACATCGAGGCGGCGCCTGCATGCATTTTGACGCCACGATCGTAGGGCAGTATGATCGGGCCATGAAAAGAGCATTCCCTGCAATTGCGCTGTCCTCCGTCGCCGCCGTTGTGGCAGTCTTGCTGTCACCGCTGCTGCCTGCTCCATTCGACGCTAGGTTGGCAGCGCAAGGTGGTCCTGGCGGCCCCGTTCCGCCGTCGGCGGCAGAGCAGCCGCCCGAGACGGACCAGCCACCGGCTCCTCGCGAAGGCCCGCCGCGTGCGGTGCTGCCAAAGGAGCGATCAGACGGTGCGCGCCCCCTCGAAAAGCTGCCGCAGACGATCGAGGAGAAGCGGCGGCAGCTCGCAAACCTCTATGCACAGCTCGCCACGGCAGAGGATGACAAGGCGGCAGCCAAGATCGCCGCCAGCATCGAGCGTCTGTGGCGGCACTCCGGCAGCGACACCGTCAACCTCCTCATCAGCCGAGCCGCGAAGACAGCCGCCGAAAAGCGCACCGATCTCGCCGAGACCCTGCTCGATCGTGCTGTGACCCTCGCCCCCGACTATACAGAGGGCTTCAGTCAACGAGCGTTCTTCCATTTTTCGCAGAGCAACCTGACGGCGGCACTCGGCGACCTGCGCCGCGTCCTGGCGCTCGATCCCAACCATTTCAAGGCGCTTGAAGGGCTGGTGCAGATCTGGCGCGACACGGGCAACAAAAAAGGTGCCTACGAGGTGCTACGTCAGCTTCTCGACGTGCACCCGTTTGCGCCCGGTGCACAGCAGGCCTACGACGAACTCAAACGCGAGGTCGAAGGGCGCGGCATCTGAGTTCGCACAAGCGACTGGTTTTTTAGTTGGCTCGGCGACTCCCCTCCGGGGAGCCGGCCGCCGTGCATGGTCTCTTGCGTGTGCACGGCGACTTCCCTCCGGGGAGCCGGCCGCCGTGCATGGTCTCTTGCGTGTGCACGGCGACTCCCCTCCGGGGAGCCGGCCGCCGTGCATGGTCTCTTGCGTGTGCACGGCGACTCCCCTCCGGGGAGCCGGCCGCCGTGCATGGTCAGGGCAGGTCTTTCGGGTCGAACTCATTGAGCAACGGCTCACTCTTCGCAAAGCGCTGGATGTTGGCGAAGAACAGCTCGTCCCAGCGCCCTCGCACACCACTGCCTGCGAACGACGTATGGGACGTCATCCGCACCTTCGGATGGCTCCAAAGCGGGTTGTCGCCGGGCAAGGGCTCCTCGTGGAAAACGTCGAGCACCGCGGTTGCCAAGCGGCCTTCGTCGAGCGAGGCGATCATCGCGGCATCGTCGATCAGGGCGCCGCGAGCGATGTTGACCAGCGTGGCTCCGGGTTTAAGGCTCGCGAAAAGATCACGCCCGACACACCCACGCGTCTGCGCGTTGAGCGGACAGGCCAGCACCATCACATCGGTCTCGGCCGCGAAGCGTGGCAGATCGGCAAGCGTGCCGGCCGCATCGACCAGCTCCGACGTCTCGGGCGACCGGCGGACAACCATCGTGCGGGCGCCGAATGCCTTGGCACGCCGCGCGATCTCGCGACCGATCGGACCGTAGCCCACGATCAGCCAACTCGTTCCCGAAATCTCGCGATAGGGCGTGATCTTCCATTTGCGCTCGGCCTGTAGGCGGCGCTGCTCTTCAATCGGCTGGAAGACGGCGAGCACCTGGCCCATCACGTACTCGGAGATGGCAACGGCCTGCGCACTCGAGTTCGAAATCCGCGTGCCCTTGGCCGAGAGCTGCTTGTAGAACGGGTGATCGAGCCCGGCGTTGAAGGTCTGCAGGATCTTCGCCGATTTCAGTGCGAGGCAGAGGTCGAAACCGCCCTGCTGGAAGCCGTCCATGTTCATGTCCGACGAGAGCCAAACGTAGTCGACCGAGACGTCCCCGGGCGCCAAAGACCGGCCGCCTTGGAGCACCCGTCCGCTCTTGTCGAACGTCGCAATGTCGAGGTCGAGACCTAGGCCGCGCAGGCGATCGCCGATGCGCTGCAGCGCCTTGTCGTAAATCAGGAGGGTGACGGGCATCGGAGGCTCCTCGGGGATTGGTGTTGCCCAAGGCTAGTGCGTGATCGGCCGCGATGCGAGCCCGCAAGCACCTCGCTGGGTACATTCGTCTACCGGCTCGCAGTCTCCGGGGGATCTCCGAGGCGGATCGTCCAATCGCGGCTGTCGTTCGTGTCGACCTCCATGAAGCCGGCCTTCTTGTGCCCGCGCTGTTCGCAGTCAGCGTTTCCCTGAATCACGAAGGCCTTGTCATCCGTGCACATGATGGTCGGGCCAGCCCACTCGCCGCCCCGGTCGTAGTCGACGGCATGAACGTAGTAGAACCGGCTCGACAGCTTGCCCTTGAGCAGCGTCTCGCAGGACTCGCCAGCTATCGTCCACCAGCCTTCGGTGGCCCATCCGCTCCCAGATTGATAGCCGATTGCGATACCGACTCGCCCCGTCGTCGCGTTGCAGACCCTGAGATCAGCGGCGGCTGGCGAGGCCAACACAAGCAGTGACATCGCCGCGAGCGACGTGCGCAGGGACCACGGATCAGCTTTCGGGATTGATGAGGATGGCACGGAAATCATTGACGTTGGTGTGGGTCGGGCCGCGCGTGACGAGCGCGCGTAGGGTGTCGAGGTAGGGAGTCGCATCGTTCTTGTCGAGCGCGGTCGTGGCATCCATGTGGCGCGCGCGGCCCTCGTCCACAGTGCTGCTCGTGACAAGGGCGCCGGCCGGGTCGGTGACGAGCCCCTCGCCGCCGTCGATGCCGTCGGTATCGGCCGCGATCGCCGCGATGCCCGGCGTCCCGGCAATGGCGATCGCCAGCGCCAACGCATATTCCTGGCTCCGTCCGCCACGCCCGTCGCGATTGCGCACCGTCACCTCGAGCTCGCCGCCCGAGAGAATTGCGACGCGCTCGCCCTTCAGGCGCGCATCGAGCGCCATCCGCGCATGATCGGCCGCTACCTCACGAGCCTCGCCCGTTACCCGGTCGCCGAGATCGATCACCCTGTAGCCGGCCTGACGCGCCAACTCTGCCGCCCGGTCGAGCGCGTCGCGCGGGGTCGCGATGATGCGGTACTCGGAGCGGGCAAAGACGGGGTCGCCGGGCTTTGGCGTCTCGTTGGCGGGATCGTCGAGCGCATGGCGAACGGCATCCGGAATGTCCAGGCCCAGCGCCGTCATGCGCACCGAGCGTCGCTCCAGGATAGCCCGGGCGTCAGCGAGGGTGGTGGGATCGGGCACCGTCGGGCCAGACCCGATCGTTGCCGGATCGTCGCCGGGTACGTCCGAGATCGCGAGCGTCAGAATATGCCCCGCACGGGTGGCCACTGCGGCAAGGCGGCCGCCTTTGATCCGCGACAGGTGCCGGCGGACCGTATTCATCTCGTGAATGTCGGCGCCTGATTTGAGAAGGCCGCGGGTCAGCGCCGTCTTCGTTGCAAGATCGATCCCTGCCGGTGCTGCCCATAACGATGACGCACCGCCGGACAACAGCACCAGCAGCACGTCCTCTTCGCGCACCGACGCCGCAAGGGCATGCGCTCGTCCGGCGGCGACCTCGCTAGCCGTATCGGGAGTCGGATGGCGCCCCTCGGCAAGGGCGATGTGCGCCGGAGTTGCCTCGGCAAGAGTTGCCGTGTAGCCGTGCGGCGGCGTCAGGCAGCCCACGACTTGGCTGATCGCACCGGCCGCCAGATAGTGGCGCTCGGCAACGATCGCCATCGCCGCCGCTGCTTTGCCCGCACCCACGATGACGAGGCGTCCGTTCGGCGGGACGAGAGGCAGATGCCGGGCGAGGCAGCCCGCCGGATGAGCCGCGCGGACAGCGCCCTCGAACATGGCGCTCAGCAGTGCCCTCGGATCTTGTTCCATCGTGGACTACTCCTTTCCCCGGCGGTGCCATCATCCCGCACGATCGCTTTGCTCATCCGCCCGACGCACCTATAGTTCTTGGTTACGAGAAGGACGAGCCCGCACAGATGGCCATCATTCCTGCAATCGACGCTCCAAGCCATCGGGTGGTTCCAGGGCGCGCCAACCGTGGCATCGTGATCCTATGCGATCACGCCACCAACCTGATCCCGCCGGAGTACGGCACCCTCGGCCTCGATCCGGCCCAGCTCAAGCGCCACATCGCCTACGACATCGGCGCAGAGGCCGTCGTCTGCCGCCTCGCCGAGTTGCTGGGGGCACCGGCCGTGCTGAGCCAGTTCTCTCGACTTCTGATCGACCCGAACCGCGGTGACGACGACCCCACGCTGATCATGCGCCTATCGGACGGCGCCGTGGTGCCTGGCAACCGCTATCTCGACGAGGCGGAGCGCAACCGACGGCTCGATCGGTTTTGGCGGCCCTATCATGCCGCCGTCACCGATGTCATCGACCGGTGCGAGACTGCAGGCACGCCACCGGGCATCGTCGCCGTGCACAGCTTCACCGAGAGCTGGAAAGGCGCGCCGCGGCCCTGGCACGTCGGCGTACTCTGGGAGGGCGATCGGCGGCTCGCCATCCCCCTGCTCGTAGCGTTCCGGGCCGAAGGCGACCTCATCGTCGGCGAGAACCAGCCCTATCCGGGCAGCTACGAGGGCGATTGCTGCTGGATTCACGGCGTCAAGCGCGCGTTGCCGTGGGCGATCATCGAGATCCGCCAGGATCTCATCCGCGACGAGGCAGGTCAGGCCCGCTGGGCCGAGCGGCTGGCGCGCATCATTGAAAGCCTGACGCCCAGACCCGATCTGCATCTAGACGAGAAGCCTGTCGTGGACCACAGCAGCCGCGGAGAAAGTCCCATGCCCCTCACCGACCGTTTCGACGAGAAAACCCAGACCGAACTCGAAGCCGCTGCGTTCCGCCGGCTCGTCGAGCACCTGCGCGGTCGCACGGACGTGCAGAACATCGACCTCATGAACCTCGCCGGCTTCTGCCGCAATTGCCTCTCGAACTGGTACCAGGAGGCCGCCTCGAAGCAGGGCCACAGCGTAGCGAAGGACGAGGCGCGCGAGATCATCTACGGCATGCCTTACAAGGCTTGGCAGGCGAAAAACCAAACGGAGGCTGGCCCCGAGAAGAAGGCCGCCTTCGAGGTCAATCGGCCGAAGGACCACTGACCCCAGGAGACATCGAGTGATCCCTCGCGGGGTTGGCAACCGGGCTGCATTCAGGTGATCACAACCCGGTCGCCCCGCTTGAGGGAAGTACCGTAACGTTGTCCACCGTGCCTGCGAGTGCTTCTCGGCGTGAGCGCTGAGCGGAAGGAGAATATCCGACTCCGTAAGCTGGCCGAACGCAAGCCAAGCCGATAATTTTGCCCTTCCACCTGCCCCCTAGATAAGCGACGATGCCGGAGAAGTAGGCACGCTCCTCGGCGATTGGCTCGCTATGGTGCTATCGTCGACCGACCGATGTTGTGGCGGGTAATAGGAAGGGTGTTTCATGCGTTTGTTCGCGGCGACGCTCGCGACAGAGACGAATACGTTCTCGCCGTTACCGACCAGCCTCGAGTCCTATCGCGAGGCCGTCTTCCTCCGACCGGGGGAGCATCCCGACGACGCGCCGCGAATGTGCACGGCACCTCTTTTCGTTGCCAGGCGCCGAGCGACCCGGGACGGCTTCACGCTGATCGAGGGCAGCTGCTTCGCCGCGAGCCCCGCCGGCACGACCAATCGGCAAGACTACGAGGCGATGCGCGACGAGATCCTCGGGCAGGTCGCGGCCGCGCTGCCTCTCAATGGCGTGCTTCTCGGGCTTCACGGCGCCATGGTCGCGCACGGCTATGACGACGTCGAGGGCGACATCATCGAGCGTGTGCGAGCGATCGTCGGGTCCAACTGCGTCATCGGCGTCGAACTCGATCCGCACTGTCACCTCACTCGCAAGCGCGTCGGCCTCGCCGACATCATCATCACCTACAAGGAATTTCCCCACACCGACGTCGTCGACCGCGCCGAGGAGGTGCTCGACCTCGTCCTCGCGACCATCAGGGGCGAGGTCAAGCCGGTCATGAGCGTCTACGACTGCCGGCAGATCGCCAGCTATCCGACGACGCAGCCGCTGATGCGCGCGTTCGTCGACCGCGTGAAGGGCCTCGAAGGCAAGGACGCCGTGCTCTCGGTCTCGATCGTGCACTGCTTCCCCTACGCCGACGTCGCCGAGCTTTCGAGCCGCGTGCTCGTCGTGACCGATGGCGACAAGGCGAAAGGCGAGGCGCTCGCCACCACGCTCGGCAAAGAGCTTGTAGGCATGCGCGGCAAGACGGCGCCCGATTATCTCGATGTCGCCGGCGCGGTGGCAATCGGCATGGCGGCAAACGAAACGCCCGTGGTCCTCGCGGAGCCGGCCGACAACGCTGGCGGCGGCGCACCATCGGACAACACGACGATCATTCGCGAGTTGATGGCGCGCGGCGCGACGAATGCCGCCGTCGGGCCGATCTGGGACCCGATCGCCGTGCGGCTGTGCTTCGACGCCGGCCTCGGCGCAAAATTCCCTTTGCGCTTCGGTGGCAAGACGGGGCCGCAGTCGGGTCAGCCCATCGATGCCACGGTCGAGGTGATCGCGCTCGCCCGAGACGCTTGGCAGAGCTTTGGTCCGACGCAGGTGGCACTCGGCGACTGTGCCGCAATCCGCGTCGATGGCATCGAGGTCGTATTGATCACGAAGCGGACGCAGGCGCTCGGGCTCGAGCTGTTCTCCAATCTCGGCATCAATCCGCTCGCCAAGAGCATCCTGGTGGTCAAGTCGACCAACCATTTCATGGCCGCCTTCGGTCCGATCGCCAAGCGCGTGCTCTATGTCGACAGCGACGCCCCGCTCAGCCGCGACTATCGCAAAATCCCCTACACCAAGGTGGATCGACCGATATGGCCGCTCGACGCGGAGACACAGCCCCAGCTCATCATCTGAAATCCGCTCTGAACAAAAAAAGGGAGAGAGTACGAACAATGGCAAGCAGAACGCGAAAACATTTCCAAGCCGCCGTAGCGGCATTGGCCCTAGCGGCACTTTCGGCTGCACCTGCAGTCGCCCAGTCTCCGAAAACCCTCAAAGTCACCATGCACGCCGACGTTCGCACGCTCGATCCGTTCTGGACGACGCAGACCATTGCCGGCATCCACGGCCTGATGGTCTACGACACGCTGTTCTCGAGTGACGGCGACCTGAAGCCCCAACCGCAGATGGTCGACAAGTGGACCGTCAGCGACGATCGCAAGGTCTATACCTTCACCCTCCGCGACGGCCTCGCGTTCCATGACGCCACGCCGGTCACGTCGAAGGACGTCGTCGCCTCGATGAAGCGGTGGGGGGCGCGTGACGGCGCCGGCAAGCAACTGTTCGGCTATACGGCGTCGCTCGAGGCCAAGGACGACAAGACCTTCGTCTGGTCGATGACAGAGCCCTACGGCCTACTCATCGACACGCTTGCCAAGACGGGCACGAGCATTCCTTTCGTGATGCGCGAGAAGGAGGCCTTGGTCGATCCCTTCAAGCAGATCGAGGAGGTGGTCGGCTCCGGTCCCTTCCGGTTCAAGCGCGACGAGTGGGTCCCGGGCAGCAAGACGGTCTACGAGAAGTTCAAGGAGTATGTTCCCCGCAAGGAGCCGCCTTCCGGTCACGCGGGCGGCAAGGTGGTGAAAGTCGACCGCGTCGAGTTCATCTGGCTCTCCGACCCTCAGACGGCGCAGTCCGCGCTGGTCGCCGGTGAGATCGACTACCT
>LNFM01006185.1_pt1 | contig 19899 bp, 15 predicted proteins | sample 596031 | NCBI WGS metagenome assembly LNFM01 (sample SAMN04254537, study PRJNA301005) | activated carbon metagenome | isolation source: dual media filters at the Ann Arbor, Michigan drinking water treatment plant | place: USA: Ann Arbor | reverse complement strand
GGCAAAGGTGAGTCGATGAGTGACGCCCCGATTTCGATCATCATCGTCGAAGACGAGCCCGAGTTTCGCCGGCGCTTTGCGCAGATCATCGAGAGCGAACCGTCAATGCGGCTGGCCGGTGTGGCCGCCAACCGGCGCGAGGCGCAGGTGATTATCGACAAGGAAGACTTCGATGTCATGCTGATCGATCTCGGTCTGCCCGACGGCAATGGCATCGAGCTCATCAAGCAGGTGAGCCAGAAGAAGCCCGAGGCCGACATCATGGTGGTCACCGTGTTCGGCGACGAGCAACACGTGGTCTCGTCGATCGAGGCGGGAGCCACGGGCTACATCCTCAAGGACTCCACCCCGGCGGACGTGATCTCCTGCATCCGCCTGCTGCGCGCCGGCGGCTCGCCGGTCAGCCCGGTGGTCGCGCGCAGCGTGTTGCGCGCCATCCGCAACCGGATGGGGTCGACAACCGCCTCGCCCGCCGCGCGCACGTCGCAACCGGAGAACAACCCGCTGTCGGCGCGCGAGACCGAGATCCTGCAGTTGCTCGCCAAGGGCATGAGCTTCAACGAGATCGGCGAGATCCTCGGCATCTCACCGCACACGGTCACCGCGCACATCAAGAAGATCTACCGCAAGCTGGCAGTGCACTCGCGCGGCGAAGCGGTGTACGAAGCGACCCAGATGGGTCTGCTGCGCACCTGACGGGCGCGCGCGCGGATGCGGATTCTTGCCGCGGCAGGTGCCCGCGCACTTGAGCTTGCGTTTGTCTTCCTGGTCATTGCCGGCTGCGCCGTCGGCCGCGCCGACGCGCTGACGATCGACCGCGTCGACTGGACCCCGGTCGCCGTCGACGCCGCCCCCGCCGCCACCGCCAACTGGACCCGTCTCGACCTGCCGTTGCGCTGGAGCGCGGCCGAGGGTTCGCCGCTGCAGGGCGTGGCGCTGCGCATGTCCTTCAAGCTCGGCGCCGTGCCAGCGCAATCCTGGGCCCTGCTGATCGGCCATGCCACCAACGGCGGCCGCGTCAGCGTCAACGGGCGCCCCATCGGAGCGATGCGCACGTCCGATGCCGACACCGAGGTGCGCTTCCGGCGCCCGCACCTGCTCGCCATCGATCCGGCGTTGCTGGTCGCAGGCGACAACACCATCGTGATCCAGACCGCGTACCGCAGCGGCAGCCACGGGCTGGCGGGGGTTGAACTCGGGCCGCTGTCGGCCATGTCGGCCAGTTACGAGCGCCAGTTCTTTGCCGCCGCCACGCTGCCGTGGATCGGTGCGACGCTGGCGGCGGCGATCGCGCTGCTGTTCGGCGTGCTGTGGCTGCGCCGGCCGGACCGTCTGCTGGCGCTGCTCAGCATTGCCGCCGCGTTATGGGTCGCGCGCAGTGCGTTCTTCCTGGTGGAAGCCACGCCAGGGGCGGGGCGCTTCTGGCTGCTGTTGATGTACTACTCCGCCACCGGCGGGTTCGCGGTGGTGATCACGCTCGCCATGCTGCGCCTGACCGGCCGCAGCCAGCGGCGTGACGAGTGGGCGACGCTCGGTTTCGGCCTGTTCGGACCGCTGATGCTGGTGGTCACCGCGCAGCACGCCACGCCGTATCTGGACAGTCTGTGGGTGCCGGCACTGATCCTGATGGTGGCCCTGGCTTTCGGCCATGCGCTGGTGCAGCGGATACGACGACAGGCCGCCCCCCACGTGCTGCTGCTGGTGGCGGTGCTGGTCGCCCTGGTCGCCGCCGTGCATGACTGGCTGCTGACCGGCGACCTGGCATTCGACGGCACCACGCTGTGGCTGCACTGGGCCGGCCCGCTGGTGCTGTTGGCGCTGGCCACGCCGCTGGTCGACCGCGTGGTGCGGGTCCTCGGCGAGGCGGAGACCGCGCGGGCGGAGCTGGAGACTCGCGTGCGCGAGCGCGAGCAATTGCTCAAGCGCAACTACGAGCGGCTGCGCGAGAGTGAACGGCTGCAGGTGCAAGCGCAGGAACGCCAGCGCATCATGCAGGACATGCACGACGGCCTCGGCTCGCAACTGCTGTCATCGCTGATGCTGGTGGAGCGCGGCGCCGTGAGCCAGCCGCAGATCGTGCAGATCCTGCGCGAGTCGATCGACGACATGCGCCTGGCGATCGACGCGCTGGCGGCCGAAGACGCGGGCCTGCTGTCGGCGCTGGGCAACCTGCGTTACCGGATGGAGCCGCGCCTGAAGGCGGTCGGCATCGACCTCGCGTGGGATGCGCGCGGCCTGCCGGAAGAGATCGACATCAACCCGGATGCGGTGCTGCCGATCCTGCGCATCGTGCAGGAGTCGCTCACCAATGCGCTCAAGCACAGCCAGGCACGCGCCGTCCACGTGGTGATTGCGGTGGAGCGCGGCGGCGATGCCGAGTGGCTGGTGCTGCGCGTGACCGACAACGGCAAGGGCATCATCGAAGAGCGCGTCGGCGGCCGCGGCTTGCTGAACATGCGCAACCGGGCCAATCGCATCGGCGCGCAGCTGAAGATCGAGACCGTGCCAGGGGCCGGCACCATGGTCGCCCTGCGTTACCGGATCGAACATGACCCCAACAGCGCCGACACGCGACTGTCGCAGCTCAACCTGAACACCGAAGCAGTGATCGAGCGCGTGCGGCGCGTCTAGCCCCTGTCGGAAGCGCGCTGGCACTGGACTTGCATTGCTTGCTGCAGGTCGCGCAGGCTGGCTGCGCGGCAGGACGGGGGACACATCATGGTGCACTCACCCAGGTCACCTCGCGCGCGCTGGCTGCGGCTGGTGCTGATCGAGAGCCTCGTCGCCGCGGTCGGTGTCCTGGCCATCTTGGCGCTGCTGTCGCTCGATGAACGCACCCGTGCGCTGATGCCGTTCATTCCGCACTGACGGCAGCGGCGCGCCGATCGCGCGGCCGAGATGTGCTGCCGCGATGTCTTGCCACTGTGCCCTGCCGGTACGGTCGCCAGTCCGACTTTTCGCCGCTGCCGGCGGCTTCGTACACTGCGGCGCATGAGCGTGCCCCGCCCGCCTGCCGACTCACTGTTCGACGATCCTGATCCGCTGCCGCTTGCGTCGGCGGACGGCACCGCACCCCGCGGCCGCGCCGCGCGAGCGAGCGCCGACCATCCGGTCCAGGCCGCCGCGGTGAGCGATGAGTTGCGCCAGCTTGGCCGCCATCTGCCCGCAGCGGTCCATCTCGGAACGTCATCGTGGAGTTTTGCCGGCTGGCGCGGCATCGTCTACGGCGACAGCTACGGCGAGTCGCAGTTGTCGCGCCAGGGCCTGACCGCCTATGCCGAGCACCCCGTGCTGCGCGCAGTCGGCCTGGATCGCAGCTTCTACCAACCGTTGTCGGAGGCTGAGTTCGCCCGCCACGCGGCCCAGGTTCCGCCGCACTTGCGTTTCGTGGTCAAGGCGCCCGCGCTGATCACCGATGCCGTCAAGCGCGCCGACGGCGGCCTGCCCGCCAGTGACAACCCGTCTTTCCTCGACGCCGCCCGCGCCACCGAGCAGTTCGTGCTGCCCGCGGTCGGCGGGTTGCGCGACCGCGCCGGACCCCTGGTGTTCCAGTTCTCGCCGCTGCCGCGCGCCCTGACCCAGGGTAGCGCTGCGCATGCGCTGATCGAACGGCTCGGCGCGTTCCTCGCCGCCCTGCCCGCCCAGGTGGGCGGGATCACACCCGTCTACGCGGTCGAACTGCGCAACGCGGAACTTCTGACGCCGCGCTTCCTGCGCATGCTGCGCGCCGTCAACGCACGGCTGTGCCTGGGCATCCACGCCCGCATGCCGCCGGCCGCCCGCCAAAGCGCCGCGCTGCGCGCCATGGACAGCACGGAAGAAGGACAGACGTGGAAACTGGCGGGGCCGCTGGTGGTGCGTTGGAGCCTGCACAGCGGCTTCAAGTACGACGAGGCGAAGAACCGCTACGCGCCGTTCGATCGCCTGATCGATGCCGACCTGCCGACGCGCGGCACGCTGGCGCACCTGATCCATGTGGCGATCAAGAGCAGCCAGCCCGCCTACGTGATCGTGAACAACAAGGCTGAAGGCAGCGCGCCGCTCAGCTGCATCGAACTGGCGCGCGCCGTCGTCGGCTGACCGCGCGGTCGGATCAGCGGGCCGCCGACTTCTTGCGTCGGGCCGCGAAGGTCTTGCGGAACTTCTCCACCTTGGGCGCCACGACGAACATGCAATAGCCCTGTGCGGCGTTGTGGCGGAAGTACTCCTGGTGGTAGTCCTCTGCGCGCGTGTAATTGGCCAGCGGCACCACCAACGTGACGATCTCTTTGTCGTGGTGCGCCTGTGCCTCGCGGATCACGTCTTCCGCGACGGCGCGCTGCGCCTCGGAATGCATAAAGATCACCGATCGGTACTGATCGCCGACGTCATTGCCCTGGCGGTTCAGGGTGGTCGGATCGTGGATCGTGAAAAACACCTCGAGGATCTCGCGAAACGAGATGCGCGACGCATCGAACTCGATCTTCACCACTTCGGCGTGGCCGCTGTCGCCTTCGCAGATCTGGCGATAGGTCGGGTTGGCCGCGTGGCCGCCGCTGTAGCCGGATTCAACGTCGATCACGCCGTCGAGGTCTTCATAGACGGCCTCCAGGCACCAGAAGCAGCCACCGCCGAGCGTGGCGAACTCGTGACCCGGGCGGGGCTGCGCTGCAAGCGGCGTGCTGATCGACATACTTGGCTCCTGGATGTGGCCGAAACCTACGCAGCGGCCGAGATGAAGCGTCGCTGCGAGCTTAGCTGCCGACTGCAGGCGAGGTGCCGGCTAGGCAAGACGAAACGAATTGGATGGCCCCGTGGCGCGATGGTTCAGTGCCCGCAGCCTCGACGTTGCAGCGCGGACCAGCGCGCAGCGGCTGAAATCAGGCGCGATCAGTCCGCCAAACGCAGGATCAGTGAGTTGCTCAAAGGATCACGGGCCGGTTGGTCAGTTCGTCTGGATTGGGGCGCGCGTCGTCCAGCGGGTAGTGCGCGCGCAGCCGCTGTGCCACCTGCGCCACCACCTCGGTCACGCCCGCTTCGAACGCGCCGCTGCGAAAGCGGTCGCGCATCTGCGCCGCCAGCCGCTGCCAGTGTTCCGGCTCGACCTGACGCGCGATGCCACGGTCGGCCACGATCTCGATGCTGTGGTCGGCAAGCTCGACGTAGATGAGCACGCCGTTGTTGTTCTCGGTGTCCCAGACGCGCAGCTTGGCGAACACCATGAGGGCGCGCTCGCGCGCCGGTGCGTCGCGCTTCAAGTAGGACCACGGCAATGCCGACTCCACCGCGAAGCGGATCTCGCCGCTGTGACCCTGCTCGGCGGCGTCGATCGCCTGCTCGATGCGCGCGAGCGCCGCCGGGGGAAAGGCACGCTTCACCGCCAGGGGCGTGGTGAACCAATGTCGAAACCAGCGCGCGATCTTCATCGGTTCACCAACTGCTGCCGCCGCCGCCACCGGCAAAGTCGCCACCACCGCCAGACGACCAGCCGCCACCACCGCCCCACCCGCCCCCAATGCCGCCCCCTCTGCCGCCGCCGCTCCAGCCGCCGGGAATGAAGATCGGCGCGCCACCGCGCCGCCGACCACCCAGCACGCGCCCACCGCCGCCACCGCTGCTTGCGCCCATCACCGAGCCGACCAGCACCACCAGCCCGGCCAGGCCACCCAGCAGCGCAGAAGCCAGCAGCGCGCCCGTCACCACGCCGGAGCCGCCCGCGGCCACCAGGGCACCCGGCACGCCGAGCATGCGCCGCAGCGCCGAGCCGACGCCGATCCCGGCGAGCACGACCCCGATCAGGATCGGCATCACATCACCGCCCACACTGACGGGGCCGGCGGCACTGCGCACCGGCGGCGGCAGCGCTTCGCCATCGAGGCGCTGCAGAATCGCATCGAGCCCGGCGACGAGGCCGCCACCATAGTCGCCCTCGCGAAAGCGCGGTGCGATTAACTCGCGGCTGATACGCGTGGCGGCCACGTCGGGCAAGGCGCCTTCCAGCGCGCGTGCAACGCTGATCCAGACGCGCCGATCCTCGACCGCCACGGTGATCAGCACACCATCGCCCACGCCCTTGCGACCGATCTTCCAGGCGTCGCCCACGCGCTGCGCGAAGTCGGCAATCGGCTCCGGCTGCGTGGTCGGCAGCACCACGATGGCGATCTGCGAGCCTTTTGCGATCTCGTGCGCGGCGAGCTTGGTTTCGAGCGCCTGCACATCGGCGGGCTTGAGCGCGCCAGCCAGATCGGTCACTCGCGCCAGCGGCGGCACCGCCACCAGACCGGACGCATCGCGCGGCGCCTCGGCCGCGTGCGGCGCCGCCATGCACAGCGCCGCAACCAGCAAGCACAGCAGCGCGACGAGGCGGTGCAGGTGGAGGCCGGGCAGGCCTGCGATCACGTCACGTCCGATGTGCGAGCCGCCTGCGGTAAAACAACGCCCATCACTTCTTGGTGCCGAAGTCCACCGTCGGCGGTGCGCTGATCGCCTTCTCGTTCTCCACCGCGAACTGCGGCTTGGCCGGGTATCCGAACACCATGGCCGTGAGATTGACCGGGAACTGGCGCACGTAGACGTTGAAGTCCTGGGTGGTCTTGATGAAGCGGTTGCGCGCCACGCCGATGCGATTTTCGGTGCCTTCCAGTTGCGCGCGCAGGTCCTGGAAGCCGGCGTTGGCCTTGAGGTTCGGATAGTTCTCCACCACCACCAGCAGCCGCGACAACGCCGAGCTGAGCTCGCCCTGCGCGGCATTGAATTTCTGCAGCGCCGCCGGATCGTTGACGAGTTCCGGTGTGGCCTGAATAGAGGTCGCGCGAGAACGCGCCTCCACCACCCGCGTCAAGGTCTCCTGCTCGAAGTTCGCCTCGCCCTTGACCGTGTTGACGATGTTCGGAATCAGGTCGGCGCGCCGCTGGTACTGGCTCAGCACCTCAGCCCAGGCGGCGGTGACCGCCTCGTCCTTGCTCTGGATTTCGTTGTAGCCGCAGCCGGTGAGTAGCGCCGCCAGCAGTCCGAGCAACAGCAGTTTCAGCGAGCGCATGCCTTCTTCCTTAGGTTTCGTTTCACGAGCCATTCACGTGCCATCCGGCCGCGGGCGAAACATGGGGGCACAGCCGCGGTTTTCAACGGTGCGGCCGATCACCGTCGCGTGATGGGTCCGGAGCGCACTGCAGGCGCTTGCCCAGCGCCTCCTGGTAATCGTGCCAAGCCTGCGCCGCGGCCAGCGGCCGGCCGGCCAGTTCCATCTGCACCAACAGCGTCCGCAGCCGGCGGCTGGCGGCCTCGCCCTGCTCGCTGGACAGTTCGGCCCGCCCGGCCGTGGCGATCAGCTGGTTGACCTCGGCCAGGTGCTGCGCTTCGGGCGGCACATAGCCCGAGTTCTTCAGGATGCGATGTGCAACGCGCAGATCCTCAGGCACCAGGAGATCGTCGTCGAGATCGAGTGGCCGGCCCGCACCGGGCAGATCGTCGAACTCGCCGCGCGCCTCGGCCTCGCGAATGCGTTGCTCGATCAGCGTCTCGTAGGTGGGAAGCAGTGGACTGGCCATGACTCGTATAGGGACAAGCGGCGCAAGCAACCGCCATGCGCGAACTGCAGGCTCGTGCCGATGCTAGCGCGCCGCGACGCGTGCGGGTTCGATACGTAGAATGCGCCGGTGCACTCCAAGTCGATTCATCCCACCGGAAATCCGAGCGGAACCCAGGAACTGCGCCGTGCGCTGGCGCAGTTCGCCACCGGGGTCACGGTCGTCACCACGCGGTCCGCCGATGACGAGCCGGTCGGCATGACCGCGAACTCTTTCGCCTCGGTCTCGCTCGAACCGCCGCTCGCTCTGTGGAGCCTGGCGCGCAGCGCGGCGAGCTTCGACGCGTTTGTCCGTACCTCGCGTTGGCGCGTGCACGTACTGGCCGCCGACCAGCTCGAAGTCGCCAAACGGTTTGCCACCCGCGGCGCCGACAAGTTTGCCGCCGGCCAGTGGATCTTCCCGCCCGCGGCCCCGCCGCAGCTTGCGGGGTGCGTGGCCTGGTACGAGTGTGCGACGCGCAGCCAGCACGACGAGGGCGACCACGTGATCCTGGTGGGCCGCATCGAGACGATGGGCACACCCGGTGGTGCCCCACTCATCTTTCACGACAGCCGCTACGTCACCCACCTGGCGGAAGAGCCGCTGCCGAAGTCGTTGCTGAACACACCCTGGCGCTGATTCGCGTCGCCACGTCAGCGGCGGTTGGCCAGATGAATGCCGCCGATGATCGCGACCAGGCCGACCAGGTGATAGCCCTGCGGCGCCTCGCCCAGCACCAGCGTCGACAGCAGCGCCGCAAACAGCGGCGTGAGGTTGGCAAAGTGCACCGGCACCACTGCCCCGACTCGCGCCACGCCGCGGTCCCAGCAGTAGTACGCGAGCAGCGACGGGAACAACGCCACGTAGATCACCACGGCGATCGTCGTCGCCGACCAGTGGATCGTCGCCGGTGACCAGGCCGATTCGGCCACCGCCAGCGGCAGGATCATCAGCAAGCCGAGCAGCATCTGCGCCGCAAGAAACGGTCCGAACGGTACCTGCGGGCGCCGCTTGCGCAGCAGCCACGTGTACATCGCCCAGGTGATGTTCGCGACGATCATCACCACGTCGCCGCGCACGAAGTTCAACTGCGCAAAATTGGCGAGGTCGCCGCGCAGCAGGACCCACAGCACCCCGACGATCGACAGCGCGGCACCACTCCACTGCGCCACGCGCGCGCGCTCGCCGAACAGCAGCACGCCGAACAGCAGCGAGAACACCGGCGTGGAGGCGGCAATCAGGGTGACATTGACGGCACTGGAGGTCTGCACCGCAACGTACTGCAGCGAGTTGTAGGCCGCCACGCCGGTCAGCGCGATGCCGAAGACGTCGAGCCAGGCCGCGCGCAGTTGTGGCCACGCGGCGATCAGGCCGCGCCAGACAAAGGGCAGAAACAGCGCCAGCGCCAGCAACCAGCGCAGCAGCGACAGCGCTATCGGCGGCACCTCGCCGACCAGCATGCGGGCGAGCACCGCATTGCCCGCCCAGAACAGCGGCGGCAGCGTCAGCAGCAAGGCGGTGTTGCGATCGAGGGGGAGCGACATCGGCGGGGGCGGCGGGCACAGACGCGGGCTGCCCGCGACGCCCGCGCAGGATAGCGGAGCGGCGCGTGCGATCGTCCGCCGCGGTCAGGCGCCCGCGGCGCGGTCGGGCACGCCGACACCCTCGGCCACGAGCTGACTCATCGCCTCGAGCAGCACCGTGACTTCGACCGGCTTGATGAAATGGCGCGCATACCCTGCGGCGCGCGTGCGCGACAGGTCGGTATCCATGCCATGCCCGGTCATCGCGATCGCCGGCAGCGACGGATCTTCCTGGTGCAGCAGCGGCAGCAGATCGCAGCCGTCGCCATCGGGCAGGCTCAGGTCGGACACCACCAGGCACAGACGGGTGCTGCGCACCACCTCGAGCGCCGCCGACGCGGTCTCCACCGCCACCACCGTCCAGCCGGCGGCGCGCAACAGCGTCGACAGGGTCTGCGCCGTATCGGCATGGTCTTCGACCAGCAGCACCGGCGCGTTGCTGGGCGGCGCCGTGGCGTCGGCCGCCGTCGGGGGCGCCACCGTACGTGCCAGCGCCAGCCGCGCCATCAGGGGCAGCGTGACGACGAAGGCGGCGCCACAGCCCGGCCCGTCGCTGTCGGCATACACATCGCCGCCGTGCAGCAGGACCAGGCGCTGCACCAGCGCCAGCCCCAGGCCGAGACCGCCGAACTGCCGGGTGATCGACGCGTCGCCTTGTTCAAACGGCTGGAACAGGCGGGGCAGATCGTCCGCGCGAAAGCCGATGCCGTGGTCGCGCACCGTGAAGCGGATCGACTGCGGGTCCGGATTGATGCTGGACAGCGTGACGGTCGCCCCGGCCGGACTGAACTTGATCGCGTTCTTCAGCAGGTTCCACAACACCTGCTGCAGTCGCTGCGCGTCGCCGCGCATCAGGTCGGCCTCGGCGATCAGGTCCAGCGCAACCGTCACCTGCGCCGCCTGCGCATCGTCGCGGCACACCTCGACCGCCTTGAGCGCGACTTCATGCAGGGACACCGGCGCCGCCACCAGGCCCAGCTTGTCGCGCGAAATGCGGGTCAGGTCGAGCAGGTCGTCGATCAGGCGCACCTCGGTCTCGACGCTGCGGCGGATCACCTCGGCGCGACCGAGCACGGTGTCGCGATCATCGGGGCGCAGTTCGAGGATGCGCGCCGACAGCAGGATCGGCGTCAGTGGCGTGCGCAGCTCGTGGCTCAAGGTGGCAAGAAAACGGTCCTTGGCGGCATTCGCATCGTCGGCCGCCTTCTTCGCCGCCACCAGTTCCTGCTCGGTGCGCTTGCGCTCGGTGATGTCGTAGACCATCAGGCCGGTGCCATTGCGACCGCCCTCCAACGGCACCGGCACGAAGTGACACAGGAAGGTGCGCACCGGTTCACCTTCGCGCGGCGCGCCGGTGACTTCGACATTGCTGATCGGCAGCCCGCGCTCGCGCACCGACTGGTAGTGCGGTGCCAATGACGGCCACATCGCCGCCATCAGCGCCTCCACGGTGCGCCCGACCATCTGCTCGGGCGGCCGGCCAGCCAGCTCGGCGGCCACCCGGTTCACCCGCAACACGCGGAAGCCGTCGTCGATGAAGGCAATGCCGACCGGCGCATTGGCGGCAAGTTCATCCAGGTGCGCAAGGTCGCGCGCGCGCTGCACATCGGCCGATGCCGCCGTGGTCACGTCCTGCACCACGCCGGTCGCCAGGTCGCCGCTCGCGGCGAGCTGCGCGCGGCAGGCGAGGCGGTGCACCTCGCCCTGCGGCAACTGCACGCGATACTCCACCCGCCAGGTGCCGGCGGCATAGGGCAGCGCATCCAGCGCCGCCTGCCAGCGCAGCAGGTCCTTGGGCAGCACATGGGCCATCACCTCGGAAATTGGGCGCGGCATCTCGCTCGGCACCACGCCATGCAGCGCGGCCGCGCGCTCGTCGCACCAGAGCGTGCCGGCTCGCCGGTCCAGGCGCCAGGCGCCGGCCACCGCGGCCTCGGGCAGCACAGCCAGCGCGCCGGCTGGCGGCAGCGTCTCCTGTGCCTGGCGCAGCGTCGTGACGTCGCGCGCCACCGCGATCAGCAACGTGGCGGCGGCGTCGGTGCCACGCGCCAGCACCGCGGTGCGCTCGCGCAGCCAGTGCCATCGCCCCTGCGCATCCTGCAGCCGGTAACGGGCCTGCACCACAGCGTCGTCGGGGAGTGTGGCGGCACGCAGGCGCTGCGCCTGCAGCGGGTCGGCGTCGTCGGGGTGAAGGCGCAGCGCCAGTTGCGCCGACGCGACCTCGGGTCCGAGGCCGAGCAAGCCGCGCAGGCCGTCACTGACGTGCAGCACAGCACCGTCGGCGTCGAGCAGCATGACGAGATCGGAACCCAGCTCGGCGATGCGCAGCGCCTGCTTCACCTCGGCCGAGATCAACCGCTGCGGCTCCTGCCCTCGCTCCATGCCTGCGCTCCGCCCCGTCACGTCGGAGCGCAGATCATATGCGTGCCCCTGTTGCCCCTGTGCCCAGCGCGCGGCGCGCAGCCGCGCGCTACGACCGGCGCTTGCCGGTGGGCACCTGCGACAGCCAGCTGGCGAACTGATCGGCGGTGGCCGGCTCCCCCAGCAGGTAGCCCTGCACTTCATGGCAGCGCTGCTTCTTGACCAGCGCAAGCTGCTCCGCGGTCTCCACGCCGGAGGCGACCACGCGCAACCCAAGTCGGCGACCAATGCTCGCGACTGCGGCCACGATCAGCGCATCGCATTTGTCCTGTGGAGCGTTGCGTACGAACTCGCCGTCGACCTTCACCGTGTCGACCGGCAGGCTGCGCAGCAGCGTGAGGCTGGCTGACCCGAACCCGTCGAGCGCGATGCGCACGCCCAGGTCGCGCAGTGCCTGCAGCGCCGCGCGGTCATCCTGGCCGGTGGGCGACACCAGGCTCGACTCGGCCAGCTCGACCTGCAACTGCGCTGCCTTCAGGCCGCACTCCTGCAGCACCCCCTCGACCAGCGCCGGCATCGACTGTCCGCGGAATTCGCGCGGCGACAGATTGACGCTCACGGTCAGCGCCGGCCCTTTCTGGGTCCACCAGCGCGTCCACTGCGCTGCCGTGTGGCAGGCCTCGCGCAGCACGTGCTCGCCGATCGGCACGATCAGTCCGGTGGCTTCGGCCACATCGAGGAACTGCGCCGGCGCCAGCAGGCCGCGCTCCGGATGCTGCCAGCGCAGCAAGGCCTCGGCACCGGTGAGCTTGCCGTTCTTGGCGTCGAACCGCGGCTGGTAGAGGACGCGGAACTCGTCGCGCTCCAGCGCCTGGCGCAGGTCGGCCTCGATGGTGAGGCGGCGTGCCGTGCGCGCGGTCAGGCTCGGATCGAAGAACTGGTAGAGGGCGCCACCATGCTCGCGCGCGTAACGCAGCGCGGCGTCGGCGCGCGCCAGCAGCAGGTCGGCACTGTCGGCGTCTTGCGGATAGAGCGCCACGCCGACCGCGGGCTGCAGCGGCAGGTCGCGCCCCTCGAAGCCGACCGGGATATCCAGTTCATTGAACAGCTTCTGCGCCACCTTGGCGGCGTCCTGCGCGTGCGACAGCTGGGTCAGCAGCAGCGCGAACTCGGCGTCGCCGACGCGGGCAATGATGTCGGAGCCGCGCACCGCACGCCGCAGCCGATCGGCGACCACGCGCAACACGCGATCGCCGGCAGCAAAGCCAAGAGACTCGCGCAGTTGACCGATGCCGCCGAGGCCGACCGACACCAGTGCGGCCGGATGGCCAGTCTTGCCGTGCGCGGCGAGCGCGTGCTGCAGCCGCTCGTCGAGCGCGCGCCGGTTCGGCAGGCCGGTCACCACGTCGTGCCGCTCGAGCTGCAGCGCTTGCGCCTCGACCGCGCTGCGGTCATACAGCTCGGTGAGCAGGCGCTCGTTGGCCCAGGCCAGTTCGCTCGACAGGTCGGTGGCCAGACGCTCGAGATGAGCGACACGGTGCACCAGCAGGTCGACGTCGGTGGCGCCGGGTTCGGCGTTGGCGTGGAGGGTCGAGGAGGAAGACATCGTTCACAGCCCAGGCAAGACGGATACGGGACAGCGTAGTGACGCAGGTCGCCCGGCGATGCGGCGAATACGCTGGCGTCGCCGCAGCTCTTTGCCGCTTGCGCGGGGCCCCGCTCGTCATCCCGGCCTCAAGGGTGACCGACGGCTGCCGATAGAACGTTCATGCCGGACTGTCGCCCTCCTTCAGGCGCGCTCGACCACGTTCATCGCGCAGCCATCGCCACCGCGGTGGCGTCACGCTGCGACCTCGATGACCGTCCACCCGCCCTGCGATCGACCACAACCATGACCGGCACCGTGCTCTTTCTGGACTTCGATGGGGTGCTGCACCCCGATCCCTGTCGCGACCGCAGTCGCCTGTTCGAGCACGCGCCGCGACTGGCGGCGGCGCTCGCGCCGTTCGAGGATCTGAGCGTCGTGCTGTCGACCAGCTGGCGCAACGAGGTCAAGCTCGCCGATCTGGCACAGCACCTGCCGCGGACGCTGCGCGCGCGACTGGCGGGGGCGACCGCCTGCTTTCACGCGATCGCGTGCGAGCCGGCGCTGGTGCCGTATCGCCGCCAGGCCGAATGCCAGCACTGGATCGACACCGAGCGGCCCCGCGCACCCTGGCTCGCCCTGGACGATCGCGCCAGCGGCTTCCAGCCGTACTGCGAGCAACTGATCCTGACCCGCAGCGACACCGGTCTGGACGAGTCGGCCCTGAACCGGCTGTGCTTTGCGCTGATGCAGGCCGCACGGCCGGCGTCCGCGACCGGTCCGCGCTGACCGTTTGCCGATCGGGCCGTGAGCGTGTGCCCGCCGGGCGACCCACTGTGGTGTCCGGGAACCGCAGCGTGGCGGTCATTGCCCCTGGAAATCCGATTGCCCTTACCTCGCAATGGATGAGGAATCCCGTCGACTTTTAGGGGTGTCACCAAGGCGCCTAGGGTTCTGGGTGCCTAAGCTGCCTGCATTGATTCACTGCACTGCAGTCAGCTTTCGGCGCGACCGAAGGCGCGGTTCACCCGAAACGAAGTTGGACGATGGCCTCCGCCACACACGCCGTATCCGGCAAGCCTGCCGTCGCATCGTCCATCCTCGTGGTCGATGACGACCCGATCTCGCGCTCGCTGCAGTCGCGCCTGCTCGGCCTGCTGGGCCACCGCGCCCGGGTGGTGGATCAGCCCGCCGACGCCCTCGACCTGGCACTGTCCGACGGCTTCGATGCCATGTTGCTCGATCTGGAGATGCCGCGGCTCGACGGCTTCGCCCTGCTTGCCTCGCTGCGCGACAAGGAAGCACGCCTGGGCCGCCGGCCGCTGCCGGTGATTGCGGTGACGGGCTACGCGGCATCGATCGATCGCATGCGCTGCCTGATGGCTGGCTTCAACGATTACATGCCCAAGCCGCTCGACGTCAACGCGCTGGGGGCCAGCTTGGCGCGCAACCTGCCGCCGCTGAATGTGGCCGGCCCGCTCGACAGCGATGCGCTGCGCGTGGAAGCGGCGGCGCGCCGGCTGGCGCAGGCCAAGCCGGGCGACGCCGGCTTTGCGCCGACGCTGCTCGAGGCCTTTGCCATGCGCTCGGGCCAGTTGATCGAGGAGATTTCGCTCGCCCATGCGGCGCGCGACGCGGCTGCGCTCAAGCACGCCGTGCAGTCGCTGCGCGCCAGCGCAGATTTCATGGGCGCCACCGGCCTGGCGGGACTGTGTGATCAGTTGCAGTCCGCGGTTGCCGACCAGTGCGCGCAACGCACTGCCGCGCTGGTGCACAGCCTGACCGACGAACACCAGTCGGTGCTGGTGGTGCTGCTGCGGCCAGCGTCGCAAATGGCGGCCTGAGCATGTTGTCGCCCGACACCGCCGACCGCTCGCCGCAGCGCATCGCCTGCCGCACGGTCGACGCCGCGCCCGCGCCGGCGCTGGTGGTCAGCGCCGGCGGCGTGCATGCCAACGCGGCAGCGGCCCACTGGCTGGCGCGGTTCGACCCGGCCTGGCCCGCGGCGGCGGGGGAGTTGCCGGCGGCGCATGCGCTGACGCGCGAGTTGCGCCAGCTGGCGCAGCGGGCGGCCGAGACGTATGCCCCGGTGCCGCTGCGGCTCGGCCCGCTCGAACACCACACGCTCACCGCGCACGACGTCGGCGCGCCAGGTGCGCCGGTCCTGGTCGCGTGGCTGCAGCCGGACGACCCGGCGCCGTCCGACCTCGAGCTGATGCGCGAGCGGCTGGCCGCCGCTGCCGGTGTGGCCCACGTCGGGCTGTTCGAGCGTGATCTGGTCAACGGCGACGGCGCCTGGGACCCGGTGTGCTTCGAGCTGTTCGGCATCGACGCAGCGCATGGCGTACCGGATCGCTTTGCCGGGCTGCAGCACATCGATCCGCGCGACCGCGAGCGGGTCCTGCACGGCATCGATCGCTTCACCGTGGCGCCGATCGGCAGCGAGTTCGTGATGGAGTTCCGCGTCCTGCTGCCGGGCGGCGGCATGCGCCACATCGAATCGCGCAGCAGGATCGTGCCGGGTCGCGGTGGCCTGGGACGCCGGGCTGTCGGCGCGTTGCTGGACGTCAGCGACCGCTTCAGCGCCAACCAGATGCGCCTGGAGCTGACACAGCGGCTCGAGCAGGTGGCCGAGGCGGGTCGCGTCGGCCTGTGGCTGTTCAATCCGGTGACACGCGTGTCCGAATGGAACGCGCAGATGTACACGCTCAGCGGCCGTCACTCCGACGCCGGCCCGATGACGCTCGACGAAGCGCTGGCCTGCGTGCATCCGGACGACCGCCAGACCCCTGCCGCAGCAGCGCTCATCGAACAGGGGCTGCCGGTGCAGGCGCGGCTGCGGCTGCTGCAGCCCGATGGCAGTCTGCGCTGGGTATTCGTGCGCGCCAGCCGCATCGGCGGCGACTCGCCGCACCTGGCAGCGGCGATCGTCGACATCACCGAACTGCAGGTAGCGGAGGCGCGCAACCAGCAGTTGAACGAGCGGCTCGGTCTGGCGGTCGCGTCCGCCGGCATCGGCATCTGGGACCTCGACACGGCCACCGGCAGGTCGACCTGGAACGAACAGCTGTACACGCTGATGCTGCGCTCGCCCGACGAGCCGGCGCTCGATTTGTACGCCTGGTCGCAGCATCTGCATCCCGACGATCGCCCGCGTGTGCTCGACCGCCTGCGCCCGCTGCTGCTCGACGGCGGCAGCGATGAGGACTGCTATCGGATCGTCCGCGCCGACCGGTCGGTGATCGAGGTCGACGTCAAGGCCATCGCGATCAAGGACGCCGGCGGCAAGGTCGTACACATGGTCGCCACGGTGCGCGATGTGACCATCGAGCGCATGGCGATCGCCGATCGCGAGCAGTTGCTGAAGCGGTTGCAACTGGCCACCCGGATCGCAAGCATCGGCCTGTGGGAAACGCGCCTGGACGACCGCACCGAGCTGCTCGACGACGCCGTCTGCCGTCTGCTCGGCCTGGGCAGCGGCCCGCAGCTGCGCAGCATGGAAGACTTCGTCGCGCTGGTGCACCCGGATGACACCGGCGCCCTCCTGCGCGACCTGCAGGTGGCGCTCGACTCGACCGCGCCCACCGTGGGTCCGATGGCCTTTCGGGTCGTGCGGCCGGGCGGCGAAATACGCCACGTCATTTCCTACGGGGCGATCGAGCGCGGCGCGGACGGGCGGGCCCACAAGGTCCTCGGCACGGCGCTCGACGTCACCGATCTGAAGCGGGCGGAGCAGAGCGCGCAGCTGGTCGCCGAACGCCTGGCGGTGGCCACCGGACTCGGCGGGCTCGGCGTGTTCGAGCGCGACGCCAACAACCGGTTCATCTACTACGACGGTGTGGTGAGCAGCCTGTGGCGTGACGATGAACTGAACGCGCCCGATGCCATCCTCGACCCGTTGAGTCCCGTGCTGCCCGAAGACCGGCAGCTGCTGGCCGCCGCGCGCCAGCGAATGATGACGGTCGATGAGCCGGTGCGCTGCGAGTTCCGCGTGGCACTGACCGACGGCAGCGTGCGCGAGGTGCTGTCGTGGCGTCGGCGGCGCCTCGACGCACAGGGAAGCTACGCCGGTGAGATCGGCGCGCTGATCGACATCACCGACCTGCGCCATGCCCAGCGCAGCGCACAGGAATACAGCGCCCGGCTCGCCATTGCCTCCGCCAGCGCCGGCATCGGCTGCTGGCAGCGCGCGCTGTCGGGTGGCGCCGAGCAGTGGGACGAGCAGATGTACCTGCTGTGCGACGCCATGCACGACGACGGCACACCGGGTGAGATCCTGGCGCGCTGCATGCATCCGGAAGACCTGCCGCAGTACGACGCGGCGCTGGCTGAAGCCGCGGCACGCAACGAATTCAACTGCGAGTTCCGGGTCCGTCGCCGCGACGGCGACTGGCGCTGGATCACCTCGCGCGGCAAGCTGCGTGCGCAACCTTCAGGCGCAACGGAACTGCTGGGGGTGGCGTGGGACGCCACCGAATCGCGGGAAGCAGAAGCAGCGCTGCTCGCCAAGGAGGCAGCCGAGCGCGCCAGCCGCGCCAAGAGCGAGTTCCTGTCGCGCATGAGCCATGAACTGCGCACGCCGTTGAATGCGATCGTCGGCTTCACCCAGCTGCTCGAGCTGGACCCGGGCGATCCGATGACCGCGACCCAGCGCGAACGGGTGGGCCTGATCCGCAACGCCGGCTGGCACCTGCTGAAGCTGATCAACGACGTGCTCGACCTGGCACGCATCGAATCGGGTCGCAGCAGTGTGGCGATGGAGGTCGTGGCGTGGCGCAGCGTGCTCGACGACGCGATCGCCATGGTGCAGGCCGATGCGACCCAGCGCGGCATCGTGCTGGAGACGCGCCATGCGAGTGATGCGCCCGACAATGTCTGGGCCGACCCGGTACGACTGCGCCAGGTGCTGCTGAACCTGCTGTCGAACGCGGTGAACTACAACCGCGACAACGGGAGCGTGCAGGTGAACGTGCGCAGTGAGAACGACCATATCGTGTTCGCCGTGCGCGATGCGGGGCGCGGCATGAGCACCAGCCAGCTCGCGCGCCTGTTCCAGCCCTTCAACCGCCTGGGCGTCGACACCAACACGCCCGGCAGCGGCATCGGCCTGGCGATCTCGCAGCGGCTGGTGCAGCAGATGGAGGGAGCGATCGAGGTCGACAGCCAGGTCGGCGTGGGCAGCGAGTTCCGCGTGCGACTGCGCTGCGCACGCGTCCAGAAGCGGCCGTTGGCGGCGGTGACCGGGCCGACGGCGCTGAGCCTGTCGATGCGCGAGGACGTGACCGGCACGCTGCTCTACATCGAAGACAACCCCGCCAATTCCGCCCTGGTCGAGCAGTTCCTGCAGTTCCGGCCGCGCGTCAAGCTGTACCAGGCGGCCGATGGCGCCACCGGCCTGGTGATGGCCGCCGTGTGCCAACCCGACCTCATCCTGATCGACATCCGCCTGCCCGACATGATGGGTGACGAAGTCCTGCAGCAGCTGCGCCGGCAAGCCGAGACGCGCGCGATCACCTGCGTGGCCGTGTCCGCCAACGCCATGCCGCATGACATCGACGCGGCACTGGCAGCAGGCTTTGCCGACTACTGGACCAAGCCGCTCGAGGTGACGCGCTTCCTGCGCGGCATCGACGAGCAGCTGGCTGCTGCGACTGCGGCGCACAGCACGCAGGACGGAGAGGCCGCGTGACAGCGCGCCCCGCCGCGCCCGCCGGCGCATCCAACCCGCAGCGTGCGGCGGCGATCGATCAAGCCGTTGCCGGCACTGCCCACCTGCCGGTACTGCACGGCGATGGCGACCACGCATCGGCGCCCGCACTGGACGGCGTGCTGCTGGCACGCTGGCAGCAAGACGTGGCCCATTGGCCTGGTCCGGCGATGCTGGCCGATGCGCAGCACCGCGTGTGCTTCGTCAATGCTGCCGCCGAGCAGGCAGGCGCGGCGGCGGGCCAGAGCTTCGCGCAGGCATTGGCGGTGCTGACCGAGCATCTGGACCGCCGCGGCCGCCGCCAGCGCGCGGCGATGCCGTTGCGCGTGCTGCAGGTTCATTGCGACGATTTTTCCGGCTGGTTCGTCGATGCTGCCGGCGCACTGCCGCTGGACGCGGACGCCGACCGCGGCATCAGCCAGCGCCTGGCCAACTCCAATTTGCGCCTGCAGGAAGAGATCCGCCGGCGCCGCCACCTCGAACGGCAGATGCTCAACGTCGCCGAGCAGGAGAAGCGACGCCTGAGCCTGGAACTGCATGATGGCCTTGGACAGCATCTGGCCGGGGTCGCCTTCGTGGCGCGCGGCCTGGCCGACGCGGTGCATGCCGGCAAGACGCCCGAGGTCAGCGAGATCGACTGGCTGCTGCGGCTGATGAACGAGGCGGTCACGCGCACCCGCAGCCTGGCCCGCGGCCTGTGGCCGGCGAGCCTGGAACGCGGCTCGCTCGGCGACTCGATCCGCCGCCTGGCAGAGGACCTCGAGTCGATCTACGGCATCTCCTGCGCGGTGCACATCGACGAGGAGCCGGCGATCGCCTCGCCGGCGGCCGCGTATCACATCTTCCGCATCGTGCAGGAGGCGGCGAACAACGCCATCAAGCACGCGCACGCGCGGCGCCTGGAGTTCCGCTGCGAGCGCATGGGCAACGACATAGAAATCAGCGTGCTCAACGACGGGGTACCGATCGATCCGTCGAAGCTCGCCGGTGCCAAGGGCATCGGCGTGGCGGGCATGCACCTGCGTGCCGACGCGATCGGCGGAACCATATCGATCGAACCCCGCCCGGCGGGCGGGTCCGAAGTGATCCTGCAACTGGCCTCGAGCGGCCGGCACACAG
>LNFM01006184.1_pt1 | contig 19899 bp, 20 predicted proteins | sample 596031 | NCBI WGS metagenome assembly LNFM01 (sample SAMN04254537, study PRJNA301005) | activated carbon metagenome | isolation source: dual media filters at the Ann Arbor, Michigan drinking water treatment plant | place: USA: Ann Arbor | reverse complement strand
CGGCTCCCCTTCTGGCGCGGATCCAGGATGGGTCGGCGGATTTGTGCTGGACGCCCGATCACGAGTGGCCGGTGCCGTGCGATGACGAGGACTAGCTGCTTTGTCCCGTGGACCGGGACGCCGGGGCGACGTAAAAGCGCGGCATGACCCAGCCTGTCTCAACCCTCAGAATCGCGCTTGCGCAGATGAATGCCGTTGTCGGTGATATTGCCGGCAACGTGGAGAAGATGCGTGCGGCGCGGCGCCGGGCGGCCGATATTGGCGCGGATCTCGTCGTGTTTCCGGAATTGTTCGTGACCGGGTATCCGCCGGAAGATTTGGTGCTGCGGCCGGCGTTCCAACAAGCGGCGCTGCATGCGGTTGAAGAGCTGGCGCGGACGATGGGGCCGGGGCCGGCGGTCCTGACGGGGACGATCTGGCCGGAGACGACGAGCGAGGGGAAGGCTCGGGTCTATAATGCCGTGGTGCTGCTTGATGAGGGCGCGGTAAAAGCCGTGCGCACGAAGGTCGAGCTACCGAACTATGGCGTGTTCGACGAACTGCGCGTGTTCACGCCGGGGCCGTTGCCGGGGCCTGTGATGTTCAAGGGCGTCAAGATCGGCGTGCCGATCTGTGAGGATATCTGGAAGGAACAGGTGTGCGAGTGCCTGGCAGAGTGTGGGGCGGAAATTCTGATTTCGCCGAACGGGTCGCCGTTCGATTGGCCGAAACCCGATTTGCGGATGAATGTCGCCGTGGCGCGGGTGACGGAGACGGGGCTGCCGATCGTCTATCTCAATCTCGTCGGCGGGCAGGATGAACTCGTATTCGACGGGGCGTCGTTTGTTTTGAATGCGGATCGCTCGCTGGCGGTGCAGATGCCGGCGTGGGACGAGGGGATCGTTCTCACCGAATGGACACGGGCGAGCGGCGGATGGGTGTGTGATACGGGCGCGCGCGCCGCGCTGCCGGAAGGCGATGCGTCGGCCTACAGCGCGTGCGTTTTGGGTTTGCGAGACTACGTGGCTAAGAATGGTTTTCCTGGCGTCGTGCTCGGGTTGTCGGGCGGTGTCGATAGTGCGCTGGTGGCGGCAATCGCGGTGGACGCGCTGGGCGCTTCCAGAGTTCGCGCGGTGATGCTGCCGTACCGGTACACGTCGCAGGAGAGTTTGGAGGACGCGGCGGCGTGTGCGAAGGCGCTGGGCATTGCCTATGACGTGGTGCCGATCGCGGAACCCGTGGAAGGTTTTTCGAAGGCACTGTCGGAGCTCTTTGCGGGCACGAACGCAGATATCACGGAAGAGAACTTGCAGAGCCGGGCGCGCGGCACGATCCTGATGGCGATCTCGAACAAATTCGGGCTGATGGTGCTGACCACGGGCAATAAGAGCGAGATGTCGGTCGGCTATGCGACGCTTTATGGCGATATGAATGGCGGGTTTAACCCGATCAAAGATCTCTACAAGGGTGAGGTTTACCGGTTGTGCCGGTGGCGCAACGCACATGTGCCGAAGGGTGCGCTGGGACCGGGTGGTGAGGTTATCCCTGAGCGCATTCTGACGAAGGCGCCGTCGGCGGAGTTGCGGCCCAACCAAACGGATCAGGATAGTCTGCCGCCGTATGACGTGCTCGACGACATTCTGTTCTGTCTGGTCGAGAAGGAAATGCCAATTGCCGACATCGTAGTGCGCGGGCATGACGTGGCAACAGTGCAGAAGGTTGAGCGGTTGCTCTATCTGGCTGAATACAAGCGCCGGCAGGCGGCGCCGGGGGTCAAAATTTCAGCGCGCAATTTCGGGCGGGACCGGCGCTATCCGATCACAAATAAGTTCCGCGAAACTGATCTCTCGCTTGCGGCTGGCGCTTCGGGTTCGAAGATCGTTGTTCCGCGCGCCGACGGCGGCGATGTTTCATAAAGGCAGACGCAGTTCATGACCCCGCATCTTCGCTTTGCGCCGAGCCCGACGGGCTATCTGCATTACGGCAACCTGCGCACGGCTGTGTTGAACTATTTGTTCGCGCGCAAGCATGGCGGGACGTTCATGCTGCGGTTGGACGATACCGACCGGGAGCGGTCGACGGAGGAATTTGCCCTGCAGATCGCGGAGGATTTGCGGTGGCTCGGGTTTACGTGGGACGCGCAAGCCCGGCAGTCGGACCGAACGGCGCGGTACCTCGAAGCGGCGGAACAGCTCAAGGTGGCCGGGCGGCTTTATGCCTGCTTCGAGACGCCGGATGAACTGGACCGGCGGCGCAAGCGGCAGCTCGCCAGCGGGCGGCCGCCGATTTACGACCGGGCGGCGTTGAAGCTTCCCGACGGGGAGCGGGCGCGGTTGGAAACCGAGGGGCGGGCGCCGCACTGGCGGTTCCGGTTGGACAATTCGGGCGCGGCGGGTGGGGTGGTGCCTGAGCACACCAACGTCGGGTGGGACGATCTTATTCGTGGTGCGCAGACGGTCGATCTGGGGTCGCTGTCGGACCCGGTGCTCATCCGGGAAGATGGGACATATCTCTATACGTTCACGAGTGTCGTGGACGATATTGATTTTGGCATCACGCATATCATTCGGGGTGAAGATCACGTCACCAATACGGGCGTGCAGGTGGACCTCTTCAAGGCGCTTGGAGCGGTGCCGCCAGCGTTTGCGCATCACGCGCTGCTGACGGCCAGCGGCGATCTCAAGATGTCGAAGCGGTCGGGCGATATGGCGCTGATGAACAGCCGCGAGTTGGAGCCGATGGCGGTGGCGAGCTACGTGGCGCTGATCGGCACATCGGACGCGATCGAGCCGATGCGATCGATGGAGGCGTTGGCTGAGCGGCTGGATCTGTCGCACGTTTCGACATCGGCGGCGCGGTTTGATCTGGGGGAACTGAGGGCGCTCAATGCGCGGTATTTGCATGCGACGCCCTATGATGATGTAGCGGAGCGGCTGGTCGCGAAGGGGATCGGCGGCGGGGAGGCGTTCTGGCTGGCGGTGCGCGGAAACATTTCCGTGTTCGATGATGTGAGTGACTGGTGGCGGGTTGTCGATCAGGCGTTGGTGCCCGTCGTCGAAGATGCGGATTTTCTTGCCAAGGCTGCGAGTGTGCTTCCGGCTGAGCCGTGGAGCGAGGCGACGTGGACGGATTGGACGAACGCAGTGAAAGCTGCAACGGGGGCCAAGGGTAAGGCGCTCTTTCATCCGCTGCGTTTGGCGCTCACGGGGCAGGAGAGCGGGCCGGAATTAAAAGCGCTGCTGCCGCTGATCGGCCGCGCAAAGACGCTGGCGCGGCTGTCGGGCAAAACGGCTTGAAGTAAGCGTGGTCCGGGTGTTTGCTCCCTGTCAGATTTGCCGGTCAGGGGAGCCGCATGCCGAGAGTTGTCTTCGCGCCGGCCTTGCAGAGGCATGTGAGTTTGCCGCCTTCGGTGGTTGATGGGGCGACCGTGCGCGATGTTCTTGAGGCGGCGCTTGACGGGAATGCGCGGGCTCGGCGTTACATTCTCGATGATCAGTCGGCTCTCAGAAAACACATGCTCATCTTTGTCGATGGCGCGCGCGTGGCGGATCGCCGGACGCTGAGCGACCCGGTGCATCCGACATCCGAAATCTATGTTTTGCAGTCGCTGTCGGGCGGGTGAACTTGGGCACTGAACCGGAGAGGCGCAATGAGTAACCGTTTTCTCGTCGCGACGCGCAAAGGGTTGTTCACGTTCGAGCGAACGGGGGGCGGCGCGCAGCCTTGGCAGATCACGCATACGGATTTCTTCGGCGATAATGTTTCCATGGTGCTGCATGACGCGCGGCACGGGCACATCCATGCCGCGCTCGATCATGGGCACTTCGGGGTCAAGATGCACCGTGCGGATGAGGCGACCCGGACATGGGAAGAGCTGGCTGCACCTGCCTATCCGCCAAGACCGGAGGGCCTGGAAGAGAACGACATGTGGGGGCGTCCGCTGCCCTGGTCGACGGTGCGCGTGTGGGCTCTTGAGACGGGCGGTCACGACGCACCGGGGACGCTTTGGTGTGGGACCATTCCGGGTGGGCTTTTCAAATCAGAGGACAGCGGCGCGACGTGGCGGATTGTTGAATCGCTTTGGCATCATCCTGATCGTCCGAAGTGGATGGCGGGTGGGGCCGATCTGCCGGCGTTGCATGCGATCCTTGTTGATCCCCGCAAATCCGCAACCGTGCGGGTTGGCGTTTCGACCGGTGGCATTTGGCAGACGGACGATGGGGGGCAGAGTTGGCGGGTGCGCGGCACCGGCCTGCGCGCGGAGTATGTTCCGCCCGAACACACGCATCATCCAATGTATCAGGATATCCATGCCCTGGCGCAGTGTCCGGGCGAGCCAGACCGGCTGTGGATCCAGCACCACAACGGCATCTTCCATTCTGAGGATGGCGGCGAGACTTGGCGCGAGATCACCGACGTCTCCGTCTCGACGTTCGGTTTTGCCGTGAAGGTTCATCCCCGAGACGGCAAGACAGCGTGGTTTGTGCCGGCCATCAAAGACGAAAAGCGCGTGCCGGCCGACGGGCGGTTTGTGGTGACACGGACGCGTGATGGAGGAAAGTCGTTCGAAACGCTGAGCCAAGGGCTGCCGCAGCAGCATGCCTACGACCTTGTCTATCGCCATGCGCTCGATATCGACGAGACGGGGAACCGGTTGGTGATGGGCAGCACGACGGGTGGTGTGTGGGTGAGCGAGGACGGCGGCGACACGTGGTGCGAAGCTGCCGGACGTTTGCCGCCGGTTTACTGCGTGCGGTTCATGGCGAGCTAGCTACTGGGTAGCTACTGGGGCGTCGTGAGATCGGACGACCAGCCGGAGGCGGATGTGCCGCCGGCGGCGGTCGTGGCCGGGGTTTCTGCCGGGGGTGCCGCGCCCTGTTGCTGGGTGCCGTCACTGGGTGGGGGCGTGCCAGCGTTATATTCCTCGGCTTTGCACGAGCAGCCTTGCACGTATTCCTTGCGGTAGCGGAAGGCGATTTTCATCGATGTGTAGGGCGTGTTCGATTGGGCGCCGACCATCTGCTCCACCGAGCCGCCGGGGTTTTGATAGTAGAAGAGTTCGGTGGGCGCTGCACACTTGGACGAGCAGACTTCCGCATCGCGCTCGAAGTGGTTGGGGAGCGTGGAGAAGCTGACGGGGAAATAGTAGCCGTCGCAGAGGCGGACGCAGACGGTGCGATACGTCGCGTAGGGCAAGTTCGAGAACGAGCCGCCAAGGCCACCGCCGCTGCCGCCGCTATCTTCCTGCCACAGCGACTGGAAGGGGTTCTGCTCGGTGCGGCGGGCTTGCTGCTGATAGGTGGCGCCACAGTTGTTGCGGGCGAGTTCGCGGACGATCTCGTCGGTGTAGGAGCGGCCTGACGAGGAAATGAGCTGGCTGCGCTGGTTTTCGAGATCGGCCTTCTGGCGCTTCAGGCCATCGACCTCGCGCGAAAGGTCGACACATTTGCGCGTGTTGCGCAGCGTTTTGGAAAACAGAAAGTATTCATAGCAGGAGCGATCGAGTGTCTGAGATCCTTGGCGCAACTGCTGATCGATCTGGCGAAGCTGGCTCTCGACGAGTGGAAGGATGTCGCGCGACTGGCCGCCGTTCTGCGTTTCCTGCACGAGGCGCTGTTCGAGTTGGAGGCAAACGGGAGAGCGGCCGGCAGCTGAGCTGAGCGGGGGTGCACCGGGGGCGCCTGGACGGGCGGCGGGTTCGGGCGGAGGGCGCCAAGCTGGCGGAGCCTGTTCCACGGGTCTGCGTTCCTGCGGCTGGTCCCAGGGCCAAGAGAACTGAGCGGCGGCTGGCGAGGACGGCAGCGCTGCAGCGCAAACGACGATGGCCGCCGTCAACGCAAGGGCACTTGCGCGGCGCAGGGCGTGGCCGATGGTGGTGCGTCTGCTCGTCATCGCGCGTCCGGCTTTATCCGTTTGGTGTGCCGGCATCCTTAGCCCAAGTCTTTGATCCTGCCGGGACTATGGCATAGGCGCGTAATGGGGAGCAATTGCGGCGCGGGACGAGACTGTGGGGAACAGGTTTTGCTGCGGCGGTGGCACCACAGGTCGTGTTCGGAGGACTGGGAGCGCTGCCCCGGTTGACGGCGGAGGTGAGCGGTCGCATAAGCTGCGCATGGCCACGCGCAGCACCACAACCGCCGTAAGCACCTGTAGCGGCATTCTCATTCCGGGCTAGTACCCGCAGTCCGAAGTTCGTATGTCAGCGCCGCACCCTCAGCCACGAACGTCGGACTGATCACGGGTACTAGCAAGCCGTTGTTTCTAGTACCGCTAATCGATCAGAAGTCCCTGTTGCGAATTCGCTGCGAGTGGTGCAGGGACTTCTGATCGGCGGTACTAGTCAAGCAGGCCGGCCGCGCGACCTCGTCTTTCCGTTTTCGCAAGACAGAGCTCCGCCCCGCCGGTGAAGAGGGCGAATACGTATGTCACTCAGGCTCTACAACACGTTGACGCGGCAGAAGGAGCTGTTCCAGCCGATTGATCCGCGAAACGTGCGCATGTACGTCTGCGGGCCGACGGTCTACGACTTTGCGCACATCGGGAACGCGCGGCCGGTGATCGTGTTCGATGTGTTGTTTCGGCTGCTGCGTGAGATCTATGGCGCCGAGCATGTGACGTATGTGCGCAACATCACCGACGTGGACGACAAGATCAATGCTCGCGCCGCGGATCGGTATCCGGAGCTGGCGCCCGAAGTTGGTATCCGCAAACTGACGGACGAGACGGCGGCGCAGTTTCATACAGACATCGCAGCGCTGGGCGTGCTGCCACCGACGGTGGAGCCGCGGGCGACCGAGCACATCGTTGAGATGGTGGTGCTTTGCAATCAGCTCGTTGCGAACGGTCATGCTTACGTGGCGGCGGACCATGTGCTGTTCGACGTTTCGTCGATGGCGGATTACGGGCGGCTCTCGAACCGGTCTTTAGAGGAGATGGAGGCCGGGGCGCGGGTCGAGGTGGCGCCTTACAAGAAGGGGCCGATGGACTTCGTCTTGTGGAAGCCGTCGAAGCCGGGCGAGCCGGCGTGGCCTTCACCAGCTGGCATTACAGCACCGGGGCGGCCGGGGTGGCATATCGAGTGCTCGGCGATGGCCGGCAAGCACCTGGGCGACGTGTTCGATATTCACGGCGGCGGCATTGATCTCGCGTTTCCGCATCATGAGAACGAGATCGCGCAGTCGCGGTGCGCGCACGGCACGGACGTGATGGCGCGGGTTTGGATGCACAACGGCTTCTTGCAAGTCGAAGGCGAGAAGATGTCGAAGAGCCTGGGGAATTTTATTACGATCAATGAGCTGCTGGGGACGGGGACGTTTGGGGCTAGCCAGTGGCATGGCCGTGTCGTGCGCTTTGCGATGCTGGGCACACATTACCGTCAGCCGATCGATTGGACGGTGGACCGACTGGTGCAGGCGCGTGCGACGTTGTTTGATTTTAGTTTTCTGCATGGGTCGCCCGTGGCGGACGCGCCGCATCCGGACGTGATCGCTGCATTGTCGGATGATTTGAACACGCCGAGTGCGATTTCGATCATCCACGGGTTGGCGAAGTCGGCGCACCGGAATACGGAGACTGCCGCCGTTTTAAAAGCAACGCTGCAATTTATGGGGCTTTATGAGAATGAGACCCAGGATGAGTTAAACCCGGGTCATGAGGCGCGGACCGTTGATGGTTCGAAGGTGGAGCCGCTGATTGTCGCGAGGCTCGCGGCGCGCAAGGCGAAGGACTTCAAGGAGAGCGACCGGATCCGGGACGAGTTGGCGGCGATGGGTGTGACGTTGAAGGATACGAAGAACAAAGACACGGGTGAGATCGAGACGACGTGGGAGATTGCGCGGTGAGGTTTGATCCACGGTTCATTTGGGGTCAGACCCCTAATTAGGGGTCTGACCCCATTCGGGCGCTCGTGCGGGTGCTCACCACCGCCTCTGGCTCCTCCCCGCAAGGGGGAGGGGGATTTCAGAGGCGCACGATGCGTTCATTGTGACCTGATGTGAGCGGTGCGTTGACGGCGTGGAGGAGCTGACATGACGACGGAATCGACGGCGGTGCGGTGGGGGTTGCGGCTGGTGGGGCTGGGGATGATCTTGACGGCGCTGGCGCTCGCCGCGTGGTCTTTTGGGCTGTTTGAGGTGGCTTTGACGGAGACGACATGATGCGCACTGCATCGAACATGGTGGGCCGGTCGATCGGGTGGGCCCTCGCGCTGGTCATGGTGGCGATTGTGCTTCTGGTGGCGGCGGTATTGCTGGGACTGATCCCGATGAGCTTTGCGCCATGAGTTCGGATTATCCGCTGCGGCCATTTTTGCCGGGCGACACCCTTGCCTTGCGAGATCTTTTTGCGGCCAGTGTCGAGGAGTTAACGCAGGACGATTATGATGAAGACCAGCGGGCGGCCTGGGTGGCGTTCGCCGAGGATGCAGAGGCGTTCCGGGACCGGCTGGAGGAGGCCACCACGCTGGTTGTCGAACTCGACGGTGAGCCGGCAGGGTTTGGTTCATTGAAAGAGAATAGCATCCTCGACATGCTGTACGTTCACCCCTATCACGCTGGCACCGGGGTCGGGACGGCGCTCTGCAATGCCTTGGAAAAGATCGCCAAGGCGCGCGGGGCGAAGGCGATCACGGTGGAATCCTCCGAAACCGCCGTCGAATTCTTCGAGGGGCGGGATTTCGAGGCGACGCAGCGCAATTCGGTGGAACGGTTTGGCGAGTGGCTGGCAACGACGACCATGACCAAATCGTTGCAAGAGGCGGCGCGCAAGGATGACGAGGTCGACGATGACGGGAAAACCTGACGGCGACGAGATGGGTCCGCCCTTTGCCCGGCATGGAACGTATTACATGGTTTTGAAGATCGCAGTCCTGGCGGCTGCGGTCGTGCTCGCGCTGAAGATGGCGGGCGTTTGGTGAGTGAGATGACAAAGGAACGGCTTTATCTGTTCGACACGACGTTGCGCGATGGGGCGCAAACGACGGGTGTTGATTTTTCCATTGCGGATAAGCGACGCATCATCGGCGTGCTCGATCAGTTGGGGCTCGATTATATCGAGGGCGGATATCCGGGGTCGAACCCGACGGATACCGAACTGTTCTCCGTGAAGCCGCAATTGACGACGAGCCGGTTTACCGCGTTTGGGATGACGAAGCGCGCCGGGCGGTCGATCGAAAATGATCCCGGGTTCCAGTCGTTGGTGCAGTCGGCGGCGGACAGCGTGTGTCTCGTGGCAAAGTCGTGGGATTATCACGTGCGCGTGGCGCTCGGGATCACGAACGAGGAGAACCTGGCTGGTATTGCCGAGAGTATCAAGGCGGTGGTGGCGTCGGGCAAGGAAGCGATGCTCGACTGCGAACATTTCTTCGATGGGTTCAAGGGCAACAAGGCCTACGCACTGAGCGTAGCAAAGACGGCTTATGATTCGGGGGCGCGCTGGGTCGTGTTGTGCGACACGAACGGCGGGACGCTGCCGCACGAGGTCGAACGGATTGTCGCCGAGGTCGCCACGGTGGTGCCGGGTTCACATCTAGGCATTCACACGCACAACGATACGGAGAATGCGGTTGCCAATTCGCTGGCGGCGGTTCGCGCGGGCGTGCGCCAGATCCAGGGGACGCTGAACGGGCTTGGCGAGCGGTGCGGCAACGCGAATATGACGTCGATCATTCCGACGCTGCTCTTGAAGAGTGAGTTTGCGAATTTCTTCGATACCGGCGTTACTGCGGAAAAGCTGCGCGCCCTGACGCATGCGAGCCGGGTGCTCGATGAAGTCTTGAACCGGGCGCCGGACCGGCATGCGCCGTATGTGGGCGAGAGCGCGTTTGCGACCAAGGCCGGCATTCATGCCTCCGCCATCCTGAAGGAGCCGGAGACGTATGAACACGTGCGACCGGACGCCGTGGGCAATGAGCGGCGGCTCTTGGTCTCCAAGCAGGCGGGGCGGTCTAATGTCGTCTCGGCATTGGAGCGGTTCGGGCTGGCGCAGGATCGCGACGACGAGCGGATCTCGCGGCTCTTGGAAGAAGTGAAGGTGCGCGAGGCTGCAGGCTACTCGTACGAGGCGGCTGAAGCGTCGTTCGAATTGTTGGCGCGGCGGATGCTTTCGAATGTGCCGCAATACTTCTCGGTGGATAGTTTCCGGGTGATGGTCGAGCGGCGCAACAATGCGCTCGGAAAGCTCGTGACCGTGTCGGAAGCGATCGTGAAGGTGCATGTGAATGGAGCGGCCGAGCCACTGTGGTCGGTTGGCGAGGGCAACGGTCCGGTCAACGCGCTCGATCAGGCGCTGCGCAAGGATCTCGGTAAGTATCAGAAGCATATCAACGAGATCGAGCTCGTCGATTACAAGGTGCGCATCCTGACGGGTGGGACCGAGGCGGTGACGCGGGTGCTGGCGGAGACGCTCGACACGGTGACGGGCGAGCGCTGGATCACGGTGGGCGTTTCACCCAATATTATCGATGCAAGCTTCGAGGCCCTGCTCGACAGTATCAACTTTAAGCTGGTGCGGGCCGGGGCAGAGGCGGCGTGAGGGTTCGGCGGCAGTGGCGTGACGGGGTGTTCGTGACTATATGACAGTCGCATCCTTGAGAGGTTCGATATGAAGCGCCTGTCCTTCGTTCCTGCATTGATGCTGTGCGCCGCTTCAGCGGCGGCAATGGCGGCCGACTTTACGGCCAAGGACGTGACGCATTCGCTGTTCCAGGCAAAGGCTGGGAAGCCCGTGGACTTTTCGGGCAAAAATTTGTCTGGGCTTGACCTTGCCGGACTGGATTTCAAAGGTGCACGGCTGACGAACGTCGATCTGTTGGGGGCCGACCTGACCGAAGGCGTGTTCAAGGGTTCGGACCTTTCGGGGTCGCGGCTCGATCGCACAACGCTGACACGGGCGGACTTTTCGGGCGCGACGCTTGAGAATGCGACGATCTTGCGACCGAGCATTTATTCGACCTTCACGGTGGCGGACACGAACTGGACGGAAGCGCCGAAGTTTACCGGCGCGAAAATGGCTGGAGCTAAACTGTTTGGGCGGTTTGATTTTGCTGACTTCAAAGGCGCGGATTTGAAGGGCGCGCACTTTACCAGCCGGGCACCACGGGACGAGAACACGTCGTTGGCGCAGGTGGGACTATTTAGCGGCGATTTCGACGATGCCAATCTTGAGGATGCTGACTTCACCGGGGGGCGGCTCGGATTTGCAAGTTTCACCAATGCGAACCTGAAGGGCGCGCTTTTCAACGGGACGGATCTGACGCGCGCTGATTTTTCGGGCGCCGACGTGACGGGGGCGGACTTCACAGGTGCCAATCTGGATGAAGCGAAATTCACCGGCGCGAAGGGCTTCGACGCGGTGAAGGGCTTCGGACAGGCGAGCAACACCGATCGCGTGGTGCGCTAAACTGCATTGCGATTTTTCAGTTTATTCTTGATGTAGTCTGACATCCAAACCAGCTTGTTTGTTGTGCTTCCTAGCATTTCAGAACCCGCCGGCTTTTCCAAATACCGTTCCAATCTTTCGCGATGAACGGTTGAAAGTAGTTTTCTTATGGTCATAGCTTGGCGATGCATGTCGCCAACACATTTGTGCAACTCTGGCTCGAGTGTTTTTTTGTTGTAACAAGTAGTCAATGTGTCGAGATATTTGTGGCTTAGCTTGATCAGTTCTCCAAAGTCTGACCTTGCTTCGGGAAGATACAAGTCAATAATGAGAAAAATTTCGCCGCTAGGGGGTCTTGGTAGCGGAGGGCTCCGAGTGCTGATGTTCCCGTCGATGTTTAACGACCTGCGGTCGCAATAGTTGTCCCACTCTCGAATGTGGTTTTCGTATACACCGCAAAAACTGTCTAGCAATGGGTGCAGCTGTTCAATTTTGGCTCGTTGCAATTTGAATTCGTTGTCGATTTTTTCGAGGTGGCGTTGTGTCGAAGTCCTCCAATTTTCAATTATAGCGTTGATCAGGACGCCAAAAGCTAAGCTAACTGCGCCTGCCATCACCGCAAAAACTGTGCCCATGGATTTTGCCCAAAAAAAATTGATGGCTGGTGTTTATTCAGTCTTTCAGCAATGAAGCGGCGGCGGCGTCGGGCGAGAGCGTGCCGGCGAGCACGTGGTCGGAGAGGTCGTCGAGGCGGCTGCCTTCGCCGCGGCGGATGCGGGCTGCAACGAGGTCGGCGGCGGCGCGCGCGATCAGGTAACGTGCGCGGCGGCGGCGGCGGGATTGAGCGCCGGTCGCGCGGACGTGCTCGCCGACGGAATTGATTTCGGCCAAGAGTTTGTCGACGCCCTCGCCGGATGTGGCGGTGGTTTTCAGAAGCGGGATCTTGTCGCTGATGGTGGCGCGGATGGAGAGCGCGCCGGCGAGTTGCTGCATGGTTTGCTCGGCGCCGGGTCGGTCGCCTTTGTTAACGACAAGGATGTCGGCGATTTCGAGCAGGCCCGATTTCATGGCCTGAATATCGTCGCCTAAGCCCGGTGCGGAGATGACGACGCGCACATCAGCGACTTCGGCGACGTCGATTTCGTTCTGACCGGTGCCGACGGTTTCGAGGAGAATGATGTCGAAGCCTGCTGCGTCGAACGCATCAATGATGCGCACCGCGGCAGGCGACAGGCCGCCCAAGTATCCCCGCGAGGCGAGGGAGCGGACGAAGACGCCATCGTCGTCGAGGGCGGCCGTCATGCGAATGCGGTCGCCGAGAATGGCGCCGCCGGAAATCGGGCTCGAGGGGTCGACCGCGATGACGGCGACGGTTTTTCCGGCGGCGCGCAATTCGCGGATGACGGCGTTGACGAGGGTCGATTTGCCCGCGCCCGGCGGGCCGGTGAAGCCGGCGACGAGGGCGTGACCCAGATGCGGCTGGAGGGCTTGCAGAAGTGCCGGCGCGTGGCTGGATAACCGTTCCAATTCCGTGACGGCTTGCGAGACAGCGCGGCGTTCGCGCGCGGTGATGCGCGCGATGAAATCGGGGAGGTCGTCATGATGTCCCACACTCGGCAGGCCGGTGTGGGCGTGCTGCCCCACACTCGGCAGGCCAGTGTGAGGGTGCTGCCCCCCACCCGGCGATCCGGTGCGGGTGTCCGGATCGGGTGGGGTCGGCGGAGCGGATGTGGCGTCGCGGGTCATGCCGTCCGCTGTACGTGACAGCGCTCACGGGCGCAACGGGCTGCTGCTTCCCGTCCCCGATGTTTCAAATCAGAGGGCCGGTTTCCAGGCCCTATCGTCCGGTTTGGCTTCGATGGACGGTGGCGGCGTGGGGGCCTTGCGTGCGGGGGCGGGGGCGAGATCGAGGGTGCCCTGGCGGTCGCCGCCGTCCTGATCGTCGTCGTCGAAATCATCATCATCATCATCATCATCGTCGTCGCGCTCGAAGCGGTCGTCGTCTTCTTCGTCGAAGGCGCGCGGGGGTGGGCGGCGCAGCGGCGCTGCTGACAGATCAGACTCATCGCCGCGCCGGGTCTCAACCGTGCCGTCTTCGTATTCGCGGTAGATGGTCTGAGCGGCGGAGGGGCTGGGCACTGTCGTGAGCGAAAGCGCGGCCAGAGCGAGGGCCGAGACACGCAGTGTGTGCGGACGGCTCGTTTGGAGAGGTGCCATTGCGGGCTCCAGTTGTCGTTGCGAGATCGACTCGCGAGGCGGTGAGCGCGCAGTGAGCCGCTCATTTCGGGCAGTATGGGGGCGGAGGTCTGAACGCGCGATGAACGCGACGGCGGTGCGACTCAACACGGTTTACGCATGATGAGCGCGAAATCGATTCAGTACCAGAGGCCAGGGAAGCGATAGCGTGGCCGCAATGTGGCGGGGCCCATGCCGACGAGGGAGACAAATGGTTTTTCGACGATGACCAGGGGCGCGGGCGCGTGGGTTTCGGCCAACTCTTGCAGGCGGGCCACGCGCACAGCAGCCGGGGGATGGGTCCGCAGAAGTGATGGCAGGGGAACGCGGCGGGCGGCGATTGGCGGCGTCAGGTCTTCCCAGACGTGCCCGGTGACGATGTCGACCTTGTTGAGCGCGGAGGCGAGACCGATGGGATCGCCGGTGAGGGCGACGGCGAGACGATCCGCTTCGAACTCGCGTGCGCGGGATAGGGCGAGCTGGAGGAGATTGAGAGCGGCCGGTGTGATGTAAAGTGCGGCGATGGCGAGCCAGGAGACCATCCCGGCGCCAGTCGCGTAGGCGACGACATTGTAGCCAAAGAGGACCAGTGCGACGAAGGCTGCGCCGTGGATGAGGCGGGCTGCGATGTCGGCGATGCCCATGATCCACAGATCGCCATTGCGGATGTGGCTCATTTCGTGGGCGATGACACCGGCTAGTTCACGCATTGACAAGCGGCGCACGAGACCTTCGGACAGGGCAATGGCGGGACGATCGGCCGTGCCGGTTGCGAAGGCGTTCAGGGTCAGGCTTGGGATCAGATAAAGGCTCGGTTTCTGCGGCAGGCCAGCACGCCAAGCCAGCACCTCGATGAGGCTTGAGAGCTGGGTGTCGTCCGAGGTGACGAGCCGGGCGGAGTAGAGCCGCATCATCGTTTCGGCGGGGACCTTGGGGGCTGCGACCGCAAGGCCGATAATCATGACCGCCACCGCTACGATGCCGGTCACGCCGGCCAAAAGGTAGGCGCTCAGGCCGGCACTGAGACCGAACGCTGCCAGCAATGTGAGTGCATGGGCGATGTTTTGCGAGAGGAGCGGCGACAATGCCAAGCCCGGGTGCAGGCCCAATTCAGTCGTCACAGTGGATGCCATCAGGGCCTCGTCATGGCAGGTGGCGCGGTCAACGGCGGACACGTGCCCGCCACCGGGGCAAGCGGTGAGATGACCGCGCCACTGCGTCGAAAGAACGGCGGTGCGCGGCGCTTTATTCCGCTGAGGCGATCCTACATTCGCGCGCGGCGTCGCTGAATGCCATCTTACCCTAGAATTTGGCCAATACGGCGTCATCGTTGGCGGTGGGGCGATCCGGGGTCAGGGCGGCCATGATTGCTGGCACGATCTCAGTAGCGTCATCGACGACGGTGAAGCCAACCTCGAGACCCGGCCGAATGAAGGTCTCGCTGCGCATGTGCGACAGCAAATTTAGAAATGGCGACCAGAAGCCGGCGATATTGGCGACGACAATCGGCTTGGCATGGCGTCCGAGTTGGGACCATGTCAATTGTTCAACGAGTTCTTCGAGGGTGCCGATACCGCCGGGCAAGGCGACGAAGGCGGAGGCGTTGTCGAACATCAACCGTTTTCGTTCATGCATGTCGCGCGTGACGATCAGATCGTTCACGTCCTTGAGCATATGCTCACGTTCGGTCAAGAAGGCCGGGATGATGCCGGTGACATGGCCGCCTGCTTCCAGCGTGGCGCGGGCGACTTCACCCATGAGGCCAAGACTGCCGCCACCGTAGACGAGACCGAGGTCTGCGTTGGCGAGTGCGCGGCCCAAGACGCGCGCGCTTTCGGCATAGGCGGGGTTGGCGCCATGGCCGGAGCCGCAATAGACGCAGACGGACTGATGCGGACGGCGCGCGGGCTGTGCAGTCTCGTTTAGGGTTAACGCGCCGTTGGTGGCTTTCGCAGGCCGAGATTTGTGTTTTTTCATCGTTTGACGTCTCTAGATTTCGGCTCGGCTTGATAAGATGGGGGCCAGGGCCAGAAAAAGCGAGACCCGCGAACTCGGTTCTTCCGAAGATCCAGGCGGGTCATACCGAACTCCGTCCTGCCTAATGTTTGTCACGGACTTATAACAGAAGAGCCAGACGGCGGGCATAACACCTGCGGTATACGTCCACCGTGGTGGCGATAGAGGCGAAGGCCATGAACTCGACGGCGACTTTCGCACAGCGCAAAGCGGCATGGTTCAAGCGGGCCGTGATTTTGGTTGTGTGCGCGAGCGGTTTTGGCGCACCGGCGGCCTGGGCTCAGGCGCGCGCGGAAGCGGCACCGCCCACCATCGAAAAGGTGATTGTCGGCGAAACGGGGGTGGCGAACATCGAGGGCGAGGGCAAACCCGGCGATATTGTGCAGCTCATGGCGGCGGGTTCGGCGATCGGCGAGGCGGCAGTGGCTGCCAATGGGCGCTGGCGCGTTGCACTGAAAGACGGGTTGAAGCCGGGCATCCATCAGATCCGTGCGGAGGCTCGCACGGATGGCCAAGGACGGGTGGCGCCGGGCGACGAGATCCGGATTGCCATCCCGTCGCAGATTGGGGCGCGGGCGGTGGTTGCCTACGATGGCGTCACGGGGGACGCAGACCGGGCAACGCGGCAGCGGGCGGAAGACCTTGCCCAAGCCGCGGGGCAGGCGTTCGACACTGTGACGGGCGTATCGAGGTCCAATGACGCTGCAGCGCCACCGCGCGGTGCTGTGCCCGAAGCGGCTTTGCAAGGCGATGGGTTGTCGGCGCAGGCGGGGGGTCCTGTGGCGGTCGTGATCGAATGGTTGAAGCGGTCGGCGCGCGGGTATCGGGAAGATGTCGTCGGTAAACTCAGGCCCGAGGAGGCTCCGTCGACTGGAGTGGAGCCCGCGCCTGGTGCGGATCGCGACGAGGTGGCGGCCACAGCCGCCGGAACGATTGCGAAAGAGCGGGCCGAGGCGGAGGCGCGGCGGATCGATCTTGCCGAGGCGGAGACCGTGCGTAAGGTGCAGGACGCCAGCAAGGCCGAGGCGGACGCGCGGAAGGCTGAGGCTGCCAAACGCAAGCGAGCCGAAGAGCTTGCTCGCCTTAAGGCCGAGACCGACCGGCGCATTGCGGAGGACTTGGAGCGGCTGAAGGATGCGAAGGCCGAGGCCGATCGCGCTAAGGCCAAGCCCGCCGCTCCGCAGCAGAAGGCCAATATTACGTTAGAGCGATTTTATTTGCCTGGGCAGAAGAGACCGGCGGAGCTGGAACGGACGGCTGAGAGAGAGCGGGTGGCCATCGCAGAGGATATCGACGCGCGGCAGGCGAAGTCTGTGCGCAACACCTCCCTCAGCCGTTGTGCGGAGGGCCGGGTGATCAAACGCAAAGGGCGGCGTTGGTATGTGACGGGTGCGAACGACACTCTTTGGGACATCGCGGAGCGGTTTTATGGTTCGGGCACAGCGTATCCGCGCATCTACAAGGTCAATCGTAAGCGGTTGGCGAGCCCGCATGTCGTGCGGCCGTGCCTTGCCCTGCGGCTGCCGGGCCGCCGCGGGTGATTTCGCGGCCAAGTGTCGCCGCCGTCGTGCCGTGACGCATCGGTTGCGTCCATAGACCGGTGGAAGTTGCGCGGGCTCGCCGCTAAGGTCCTGACGCCGTGCCGTTCCATCCTCGCGCGCCGCCGGCAGCGCACCTTTAGATTTAAGGCCCACTGACAAGATGAATGCTCCGATTACGACCCCGCGTGTGTCGCCTCATGCCGCCAAAGCCACGGGTGAAAATCCAAATCTGCTCGGGCTGGCCAGCAATGCGGATCATTGGACGGTCTTCAAGGGGCTGCTGCCGTTCGTGTGGCCGGCCGGGCGGCCGGACTTGAGGTTCAACGTGGCACTGGCGTTTGTTATGCTGGTGCTGGCAAAGCTGGTGACCATCTCGATCCCGGTGATTTTTAAGTACACGACCGACTGGCTCACGGCCGATGCGCCGACGCCGAATACGCTGGGGGCTGGACAGCTGGCGCTGGGCGCGTCGCTGCTTATTCTTGCCTACGGTGTGGCCCGCGTTGTGTCGATGGGTTTGAACCAGGTGCGCGACGTGCTGTTCACGAAGGTGGGGCAGCATGCGGTGCGGTCGCTCAACAACCGAACGTTCGAGCATTTGCACAAGTTGTCGTTGCGGTTCCATCTGGAGCGGCGGACGGGCGGGCTTTCGCGCGTGATCGAACGCGGCACGCGGGGCGTCGATCTCATCATGCGGATGGGCATTCTGCAGCTGGCGCCGACGGCGCTGGAATTGATTCTGGTGTGCGTGCTGCTGACCTACTTTTTCAATTTTGGATACGTGATCATTCTTCTGGTCACCATTGTCGCCTACATGTGGTTCACGTTTGCGGCCTCGGAAAAGCGCATCGCGATCCGGCGCGAGATGAACGACAGCGACACGGATGCGAATACCAAGGCGATCGATAGCCTGTTGAATTTCGAGACGGTGAAATACTTCGGCAATGAGCAGGTTGAGGCGCGTCGCTTTGATGGCGCGATGGCGCGCTACGAAATCGCGGCGGTGAAAACGTATGCATCGCTGGGAACGCTGAACACTGGGCAGGCGCTGATTTTCACGGTTGGCATGACGGTTGTCATGTGGCTTGCGGCGCGGGGCGTGATTGCTGGAACGCACACGCTCGGTGACTTCGTGATGATCAACGCAATGATGATCCAGCTTTATATGCCGCTCAATTTCATGGGCATGGTGTATCGCGAAATCAAACAGGGACTGGTCGATCTGGAGACGATGTTCTCGCTCCTGGGTGAGAGTGCGGAAGTGCAGGACAAGCCGGGGGCCAAGCCGCTAGTGGCCGGAAGTGGAGAAATCCGCTTTAACAATGTTTCGTTTGCCTACGAACCGGACCGGGCGATCTTAAAGAACGTTTCGTTCGAGGTGCCGGCGGGGAAGATGGTGGCGATCGTCGGGCCGTCGGGGGCGGGCAAATCGACGATTTCGCGTATTCTGTTCCGGTTCTATGACATCCAGTCGGGTGCGGTGACGATCGACGGCCAGGATGTGCGCGATGTGACGCAAGTCTCGTTGCGCGCGGCCATCGGCGTGGTCCCGCAGGACACGGTGCTGTTCAACGATACCATTCTCTACAACATTCGCTATGGCCGCCCGGACGCGAGCGACGAGGATGTTATTGCTGCTGCGAAAATCGCGCAGATCGACGACTTCGTGCAGACGTTGCCGCAAGGTTATAAGACGATGGTTGGTGAGCGGGGATTGAAACTTTCCGGCGGCGAGAAACAGCGCGTGGCAATTGCGCGGACGCTTTTGAAGGCGCCGCCAATCCTGATGCTCGACGAGGCGACGAGTGCACTGGACAGCCATACGGAAAAGGAAATTCAGGATGCGCTCGACCGGGCGACCAAGGATCGGACAACGCTGGTGATTGCGCACCGGCTTTCGACGATCGTGCATGCGGACAACATCGTTGTGCTCGACAAGGGCGAACTCGTCGAGCAGGGCACACATGCGGAACTGATCGCCAAGGACGGGCTCTATGCGAGCCTGTGGAACCGGCAGCGGCAGGCGGAAAAAGCGCGCGAGGAATTGGCGCTGGCGCTGGAGGAGGCCGAGCGAGCGGGGGCGCTGCGGGCGGCCGATACGGTCCTGCCGAAGGGGATCTGATAGCCGTTAACCGGGGACTGACGGCAATTGACGTACAGTCGAGCCGATTGATGGCGGATCTCAACGCATGTTGGCACAACTCGGCAAAGGATTTAAGAGCGCGCTTCAGTTGGTGGCGTCGGGTCTTCGTGTTCTTTGGTTCCTCGTTTGGTCGGCGCTGAAGCCGCCGCTCATGATGGCGTTGCAGGTTTTAGCGGCGCTCGTCGTGTTGTTCGAGGAGTGGGGTTGGAAGCCACTCTCCGACGCGCTGGCGTGGCTGGCGCGGTTTCGCTTGGTCGCCAAGCTGGAGGGGCTGATCGCGCGGTTGCCGCCTTACGCGGCGCTGCTCGTGTTCGTGCTGCCGACGGCGGTTTTGTTTCCGGTGAAGCTGGCCGCGATGTGGCTCCTCGCTCAAGGCAAAGTGGCCACCGCGACCGCGACGTTCATTGTTGCAAAGATTGTTTCGACGGCACTGGTGGCGCGTCTGTTCATGCTGACGCGGCCGGCCTTGATGCAGATCGCGTGGTTCGCGCGGGCGTACAATTGGTTCATGCCATGGAAGGACCGGCTCTTTGCGCAGATCCGCGGATCGTGGGTCTGGCGCTATGGGCGCATGGTGAAGACGCGCGTGCGGCTGGAGATGAAGCAGGC
>LNFM01011772.1_pt1 | contig 19901 bp, 17 predicted proteins | sample 596031 | NCBI WGS metagenome assembly LNFM01 (sample SAMN04254537, study PRJNA301005) | activated carbon metagenome | isolation source: dual media filters at the Ann Arbor, Michigan drinking water treatment plant | place: USA: Ann Arbor | reverse complement strand
TTGATGTAGCGGAAAAATGGCTCCCCGGGACGGATTCGAACCGCCGGCCAATTGATTAACAGTCAACTGCTCTACCGCTGAGCTACCAGGGAACGGCCCGATCGCTCGGGCAGAGGCGCGCCTATAGCAGCGGGTTTTCGCTTTTGGCAAGCATCCTTTGCGCACGTCAGGTAATAAATTGCTCCATTGCAATGCGGTCGTCGAGCGCATGTTCGGGATCGAACAGCAATGTAAGTGACCGGCTCCGGTCAAGCGCAACTTCGACATGCGATATGTCACGGATTTCACGTTGATCGGCGACTGCGCTGACAGGACGTTTGTTTGCTTCCAAGATCGCCAGTTTGATAACATATCGATCGGGCAAGATAGCACCTTTCCAGCGCCTAGGCCTAAATGGACTAATCGGAGTGAGTGCCAGTAGCGAGGAGTCCAGCGGCAGTATGGGGCCGTTTGCGGAGAGATTATATGCAGTCGACCCCGCTGGCGTGGATACCAAAATGCCGTCGCAAATGAGCTCTGGAATTACCGGCCTGCCATTGACTGAAATTTCAAGCTTGGCCGCCTGCCGCGTTTCGCGCAGCAATGAAACCTCGTTGATCGCGGGCAGGGTGAAGCTCTGTCCGCTCAGGGTCGTAATCGTTGTGGTCAGCGGACGGACAGAAAAAGATTTAGCGCGAGATATACGGTTAAGTAGGTCGGCGGCATGCCATCCATTCATCAGAAATCCGATGGTGCCACGGTTCATGCCATAGGCCGGTATGTCGCGCCGGTCTTCAAGCAGCTGGTGTAGCACCTGCAGCATATGGCCGTCGCCACCGAGCACGACTACCGCTTCAGCGATGTCGAGCGGAAAAAATTCATGCTGATCACGCAATATCTTCTCGGCTTCGCGCGCCGCCGGAGTAGCAGACGACAATATTGCGAGGCGTTCAAAATGGTTCATCCGCCGGTTGTATTCATATGGCGGACAAGCCGCATTTCCGGCTGCGCCATCTGGCGTTCGAAATCGTGCCTTTCGGGCTTCAGCCGCAATGCTTTTTGCAACATTCGATCAACAGCATCCATTCCTTCCTCGCGGATGGCCTTACGGAAATCGACATGCATTTCAGACCCCAAACACATGAAAATCTTGCCATCGGTCGTGAGCCGGAGGCGGTTGCAATCATCACAGAAATTATGGCTCATCGGCGTGATAAGACCCAATCTCAAACCGAGTGGGGCCACATGCCAGTAACGGGCCGGACCGGCGCTTCGATCCGTCAAAGGCTGTAGCTGGAAATTGGCACGTATAGGCGCAATAAAATCATTAATTGCGATATATGCGTTCTGCCGATCCTCAACGGCATTTCCCAGCGGCATGGTTTCTATAATCGACAGATCAAAACTGTTGGCCGCGCAATATTCGGCCATGGGCAGCAAATCTGTCTGATTCTGCCCTTTCAGCGCAACCATATTGATTTTTATGTGCAGGCCACTGGCCTTGGCGGCGGAAACGCCTTCGAGAACCTGCGCAAGATCGCCGCCTCGAGTAATGTTTCGAAATATATCAGGATCAAGGCTATCGATACTGACGTTGATCCGCCGAACACCAGAATCAGCCAAAATTTCGGAAAATTGCCTAAGGCGGCTACCATTTGTGGTAAGCGTCAGTTCGTCGAGCCGTCCTGCATGCACATGGCGGCCAAGTTCTTTTATCAACACGTCGATATCACGCCGCACAAGCGGTTCTCCGCCCGTCAGCCGGATTTTACGGATACCATGGGCTATAAACCGGTTCGCTAACGATGCTATTTCGCTATAGTCGAGGAGATCGGCGTGCGGCAGAAAGCTCTGCTTTTCGGGCATGCAATAATGGCAACGGAAATTACACCGGTCGGTGACCGAAATCCGCAGATAGTCTATTTTGCGTCCGAAACCGTCTATCATAGTCAATCATGTAAGGCCAAAATGCCAACAGACAAAGCCGAAATGCTGCATTCGAAAGGGTTGGGAAAGATATTGAGTTTAAACGGCTATGATGCACGAAACGCGTGAAATATCGAAAGCTTCGAAACAGCCTGGATCGCTGGCGATGCGGCGTGCCAGAGATGCACGCGAATGGTTGTCCGCCCCATCAGACGGTCCGGTCACGATTTTGTTGCTCGGCATCAAGGATCTAAAGCAAATTAACGACCGATTGGGCCGGGCAACCGGCGACGCAGCTATCCGCCGGGTCGGGCAACAAATCCGGATCTTTGCCGAACAGCAATTGTCTCCGATACAATTGATGGCGCGGATGCCCGGCCGCGAGTTTTTACTGGTTGTCGGTGGAAACAGTGGCGGCAAACAATTGGAGCTGGCGGCGCAGAAATTGCTGGAAATGGTGTCGGTGGATTTGGGTGATGGCGGTGAACCACTTCATATCAACGCGCGTGTCGGCATCGCGTTGTCTCGACCCGGCGAAAGTAGACAGGATTTGGCGGTTCGGGCTGCAGATGCGCTGGCGAATGCTTATGGCCGAAAGGGTAAGCGGTTCCTTGTTGCGGAGGCCAATATAACGCGTAACGCCGATACCAGCCAATTGCTCGACGACGCCACACGGTCTGCATTGGCGGAGAGACAAATCTCAATCATGCTGCAACCGCAGTTTGAGGTTTCGTCAGGGCGTCTGGTTGGTGCAGAGGCGCTTGCCCGGCTCCAGCATCCCGAACTTGGCGTGGTCAGCGCCAGCGATCTTTTTGCGGCTGCAGACCGGTGTGATCTGCGTGAAGAACTGTCGCATATGATCCAGGAAAAAGCGATTACGCTTGCGGCAAACTGGCCCGTAGCGCTTAATGAACTGCGGTTGGCGGTCAATCTTGGTGCCGAAGAATTGACCGATAACTACGGGCCGCATTTACTCGAGTTATTAAACGCAACCGGGTTTGCCCCGAGTCGGTTAACCTTGGAATTGACCGAAGAAAGCCTGGTCCGCGATCTCGAACTGGCATCGGAACAACTCGATTTATTACGCGCACATGGCGTACGGATTGCCGTCGACGATTTTGGCACTGGCTATTCTAGCCTCGCCTATTTGAAAGCATTGCCGCTCGATTATCTAAAGATCGACAAAGGCATGACACCGGATATCGTCGGGGTAGGCAAGGACAGGATTATTTTGCGCGCGATCATCGCGATGGCGAAGGCGCTCGGTATCGCAATCATCGCTGAAGGTGTCGAAAAGGCAGAAGAACTTGAGTTGCTGAAGGCCGAGGGCTGCGACTATTTTCAAGGCTATTTGCGCGCGCCGCCGCTTGCGCCCGATGAATTCAAAAAATTCGCCTTAAGAGCCGATTAAACGGCCTTGCGGGCTAAGTTTGCAAGGCCTTTGGATAGCTGCAGACACCCGTTCAATCGTGATGTAGGGTCGCCCCAAACGCGGTTAATTACGAGCTTGCTGTCAGGGCGCAGCTTGGCGGTTTCTCCGAGTTTCTCGACATAGGCGAGCAGGCCGGGGACATTAGGCGGTGAATCGTCGTGGAAACTGACCAAGGTGCCGCGTGCGCCAACTTCGATTTTAGAGACTCTCGCGACCAAGGCATTCTGCTTGATCTGGATTAGCTTGAGCAAATTTTGAGTAGGCTCGGGGATTGTCCCGAAACGGTCGGTCATTTCTGCGGCAAAGCCTTCGACATCCTGACCTTCTTCAAGCTCGTTCAGGCGGCGGTAGAGCGCCATGCGAACCGACAGGTCGGGCACATAGTCATCGGGTATAAGGATCGGCGCATCGATTGTGATCTGCGGCGAGAAGCTGCCGCGTGGCTTGCCCAGGCCTTGGGCATCGGCGCGTGCTTCGAGAATCGCTTCCTCCAGCATTGACTGATATAATTCGAAACCGACTTCCTTGATGTGGCCGGATTGTTCGTCACCAACTAAGTTGCCCGCGCCTCTAATATCGAGATCATGGCTTGCTAGCTGGAATCCAGCGCCCAGCGTATCCAGATCGCCAAGTACCTTAAGCCGCTTTTCCGCTGTTTCGGTAAGCGCCTTGTTTTCCTCGTGTGTCAAATAAGCATAAGCGCGCGTTTTGGATCGACCCACGCGACCACGCAACTGGTACAATTGCGCAAGGCCAAACCGGTCGGCGCGGTGAATGATGAGGGTGTTCGCACTTGGTATATCGAGGCCGCTTTCGACGATGGTGGTTGATAACAGCACATCATAACGCTTTTCGTAAAAGGCACTCATCCGCTCTTCGACTTGCGTCGGCGACATCTGGCCATGCGCGGTCACATATTTAACCTCTGGAATCTCGGTACGCAGGAATTCCTCTATCTCCGTGAGGTCCGAAATGCGCGGCACAACGAAGAAGCTTTGCCCGCCGCGATAATGTTCGCGTAACAGCGCTTCGCGGAGGACAACCGGGTCCCATGGCATCACGTAGGTCCGCACCGCAAGACGGTCGACAGGCGGTGTCTGAATAACCGACAGGTCACGCAGACCCGACATCGCCATCTGCAGCGTACGCGGAATCGGAGTGGCGGTCAGGGTCAGCATATGCACGTCGGTCTTGAGCGCTTTCAGTTGCTCCTTGTGATTAACGCCAAATCGCTGCTCTTCGTCGACAATCACCAGGCCCAGCCGTTTAAACTGCAACGACTTGGCCAAAACCGCATGCGTGCCGATGACAATGTCTATTGTACCGTCGGCGAGGCCCTCACGCGTGTTGCTGGCTTCTGCGGTGGGTACGAGGCGTGACAGGCGGCCAAGCTTCAGCGGCAGATCACGGAACCTCTCGGCAAAATTCGAATAATGCTGCCGCGCCAGCAATGTGGTCGGTGCAATTACTGCAACCTGAAGCCCCGCCATCGCCGCAGCAAACGCCCCGCGCATTGCAACTTCGGTTTTGCCGAAACCAACATCGCCACAAACAAGTCGGTCCATTGGCTTGCCCGCCGCTAAGTCTTCGAGAACCTCATCGATAACACGCTGCTGATCGTCGGTTTCTTCATACGGGAACCGGTCGGCAAAGCTGGCATAGGCCTGATCGTCTACCTCAATAATGGCGCCGGGGCGCAGCGCCCGCTCGGCAGCAGTTTTAAGCAGCTCGTGCGCAATGGCGCGGATACGTTCTTTTAGCTTCGATTTACGCCGCTGCCATGCCTCGCCGCCCAACCTGTCGAGGCTGACGCTCTCGCTATCCGAGCCATAGCGCGACAGAACGTCAAAATTCTCGACAGGGACATATAATTTATCGCCGCCCGAATAGGTCAACGCGACGCAGTCATGTGGGCTGTTGCCTACGGGTATGGAAATGAGGCCTTCATAGCGCCCGATGCCGTGATCCTGATGCACCACCAGGTCACCGGGCGTCAGCGCTGCTAATTCGGCGAGGAACGCGTCGGCGGACTTCCGCCGCTTTTGTCGCCGCACCAAACGATCGCCGAGCATGTCCTGTTCGCTCAGCAGCGCTACGTCAGGCGTGGAAAAGCCATGATCGATTGGCAGGACGATCATCGCCGTTCGTCCATTTGCCGCGCCGAGTGCCTGCTGCCAGCTATCGGCATCGGTCAAAGGCGGCGCACCGTGATCGGATAGAAGGCCTTTGAGCCGTTCTCGCGCGCCGATGGAATAGCTCGCAATGACGGTCTTGCTGCCCTTCTTTATCAGCGATTTGAGATGCGCCGCGACCGCTTCATACACGTTCGTTTTTTGGGTGCGCTCCGGCGCGAAATCGCGGGCAGCCGATATCGCGAAATCAACGATGCTGGCCGAATCGGGTTGAGCGAAGGGCGTCAACAGATGCGCTGCCTTGTCGCTCAAAAGTTGTTCGAGCTCGGCACCCGACAGATAAAGCATTTCAGGCGGTAAAGGCCTATAACTGCCAGGCTCTGCAACCTGTGCTTTTACGCGGTTATCGTAATAATCGGTGATGGCATCCAGCCGCGATTGCCCCGCCGAAACCGCGCCTGAATCACGAATGACCAGTGTGTCGTCGCCTAGATGGTCAAAGATCGTCGCCATGCGTTCTTCAAAGAGCGGCAACCAGTGGTCCATCCCCGAAAGACGGCGGCCTTCAGATACCGCTTGATACAAGGGGTCGCCAGTTGCGGTGACACCAAAACGTTCGCGGTATCCGATGCGGAAGCGTTTGATGGCTTCTTCGTCCATCAGTGCTTCGACGGCGGGCAAGATATCGAAATAGTCTACCCGGTCTACGCTGCGCTGGTCAGTGGTGTTAAACCTACGGATACTCTCGATCTCGTCTCCGAAAAAGTCCAGGCGCAGGCCAAATTCACTACCTGCGGGGAATAGATCAACGATGCTGCCACGTATCGCAAACTCGCCAGCTTCAGCGACGGTATCGACGCGGAAATATCCGTTGGATTGCAGCAATGAGGCCAAGCGCTCGCGTGTGATCTCGCGCCCGGCGGTAAGGCGCTCGCCTGTCTGGCGGATGCGGAATGGCGTCACATATTTCTGAATGACTGCGCCAATGGTCGTCAGCACCAGTTGTTTCTTCTTCGGTACTTGCTGGAGGGCCTGCAATGCCGACATACGCTGCGATGTGACCGCTACCGACGGCGATGCCCGGTCGTAAGGCAGGCAGTCCCATGCTGGTAGCTGCAATATCTCCAGTTCTGGCGCAAAAAACGGCACCGCGTCGGCAACAGCGCGCATCGCCGAGTCGTCGGGCGCGATAAACAGCGTCCGGCCTTTTGCGGCACGGGTTAGATCAGCAAGCAACAAAGGCGCGAAACCCGACGGCACCGACGCCAGCGTCAGGCCGGTGCTGCTGTTTATGATGCGCTGCAAGTCGATCATGATCGGCGGGTTTCAAGTCCCTCAGGCAATGAAATGAAATCGAGCCGCTTGAGCTGTTCCATCATTGGTCCAGCAAAAGCTGGATCGGGCTCAGCTGTCCCCAATGCCCATGCCATGATGTCCACATCTTGCTCTTCAATTAGCCGTTCGAACCATTCAAATTCCGTTTGCGCCCAATCCGCGGAATAGCGGTCGAAAAAACCGCCAACCATTGCGTCGGCCTCACGCGTACCGCGATGGTGCGCGCGATAATGTAGTTTGCGAAGATAAGGGTCGGCGTCCACGCGGGCGTCCTTTAAGCTTGTGGTTTCTTGTCTTTTGCGGGTTATAAGCGGCCCTAGTCATGCGCCCCGATATACTCAATCCGTTATTTGCAGAAGTACGCAGCCTGAAAGGCGTGGGGCCGGGGTTGGCAAAGCCGCTCGAGCGGCTCGGGTTGGAACGCGTCAAGGATGTTGCCTTCCACTTTCCTGTCAACTGGACCTATCGAAAGTCGGTCTCGCGGCTCGATGTCGAAGACATTGGGAACAACATCATTATTCCCGTGACAATCATGGAGCATCGAAGCAGCGGAAGCGCACGTGCGCCCTTGCGAATTTATGCAGCGGATACCGAAGGAAACTACATCACACTCACTTTCTTTGGCCGCAACGGAGGCTGGGCGAAAAAGCAGCTTCCGACAGGTGAAGCTCGTGTGATTTCTGGCAAGCTTGACCGCTATGGCGACGAACTACAAATGGTTCATCCCGACCATATTGTCGAAGTAGGCGCTGCCGGCTCGCCCGGATTGGCCGAGCCGATATATCCGCTGTCGGAGGGTATAACCAACGGCCGGATGGGGCAGCTGACGGCAGCGGCGCTCGCACATTTACCCGCCTTGCCTGAATGGATCGAACCGACCTTGCTTGCGGCACGCGGTTGGACGGACTGGGACGCGGCGCTGCAGACGGTTCACCGCAAGGATGATCAGGCAGCGCGTGATCGTCTGGCGTATGACGAGCTATTTTCCAATCAGCTTGCAATGCGCCTTGTCAGGGCTGCAATGGATAAGCGCAAGGCAGTTCCTATCGCGGGAACCGGTGCGTTGGTTGACCGGCTAAAGCTGCCGTTTGAGTTAACTGGCGCTCAAGAGAGGGTTATAACCGAAATCGAGGGCGATATCGCGCAGTCGCGGCCCATGCTCCGGCTGCTGCAGGGCGACGTTGGCGCCGGCAAAACGATGGTCGCATTGCACGCACTGCTCCGCGCTGTCGAGGCTGGGATGCAGGGCGCTATGCTGGCGCCGACCGAAATATTGGCGCGGCAGCATTTTGCTGGGTTACAGAGACTACTTTCCGGCCTTCCGGCCGCGAAAAGGGCAAGCTGCGCGAGGCGACGTTGATGGGGCTGGCCGATGGCTCGATCCATATCCTGGTTGGCACCCATGCAATATTTCAGGAAACGGTGACGTATAAGTCGCTGGCATTGGCGGTGATCGACGAACAGCACCGCTTCGGTGTATCACAGCGGCTGATGCTGTCGCGCAAGGGCAGGGGGGTCCCGCATTTGCTGGTGATGACCGCAACGCCAATTCCGCGCAGTTTGGCGCTCGCGGCCTATGGCGAAATGGACAGTTCGATATTGGATGAGTTGCCGCCGGGTCGAACGCCTGTCGAAACTCGGGTCATTTCGCAAGAACGCTTGCCCGAGATCATCGACGGCGTTGCCCGGCATCTGGCGTCAGGCAAGCAGGCTTTTTGGGTGTGTCCGCTGGTCGAAGAAAGCGAGAATAGCGACCTCGCCGCTGCTGAACAGCGCGCCGAACAATTACGGTTGCGCTTTGGCGAGCAGGTCGCGGTAGTGCATGGCCGGATGCGCGGACTGGAAAAAGATGCGGTCATGGAGCGGTTCATTAACGGCGAAACACGGCTTTTGGTCGCGACAACGGTGATCGAGGTCGGCGTCGATGTGCCTAATGCCAGCCTGATGATTATCGAAGCAGCAGATAGGTTCGGGTTGGCACAACTGCATCAATTGCGCGGGCGTGTCGGGCGTGGTTCTGAAAAGTCAGTCTGCCTTCTCGTTCGAAGCTCACAAATTGGAGAAACTGCTCGGGCAAGGCTTGCCCTGATGCGCGAGACGAATGACGGGTTCCGGATAGCCGAAGAGGATCTTAAACTGCGCGGGGCTGGCGAAATGCTGGGCACGAGGCAATCCGGCGATAGTCCATTCCGTATCGCTACGCCCGAACAGGTGCGCGAACTTATCGGCGTTGCCGCCGACGATGCACGGCTCCTGATCGACCGCGACGGCGGCTTAGACGGGCCACGCGGACAGGCCGCGCGAATTGGACTTTATTTGTTCGAGCGCGACGCCGGTGTCGCAACGCTCAGGGGCGGTTAGCGCAATTTTGGGCTGATATGTTCCAGCAGCCCCATAAAATCGGGTAAGCGCACCACTCGCTCAAACTGGAAGCCAGCGCGGTTCTCGACGGTCCAGATAATCAGCGCTTCGATGCGGCCAATTACAGGCAATCGTAACTCGACGCGTTCGCCGCGCTCAAAACCCGGATTATCATCGATCATAAAGCCATGCGCTGACACATTGACGATGTGAACCGTCCGGTCGCCGTGAACCTTGCTTTCGGTAATTACGTTATGGTCGGCGCGATGTCGTGCCGCCCTGCGCAAATCCACGTCGTTATTCGGAGCGGCCTGCGCCATAGAGTGCGATCCCATGCTTGTTGCTTAAGCAGGCATTATGCAGTCAAGTTACAAATATTTGGTAAAATCATGTCTTCAAAATCTTTACCGCGAAAGGTTCACGTAAAGCACAGTAATCCATGCTTTTTCTTTCCTGCAGATATTTTGGCTGCGTTGGATTGCGGAAAAATCATCGTGTTGTCGTCTGAAATTGCTTCATCATTCACGCGCGCGCCGCCACCTTGGATCATTCGTCGGGCCTCCTTTTTTGACGCGACAAAGCCCAGCGCCACGAGGGCGTCTACCAGTGTGATTTCGCCAGTAACAGTAACGGTAGGCAAGTCACCACCTGCGGCACCTTCTTCAAATGTCTTCCGGGCGGTGTCTGCTGCCAGCGCGGCAGCCTCTGCGCCGCGGCACATTTCGGTGGCTGCATTGGCCAAAGCAATTTTGGCCGCGTTTATTTCCGACCCTTCTAGCGCCTCCAATCGAACGATTTCATCCATCGGCAAATCCGTGAACAGACGGAGAAAGCGGCCTACATCGCGGTCATCGGTATTGCGCCAAAATTGCCAATAGTCATAATCGGGCAACTGGTCCTGATTGAGCCAAATGGCGCCCGAAACCGATTTCCCCATTTTTGACCCGTCGGCTTTGGTAATCAGCGGGGTTGTCAAGCCGAACACTTCGGTGCCATCCATTCGCCGGGCCAGCTCCATTCCATTAATGATGTTGCCCCATTGATCCGAACCGCCCATTTGCAGGCGTACGCCCATCGTCTTGCTGAGGTGGCGGAAATCATAGCCTTGCAGGATCATATAATTGAATTCGAGAAACGTCATCGGTTGCTCACGATCGAGGCGAAGCTTGACCGAATCGAATGCCAGCATCCGATTGATAGTAAAATGCGTGCCGACTTCTTGTAGCAGTTCGATATAACCAAGCTGTCCGAGCCAGTCGTGGTTGTTCACCATCACTGCGTCGGTCGGTCCATCGCCAAAGCGAAGGAAACGTTCGAACGCGGTGCGGATCGAAGTGATGTTCGACTCAATCGTTTCATCGGTCAGCATTTTGCGGACCTCGTCTTTGCCCGTCGGATCGCCGATCCGCGTTGTCCCGCCGCCCATGACGACGACTGGCTTATGTCCAGCCTGTTGCAACCGCCTGAGCAGCATAATCGACACCAGATTTCCCACATGAAGCGATGGCGCAGTAGCATCGAAGCCGATATATCCCGGTACCAGTTCCTTGCTCGCCAGCGCATCCAGCGCTTCGGCATCAGTTGTCTGGTGGATATAGCCACGCTCATCAAGCAGGCGTAAGAGATCGGATTTGTAAGAAGTCATAGCGCCGGTGCGCGTAGCATGGAGTTTGACATTGGCCAATATGCCCATGAATGAAATCCGATTGATCTGCCATCGGGCAACTCCGCCTGTAAGCGTGAATCAGGTTGACGTTGAAATTCGGACAGCCGTCGCGGGGCGTATGTTTGCACGGTTTGTCATCGAGTGTGACACAAGCCTACTGATCCTTCCCGAGCCGCACGAGCCGCTACGCTCTGACCGGCTGTGGCAAACGACTTGTTTTGAATTGTTCATCAAATGTGCCGGCAGCGAGCGCTATTTCGAGTATAATTTTTCACCATCGTCCGAATGGGCGCTTTATCGGTTTTCAGATTATCGAAAAGGCATGGCCGAAGAAATGATATCGCGGCCCAGAATAACTTGTGATTATTCCGAAAGCCACTTCGCGCTGAATGCCGAATTCGATTTGCCCATCAGTTTGCACGACGGCCCGCTGATGTTAGGCATTTCGGCGGTTGTCGAAGAAAGCGACGACAGAAAGTCATTTTGGGCTCTGACGCATCCGTCAGGCGAACCGGATTTTCATCATAAGGATTGCTTTGCATTGCAACTGGATGCACCACGAGAGGCATGAAATTCGGAATTGATCGCCTCCTGACGGAGCCTGAACTACGCAAGCCATTGATCGGGAAAAGGATCGCATTACTAGCGCATCCTGCATCCGTAACGGCTGACTTGACGCATTCACTGGATGCACTGATCGGTTTGGAAGAGATGAACATCACTGCTGCATTCGGGCCTCAGCATGGGCTGCGCGGCGACAAGCAAGATAATATGATGGAGTCGCCCGACTTCACGGACCCTGTTCATGGCATACCGATATTCAGTCTTTATGGTGAGGTTCGCCGTCCGACCGGCCAGTCAATGGGAACATTCGATGTCATCCTGATCGACATGCAGGATCTGGGTTGTCGGATTTATACCTTCATTACCACACTGTGTTACATGCTAGAAGCGGCCGCGGAGCATGGCAAAACGGTTTGGGTGCTGGACCGTCCCAACCCCGCAGGACGGCCCGTGGAGGGCCTAACGCTGCTCCCGGGTTGGGAGAGCTTCGTCGGAGTTGGCCCAATCCCCATGCGGCACGGATTGACGCTTGGCGAACTTGGCCAATGGCTTGTCGACCATTACAAAATCGACGTCGATTATCGTGTCATTGCAATGGAAGGCTACGAACCCGATGCCGCGCCCGGCTTTGGCTGGCCGACCGACCGGTTGTGGATCAACCCGAGCCCTAATGCGCCAAATATCAACATGGCGCGTGCGTACGCAGGCACGGTGATGATCGAAGGTGCGACCTTGTCGGAGGGCAGGGGGACGACTCGCCCGCTCGAGATTTTCGGTGCGCCGGACATCAACGCTCACGCGGTGATAGCCGAAATGCGCGCGTTTGCGCCGCAATGGTTGACCGGCTGCGCGTTACGCGAAATCTGGTTTGAACCGACTTTCCACAAACATGTCCACAGCCTGTGCCATGGTGTTCATATTCATGCGGAAGGTGCGCTTTACGACCATCAGGCTTTCAAGCCTTGGCGCGTCCAAGCGCTCGCATTTAAGGCAATTCGGCGACTATATCCGGAATACGATCTTTGGCGCGACTTTCCTTATGAATATGAATTTGGGAAGCTGGCCATAGATGTCATCAACGGCGGCCCGGGGCTGCGCGAATGGGTGGATAACCCGTTATCGACGCCTGACGATCTTGACGCCTTGACGTCTCTAGACGAGCGCGCGTGGAGCGAAGAACGGCAGAAATACTTGCTTTATTAATGCCCGTGCTTGCGGCTTAACTCGCGCATCGCGTCGTCCAAACCGTCCAGCGTCAGTGGATACATCCGGTCGTTTATCAGTTCCTTGATGATCTTTGTCGATTGCGAATATCCCCATTGTTTTTCAGGTACAGGGTTAAGCCACACCGTCGCCGGATAGGTGTTGGTGATGCGGTGCATCCAGACCGCGCCCGATTCTTCGTTGAAATGTTCAACCGAGCCGCCCGGATGCGTGATTTCATACGGACTCATCGATGCATCGCCGACCATCACGACTTTATAATCGTGCGGAAATTTGTGGAGCACGTCCCACATCGGCGTGCGCTCGCTGAACCGGCGCTTATTGTCCTTCCAAACGCCCTCGTAGGGGCAGTTGTGGAAATAGAAAAATTCTAGATTTTTGAACTCACTGGTGGCTGCACTGAATAATTCTTCACACAATTTGATAAACGGATCCATCGATCCGCCGACATCGAGCATGAGCAGCACTTTTATGGCGTTGCGCCGTTCGGGGCGCATGTGGATATCGAGCCATCCCTGACGGGCAGTGCCGTCGATGGTTGCATTGATGTCCAGTTCTTCTGCGGCTCCATCACGCGCAAATTTGCGCAGGCGGCGCATTGCAATCTTGATGTTACGCGTACCGAGCTCGCGCGTGTGATCCAAATTCTGGAATTCGCGCTTTTCCCAGACCTTGACTGCGCGCTTATGCTTGGATTCACCACCGATACGAACGCCTTCGGGATTGTACCCGCCATTGCCGTAAGGTGAGGTCCCCCCAGTACCTATCCACTTGTTGCCGCCCTGATGCCGCTTTTCCTGCTCTTCTAACCGTTTTTTTAGGGTATCCATGAGCTCGTCCCAGCTGCCCATCTTTTCGATCGCGGCCATCTCTTCGGGGCTGAGATATTTCTCGGCGATAGCTTTCAACCAGTCTGCCGGAACATCGACAGGATTCTGCCCATATTCGGTAAAAATGCCCTTGAAAACTTTGCCGAAGACTTGATCGAACCGGTCGAGTAATGCCTCATCCTTCACAAGCGTGGTGCGCGCCAGATAGTAAAATTCCTCCGGGCTCTGCTGGATAACATCGGCTTCAAGCGCCTCAAGCAAAGCCAGATGCTCTTTCAACGAAGCGGAAATCCCCGCGCTGCGCAATTCTTCCATGAATGAGAAAAACATCGGATTTCCTTTGTTGGAATATGCTTGTGCCGCGCAGGCACCGGCGCGTCAACCGCAGTTGGTTAATCACCTGCTAACGATATGGGGCTATCGCCGTGGCAAACAATCGAAGGACCGGTCGCGCCATGAAAATGGAAAAAATTGAAATCGCAGACAATAGCTGGATTAAAAACGCGGCGCGGATGTGCGGTGATGTGACGGTAGGCTGTTCCGACACAGCAGGTATCCTTGAAAACGCCCTTGCATCAGCTGACTTTCTCAAAGCTAAATATAGCGGTCTGACTGAGCTCACATTGCGCCTCGATAGCGATATTGCCGGCGTCACGCAGGCGACGTCGGAAGCCAGGTCGTTGTCCGAAGCGGCACTGACCAAATTAAATTCAGGCGCGGAGACTATCGGAGTATCGATGGTCCGTTTCTCTGAGATGATTTCGCTCATTGAAACGCTGGGCACGCATATCACCGGATTCGCTGCGGCGATGGAGCAGGTGAAGCGCGTATCGCAATCTATCGATACCATTGCGCGAACGACAAATATGCTGGCGCTAAACGCAGCCATCGAAGCGGAGAAAGCGGGCGTTGCAGGCCAAACTTTTGCGGTCGTGGCCGCAGAAGTGAAAAAGCTCGCGCTCGACACGCGCAAAGCTGCGGTTGAAATCACTGGAACGGTCAATTCACTGTCCAACGAGGCGTCCAAATTCGTAGGGCAGATCGAAGATGGTATCGCGACCAGTGGCGCTGCACAGCAGCAATTTTCTAGTCTGCAGGCCGTAGTCGAAGGCGTAACTCACATCGTCGGACAAGTAGGCGGCCACAATCGTGAGATCGCCGAAAGCACCTATGCCATTCACCAAAGCCTGGTGGATTCGCAAAAGGTTCGCGATGAAGTCGCCGAAGCCAATGGCGAGATGTTTAGCGCAGTCACCAGCGCGCACCATCAGATTGTCGATTTGGAAAATCAGGCAAACCGGATGTTCGACCATATCGTGCACAGCGGGCTGTCGAGCGAAGATCAGCTATTTGTCGAACTGGCGCAAGCATCAGCAGACGAGCTGACCCGGCTGACCGAGGCAGCCATTGCTTCGGGCAATCTGAAAATGGATGAGTTATTCGACACCGATATGCAGCCGGTGCTGGGGAGCAATCCACCGCGCTTTACCACAAAGCTGACAAAGTGGGCCGAACAGCAATGGCAACCGCTGATCGAACGGGTCAAGGCCCAAAATGAGGCGATTCTTTCGACCGTCCCCACGAGCCGTCTAGGCTTCCTGCCGATCCACTTGAAGGAATTTTCGCGCACGCCCACGGGCGACCTTGCGCATGATACCAAATATTGCCGAAACGGGCGGATATTGCTGGGCGGAATTGACGACATCGCCAAGGCTAGTGATCAGGATTACATGATGGCGGTCTACCGTCACGAAGGTGACGGCAAAACCTTTCAGACCGTGCGTAACGTTTATGTTCCGCTCCGTTTCAACGGCCAGCGCTGGGGCGACTTCGAAATTGCCTACGTTATTTAGTTGTTGGTACGCCGAGCCATGAAGGCGAGACGTTCGAAAAGCATCACATCCTGCTCGTTCTTGAGCAAGGCGCCGTGGAGCGGCGGGATCGCCTTCGTCGGATCGCGCGATTGCAGCACGTCGAGCGGCATGTCTTCGTGTAGCAGCAGCTTCAGCCAATCGAGTAGCTCCGACGTCGAAGGTTTTTTCTTAAGCCCCGGCACGTCGCGTACCTCGTAGAATATATCCATTGCCTTCGACACGAGGATTTTTTGGATGCCGGGGAAGTGAACGTCGATGATCGCCTGCATCGTCTCGCGGTCGGGAAATTTGATATAATGGAAGAAACAGCGGCGCAGGAATGCGTCGGGCAGTTCTTTCTCGTTGTTCGAGGTTATGATCACGATCGGGCGGTCAACAGCCTTGATCGTCTCGTGCGTTTCGTAGACGTAGAATTCCATCCGATCGAGTTCCTGCAACAGGTCGTTCGGAAACTCTATGTCGGCCTTATCTATTTCGTCGATCAGCAGGACTGGCAGCACAGGTGCGGTGAACGCTTCCCACAGCTTGCCCTTCTTGATGTAGTTTTTGATGTCGTGAACCCGCTCATCACCCAACTGGCTGTCGCGCAACCGCGCCACTGCGTCATATTCGTACAGGCCCTGGTGCGCCTTGGTGGTGGATTTGATGTTCCACTCGATCAGCGGCGCGCCCATTGCGGTTGCAATCTCTTGAGCCAACACAGTCTTGCCTGTCCCCGGTTCGCCCTTGACCAGCAATGGTCGCCGCAGCTTGGTCGCCGCATTTACCGCAACCTTCAGGTCATCAGTGGCGACATAATTATCAGTGCCTTCAAAGCGCATGGAACGTTCCCGTCAAGTTAATCGAACGGTTAATCGTTAAGTGCGCTACCCAATATATGCAACCCGGTTCTTTGTAAGGTCAGCTTGCCAGCGTTTCGGCATGGCGCGCTGCGATTAGCTGCCACAGGCCGCGTTGCTGCGCCAAAATCTGTTCGGCACCAAATCGCATCGCGCGGCGGTAGCTTTCAGATGTGCCGAGGCATTCGGCTAGGTCGCTGCATTCGTCCACGGTTGGCAAGGTACATTGAGGCACGTCGAGTCCGATATGTAGTGCCACGGCGGCCAGAACCGGGCGGCTGCGTTGCCAATCGATGGCAAATGCGATAGCTGCGCCAGCAGGACAGCCCTTGCGGTCCGACGACGCCAGCATTTCGAAATTTTTGGATTGCGCAGTGATAAGTGCCGCGACCTTATTCTCGCCATTACGCCGTCGTTCAGGCCCGGCGGCAACGGTCAAGGCATTGAGGAAGGCGCGCTCGGTGGTAAAGGCATCGATCGCGCGGATAAGCCATTTTCGCGCGGCATCATCAACGATTTTATGCGCGGCATGATCGATAATGCCGGGATGGCGCCCGTGCGAAATATTAATGAAATGCGCAACATCGGCAACCAGTGCGCCGCGGGCATATTTAAAAGGTGAGCGCAAATCAGGCCGGATCGCGCTATCGGAGATGAATGCGGTGAGCGGCGCAGTTACACTAACGCTGCTGTCACCGAGCACGGTGTCGACAAACAGCGAACCAAAGTCGCCTGATATTTCCGGCCGTGCCAGATTGTCCATTACCCACTCCGAATGACGATCAGCCCGCCTAATGGACGCACCGAATTGAGGAGGAGTAGCAAAAAGTCCTAAATGACACGTTTACGATGAATGAAGTTTTGATTCGGAAGTTCTCTCGCTGCGATAATAGCAGAATGTCAGCCATAATGAGGTTGCACCAAGCAAATGCCAGATGGCATGACCTTGCAACAGGCTTTCTGGCGCGCATAGTGTGCCATGCTGATCGAGGTTCCAGACCGTGAAGGCCAGGGCCTTGGTGGCGATGCCGGCGAAATAATAAGAGACACGGACGCCTTTGCGCTTGGGCCGGGCAAAACCGATTTCAAAGACAATGGCCAGAACCAACACCACCGCAAACAGCCAGCGCCGCACATCGGGAACCTGATACAATAGCACGATCAAACCGCCGACCAGCACAAGATATACGACAATCGACAGCTGCGCCGGCCACCTGCGCCAGCGCGACACCGCGCTGACCAGCATGAATCCGCCGGTCAGATACATGCCCATCACGTCGAAAAACTGTCCCCATAAGGTCAGTGTCGCGTGCAGTAGAACCGAACCCAACCCGACAAATATCGCGGTCGCCCCGAACCATGTCGCCGCCTCTGCCCGAAAACGCGATTTCCATGTCTGGCTTTGCGAGAGCACGATCATCAGGAAACCGGCAAAAGCATAGCCATAGCTCGACCAGCTGTTCGCCGGCTGTAGCACGAGCGACCCGACGCGCGGCAACTCACAAAAACAGCGCGTTGCAGTGCATGTGGCAGGGGCATAAACCGCCCAGTCAGGGCCTAGCGTATTCAATAACCACCAAACTGCTGCCATCGAAAGGGCAGTCAGGCCAGCCGACAGAGCGATGGAATTTAATCCAATCGCGACGCCATTTTTATTGATCAAGGAAACTCCGCATTTTCCGGCTACGGCTCGGGTGCTTCAACTTCCTGAGCGCCTTCGCTTCAATCTGCCGAATTCGTTCGCGGGTCACGCTGAACTGCTGGCCAACTTCCTCGAGCGTATGGTCAGTATTCATGCCGATACCAAAGCGCATGCGCAGCACGCGTTCTTCACGCGGCGTTAGCGACGCCAGCACGCGAGTGACGGTTTCCTTGAGGTTAGCTTGAATTGCGGCATCCACTGGGATTATCGCATTCTTGTCCTCGATGAAGTCGCCCAAATGGCTGTCTTCCTCATCGCCGATGGGGGTTTCGAGCGAAATCGGCTCCTTGGCGATCTTCATCACCTTGCGGACTTTTTCGAGCGGCATCGACAAGCGCTCGGCCATTTCTTCAGGCGTTGGTTCGCGGCCCTGTTCGTGTAGGAACTGGCGGCTTGTGCGCACCAACTTGTTGATCGTCTCGATCATGTGCACCGGAATACGAATGGTGCGCGCCTGATCAGCGATTGAGCGGGTGATTGCCTGGCGGATCCACCATGTTGCGTAGGTCGAGAACTTGTAGCCGCGGCGATATTCAAACTTATCAACCGCCTTCATCAAGCCAATGTTACCTTCCTGAATAAGATCGAGGAATTGCAGCCCGCGGTTGGTGTATTTTTTCGCGATGGAAATCACCAGGCGAAGGTTCGCCTCGACCATTTCCTTCTTGGCAATACGTGCTTCGCGCTCGCCCTTTTGCACCATGTTGACGATGCGGCGGAATTCGTTGAGGCTCATGCCGGTATTGGCGGCAATATCGGCTATTTCCGCGCGGATGCGCTCGACGCCGTCGGCCTCCGTTGTCGCAAACGCCGTCCACTTCTTGTCGATGTTCGATACGTCCGACAACCAGTTTTCGTCGAGCTCATGGCCCATATAGCTGTCAAGAAACGCTTTGCGCGGAACCTTGTGCCGTTCGGCAAGGCGTAGCATTTGCCCGCCTAATGCGGTCAGGCGGCGGTTGAACGAATAGAGCTGATCGACCAGATACTCGATCTTGTTCGCATGGAACTGAACTGATTCAACTTCGGCGGTCAATTCTTCACGTAATTTGTGATACTTGTTTTCCGAAGCTGTGGAAAAGTCTTCACCGGCATTTAACGCCCGCATCCGCTCCAGCTGAATGTTCGAGAATTTCTTGAACAAGGACGCGATCTTCGCAAAACGTTCCAACGCCTCTGGCTTCAGCGCTTCTTCCATCTGCGCTAGGCTAAGCGTATTGTCCTCTTCCTCTTCCTCCACCGGCCGCGTACGGCGTTCGGTCATGTCTTCGTCATCGTCGCTGGCGGCCTCGGGCTCGTCTTCGACTTCTTCTTCTTCCTTGTAGGAAACGCCAGCGGTTTTCTCGCTGATTTCGCCGTCGCCTTCTTCTTCCTCGTCGTCGGTCAGCGTTTCAGGCGCCTTCGAGAGCATGGCGTCCAAATCGAGGATTTCGCGCAGCTGCATCTCGCCATTGTTGAGCGCGTTCGACCAGTCGATGATCGCGTGGAAGGTGATCGGGCTCTCGCACAGGCCCAGGATCATCGTGTCACGGCCCGATTCGATACGCTTGGCAATCGCGATTTCACCCTCGCGAGAAAGCAACTCAACCGCACCCATTTCGCGCAGATACATGCGCACCGGGTCGTCGGTGCGTTCGCCGGTGCCGGTTTTCTTGATAGTGTTGGTCAGCGAGCGAGGATCGTTTTCGGAAATATTGTCGATGGTTTCGACTTCTTCCTCGGGCTCGTCGCCATCTTCGCCGGCTTCTTCATTTTCGACAATTTGAACGCCCATGTCGTTAATTGCCGACATGACGTCTTCGATCTGCTCCGAAGACATCTGGTCCTGCGGCAGCGCGGCATTGAGTTCGTCATAGGTCAGGAAACCACGGCGCTTGGCCTTGGCCAGCAGCTTTTTGACAGTCGCATCATTCAAATCAATCAGCGGTGCATCGCCATTTTCTGCGATATCTTCTTCATTCTCGTTTGCGCGACTTGCCAAAATAATTCCCCGATAATCTCAAAAACCGTCCGCATCGCGCCTGAAAAATGCGATGA
>LNFM01006183.1_pt1 | contig 19901 bp, 15 predicted proteins | sample 596031 | NCBI WGS metagenome assembly LNFM01 (sample SAMN04254537, study PRJNA301005) | activated carbon metagenome | isolation source: dual media filters at the Ann Arbor, Michigan drinking water treatment plant | place: USA: Ann Arbor | reverse complement strand
CCTTCCGCGAATATCTCACGCTGCGAATCCTGCAACCCGGTCCCCCATCTTTTTCCATACCGAATTGGCGCAGGCATCAATCCGTCATACCGGGATGGAGGTCCGTCCCTCCGACATTGTCGCGTATTCCCCCAGCGCCACCCATTATCATCGCAGCGAAGCGCCTATCCGATGGGGCAGCATGTCGCTGACGAACGACGATCTGGCGAAGATTGGACGCGCGATTACGGGGCGCGACATGATCCCGCCAAAGGCTACGCACCTGGTGCGTCCAAAAATTCAGAACATGAACCGGTTAAGGGCTCTTCATAACGTCACTGGCTGGCTTGCCAGGACGACACCGCCGGTGCTCGACAATGCCGAACTCGCGCGTGCGCTGGAGAATGCCCTGCTGCACGCCATGATCACCTGCCTTGCCGAAAGCTCGCCGGCTGAACTGACCTCCGGTGGCCGGCATCATCGGGCAATTATTTCGCGCTTCGAACAGTTCCTCGCCGAGAATCCCGATCGTCCTTCGTACCTGGCCGAAGTCTGTGCCGCTGTCGGTGCGTCACAAACCGTCCTTCGGGTCGTCTGTCAGGAGCACCTCGGAATGGGGCCGATGCGCTATCTCTGGCTCAGACGAATGCATCTGGTTCGTCGTGCGCTTCTGCGGGCCACTCCCGGAGCAACGACTGTAACCGAAGTCGCAATGAACTTCGGTTTCTGGGAGCTCGGGCGCTTCTCGGTCACTTATCGCCGGCTGTTCGGGGAGTTGCCCTTGGCCTCGCTGCACCGGCCGCCGCGGGAATTGCCGGGATCGGACGGTACCCCCTTCGCGCTTCCAGCCGCTGAATCTGCATAGCGCTGTTAGGCTGGACTGCGCATGCTGCGTCCTTGGGGGACCCCGACCGAACCAACATGCCCGTCGGAGGAGGCCAGCCGGATGCCATGCAGTGGCACAAAGGACTTCAACAGGCCCGATCGCTATCAGGCGAATTTTCCCGATGCGGAACTGGAGCTTCACTTCACTGGCCAGGGTTCATTCAGGGCCCGCCTGACGCAAGTGGAGTTGCAGCACATACGTCTGCTGAAAGCCCAGGAAAACCTGCCGCGCATTGCGTTTCTCTCGCTGGAGCCTGAGCGAATTCATGTCGCCTTTTCGTTGAACGCCATCTTCCATCCGGTCTGGACCGGGTTGGCGCTTCAATCGAGGGACATTGTCTTTCACAGCAGAGGCGGCTGCACTCACGATCGGACAAGCACTGCGAATTGCTGGGGTTACATTTCGATCACGCAGCACAGGTTGATGGACCTTGAACGTTCGGTCACCGGTGAGGAAATCGTCGTCCCGCAGGTTGGTTGCGTGTTGCGGCCTCCCAGCAAAGCCGCCACACGTTTACGCCGGCTGCACGGAACGGCCTGTCGTCTCGCGGAAACCAGGCCCGAGATGCTGGCTCATGAAGAGGTGGCTCGATCTCTCGAGAACGAGCTCCTGCACGCGCTCGTGAATTGCCTTGACGTCAAGCGCACGCGCGAGAACATTGAAGCGCGACGTCGCCGGGTCGAGGTCATGGCGAAGTTCGAGCGCGCGCTCGCCATAACCGAAAATCTTGGGGTACCGGAACTCTGTGAGTTCATCGGCGTTCCCGAGCGCACATTTCGGACCTACTGCGCGGAATTCATCGGCATGAGCCCAAATACCTATCTTCAGTTGCGCCAGCCGCGCCACAGAAGTCGCGAGGCCGCCAACTTTCTCCCAGGCTAGGCTTGTATTTGGACACCAGCGAACGTCCCGCCGACCGCAAACCAAATCAGTTGAATCTGCATAGCCAGCAGCGTCGGGTTGCCGCAGTTTCCAATCGTGCATTATTCGGGGAGCGGTTCGTGACAAACAGGCGCCAATTTGTTCAGTCCATTCCTGTGCTCGCCACCCTCGATCTCGCAGGTCGCCTGCTGCTCGATGGAAGTTCCGCCCACGCCCAGCAACCAGTTGCGTCCCCGGGAGACATGCTTGCTCGCGATACCGTCGAGCGGCGCGCCATCGAGGCGATAATCTGGGGAATGCCGGCGGTCAACTTCGACCTGATGTACCAGGCGATGGTGCGTGAGACGAAGGCCCGCGCCAACCAGATGCTCTACTGGTCGCGCCTGCTCGACTGGAAGAACCAGACGCTTACCCCCAACACCGACGTGGTCTACCTCACTCCCTACTTCGACACGAGGGACGTCGGGCCGGTGGTACTGGAAATTCCGCCGGCCGATGACGGGGTCATCAATGGCACCATCATGGATGCCTGGCAGATGCCGCTTGAAGATGTCGGTATCGTCGGCGTCGATGCAGGCAAGGGCGGAAAGTATGTCGTCCTGCCGCCCGGATACGCGGAGAAGGTCCCGGACGGCTATATCGCGCTGCCTTCGCTGACCTATAAGGGCTACGCGCTGCTGCGATCGATCCTCAAGAGCGGCAGCGCTGCTGACCTCGCCAAGGCAGTCGAGTACGGCAGGCGGATCAAGATCTATCCCATGTCCCAGGCGGCAAATCCGCCGCCGACAACCTACGTCGACGCGGTCGATGTCCTCTACGATGCGACCATCCCCTATGACGTCCGCTTCTTCGGATCGCTCGACCGGATCGTGCAAGCCGAGGCATGGTTTCAGCGCGACCGCGCCATTATCGACACGCTCCGATCGATCGGCATCGAGAAGGGGAAACCGTTCGCACCGGATGCCGAGAGGCGGATGGTGCTCAACAGCGCTGCGGCGAAGGCACATGCCCAGCTTGACGCCTGGTTCGAGGCTATTTTCATCCCGCCATGGGCAGCAGGAAGCCGCTGGGGTTTCCCGGCGTCGCCCGAGTTCGTCAAGGCGGTGCAATCGCACTACGCCGAGCCAAACGTTTATCCGATAGACGATCGTGGGGTGCTTTTCTCGTTCATCTTCTTCACCCCGAAACGGCTGGGCGAAGGCCAGCTCTGGCTCATGACGCACAAGGACAAGGGCGGCGCGCCGTTTGAGGGTGGCAGGAATTATCGGCTGAGGGTGCCGCCGAACGTACCTATCCACCAGTATTGGTCGGCGACGCTCTACGACCGAGTTACGCACGCGCTCATCCGCGAGATGCCGCGCACCGGGCGCTCTTCACAGAGCCCCGGCCTGCAGGTGAATTCCGACGGTTCGGTGGATTTGTATTTCGGGCCCAAGGCGCCGGCCGGCAAGGAATCAAACTGGACGCCCACCCGCGCCGACAGAAGGTTCGAGGTCCTGTTCCGCTTCTACGGCCCTCTGCCCCCGCTGCTCGACAAGACCTGGGTGCTGCCGGACATTGAGGAAACAAGAGCGTAGCCGCCATGAACAGAGGGCGCCGCCCGCAAGGGCAGGACCCCGTCGCTTCAGTAACAGAGGGAGGATCTATGCCCGTGTGTCGGATCAAGGTCGCAACAGCCCTGTTCGCGCTCTCAGCGCTACTTTCATCGTCGAACGCATCGATCGCAGCCGACCCGCCGCCCCGGCCGGAGAAATATTTCGTGCCGTTCTCGGCGCCGCAAAACTTCATCGATCATGCGCGATTCTTCAAGGAAGAGGCGATCAAGGTCGGCCCCTACAATATCTGGAGCATCAACACGCCGAACGGCGGCATCGGCAATGTCATCGTGCTTGAAGGCGATAACGGTGTTATCCTCATCGACACCAGCGTCGGGGTCGAGCATGCGGAGCGCGCCCGCGAGCTGATGCTCACCCTCACGAAAAAGCCGGTCGTTGCCGTCGTCTACACGCACCATCACGCCGACCATACCGCCGGCACCACCGCCTTCGTTAGCAGAGAGGACGCGGCGAGCGGCAAGGTGAAGATCATCGCCGCCGACAATTTCATGAGCGAGAACGAGCAGGAGAACGGCGCCACGGGGCCGATCATGGGGCTGCGCGCCAGCTACATGTACGGCGTGGCGCTGCCCCCCGATGCTGAAGGCACCCACTACCATATCGGCTGCTGCGGCTTCAAAGTCGTGGGGAGCAACGGCTTTATCGCCCCCAACACCTTCGTGCCCCGCGACCGGGTGACGGAGATGACAATCGCCGGCTACAGGATGCAGTTCTTCCACACCGGCGGCGAGGCGGCGAGCCATATCGGCATCTATCTGCCCGACCAGCGCGTCGTCTTCATCGGCGACGAGGTGCAGGGCCCAACCTTCCCGCAGCTCCACTCGCTGCGCGGCACAAGGCCGCGCGACATCGACCGCTGGACCACTGCGATCGACCGGGTACGCGCCTTCAACGCGGAGTATCTTGTGCCCGGCCACGGCCAGACCGTCACCGGCGCCGACAAGGTGCAGGGCATGCTGACGAAGTACCGCGATGCGATGCAATATGTTCGCGACCAGAGCATCCGGCTCATCAACATGGGGTACACGCCCGATGAGATGGCCGAGACAGTCAGGCTGCCGAAGGAGGTTCAGGTCGAACCATGGGGCATCGAATACTATGGCAACGTCCACGTCAGCACCCGCAACGTCTACGGTGGCTTGATTAGTTGGTGGAACGGCGACCCGGCCGAACTGGAGCCGACACCCAGGCTTGAGAAGGCGCGCCGCACCGTTGAGATGATGGGCGGCCGCGACAAGGTCTTTGCCGAGGCGGACCGCGCCTTCTTCGCCGGCGATCCGCAATGGGCGGCCGAACTCACCACCGCGCTCATCCGCATCAACCGGGACGACTGGCAGGCGCGCTTCCTCAAGGCCGCTGCACTTCGCAAGATCGGCTATCGCCAGACGAGCAGCAGCCTGCGCGGCTTCTACCTGACAGGCGCGCTGGAGATCGAGGGCAAGGTCGATCCGGGCGCGCTCCAGCAAAAGATCGCCGCACAGCTGTTCTCGGCCGAGACGGTACCTAGTGAAACGCTGTTCAACATGCTCCGCTACCGCATTAATCCGGACAGGGCTCTTGGCAAGCAACTGAGCCTTGGCTACCGCTTCACCGATACGGGCGAGGATTTCACCCTTCACATTCGCAACAGCATCCTGGAGATCCAGCCCCGGCGCGCCGACGCCGTGGATGTCCGCGTGGAGATGACGCGCCCGCAGTTCAACAAATTGTTCGAAGGCGGACTGAGCCCCGAGCGGATCGTTGACGCCCAGCTCACCGGCAACAAGGCGACGATCAAGGACTTCTTCGCAGTGCTGGATAATCCGGCCGAGCTGCCGGTTCCGAATATTTCGCTGCGTTGACGTTTCGTATGGCGATGTCAGCTTTGCGATGACGATGCAAAATCCGGCCGGCCCGACGGATCGCTCGGGCAGCGGGCGCTGCCGCGTCCACCGCATTCCGAGCCAACGTCCGTGACGATCGCGATGCGCCCCTCCTGGCAGGCCGGAACGCGGAGATTGTATTGTTGATTTGGGGGTAGAGTGAACAGGTTTATTTTTGCGGCGAGGGCTGGATGGGGCAAATCACCTGAATTGGGTTGAGGAAGTTCGTGTGAACGGACTCTGGATTTTCCCGAACTTCTGCAGTGCCGGTCCTACGTGCCGCCACCTGACAGCTGCCGGGTCGGGTCAGAGGATCGCTTCGATGCCTTTGCGTCGGATCACGTCAAGCAAGACCAGCGCCGGGCCGGTTGGACGTTTGACCCCGCGTTCAAGTTGCGAGACGTATCCAACTGTGAGATTGAGATAGCGCGCAAATACTGCCTGGCTCAAATTTGCCTGCTTGCGCAGCGTTTTGATCTCTCGAGCGGACAGCGAAGCCTTAACGGCAGCCGGAAGATCAGCCTTGTGCCGCATCGTAATCTTCTCATGCGCTGCCCTTGTGAGCAGGCCACTCGCACGCATGTCACGCGCGGTCTCCAGCAGTTCCTTTGTAAGCCGGCTGCTTCCAGCTTTAGCCTTTTTTGCTTTCGCTGCCATGTTGCACCTCAATCAAAGTTCCGTCTTCGAGAGTTCGCTCGATCTTTTCATCGCTGGCATCCAGGAACGACCCTGCAATCTGCCGCAAGGTGACCAACTCGGCATCACTGATGTTCTCGCGCTCGTTCTTGGCGAAGCCGAACAGGAAGACAGACCGATGGGAGCCGAACCCGACAATCAGGCGAAAGCCACCTCTCTTGCCTTCTCCTGGCCTCGCAACGCGCTGTTTGATAATCCGCCCGCCCAGATCGGCATCCATCAAGCCGCGCTGAGCACGTTCGACAGCTGAAACCAAACTGGAATCCGGGATGCCGTTCTGACGGGTGAATCTCGCAAGCGTCTTGGTCTTGAAGATACGCATCAGTTTTCTATAGTTACATATACTATGATTTATAGAGCGATACTGCAAGGGGCGTTGCGATGGAGGGCGCAGGCGTAGCCCGGATGACCGAAGCGACATCCGGGTCATCCCGCATATCGCTGCGCTCACGCGGGCTACTTGCTAGCTGAAAAAGATCGACTTCAGCGACCGCGCTGCGTTTCCTGATGTTTGTCTGTTACGCCGCCCGCTGCAAGCGGAGATAGTCCGGAAGTCTAACCGTAAAACTACGCTCTGGAGCAAGCTTCACGCATTCGCTATTGCGTTCGCGTTATGGTTGCGCTTGGATGGCGCTGGGTCTTGGGGGACATCATGAAATGCGTATTTTGGGAATCGTGGCGCTGGGCGCTGCGTTAGGCGGTTGTGCGTCTTCCGCGTCGGATATCACACCTGCATACGTTTCGCCGGTCGCGTATCAATCATATACCTGTCAGCAGCTTGCCTTGGAGGCTCAAGCCATCTCGACACGGGCCGCGACGCTGTCCGGGGCGCAAGATAGTCAGCGCACAAAGGACGGCGTCGCCACACAGCGGCCGCTATCGTCATCTTCTGGCCGGCGGCGTTCTTCGTCGGCGGCGACAAGCAGACCGCGGCCGAACTATCCCAGATGAAGGGACAGATGGTTGCCGTTGAGCAGGCCTCGATCGCAAAGAAATGCGGAATTCAGTTCCAGGGGCCGCGACCGCCCGGCACTTAAAACGGCGAATTGCGGTGACGGTGCGCTGCATGGATAGAGCGAAAACGATACCGTCGCCGTGCGAACAGATGGAGGATTAGCGACAGCGTAATCCAAAGTTTATCGGTCGGAGGGCGGATCACGCCTTCGGCTAATCCGCCCTAAGTATTGCCACCGCAATCGCAAAGCCTTTGCAACGCCGTCGACCTAATCGCAGGAGACCCACCTGCCATAGCCGTCGTCGCATCTCGCGCGCGAACGGTAGGGCACGGATGCCGGCGGCCTCGGCGCATACTCAAGCGCGTAGTCGCGTCCCTCGCCGTAGTAGCGATCCTGCGCGTAGTAGGGCTCGCGAGCGTAGGGACGCTCGGGAGCGTAGTGACGCTCGGGATAGGCAGGCGCGCGTTCGACGTAGACCGGTCGCGCGGGGTAGGGCGCGCCGTACTCGCCGTAGACAGATGCAGGTGCGCGGTACGCCGGCTCCGTTCCGTAATAGGAAGGCTGCCGATATCCGTAACCGGGTTCTGCGTAAGGCGGTTGCCGATAGGCCGGTGCCGGACGCACATAGACATCGGCGGATGGCGCGTAGACTGCGCCAGGCGCAACGTAGATGTCGCTGGCCGCGGCGGCCGCGGAATACAGCACGACAAAGGCCATCGTGAGCGATGATCGGTACATGTGTGAACTCTCCAACAACTCCAGCCGCGCCAGCCAGCATGCTTAATTTTCGCTAAACAAGTCGCACGGCGCAACGACATTCTTCGCGACCGAGTGTGCCATTTCTGGACTCGTGTTTTCGCGCAACTGCATCACATGTAGTTCACACACATGCGCAGCCCTGCAATTGTCGTAATCGCATTTTCCGCGCGTTGCCTTGGTCGTCATGCCCGGCCTTGTGCCGGGCATCCACGTCTTTGCTCCAATCGCGCAGAAAAGACGTGGATGGCCGGGACAAGCCCGGCCATGACGGAAAACGTTTCAGGCGGCGTAGCCCGGATGAAGCGTAGCGCAATCCAGGAAGGTCCATCCGCTGACAGAGTGATCCCGGATTTCGCTTTGCTCCATCCGGGCTACCGCGCTGAATGCACCTCGGAGTGTGCGGCGGCGTGACGTCCGAATTGTCTCGCTATTGTCGTCCAACAAGCGCAGCTTGATTCCGTAGCCTGCTGGAGGTCGGTCATGAGCGGCAACATTTTCAACAGCAATGGCGCCCACGTTGGCGTGGTGAACGGGCTGGATATCTTCGATCTCAGGGGTCAGAAAATCTATCGCCTCAAAGGGATCAATATCTATCGACTTTCCGGCGAACTGGTCGGTCATCTCAACGCGGCGGCAGGATCCGACAAGCGGCTCGATCGGTCCAACGACAACCTGTTCCCCGCCAGATGAGATTCAGCAGCGGGTCCGAGCGATGTCGAAACCTGGAATCACAGCCCGGATGTCGCTCCGCTCCATCCGGGCTGCGAAGAGGCTAGGCGCTCTCCTGCACCGTGCGCCGCGATTTCGAAAAGATTTCCCAGCTCACCATGAACATCGCGGCAATCAAGGGACCGATGACAAAGCCGTTGAGGCCGAAGACTTCGATGCCGCCGAGCGTGGAAATCAACACCACGTAATCCGGCAGCTTGGTTTCCTTGCCGACCAGCATTGGACGAAGCACGTTGTCCACCAGGCCGATGACGAGCACGCCATACAGGATCAGCCCGATGCCCTGCCATATGGCGCCGGTCGCCAGGAAGTAGATCGCCACCGGAAGCCAGACCAGCGCCGCGCCGACGGCGGGGACCAGCGACAGGAACGCCATCAGCACGGCCCACAATAGCGCGGCGTGGATTCCGAGGAACCAGAACGCGACGCCGCCAAGCGCGCCCTGGACGATGGCGACGACGATGCCGCCCTTGACGGTGGCGCGAACCACGTCGGCGAATCTGGCGAACAATGCCGACTTCTGATGGGTATGGAGCGGAATGGCTTCCTTGATCCGTTCGGCCAGCGCCCTGCCGTCACGCAGCAGGAAGAACAGCAGATAGAGCATGATGCCGGACCTGATCACGAACTCGAACGTGTTCATTCCGATGGTGAGTGCCTGCGGGGCGAGAATCTGTCCTCCCTTCAGGAGCCCTTCCTTGAGTTGCTCGCGCAAGGCCGAGAAATCCGTCAGGTTGAAGCGCTCGATCAGCCCTTTCGCCCAAGCCGGCAATGCGTCGAGTATCTGCTGCAGGTAGTTGCCGAAATTGTATTCGCCCGACTGGATTTTCGTGACCAGGCCTGTTGCTTCCTGGATGAGCGATGTCGCGACCATCGTCAGCGGCAGGATGACGATCGCGATGACGATCAGAAGGGTGACCGCGGCCGCAAGGCTCCGCCGGTCGCCCATCCGTGCCAGCAGCCGCCGATAAACCGGAGCGAACAGCACCGCCACCACGATCGCCCAGAGAATGGCGCCATAGAACGGCTGCAGAACCCAGGCGAACGCCAGCGTGATGACGACAAGCAGCAACAGGAAACCCTGATGTTCGATCCTTTGCACAACCGGCTCGCTTTCTGAAACTTCAAATGGGGCCGGTTGTAGGGCCGATCAGGGGGTACGCAAACAGGTAATTTCCGGTGCCTGGCGCCGTCGCTTTGTCACCGCCGCTTCACCAATGCCCCACTACACGATCGCTCGGTTCACAAGGAACTTATTTCACCAGAACCTCGCCGATCATGCCGGCCTCGCGATGGCCGGGGATCAGGCACGAATATTCGAAGGTGCCGGGCTTGGTGAATTTCCACACGATCTCGGCCGATTTCTCGGGCGCAAGCCGCACGCCGTTCGGCTCGGCGTGTTCCATATGCGGATTTTCCTTCATCGCCTCGCCATGCTTGAGATTCTCCTCTCTTGTGGCAAGCAGGAATTCGTGGTTGTCGGCGCCTGCGTTGCGGATCACGAAGCGGATCTGCTCGCCGCGCTTCACCTCGATGCGCGCGGGCGCGTAGGCCATTTCGGTCATCCCGACCTCGATGGTGCGGGAAGGCTTTTTGGGATCGCCGGGTTCGCCCGCCGCGTAGCCTTCGTGCGCGTGCTGCTCGTGGCTGTGCGCCCGCAGCGGCAGTGCCGAGAGCGCCGTCAGCGCCAGCAGTATGGTGAGGGTGGTTCTCATCGTACGTTCTCTCTATCTCGTATCTTCCGAAAAATTCCGGCGACGCCATAACAACCAATCTGGTCCTCATGGTGACGCCGACGTTTGCACACCACGAGCCGTCATGTAGTGGCCAATCCGTTCGCAGCAACGCCCTCAACGTCAAGGGGCGACAACATCGCGCGCGCAATTTGCGATCGATGCAGGACCGGATTTCGCCCGGCCTGCATTTGCAGAAATCATGCGTGCCATCCGGGAAAAATAGGAATAGCGTCGTTCTGGCACCGTGGTCCGGCCTCGGTAGCCGCCTACCGGACGGTCGGTGGAGCCAATGCAACATATTGCGGACTGGCTCGAGACGCTTGGGTTTGGGCAATACGCGCAGCGTTTTGCCGACAATGGCATCGATCTCAGCGTGCTTCCCGAACTGACCGACAAGGACCTTGATTCACTTGGTGTCCTGCTCGGGCATCGCCGCAAGATGCTGCGCGTGATCGCCGAACTCAATCAGGGCGGATTGATCGCCGAGCCCGCGCGCCGGCCCGACGCCGAGCGGCGTCACCTCACCGTCATGTTCTGCGACCTGGTCGGCTCGACCGCGCTCTCGGCGCGGCTCGATCCTGAAGACATGTGGGAGGTGATTCGTGTCTATCGGATCGCTTGTGCGCAGGTCATCGCGACCTACGACGGCATGATCGCCAGGTTCGTCGGCGATGGCATCTTCGCCTATTTCGGCTATCCCCGCGCGCATGAGGACGACGCGGAGCGCGCCGTGCGCGCGGGCCTCGACATCATCGCCGCAATGAGGGCGCTGCGCGCGCGGGAGCGGGTCGAGGTACGAATCGCGATTGCGACCGGGCTCGTGGTGGTCGGCGACCTCGTCAGCGGCGATGCGTCGGAACAGCAGGCAACGGTCGGAGACGCCCCGAACGTCGCTGCACGGCTGCAGAGTCTCGCGGAGCCCGGCGCGGTCGTCGTTGCGCCTTCGACGCGCGCACTGCTCGGTGATCTCTTTACGTTCCGCAGCCTCGGCCGCCGCGAGGTCAAGGGGATCAGCGAGCCGATCGCGGTGTGGGCGGTCGAGGGCGGGGCCGTATCGGAAAGCCGCTTCGAAGCGGTGCGCACCGCGCGTTCGATCGGCTTTGTCGGGCGCAAGGCGGAGATCGCATTCGCGCTGTCGCGCCAGCGGCTGGCGTGGGAAGGGCAGGGCCAGGTGGTGTTGATTTCCGGCGAGGCCGGGATCGGCAAGTCGCGCCTGGTGGCAAGGATCTGCGAAAGCTTTGCATCGGTGGCGCACTGCCGGGTGCGGTATCAGTGCTCGCCCTATCACACCAACAGCGCGCTGCATCCCTTCGTCGCCCAGCTCGAGCGCTCCGCCGGCATCAGGCCGCAAGACCTGCCCGAACAAAAACTCGACAAGCTCGAGGCCATGCTGGCGCGCGGCACGCAGCAGATCGCGACCGCAACGCCGCTGATTGCCGCGCTGCTTTCGATCCCGACCGGCGAGCGCTATCCGCCGCTTGTGCTCAGTCCGGTGCAGCAGCGGCGGCAGACATTCGCCGCCCTTCTCGACCAGCTCGAGGCCATGGCGTGGCAGCAACCCGTGCTGATCGTCAGCGAGGACCTGCATTGGGCCGACGCCACCTCGCTCGAACTGCTGGACCTCACGGTCGACCGGATCAGGGGATTGCCGATCTTCGTGCTGATGACATCGCGGCCCGGGTTCGATCCGCCGTGGGCAGGACTTGCCAATGTCAGCGTCCTGCCGCTCGACCGGCTCGACCGGCAGGACACGCGCGCGTTGATCGAGCAGGTCACCGTCGGCCGGCAACTCCCCGGCGAAATGATGACGCAGATCCTCGACAAGACCGACGGCATTCCGCTGTTCGTCGAGGAATTGACCAAGATGGTGCTGGAGTCGGGCCTGCTGGTGGAAGACGCCGGACGTCTTCGCCTCGACAGTCCGCTGCCGCCGCTGGCGATCCCCGCGACGCTGCAGGATTCGCTGATGGCGCGGCTCGACCGGTTGGCGCCGGTCAAGGAGGTGGCGCAGATCGGCGCCGCGATCGGCCGCGACTTTTCTTATACGGTGTTGCGATGCGTGGCTGGGCGTGACGATCACGCGCTGAATGCCGCGCTGGAGCAGCTCGAAGCGGCCGAGTTGCTGTCGCGGCGCGGGACGCCGCCGGAAGCGAGCTACAGCTTCAAGCATGCGCTGGTGCAGGAAGCGGCCTACGCGGGCCTGCTCAAGAGCCGCCGGCAAGTGCTCCACCGACGCATTGGCGAAGTGCTGCGCGATCAGTTTTCCGCCATCGCCGAGACCGAACCGGAAGTCGTTGCCTTCCACTTCACCGAAGCGGGCCTGAGCGAGACGGCGTTCGGATGGTGGTGCAAGGCGGGCCAGCAGGCCTTGAAGCGCTCGGCCTATTCGGAGGCGATCGCGCATCTCGGCAAGGCGGTTGCCATTGCCGACGAGTTGCCCGATGCGCCGGGCGGGCGCGTCAAACGGCTGCATCTGCAGATCGCCTATGGTCGCGCGTTGCGCGGCAGCCTCGGGCACAGCGCGCCCGAGACGGTGGCCGCATGGACACGCGCCCGGCAGCTCGCCGTCGACGTCAACGATCCGGCTGAACTGGCGCCGATCTATTCGGGTCTGTTCAACGCCAGCCTGAACCGCGGCGAAATCGTGCCGATGCGGGAGCTGGCGGAGGCAACCATGAGCGTCGCCGAACTGCGGCCGGAATCCCCGGTGGCCGCCATCGTCGCGCGCTACGCCAACGGCGTGACCTGCTGGTTCGCCGGCGACTACCTGAACGCACGCGTGCACCTCGAGCAGGCGCTCGCGATTTACGATGCCGAACCGGATCCTTCGGTCTTCAAGGCGTCGACGCTGGACCTGCCGTCGGTGATCATGCGGTTTCTGGCGCTGGTGCTGTGGCCGCTCGGGAAGATCGACCGGTCGCGCCGGCTTTCCGAAGAGGCGATGAGGTCGCCCACAGAAAAGCGTGCGCTGTCCGAGGCCAATGCGCTGGTTCACAACGCCGTCTTCGACGGACTATGCGGGGTGCATGGCCGCATGCTGCAGCAGACCGAGGCGATCCTGACCATCGCCCGCCAGCACCGGATGCCGTTGTATATCGCCGCCGGCACTCACCTGAACGGTTTGGCCAAGTGGCGTGCCGGCGACGGCGCGGGTGGTCTGGCGGAAATGCGCCGGGGCTGGGCATTGCTGCACGAAAGCGACTGCTACCTTTGCGAACCGTTCTGGGGAATGCAGGTCGCGGTCGCGGATGCGGAGGCAGGGCAAGTCGAGACCGGGCTGGAAATCCTCAAGGACCAGATCGCCTCGGCGGAGCAAACCGGCCAGCGCTGGTTCGATGCCGAACTGCATCGCGCCCGCGGCGAACTGTTGCTGCGTCGTGAGCCGCCGGACGTTTCGACCGCGGAAGATGCCTTCAACAGGTCGCTGGAAATCGCCAGAGGCCAGCAGACCAGGACGTTCGAGCTGCGCGGTGCGCTCGGATTGGCACGTCTTTATTTTGCAAATGGCAGAGCCGCAGCGGTATCCGGGGTGCTCGGCCCCGTCCTCGCGGGCTTCGATAAGGGGCAGGATCTCCCTGAAATCGAAGTCGCGGAAACGCTGCTCAGACATATCTGCTAGCTGAGGCGCCACGCGCTGGCGGTCGCGCGGTGCTCCCCCGCGATTGCATGCCCAATATCGCGCCAATGTGGCTTGACCTTGGGCGACAAGCACCCGAAGTTGCCTGCGCCGTGGTAATTTCTTCTGAGCTCTCCCGAGATTCCAGTCTGTTCGTTCCCGACTCGCGCCGGGCATGGACCCGGCTTGCCGTAGCCGTGCTGATCGGTGCGCTCGGCAGCGTCGGCATGTGGTCGGTGGTGGTCGCGTTGCCGGTGGTACAGAGCGACTTCGGCGCAACCCGCGGTACCGCCTCGCTGGCGTTCACTTTCGTCATGCTTGGATTCGGTTCGGGCGGCGTGCTGACCGGCAAGATCACCGACCGCTACGGCATCGTCACCGCGATCGGGCTCGGCATCGGCATTCTCGGGCTGGGTTACATCCTTGCGGGGATGTCGAACTCGATCTGGCAGTTCATCCTGGTGCATTTTGCGATCGGGCTTTCCTCGTCGGCCACCTTCGGCCCGCTGATGGCCGAAGCCTCTCACTGGTTCGACCGCCACCGCGGGCTCGCGGTCGCGATCGCTGCCAGCGGCAACTACATCGGCGGCACGATCTGGCCGCCGCTGGTGAATTTCGGCATGGAGCAGCTCGGCTGGCGCACCACCCATATCGCGATCGGCATCTTCACGGCGGTGGCGATGACGCTGGCGCTGATCGGCTTGCGCATGCTGATGGGGGCGGGGGCGCAGCGCAGCCACGTCAACGCGGCGCCGCCGCGCGTGAACCTGAAGCTCTCGACCAACGCTCTGACCGCGATCCTGGGGCTGGCGAGCATCGCCTGCTGCGTGGCGATGGCGATGCCGCAGGTGCATATCGTCGCCTATTGCGGCGACCTCGGCTACGGCGTGGCGCGCGGCGCCGAGATGCTGTCGTTGATGCTGGGCTTCGGCATCATCAGCCGGATCGGCTCCGGCTTCCTTGCCGACAGGATCGGCGGCATCGCGACGCTCCTGATCGGTTCGGTCGCGCAGGGCACCGCGCTGCTGTTCTATCTGTTCTTCGACAGCCTGACCTCGCTCTACGTCATTTCCGCGATGTTCGGCCTGTTCCAGGGCGGTATCGTGCCGAGCTATGCCATCATCGTGCGCGAGGCGATGCCGGCCTCGGAAGCCGCGACCCGCGTCGGCATCGTGATCTTTGCCTCCGTGTTCGGCATGTCGTTCGGCGGCTGGATCTCCGGCGTGATCTTCGACGCCACCGGCTCCTATGCCGCGGCGTTCGCCAACGGCCTCGCCTGGAACGCGCTCAACATCGTGATCATGCTGCTGTTACTGATGCGGTCGCGGCAGCGGCTGGCGATGGCGTGAAAACGCTGCGTCAAACCGCCTGACCCGAGCTCGCCCTTTCCAGCGCGATAGCGAAGTAGGACAGGTCGGTATGTAGTGCCGCCAACATCGCGCAGCGGGTGGCTACCGTTTTGCCAGGCCCGTTGTTACCGCACTTGCTTCCTGCGCCCGCAGCGCTTGCTCCAAGTTCACCTCAAATATCTTGTCTTTTGGCTCGCAGGTCGTGGCTTTGGCAAATGCGGCGATTGCATCGTTGATTTTGCCCCGACTGCGCCAGATGGAGCCGAGATTGTTGTGTGCCCAGCTATAGCAGTTCATCTCGATGGCGTGCCGATATTCGAGAATGGCGGCTTCGATGTTGCCGTTCTCGCCAGTTTCCTGCAGGAAGTCACCGAGAGAGGTGTGCAACATCGCGCGTTGCTGCGGGTCCGTCGCGAGCTTGATTGCTGCACGGTATTCGGTGACGGCCGCACCGAAGCTGCGCTGTCTCAAGGCGAAGGCCAGATTCCAGCGCGCGAGCAGATAGTTCGGGGCGATCTCGATCGCATCGCGATATTGTTTGATGGCGTCGTCGATCTGGTCACGGTAGAACAGCGCCAGACCAAGATTATTGTACGGAAGCACGTAGCCCGGTTCAGTCTTGATGGCTCGCTGATATTCCGCAATCGCCTGCTCCAGTTTGGTCGGATCAGTCCCTGCATTTCCCCGGTTAGCCTGAGTAGCCAGCGCAACGCCGATGTTGTTGTAGGCGGTCGCCGACTTCGGGTTGATCGCGAGCACGCGTCGAAATTGCTTGATGGCGTCATCGGGCTTGCCCTGACGAAGCAGCGATACGCCCAGTTGCATATGCGGTTGCTCGTTGTTCCGGTTCGAGCTTACTGCATTCGAAAACATGTCGTCTGCCTGTTGATAGTTGTCGCGTCCAAGCGCATGTTTCCCCTTCAGCAAATAGGCCCACTGGACGTTGATGTCAGACTTCTTGTAGCGGGCGATGATCTGCTCGGCCCTTAGCAGGCCCTCTTCGTTCCGGTCACGATACCGCGCCATGGCGTGGGCGGCCGGCCGTATGATCTCCATGACGCCAGGCGCTGCCTTGGTCATGAGATCATCGGGATTCTCCGCCTCGAAACCGCTGCTGAATACCTGCCGGCCATCGACGCGCACGCGCAATGCGTATTTGCTGTCTTGACGGGTAAGTTCGCCCGATATCGCATGTCCCGTCATGCCCAGGGCGCTGCGGATGGAAGATGCAATCACACGAAGCGAAAGACCGATTTGCGGAACCACGATATCCGGCAACTCGTGGCGTGCAGAAATGCTCAAATCCAGATTCGAATTGAGACTGGCATCGTCGTGAGCAACGGAATTAAAGTTGAGGGTGGTGACGTTGTCCCCGGGAGCAGGCGCTCCGGCATAGGTATTCAGCGCGTCGCGCAGGCGGTAACCGGCCACGCCGGGTGTATAGCCGCTGTCGGATAGCGCTTTTGGGACTTCGATCGGCTCGATCGTAACCACGTCGCGTTTCAGATCCTGCACGATGAGAATCGCTGTCACGGCCAAAAAGCCGATCGAGATCAGAAGGAAGAAATTGCCGATGGTCGCGGTTCTTTCGATCCAGCCGCGGGCTTCGGGATTTGCCGACAAGTTTGGTTGCGTCATGGGCCGAACTCCGCCGGTTGCTAACCCATAATATGATCAACCCTAGCACGAGGCGGCAAACGGGATTGAGTGAACTACGTCACAGTGTTCCGATCACGATCCCGTTTCTGAAATCCCGGCCACGACAGCGCCACAGCGGTTCTGGCTTGCGCCCGCGCTCCGTCAAAACGTCGGCGGCGTGCAGGCCGAGATCACTTCGCACGGTTTGCCGCCGACGCAGCGGAAGCGGTGCGGGCGGCGGCTTTCGAAATAATAGGCATCGCCGGGGTCGAGGATTCTCCGCTCGTCGTCGACGGTCACCTCGAGCCGGCCGGAGACCACGATGCCGCCTTCCTCGCCGTCATGGGTGAGCGGCACACGGCCGGTGTCGCTGCCCGGCTCGTAGCGTTCTTTTAGAATTTGCAAGGAGCGGCCGAACAGATTGTCGCCGACCTGGCGGAAGGAGATCGGCTTCTTGCCGATCTCGGTCAGTTCGTCGGCGCGGTAGAAGGCCTTGCGTGGCCGTTCGGGTTCGATCGCGAAGAATTCGGCGAGGCCCATCGGCAGGCCATCGAGGATGCGCTTGAGCGCACCGACGCTCGGATTCATCTGGTTGGATTCGATCAGCGAGATCGTCGAATTGGTCACGCCGGAGCGCTTCGCAAGCTCCCGCTGGGAGAGCTTGTGATGGGCCCGAACAAACCGGAGTCGCCCACCGATATCGACGCTCATCGCCAATCCCTGTTGCAGGTGTTTCGGATCGAACAAATATGCCCTGATGGGCCTAGCAAAATCAATAGGTTGCAGGACCCAAGAAAAGGACTTGTTGCGCCTTTCCGAGCGTGGCCCCGTAGCGGCTTCAGCCGCCAGCCCCAGGAGCCGTCCGTGACCCTTCATCAGAAGCCGAACACCCTGCAAACCGATTCGTTCTGGATGCCGTTCACGGCCAACCGGCAGTTCAAGAAAGCGCCGCGGCTGTTCGCTTCCGCCGAGGGCATGCACTACACTACCGTCGACGGCCGCAAGGTGATCGACGCCTCGGCCGGCCTCTGGTGCGTCAATGCCGGCCACGGCCGCCGCCAGATCGCCACCGCCGTAGAGCGCAGCCTGACGAACCTCGACTTCGCGCCGTCGTTCAACATGGGCCATCCGCTGGCGTTCGATTTCGCCGAGCGGCTCGCCGAGATCGCGCCGGCGGGAATCGACCGCATCTTCTTCACCAATTCGGGTTCTGAATCGGTCGACACCGCACTGAAGATCGCGCTCGCCTACCAGCGCGCGATCGGACAGGGAACGCGCACGCGCCTGATCGGCCGCGAGCGCGGCTACCACGGCGTCGGCTTCGGCGGCATGTCGGTCGGCGGCATGGTGGCGAACCGCCGTGCGTTCGCGACCCATCTGCCTGGAGTCGATCACATCCGTCACACCCATGACCTCGCCCGCAACGCGTTTGCAAAGGACCAGCCGGAGCACGGCGCCGAACTCGCCGACGATGTCGAGCGGATGGTGGCGCTGCATGGCGCCGACACCATCGCCGCCGTCATCGTCGAGCCGGTGCCGGGCTCGACCGCGGTGCTGCCGCCGCCGAAGGGTTATCTGCAGCGGCTGCGCGAACTCTGCACCAAGCACGGCATCCTGTTGATCTTCGACGAAGTCATCACCGGTTTCGGCCGCCTCGGTACGCCGTTCGCAGCAAATTACTTCGGCGTCACGCCTGACATGATGACGACCGCCAAGGGCATTACCAACGGCACCGTTCCCTGCGGCGCGGTGTTCGCCAGCCGCCAGATCCATGACGCGCTGATGACCGGCCCCGAGGGCACCATCGAACTGTTCCACGGCTATACCTATTCGGCACATCCGACCGCCTGCGCGGCCGGCCTTGCGACGCTCGACATCTACAAGGACGAGGGGCTGCTGACGCGCGGCGCTTCGCTTGCCGAATACTGGCGCGATGCGCTGCATTCGCTGAAGGGTCTTCCGAACGTGGTCGACATCCGCAACGTCGGCCTGATGGGCGCGGTCGAAGTAGCTCCGCGCAAGGAAGGCGTCGGCGCGCGCGGCTATGACGTGATGGTCGATTGCTTCAATCGCGGGCTTTACCTGCGCATGAGCGGCGACTCCTTTGCGCTGTCGCCGCCGTTGATCGTCGAGAAGAGCCATATCGACGATATCGTTTCGATCCTTGGGGACGCCATCAAGCGCGTGGCCTGATCCTTGCTCGTGGGAGCGACGGAAGCCGCGGCGTGCGACGCCGCGGCGGATGCGTGAGGGATCGTGAAAGTCATCGTTCTCGGCAGTGGCGTCATCGGCGTCACCACGGCCTATTATCTGGCGCGCGCCGGCCATGAGGTAACGGTCGTCGACCGTCAGGCGCAGCCGGCGCAGGAAACCAGTTTTGCCAATGCCGGCGAAGTGTCGCCCGGCTATTCCTCGCCCTGGGCCGGTCCCGGCGTGCCGGTGAAGGCCATCAAGTGGCTTTTGATGCGGCACGGCCCGCTGGTGATCTGGCCCAAGCTCGATCCGGTCATGTGGTGGTGGATGCTCAAGCTGCTGCGCAACTGCACGGCAGAGCGCTACGCCATCAACAAGAGCCGGATGATCCCGATCGCCGAATACAGCCGCGACTGCCTGCGCGCACTGCGCGCCGAGACCGGCATCAAGTACGACGAGCGCAGCCAGGGCACGCTGCAGCTGTTTCGCAAGCAGAAGCAGCTCGACGGCACCGCCGACGATATCGCCGTACTCAAGCAGACTGGCGTGCCGTTCGAAGTGCTCGATCCCGCCGGCTGCATCGCAGCCGAGCCGGGGCTTGCCACGGCGAAGGTCAAGTTCGTCGGCGGGCTCCGCCTGCCGCAGGATGAGACCGGCGATTGCCACATGTTTACGCAGGCGCTTGCTGCGGAAGCGGCCAGGCTCGGCGTGCAGTTCAAGTTCAACACGTCGATCGAGCGGCTGGTTGCGGAGAGTGACAAGATCACCGGCGTCATCACCAGCGGCGGAACGCTGCGGGCCGACGCCTATGTCGCCGCGCTGGGAAGCTGGTCGCCGCGGATGCTCAAGCCCGTTGGCGTTGCAGTGCCGGTCTACCCGGTGAAGGGCTATTCGATCACGGTGCCGATCATCGATGCCGACGGCGCACCCGTGTCGACCGTGATGGACGAGAGCTACAAAGTCGCGATCACGCGCCTTGGGGATCGCATCCGTGTCGGCGGCAC
>LNFM01006907.1_pt1 | contig 19905 bp, 12 predicted proteins | sample 596031 | NCBI WGS metagenome assembly LNFM01 (sample SAMN04254537, study PRJNA301005) | activated carbon metagenome | isolation source: dual media filters at the Ann Arbor, Michigan drinking water treatment plant | place: USA: Ann Arbor | reverse complement strand
GCGGGACCCGACGAGCCGATCGCGCCCAACAAGACGAAGGCCGGCAAGGCCAAGAACCGACGCATCGAGTTCAAGCTGCTCACGCAGTGACCGGCGCCCCGAGGCCGCGGTCTCGCACCGCGGCCTTGCGGGTACACGCGCTTGGGTGTGCAATCGCGGGGTTGCCCGCCCGGAGCTCCGACGAATCCCTCGCCCGCCTGTTCGCGGGCGAGGCCACGGCCGTCTCCGAGGAGCGCGCGGCCGAGCGTGCCCGCGCGGCGCTGTTCGGCAGCGCCGTGCCCGAGCGGCGACTCGCGCGGTACCGACTCGATGGCATCCTCGGCGCGGGTGCGATGGGCGAGGTGTGGCGGGCGCACGACCCCGAGCTCGGCCGCGACGTCGCGATCAAGCTGGTGAAGCGGGCCTCCGCCGCGCGCACCGAGCGGCTCACCCGCGAGGCGCGGGCGCTCGCCCGGCTGTCCCATCCCCACGTCGTGCAGGTGTTCGACGTCGGCCGCTACCCGCTCGAGGACGGCGCCCCCGGGGTGTTCGTGGTGATGGAGCTCGTCGACGGCGTCGATCTCGCGAGCTGGCTCGCAACGTCCGAGCGCCCCTGGCGAGATGTGGTCGCGGTGTTCGCCGACGCGGCGTCCGGCCTGCACGCCGCGCATGCGCAGGGGATCGTCCATCGCGACTTCAAGCCCGCCAACGTCCTCATCGGTCGCGACGGTCGGGTACGGGTCGGCGACTTCGGGCTCGCGCGCGCCAGCGGAACCGCTCCCTCGGGCCCGCTGCCCGTCGATCTGCTCGCGGCGGCGCCGAACGAGACGCAGGGCGGCGGGATGACCGAGAGCGGTGCCGTGATCGGCACGCCGTTGTACATGGCGCCGGAGCAGCACGCCGGGACCGGGGCCGACGCTCGCAGCGATCAGTACGCGTTCTGCGTGGCGCTGTACGAGGCGCTGTATCGCGTGCGGCCGTTCCGGGGCACGATCGGCGCGGTCGTCTCGGCGAAGCTCGAGCGCGACCTCGCGGTACCGACCGAGCCCGTCGCGATCCCCGAGGCGATCCACGCGGCGCTGCTGCGCGGGCTCAGCCCCGACCCCGAAGTGCGGTGGCCATCGATGCTCCCGCTGCGCGACGCGTTGCTCGGCGCGCAGCGACGTCGCCCGGCGCGATGGCGGCGCGGCGCGGTCGCGATCGCCGTCGGCCTCGCGGGCGCGGGCGTGCTCGCCATGTCGCGGCCGAGCCCGGCGTGCACGGAGCTCGTGATCCCTTGGGACGCCGAGCACCGCGCCCGCGTCCACGCGGCGATCGCCGAGCAGGCCTCGCCAGCGGCGGTGGGTACGGCGCTCGAAACCCTCGACGCGCGCGCACGCGCGCTCGATCGCGATGCGACGTGCGGCGTCGGGAGTCGCAACTGCCTGCGCGTCGCGGCGACCGCCTTCGCGACGACGGTCGAGGTCTTCGAGCGGGGTGACCCCTTCGCGACGCGCAGCGCACTGTCCCGCCTCGACGACCTCCCCGATGCTGCGGCGTGCACCGACCCCACCGCGGTCGCCTCCACGCCGGGGCTCGAGCGCCATCGAGACGCGCTGGCACGGGCGCACGCCCTCGCGTCGGCCGGACTCGCGGCGATCGAGCCCCTGCCGCCGATCGACGCGGCGGCCGACGATGCGCGTGGCCTCGCCGCGGAGCTCGAGTACGTCGCCGCGTGCGCCCACGACGAACTCGGAGATCCCGACGCGGCGCTCCCCGGGCTGCGCCGGGCCTACTTCGCGGCGATCGAGGCGGACGTCCCCGGCGTGGCGATCGACGCCGCCCTCCGAACCGCCGTCTCCATGGTCGAGGCCGGCGACGACGCCGAGGTCGACACCTGGATCCGCCACGCGGAGGCGGTCCGCGGCCGCGCGACGCTCGACGACACCGATGCGGCCCGGGCCGCCGTGTACCTCGGCATCATCGCGATCCACCGCGCGCAGGCCGACGCCTCGATCGCGCACTTCGAACGCGCCATCGCGCTGTGCAGCGCGGGCACGTGCCCGACGACGCTGATCACCGCGCTCACCAACCTCGCGAGCCTCCGCACCCGAGCTGGCCGGGACGACGAGGCCGTCGAGCTCGTCCGACGCGCGCTCGATGTCGCCGAGCGCCGCGGCTCGGAGCACGACGTCGCCTCGGTGCGCATCGACTACTCCCGCGTGCTGCTCAGCCTCGATCCGAGCGAGGCGCTGGCGCAGGCCGAGCGCGCGTCCGCGGTGGTCGAGCAGCTGGACGGCCCCCGCTCGCTGCGATCGGCCCGCGCTCTGTTCGCGGCCGCGCAGGCCCTGGTCCGACTCGAGCGCCCGGCCGAGGCCGTCGTCGTGGCGGAGCGCGCGTGGTCGATCCTCCGCGATCGCACCAGCCCAGGCGATCCCGAGCGCGAGGCCTACCGCGCCCTGCTGGCCTCGGCCCAGGGCGATGCCGGCGACCTGCGGGGCTCGCTGCGAGGACTCGACGCGATCCTCGCCGAGGAGTCCGGCGATCTCCTCAATCGCATCTCGGTGATGATCAATCGCGGCGTCACCCGACTCGCGCTGGACGACGCCCCAGGCGCCATCGAGGACGCCCGAGCCGCGCGCGAGCACCTGTTGGCGTGGGCTCCGGAGCGCACCGATCTCGTGGTCGTCACCTACGTCAACGAGAGCGAGGCGCTCGAGCGCCGTGATGGGTGCGCGGTCGCGCGTGACCTCGCGGAGGAGCTCCGCGAGTACGCGGAGACGCGTGGCAACGATGCCGATCGAGCGGCTGCCCACGCCCACGACCAAGGGCTGCGCGGGCGCTGCGGCGCGCCGTAGCCCGTCCTCGAGGCGCCAGCGACACGCCGCGCCGATTCTCGCCTCACCCCCCCGGTCGCGCGGCCACGCCGTGCATCACGATCTCGAACAACGCGTCCGCCAGCGCCTGCGGGCTGGGCAGGATCTGCGCGAGCATCGGCAGCTCGGCCCCGATGCGGCGACGCGCCAGCTGCGGGAAGATCACGGTGCTCGCGAGCGCGGCGACGAGCGCGGGCAGCGGAACGCCCGGGGAGAGCGTGCCGTCGGCCAGGCCCGCCTGCAGCGTCGACAGCAGCAGGGGCACGTGGCCGGCGGTGAAGCGGGCGAACAGCTTCTGCAGCCGCGACGACGAGATCATCGCCTCGCGCACGACGATGCGGATGACGTCGAACTCCTCGTCGCTCATCCGCGCGACCCGCTGGTACGCGCCGTGGAGGCGCTCGCGGACGGGCCGCTCGGGCGCGAAGATCTCGGTCAGGTCGTCGAGCAAGCGGGCGTACACCGACTCGACCACCGCGAGGAACAGATCGTCCTTGGTCGGGAAGTAGTAGTAGATCATCCCGACGTTCGTGCCGGCGTCCTGGGCGATGCTGCGCAGCGACGCCCCGTCGACGCCTTCGCCGAGGAAGCGCGTGCGGGCGGCCAGGACGATCCGCGTGTCGAGGTCGCTGCGGGCGCGTGGCATCAGGTCACCAGCTTCTTCTTGAAGCGCAGCGCCGCGAGCAGCACCACGACGCCGAGGATCACCGCCAGCCACATCAGCTCGCCGTCGATGTCGGCGTAGCCAGCCCCCTGCAGCGTGATGCGCCGGACGATGCGCAGGAAGTGGGTCAGCGGCAGGCACTGCGACAGCCACTGGGCCCCGAGCGGCATGCCCTCGAACGGGAACATGAACCCCGACAGCAGCATGTTGGGCAGCAGGAAGAAGAACGACATCTGCATCGCCTGCTGCTGGGTCTTGGCGATCGTCGAGAACACCAGGCCCACGCCGAGGCTCGCGGCGATGAACACCATCGCGCAGGCGTACAGCAGCTGCAGCGACCCGGTCAGCGGCACGCCGAACACGAGGTGCCCGACGACCAGCACGATGGTCATCTGCACGTAGCCGATGATGATGTACGGCAGGATCTTGCCGATGATGATCTCGACCGGCTTGGCCGGCGACACGATGAGCGCCTCGAGCGTGCCGCGCTCGCGCTCGCGGGCGACCGCCATCGCCGTCAGCATCACCATCGTCATCGTGAGGATGACGCCGATGAGGCCGGGCACGATGTACACGGCCGTGCGCTGCTCCGGGTTGTACCAGATGGTCGCCTCGATCCCGAGGCCGCTGGGGACGACGGGGATGCCCCGCTCGTTCATCCGCAGCACCTGCAGCTGCGCCGAGCGCTCGGCGACCAGCGACGCCGCGGTGCTCGTCGCGCTGCCGACGGTCTGCGGATCGGATCCGTCGACGACCAGCTGCACCGTCGCGCGCCGGCCGATCACCACGTCCGAGCCATAGCCCGGCGCGACCACCAGCGCCGCGCGGGCCTTGCCGCTGCGCAGCGCCCGGGAGATCTCGGTGTAATCGGCGACCTGCGCGACGATGTCGTAGTAGCCGGTCGCCTCCATTCGCCGCGCCAGGTCACGCGACTCGGCGGACCCATCCTGATCGAACACCACGGTGGGGATGTGCCGCACGTCGGTGTTGATGGCCCAGCCGAACAGCAGCATCTGCACGAGCGGCAGCATGATCATCATCGCCAGCGTCATGCGATCGCGACGCAGCTGCAGCAGCTCCTTGCGAGCGAGGGCGAGCAGGCGGGTCACTTGGATTCCTCCCGCACCATCGAGACGAAGGCGTCCTCGACGGTGGCGCGCCCCGGGTTCAGGCCCCGGATGTCGATGCCCGCGGCGCCGAGCACCCGGGTGACGTGGCCGCGGGCGTCGTGCGAGCGCGTCGCCACGCGGAGGATGCGACCGAAGTGACCGCACTCCTCGGTGCCGGGGTCGGCCTCGAGGGCGGCCGTCGCCGCAGCCGGATCGGCGACCTCGAGCTCGACCACGTCGAGTCCCCGGCGGTTCACGACCTCCTCGGGGGTGCCGATGTCGAGGACGGTGCCGCGGAAGATGAACGCGAGCCGATGACAGCGCTCGGCCTCGTCCATGTAGTGCGTCGTCACGACGATCGTGGTGCCGGCGTGCGAGATGGCGTGGATGCGCTCCCAGAACGCGCGACGGCTCACCGGATCGACGCCCGCGGTGGGCTCGTCGAGGAACAGCAGCGGCGGCTCGTGGATCGTCGAGCACGCCAGGGCCAGGCGCTGCTTCCAGCCGCCCGACAGCGTGCCGGCGACCTGCTTGCGCCGATCGCCGAGGCCGGTGGTCTCGACGACCTCGTCCACGCGCGCGCGCCGACGCTTGCGCTCGACGCCGTAGATCGCCGCGTAGAACTCGAGGTTCTCGACGACCGACAGATCCTCGTAGAGGCTGAAGCGCTGGGTCATGTAGCCGATGCGTGCCTTCACCAGCTCGGGGTACTTCGCGACGTCGTAGCCGACCACGGTCGCACTGCCGGCGCTCGGATCGAGCAGACCGCAGAGCATGCGGATCGTCGTCGACTTGCCGGCGCCGTTGGGGCCGAGCACGCCGAAGACCTCGCCGCGCTCGATGCGGAACGACACGTCGCGTACGGCGACGAGGCTGCCGAAGCGGCGCTCGAGCCGATCGGCGAGCACCACGGGCTCGGCGTGGCCCATGCCGACGAGGCCGACGCCGTCGGCGCTCACGACGGCGCCCCCGGCGTGACGAACGTCGGCACGCCCGCGGGCAGATCGCCGGTCGGCACCTCGATCCGCACGCGCACGCGGATCACGAGATTCGGCCGCTCTGCGGCGCTGAACAGGAACTTCGGCGTGAACTCGGTCTGTCGCGAGATGTGCTCGACCGTCCCGGTGAGCGGACCGCTGCCATCGGTCTGCACCGTCATCGCCTGGCCGAGCTGGATCTCGCCGATGCGCCCCTGCGGCACGAACACGTCGACGTACGGCCGGTGGACGTCGCCGAGCGTGACGACCGCGGTGCCCACCGGGGTGAACTCGTCGGTCTCGACGTGCACGTCGAGCACCGTGCCCGGGACGTGCGTGCGCAGCACGTGTCGCGCGATGCGTTCGTCGGAGAGCCGGACCGCAGCGCTCGCCGCTTCGGCGCGTGCCGTCGCGGCGTCGATCTCCTCGACGCGCGCGCCATGGCGGGCGCGGAGCAGCCGCGCCTCGAGATCGCGGCGGTTCGCTGCCGTCGTCGACACGCCGGTCTCGGCCGCATCGAGATCGGCGGGCGTGCCGATGCCGCCGCTCGAGAGCTGGCGCTGCCGCGTCGCGTTCTGCTTCGCGAGCGCCTCGCTCGCCTTCGCCGACGCCAGCGCGGCCTTGAGCGACTGGATGTCCTCGGGGCGCACGCCCGCCTGCAGCAGCCCGAGCTCGGCGGTCACCGCCCGCGCCTCGGCGACGCGGGCCTCGCGGGCGAGCCGTTCGAGCGTGTCGTCGAGCTGGGCGAGCTCGGCCCCGGGCTCGACGCGGTCGCCCTGCTGCACGGCGATCGATCGCACCCGGCCGGGGATCTCGAAGCCGAGCACGTGCTCCTCGAACTCGAGGATCCCCTGCAGGGGCTCGGGCCCGACCGGCCCGGGGGCACACCCGAGCAGGGCCACGGCGGCCCCGAGGCTCAGCCACACCGATGCAGACGGGCCCCCTGGTCGGTTGATACTTCCCATGCGTCTGGTAATAACACGAACAGAGGCGGTCTGTGGTTACGTCGGTCCGTCCCGGTCCGGGCCGCGTAACCGAAGGGTGGCCCCTGGCATCGTGATCCCCGTGAGACCCGTCGCCCTCGTCCTCGCACTCGTCGCGGTTGGCTGCACCACGGCCGCCGACAAGTCCGCCGCCGACACCCGCGCCGCGGCGCCGGTCGACCCCAACGCCCCGGTCGAGCTGGCCTACTTCGCCGGTGGGTGTTTCTGGGGCGTCGAGCACTACCTCGAGCAGCTCGACGGCGTGCAGTCGGTCGAGTCCGGCTACATGGGCGGGCACCTGGACGCGCCGACCTACGCGGACGTCTCGAGCCAGACCTCGGGTCACCTCGAGACCGTCGTGGTGCGCTTCGATCCGGGCGTCGTGCCCTACGAGGCGGTCGCGAAGCGGTTCTTCGAGATCCACGACCCGACCCAGGCCGACGGCCAAGGGCCCGATCTCGGCCCCGAGTACCTCTCGGCGGTCTTCTATACGTCGCCCGCGCAGAAGACGACGGTCGAAGGCTTGATCGCGCAGCTGAAGACGCGCGGCTACGACGTGGTCACCGAGCTGCGCCCCGCCGAGATCTTCTGGCCCGCCGAAGAGCTCCACCAGGACTACTACGCGCGCACCGGCAAGACCCCGTACTGCCACGCGCGCGTGCGACGATTCGGCGACTGATCCGCCCACGGGCGCGCAGAAGCGGCGTGCGGCAGGTTTGCGCACCGCTCCAGCGCGCGCACACGCGCTGTTAGGATGGACCGACCATGCGGCTGCTGCGTCGTCCGTTCACCGTCGTCGCCCCCTGCACCCTCGTCGCCCTCGCGACGATGACGGGCTGTCCCGCCGACGACGACACCGATGTCTCGGGGACGGCGGGCTCGACCGGCACGCCCGTCGACACCAGTGGCGGGCCCGGCTCGACCGGCGCGGTCGACACCACCGAGGGCGCCTCGAGCACGACGGGCGATCCAATGCCCGCGATGATCCCCGCCCGCGGCCTGCACATCGACTGGGTCGAGGCCAACCAGGGCGTGGGCGTGCCGATCGGGCAGGACGGCGCGTGGGTCGGACCGCAGGCCCGCCTCGCGCGGCTGCTGCAGCACCGCATCACGCTGCTGCGCGCGTTCTGGACCCTCGAGCCCGGCTTCGAGCCGCGCGAGATCGAGGGCCACCTGCTGCTCGAGTGGCCCGACGGCACGACCGAGCGTCTGGTGCAGACCAAGATGATCGACGACGACGCCTTCATCGGCGATCTCAGCCGCGTGTTCTTCTGGGGCATCGAGGCCGAGAAGGCGGTGCCGGGCCTCACCTACGCGATCGAGCTGTACGAGCACGACCCCGCCTACGCCGACGGAGCGCCCGCCGAGGCGCCGTACTTCCCGTCGGTCGAGGGCGAGCCGGTGCTCGTCGGGATCGAGGACAGCTACCAGCTGCTCAAGGTCACCGTCGTGCCGTTCAACTACGACGACGGTGGCAGCTGCGTGACGGAGCCCGACACCTCGGCCGAGACCATGCAGCTGTTCCAGGATCAGATGTTCATGATGAACCCGCTCGATCGGCTGGACTTCACGCTGCACGAGCCCGTCGACTGGAACACGCCGCTCGAGAACTTCGGCCAGCTCAACTCGTACCTCAGCGATCTCCGCTTCGAGGAGGGCGCGCCGCCGGAGATGTACTACTACGGGCTGGTCGACGTGTGCTCGGGCGGCCTCGGCGACGCGGGCGGCCAGGCGTTCGGGATCCCCTCGGATCCGACGATGGATCTGGCGTACCAGCGCGTCTCGTCGGGCCTGTCGCTGGATCCCGACTGGTCGGCCGAGACCTTCGTGCACGAGGTCGGCCACACGCAGGGCCGCTACCACGTCGCGTGCAACGGCGAGGAGGGCGGCCCCGATCCGACGTACCCCAACCAAGGCGGCGACGTCGGCGAGTGGGGCTTCGGCGTCATCGACTTCGGCCTGCGTCACCCGACCGTGCACAAGGACTACATGACGTACTGCCACCCGGTGTGGGTCGGCACGTGGGGGTGGAACAAGGTGCAGCCCTTCGTCGAGACGCTGTCGCAGTGGGACGCGGGCTTCCCGGGCAACGGCGCGCCGGGCATCGAGGATCCGTACAGCGGCTCGCTGCTCGTCGGCACGATCGGCGCCCAGGGATCCGAGGACTGGATCACCGTGCCCGGTGGACTGGGCCGCGACGTGCCCGGTGACGTCGCGATCGAGCTCGGCTTCGGCGACGGCCGGATCGAGCGGCGCCCCGCGGTGGTGCGCACGCTGGCGGACACCGCGGATCGGCAGATCGTGATCCCGCTGCCCGATGGGTTCGATCGCGTCACGTCGCTCGCCCGCGTCGAGGACGGGCAGCGCGTCGCGATCGATCGCGCGCGGGTCCGCGAGCGGCACACCCAGCGGCGCGTGCAGCGGTAGCGCGGGCCCGGCGGATCTCGACCGGAGACCGCCGCCGTGCGGCGCTCCTTGATACGCTGACACCGCGGCGCATGGCGGACTCGACGCACCTCGCGGAGCTGCTCGGTTCCGGCTCCAGCCCCCCCGGGCTCGAAACGCGCCTGATGGGGGAGGCGCTCCGGACCCAGCTCTTCGAGCTCGCGCCGATGCCGGTGTGCGTCGGTCGGTTCCAGATCGAGCGGCTCCTCGGTCAGGGCGCGATGGGCCGCGTGTTCCTCGCGCGCGATCCCCAGCTCGATCGTCGGGTCGCCGTGAAGGTGGTCCGCAGCTCCGTAGCCGGCGACGACGCTCGCATCGCGATGCTGCTGCGCGAGGCCCGGGCGCTCGCCCGCGTCGTGCACCCCAACGTCGTGACCGTCTACGACAGCGGGATCCATGAGGGCGAGATCTTCCTCGCGCTGGAGTACTTCGACGGCGGCACATTGGGCCAGTGGATCGTCGAGCACCCCGTGCGTCGCCGCGCCGATCTCCGCGCGGTGCTCGATCACTTCGTCCTCGCGGGACGCGGCCTGGCCGCTGCACACGCCGCGGGCCTCGTGCACCGCGACTTCAAGCCGGCGAACGTACTGCTCGCGACCGACGGTCGCGTCGCCGTCGCCGACTTCGGGCTCGCCAGCGTCCTGCAGGCGCACGAGGCCGCGGCTGTAGAGTCGGGCGAAGCCGAGGCGTCGCACACATTCGCGGGCGGCGGCACGCCGGCGTACATGGCACCCGAGCAGTTCCACGGCATCGCCGAACCCCGCGCGGACCAGTTCGCCTTCTGCGTGTCGCTGTTCGAGGCGCTGGTCGGCGAGCGACCGCCGAGCACACCGGCGCCCGTGCGGATGCCGGCGAGCGCGCGGCTGGTCCCGCGCTGGGTCCGTCGCGCGGTCGAACGCGGCCTGTCCCGCGATCCCGGGGCACGCTTCCCGGACATCGATGCGCTGCTGCTCGCCCTCGATCGTCACCGCCGCGCCGCGCGACGGCGCACGATCGCGGTGGGCGGCCTCCTCCTCGTGACCGCAGGTGCGCTCTGGCAACGCCGCGAGCCGTCACCGTGCGAAGGGCTCCCCGGAACGGACGCGATCTGGTCGCCCGACCGCGCCGCGGGCGTCCGCGACGCCTTCGTCGCCACCGGCTCGTCGGCAGCGCCGGCCGCCATCACCGAGGTCGCAGCGGCCTTCGATTCTTGGTCGCAGGGCTGGGCGACGCAGCGCCTCGACGCCTGCCGAGCGACCCGCGAGCGGGGCGACCAATCCGAGGCGCGCCTCGAGGCCCGGACGGACTGCCTCGATCGTGCGCGCGTCGAGGCCGAGTCGATCCTCGCCGCGTTGACGGCCGCCGACGCGCGGGCGGTCGTACACGCCTCCGAGGTGCTGGCCCGGCTGCCGACGCTCTCGCGCTGCGAAGATCCCGAGTCGCTCGGGATGCTCGACGTCTTGGATCCGAGCGAGCGCGACCGCTACACCACGTGGCTCGCCGAGATCGCCCGGGCCAGCGCCGAGGTCGACGCCGGATGGATGCTCGCGGCCCAGGATCGCCTGCGCCCGATCGTGTCGGAGATCGACGACGAGCGCTACCCGACCCTCGCGGGCCGGGCGAACCTGGTGCTCGGCCTGGCGCTCGACGACTCGGCACCGCGGGCCGATCGACTCGCGCGACACCAGCGTGCAACGCAGCTGGCGATGGTCCAGCGCGACCCCGGGCTGGTCGCCCAGAGCATGATCGCCCTCGGTGAGGTCATCGCGGGGAACGACGACGCCAGCACGCTCGAGGCGATGCGCTGGCTCGACACCGCCGAGGGCGCGCTCACGCGGGCAACCGATCCCGGCGGCCTGCGCGACGCACTGGCCCTCGCACGCGTGGAGGTCTACGCTCGTGCTGCACGCAACGAGGACGCCGAGGCCGAGGCGCGCCGCGCCCTCGCAGGCGACCTGGGGGAGCGCACCCGCCTCGAGCTCGAGCGCAAGCTCGCCGGCACGCTGGCGACCTCGGGGCACGGCGACGCCGGGCTGGCGATCGCCCTCGACGCGCTCGCCCGCGCCGAGGCGCGCTTCGGCGTCGACTCCGGGCTCTGGGCGAACCTCGCCTTCGACGTCGGCGGGTTCCTGTGGATGTTGGGCCGGATCGACGAGGCCGACGCGGCCCTGCGCCGCGCGGTCGAGGTCGGCGAGCGCCTGTACGGACCGCGGTCACCCTTCGTCCTCGACGCGCGATCGAGCCTGGCCGGCGTTCTCGCAGCCCGTGGGGAGCTGGTCGCCGCGCAGGTCGAGATCGGCCGCACGCTCGCGCTGGCGCTCGCGAGCGCCGAGCCCCGTTCCATCGCGATCGCGGGCGGGCGACAGATCAAGTTCGCCGCGGACCTCGGGCTCGAGCGCAGCGCAGGCGAGCTCGCCGAGACCCTGCGTCCCTTCGCCGCGCGGGCCTATGGCGAGGACTCGATCAGGCTCGGCTACTACGATGCGGGGCTCGCTTCGTTCATGGCGGACTCTGGTCGATTCGACGCCGCGCTGGCGGCCGCGAGGTCGGTCGCCGCGGCGGCGCAGCGGCGCGCGGGGAACTCCGACCACCTCGTCCAAGTCGCGGGCAGCACCGAGGCCCGAGCCTTGGCGGGGTTGGGTCGCCTCGACGAGGCCCTGACCACGATCGACGCCCTGCTCGCGGAGCTCGATCGCCATCGCGTGTACAAGTCCGAGCTCCTGCGCGTCGATCACCTCCGCAGCCGCAGCGGGCTGCTCGCGCGGCTCGGCCGCGTCGACGCGATGCGCGAGTCCTACGCGGATGCGGCCCGTCTGTGTGACGACGCGTATCGCGAGCCGAACCCGGTCGCGCTCGAGCTGCTCTCCGAGCAGGCAGAGGCGCTGCAGACCGCGGGACTCCCGGCCGAGGCGCTCGCGCCCGCGCAGCGTGCCCTCGCGCTCGCCGACGCACTCTCGGCGCCGCTGCCGAAGCAGGCGGCGCTGGAGCTCCTGCTCGCACAGATCCACGCCGACCTCGGTGATCGACGCGCGCGGCAGTTGACGACACCCCGCCGAAGGTAGCGCCCTCGACGGCGGGCCGCACGAGCGCGACCCGGTCCGAGCACCTCGGACGATCCCCACCGGGGGAGTGATGGATGCGGCCGGATCGGTCACTTCGATTCCGAGTTCCCTCCCGATCGGCAGCGATCGAATGGCCGCTCGCGGCCACGATCCCGGTCGACCCGCTCCGTGATCCGCCGTGCGCACCCTTGGAACATTGTTCGCTACCCTTCTCAGGCTGTCCCAGAGGCTCCGGCGCCGATGGCGGGCCTCCCTCCAGGCGGTTGGTATCCTGCCGGCAGTGCAGCAGCCCTCCCCGGACCTTCGGATCCGACTCGAGCGGGACCTGTTCCGGAGCTGCCTGCGCCTGGTGCGAGCCGAGGACCCCACCCCGCTGCTCGCCGAGACCCTCGAGCTGCTCCGCGGGCGGATCGGCGCCGAGTGCGGCTACATCGAGATCGCGGACGTCGAATCCCACGGCGGCCAGCGCTGGTCGGCCTCCGTCGGGGCCGACGAATCGACCCGTGATGTGATCGTGGCGCGCATCTCCCATGGAGTCGTCGCCGCGGCCCTCGAGTCGGGCAAGACCGTCCATTCGCCGTCGGCCGTGCTCGACGCGCGATTCCAGGACCGCGAGAGCGTGCGCCACGGCGAGATCGAAGCGGTCCTCTGCGTGCCGCTCACCGCCAAGGGCTGCGTCGGGGCGATCTACCTGCAGAATCGAGTCGGCGGCGGCCCGTTCACGCCCGACGACGTCGATTGTGTACAGGACGTCGCCGGATTCGTCGGGCCCCTCGCCGGCCGATTGCTCGAGGTCCTGCGCCGGCGCGCGCGGGACGACAAGACCGCCGGGCTCCGGGCCCGGCTGCGGACCGATGGGCTGGTCGGCACCAGCGCCGCGCTCGCAGAGACCCTCGCACGGCTCGAGGTCGTGGCGCGACTCGACACGAATGTACTGTTGCTGGGGGCCTCGGGCGTCGGCAAGTCGCTGTTCGCCAAGCTGCTCCACGACAACAGCGCCCGGGCCGGCGGCCCATTCGTCGCGCTCAATTGCGCCGCGCTGCCGGAGCACCTCGTCGAGAGCGAGCTCTTCGGGGCCGAGCGCGGCGCCCACTCGGCGGTGGCGCACAAAGGCGTCGTCGGGAAGATCGCCGCGGCCGAGGGCGGCACCCTGTTCCTCGACGAGGTCGCCGAGCTGCCGATCTCGATGCAGGCGAAACTCCTGCAATTGGTGCAGACCAAGGAATACTATCGACTCGGAGGAGCGCGATCGATTCGCGCGGACGTCCGAATCGTCAGTGCGACGAATCGAGATCTCGAACAAGCGATCGCAGAGCGGTCCTTCCGCGAGGATCTGTACTATCGAATCCGCGGAATCCAGCTGCGCGTGCCGGAGCTCGCGCAGCGCCGCGAGGACATCGCCCCGCTCGCCCAGCACTTCTGCGCCGAGAGCTGCGCGCGCAACAACCTCCCGGGGCTGCCGCTTTCGGCCGCGGCGCTCGCCGCCCTCGAGTTCTCCGACTGGCCCGGCAACGTGCGCGAGCTGGCCGGCGCCTGCGAGCAGGCCGTGGTCGAGGCCCGGATCGCGGGCGCCGACGAAATCGACGTCGCCCACCTGTTCCCCGCCGCGCGGGAGCCCGAGCAGGCCACCGCCTCGTTCCAGGGCGCCCGCGCGCGCTGGGAGCGGGCGTTCCTGCACCAGGCCCTCGCGGGCGTGCGGTGGAACGTCACGGCGGCGGCCCGCGAGCTCGACATGAGTCGCTCGCACCTCAATGCGCTCATCCGCCGCTATCGGCTCAACCGCGACACGTTCATCGAGCTCGGAGACTCCCCCGCCCATGACGAGCCCAGCTGACGTCCGCGACGCCTCGAGCTCCGCGACCCACGGAATCGGACCGTACCTCGTCCACGGGCGGCTCGGGTCCGGTGCCGGCGGCGAGGTGCTCGCGGGGTTCGACCCGCGGCTCGCACGGGCGGTCGCGATCAAGCGGGTCCAGGGCAGCGCAGCCACCCAGGCGCGGCTGCAGGCCCAGCTGGAGCACCCCGCGATCCCGCGCGTGTACGAGATCCTGTCCGACCACGGACACGAGTACATCGTCACCGAGCTGATCCATGGGGTGTCGCTCGCGACCCTGGTGTCGCGCGGCGGCTCCCCGCGCGAGCTGCCGATCGCGCGGGCGTGCGAGATCCTCGCGGGGATCACCGGCGCGCTGGCCTACGCGCACGCCCGGGGCATCGTGCACCGCGACGTGAAGCCCGAGAACGTGCTCGTCGATTCGGCGGGCGGCGTGAAGCTGATCGACTTCGGGCTCGCCGCCGACGACCTCGGCAGCGGTGAGCTCGCCGGCACGCTGCGCTGCATGTCGCCGGAGCAGAGCTGGGGGCTCCCGGTCGACGAGCGCTCGGACATCTTCTCCCTCGGCGTGTGCGCCTACGAGGTCCTCGTCGCGCAGAGCCCGTTCCTCGCCGGCGACGCGGCCACGACGCTCGAGAACCTCCGCACGGTGGTCCCCACGCCGCTGCACACGATCCGGGCCGCGGTACCCGAGGCGCTGTCGGACCTCGTGCTCCGCATGCTCGAGAAGCGGCCCGGCGATCGACCGACGGCCGAGGCGATCGAGCGCGCGCTGCACCGCATCGCCCGCGCGCAGCCGACCTCGGGGGCGCCGCGCGCCACGACGTCGCAGACCCGACAGGTCGCAATCGCGGTCCTGCGCGCGATCCATGGCGATGACGGCACCGCGGGCGAGCGCGCCGCGGCCGAGTTCGCGGCGCTGTGTGGCCAGGTCTCCGCGGCGCTCGAGCGACAGGGCGGCACGCTGCTGTTCGCGGCGGGCTCGCAGCTCGCGTTCGTCGTCGGCTACCCGGACTCCCACGATCACAACGCCGAGCAGGCCGCGCGCCTGGTGCTGGAGACGATGCAGCAGGCCGGGCTCCGACTCGGCGCGGCGATCGGGCTGGGGACCGCGCGCGTCCTCGTCGATGGGGCACAGACGATCGTGGTGGGCGCGCTGGTCGACGAGGTGGTCGCGCTCGCGCAGGACGTCCGCGCGGGCGATGTGCACCTCACCGCGGCGGCTGCGAGCACGCTGGTGCGGGCCTTCGACATCGAGCTGCCCTCCGCGGGCGCCGAGCCGAGCACACCGGCGCGGCTCGGCCTGCGCCGCACGCCCGAGGCGCTCTCGGCCCGCTCGCGCCTCGTCGGTCGCGAGCGCTCGATCGCCGCGCTCGACGCGGCCTGGGCCGCCGCGTCGCGCGGCCATGGTCGCGCGGTGCTGGTGGTGGGCGAGCCGGGCATCGGCAAGTCGCGCCTCGTCTCGGAGTGGTCCGCGCGACTGGGCCACGCGCCGCGCGGCGTGTCGATCGCCGGGCTCGAGCACGCCCGACACGCGCCGCTCGCCGCAGTGCGCGAGCTCGTCGCGCAACGGCTCGGCGTGACACCGACCGGCGCCGATCCCCGCGAGATCGCGGATGCGCTCGCGCGCGCGCGCATGCATCCGGCGTCGGGGCGGGCACCGTGGCCGGCGCCGTGGGTGGAGGCCGTGCAGGGCCTCTTCGCGCCCGCCTCCGCGGCCGAGCCGCGCCGCTGGACCCGCGACGCCCTGCACGAGCGCCTCGGCGCAGTGGTGGTCGAGCTGCTCGGCGACGCGCCGACGGTGCTGTCGGTCGAGGACGCCCACTGGCTCGATGCCTCGACGCTGTCCGTGCTCGAGCGCGTCTGTGCCCTGGCGCGGCGCGTACCGCTGCTCGTCGTGCTCACCGCGCGCAACGAGCTCGACGATCGGTGGCGTCTCGCGCGGGACCTCGAACGGATCGAGCTGGCGCGCCTCGACGAGCGCGACGCGGCGACGATGCTCGACGCGATGACCGCGACCCAGTCACTGCCGAGCCGGGCCGTGCACGCGATCGTCCAGCACGCCGGCGGCGTCCCGCTGGTCCTCGAGCAGCTCGCGCTCGGGGCGGCGCTGCGCGATCCGGCCGTGGCGACGGAGCGCGATGGGCTGCGCGCAGTGCCGACGTCCCTGCGCGACTCGGTGCAGGCGCGGCTGGCCGGCCTCGGCCGCGCGCGCCGGACGATCGAAGGCCTGGCAGTGCTCGGCGAGGGCGTCCCCTCGGCGCTCGCCGTGGCGGTCCTGGGCCTCGGCGAGGACGTCCTGCACGCCCACGTCGGCGAGGCCCGGCGCGCCGAGCTGCTGAGCCCGGGTCCCGCGCTCGGCTTCCGCCACGCGCTGGTGCGCGACGCCGTCTACGACAGCACGGCGAGCACCACCCGCGTCGAGCTGCATGCGCGCGTCGCCGCGGCGCTCGGCGATCGCTTCGCGTCGCTGGTAGACGAGGCACCCGAGCTCTACGCGCGCCACTTCGAGGTCGCCGGCCTCGGCGCGCGCGCGATCGAGCTGTGGTCGATCGCGGGCGAGCGTGCGCGGCAGCGGTGGGCGTACGAGGAGGCCTCGCGGCACCTGCAGTCGGCGCGCGCCGTGATGCTCGAGTGCGAGGAGCCCTCGCTCGTCCGCGATCGTCGCGAGCGCGCCCTGCTGCGGACCCTGTACCCCGCGCTGACGGCCACGCACGGGTGGAGCGCTCGCGCGGTGCAGGAGCTCCTGGCCCGCGGCAAGGAGATCGACGCGCGGCTCGGCGACACGCCGCAGCTCGGCGCGCTGTGGGGGCAGTGGATCATGAGCCTCATCAGCCACGGCGTGGCCGGCATCGAGGCCTCGCTCGCGGCGATGCGTGACGCGCACGCCTCGGTCGAGGCTCGCTTCATGCACGAGCTCGCCCTCGGCGTGACGTCGTACCACCGCGGCGATCTGGTCCGCGCGCGCGCGTGCCTCGGTGCTGCGCGCGACGCCGTGGTCGGCAGCTTCGAGGGCACGCTTCCGCCGGGCGAGACGCTCGATCTCTCCGCGGCGAGCGGTTGGTCGGAGGAGGTGCTGGCGTCGCCCTCGCTGTACCTCGCGGTCGTCGAGACGTGCTGCGGCCGGTTCGCCACGGCCGAGCGGCTGCAACAGGAGGCCGAGGGGATCGCGCGCCGGATCGGCTCGCCATACGCGACGTCGTTCGCGCTGGGGTGCCGCACCGTCAACGGGCTCGTGCGGCGCGATACGACGTGCTTCCGCGTGACGCTGTCGCGGCTCGAGGCGCTGTGCGCCGGCGATGCCGACTGGCTGGTGTTCTCGCGCGCGCAGCTCGGCATGGCCCGCGGCGCGATCGCGGTCGAGGACGGGCGCGCAGGCGAAGGCGCCGACGAGTTCGCGCGGGCCGCGGGCATCCTCGCCGGGATGGGCTTCAAGGTCAGCTCGGAGCTGCACGCGGCAGCGAGCGCGGACTGCTTCCGCGAGGCCGGTCGCCTCGACGAGGCCGAGCGCGCGCTCGCGCCGGCGATCGAGATCGCGGATCACGAGCTCGCGGGGATCTACGCGCCGCTCGTGTGGCTGACGGCTGCGCGCTGCGCTCGCGCGCGCGGCGACGCGACGACGGAGGCCGAGCACCTCGCGCGGGCCTGCGCTGCGCTGGCCGCGATCCGTGTCGGCGAGGATCCGGCGCGCCTGCTCGAGCACCACCTCGCGACCCACGGACGCACCGACGCGGCTCGCTTCGTGTCCGTGGACTGAATCCGTCCCGAGGATCACTACGTGCTGGACGGCGCGCCCGACGGGTGCGCCTGAGCCGGGCACGCGCACGCGCGCTCGATGCACCTCCTGCACGCCCGCGATCGGCGAAGCGCGAACCACGACATGACCGAAGCCACCCTCTCCCCCGAGTTCCTCGCCCGCATGGACGAGGCCATTGCCGAAGAGTTCGAACGGAGCAGCCGCCTGCGGAAGATCCTGCCCGCGGAGGTGGACATGCCGCATGCGCGGTACGGGGTGACGATCCCGCGGGTGGTAGATGATGGGAGGAACGCCAGCGCGAGCGCGACGACGGACGTACTGCGCCCACCGATCACGCTGTCGCGCGAGGTGAAGATCGCGGCGCGGCAGCTGGAGGATCTCGACCTGGTGTCGAGCCTGGTGCGGGATGCGACGAAGCGGCTGTGCGTGGTCGAGGATCAGGTGATCGCGTATGGGGGGCTGTTGTATGGGGAGGAGGAGGCGAAGACGCACCTGCTGCAGGGTGTTCGCTTCGCGGGCCTGCGCAGCACGACCGAGGGCCTCATGGGCCCGGGCGCCGCGTTGAGGCCGGCGTTCTCGAGTCCGCTGGTCGAGGTGGACCCCGACAACCCCAACAAGAAGCCCAAGCGCGGCAAGACGTTGAGGGCGATCATCCAGCAGGCGGTCGCCAAGCTCGACCGCAGCACCCCTCCCTTCGCCGCCCCCTACGCGGCGGCCCTCGGACCGCAGGCGTGGTCGGACTACGTGCCGGCCGACGAGGACTACGACAAGGGCGCGATCGCGGCAGCGCTGCAGAGCAGGAAGATCGCCGTCGTCAGCGGACCAGCGATGTCGGCGATGGTCGACTCTGGGCTCGACAGCGTTCCGGTGAGGTTCGTCGATGGCGAAGGCGTCGACGTCTTGATCAGGCGTGCCGGTGAACGCATCGAGGAGGTCCTGAAAGCAGGCGAGGGACGCCAAACACCAGCGGTCCTCGCCAAGATCAAGGAGGCCGTGAAGACCGCTCTCGGCGACGGTGCGCTGGCCAATTCACCGCGGCTCGATGTACTACGGAAGCTCGAACTGAGGCTTTCTTCCCCCCTCGAGGTCGAGGCGGACGCGTTCCTCTCCGTGTTCTCCTGCGATCCGGTGGACCTCGATCTCGTGCGGGTCCGCCGGCCGTGGGGATCCGCCCGCGGCTACGACGAGGGCGGCAACCTTCGCTTCGTCATCGAGGATCAGTTCCTCCTGCGGGTGAAGCGACCCGAGGCGATCTACGCGGTCTGGCTCACCGATCGCGACGGGGACCGCGTGGCCGAGGTCCAGAACCTCCCGATCGAGGTCGCCGACTGATGTCGAACCGCAGAACACCTCCGCCCTCACCGCAGGGCATGGGCCCTCTGCCCTTGCCGACGCCGAGATCCGCGCCTCCACGCGAGCAGCGTCGTGCGTCGAGCGAAGGCGCCGCTCGTCCGCCGACGGACGCCACCGCACCACGCCGGGGCCCCGCGGGCTGGTTGCGTTCGGCCGTGGAGACGCCGAGCCCGGAGCCCCATGCAGCTCGCCCACCATCGAGCGACGCACCGGTCGCCTCGGGCACCGACCCAACCGCACTCGCCTACCAGGTCCTCGAGCAGTTCATCGACGAAGGTCGACGCAGCATGCAGCGGTGGATGCGACCCGTGGCCGCGACACCGCCAGTGGACTTCTCGCGGCTCGGTGGCGCGGCAAACCTCGAGGCGCTCGGTCGCTTGGCCAGCGACGCGCTCTCACTGCTCGCAGGGCCTGCGACGCGCCCGACGAGGGTGGCGACTGCCAGCCTCCCGATCAGCGCGCCGAGTCCGATCAGCGCGCCCAGGCCGAACAGCGCGTCGAGCCCGATCAACACCACGCAGCCGATTGCCGCGCCGCCGCGCACGCGCGGCGCCGAAACGCGGCCAACCGAGGCCCCGACGCTCGCCTCCACGGCGCTGGCACCCGCAGAGCAACGGAAGTCCGAGCAACCGCGCCGTGGGTCCAGCGAAGACCGGCCCGTCACGATGGCGCCGCGTGCCGAGCTGCGGACCAACGGCACCCTGCTCGAACGGACGATCCCCCCGGTGACGCAGGGCCTGAAGCCGCAACCGCTCGCGGCGCTCGAACGGTCCTGGGGCGAGATCGTCAGGATGAGCTGAGCCTCTCCATGCCGTACATCCCCACCACGCCGCCGGTGGTCGACACCTTGATCCGCGAGTACGGCGAGCTCGCGCGGCAGGCGATGATCGACTTCCTGCCGCGTCGCG
>LNFM01006181.1_pt1 | contig 19905 bp, 17 predicted proteins | sample 596031 | NCBI WGS metagenome assembly LNFM01 (sample SAMN04254537, study PRJNA301005) | activated carbon metagenome | isolation source: dual media filters at the Ann Arbor, Michigan drinking water treatment plant | place: USA: Ann Arbor | reverse complement strand
CCCGGGGCGCTGGCAGCTTCCCGGACGCTCGGTGCGTCCTCCGTGCCTTCCTACCAATCAAAGCCCGTGCCAGCCGGCAACGCGCCGGAACGGAGCGTTCGCGGCCGCGGGGCGCGTGGGGCTGTGCCCTGCAGGCGACTGGCGTCCTCGCGGGCTGTCGCTCGCAAGGGACAGGTGGCAGAATGGCCGCCCGATGTCCACGACGACGAGCTGGATGGGATGGTGGTGGCAGGCGCCAGGCGATGCGAAGCGGGCGCTGTGGGCGGCGGCGCTCGGCTGGATGCTCGACGCGTTCGACGTGATGCTCTACGCGCTCGTGCTCACGGCGGTCATCGAGGATCTCGGCCTCACCAAGGCCACGGCCGGGCTGATCGGGTCGGTCACGCTGGTGGCGGCGGCGATCGGGGGCGTGGCGTTCGGCATCGTGGCGGACCGGTACGGCCGCACGCGGGCCCTGATGGGCAGCATCCTCATGTACTCGGTGTTCACTGCGATGTGCGGCTTCGCACAGACGGGGTGGCAGCTCGCGCTGTTCCGTATCGGGCTCGGTCTGGGCATGGGCGGCGAGTGGGCGAGTGGCGCCGCGCTGGTGGCCGAGACCTGGCCTGACGAGCATCGTGGCAAGGCGCTCGGCCTGATGCAGAGCGCCTGGGCCGTCGGCTATGCCCTCGCGGCCATCGTCACCAGCGTGGTGCTGCCCGTGTGGGGATGGCGGGCGGTGTTCTTCGTCGGCGTCCTGCCGGCGCTCTTCACCGTGTGGATTCGTCGCGCGGTGCCTGAGCCGGCGGTCTGGCGCACGTCGGTTCGGCACGCGCCGCGCGCCGGTCTCGCGGCGGTCGTCGCCGACGGCCGACTCGGGCTGACCGTCGCGCTGGCGATGATGAACGCGTGCTGTCTCTTCGCGTGGTGGGGCTTCAACTCGTGGATTCCCGCCTATCTCTCGCTGGCCCCGGCGCAGGGCGGCATCGGACTCGACCCGCGCGCCATGGCGTGGCTCGTCGTCTTCATGCAGGTCGGGATGTGGTTCGGCTACGTGACCTTCGGCGCCGTGGCCGACAGCTTCGGCCGCAAGCGGACCTACGTGACGTACCTGCTGATGGCAGCGGTGCTGCTGGGCCTGTACGCCCAGGTGCGATCCCCGCTGGTGCTGTTGTGGCTCGGCCCCTTCGTCGCCTTCTTCGGCACCGGCTACTTCACCGGCTTCGGCATCGTGACGGCCGAGTCCTATCCGACGGCCATCCGCGCAACCGCGCAGGGGCTGACCTACAACACGGGGCGACTGGCGAGCGCGGCGGCCCCGTTCGTGGTGGGGTCGCTGGCCGACCAGCGCGGGTTCGCCCTGGCGTTCAGCGTGGTGGCCGCGGCGTTCGTCGTCGCCGCCTGCTGGTGGATCGTGATCCCCGAGACGCGGGGCCGGTCGGTCACAGCATCAGCAGCGTGAAGAGCCCGGCGCTGATGAGGAGCACCTGCGCCACCGGGTTCACTTCGACGTGGCCCTTGTGCAGGCTGGGGATCAGGTCCGACATCGCCACGTAGAGGAAGCTGCCGGCCGCGAAGGCGATGACGTACGGCAGCACGGTCGGCAACTGGTTCAGCGCCAGGTAGACGAACAACGCGCCGGCGAGGCCCCCGAGGCCCGACAACAGGTTGAGCGACAGCGCCTGCACCCGGCTGTAGCCCGCCTTCAGGAGAATCGCCGCGTCGCCGAGTTCCTGCGGGATCTCGTGGGCGGCCGCGGCGAGCGCCGTGGTCACGCCGAGCCAGGGTGAGGTCAGCGTGGCGGCCGCGATGATGGCGCCATCGACGAAGGTGTGGAAGGCGTCGCCGACGATGACGAGGCTCGCGGCGCTGCTGTGGACCTCGCACTCGTGGGTGTCGTGGCAGTGGCGCCACAGCACCAGCTTCTCGAGGATGAAGAAGGTGAGGATGCCGAGCAGGAGCGCACCGAGGGCCTTCTGCGCCGGCAGCGTCTCGAGCGCCTGCGGCACCAGGTGCAGCAGCGACAGGCCGAGCAGCGTGCCCACGGCGTAGCTGACCAGCCAGGCCACCAGCCGCTCGCGCGCCTCGTCTCCGAACAGGTAGATCGCCGACGCCACCAGCACGCCGAGGAAGCTGCCGGCGAGACTGAGGGCCATCGCGAGGACGAACGGAGACACGGTCACGGGCAGTCATGATAACTGCCCGTGCCGGTCTGCCTTGCCGTGCGGAGGCGCGCCTCAGCCCCTGTCCCGCTACTGCGCGAGGTAGCCGCGCCGGGCCCGGACCTGGTAGCGGCCGCCGGGGACCTCGACCTCGATCTGGTGCCAGCGCCCGTCCTTGGCTCGTGGCGGCACGTAGCCGATCGAGTACTGCTGCGACAGCTCGTCGGCGATGCTGGCCGTGGCCGGATCGAGGTCGTTCGAGAAGCGGATGACCTCGGTGCGTCCGCCGCTGTCGTCGGTGATCGCCCGCAGCACGTCGACGTTGACGGCGTCGTTGGCGGCCGGCCGTCGGCTGGTGGTGCGCGGCTGACCCCACGTGCCGCCCGTGCGCCCGCCCGGGAAGGGGAACGGGAAGGGCAGCTGGATCCGTGGCTGCCCCGACCACGTGCCTGGGCCGGAACTGCCGTAGCGGCCCGTGCCACCGACGTCGATGCCGATGGCGTAGACCAGCACTTCCGTTTCGCGGATCAGCGTCTGCAACGCGCGCGGGTCGGTCTGGCTGTCGGTGTCGTTGCCGTCCGAGATGACCACGACCGCCTTCTTCTTGTGCTGGCCCCCCTGGGCCATCGGCACCGCCTCGGCGACGGCGTCGTAGAGGGCCGTGCCGCCACGCGGCCGGATGCGGCGCAGGCCGTTGGCCAGCTGCTGGCGGTTGGTCGTCCAGTCGCTCACCAGGTCGGTCTGATCCGAGAAGCCGAGGATGAACACCTCGTCCTCGGGTGCCAGCAGGTCGTACATGAAGCGGTCGAGGGCGGACTGGGCCGCGCGGAACTTCTCGCCGGCCATGCTGCCGCTCACGTCGAGCACGATGCCCAGGCTGACCGGCACGCGCTCGCTGCTGAAGTGCGAGATCTGCTGGCGCTGCCCGTCCTCGCGGACGATGAAGTCCTCCTTGCGCAGGTTCGCTGCGAAGCGCCCGGTGCTGTCGGTCACGGTGGCCGTGACGTTGATCAGCTCGGTGGTGCTGCGAAACCGGAAACCATCCTGGGCGGCCAGCGGCGCGACGGCCACCGCGACGAGTGCCGGCAGCAGCGAGGTGCGAAAGCGGGAGATGACGCGTGCATTCATGATCGGCCCCTGGTCACGACTGACGAACGAATCGACGCGGCGACGAGCGCGGCCACGGTCACGGCCGGGCCGTCCGACGGTCGGCGTGTGGCACCAGCGCGCCATCCACGCCACGGAACGTCACGCGGTAGCGGCGCACGTCCTTGTGTGAGGGCAACTCCGCGACGAAGCCGACCTCGTCACCCGGGCGCAGGCGGGTCGTCTCGAGCGGCGTCCGCGCACTGCCCAGGAAGCCTCCGGCCAGGTCGAGCAGCATCACGCTGGCCACCACGCCAGACCGGTCCGAGCCGGCCACCGGATTGCGGACGCGGCCCCGCACCACGAGCACACCGTCGCGCTGTTCGTGCGACAGCGACAGCAGCTCCAGCGGCATGCCGCCCACGGCCGCCGGCACCGTCGCCGGCGCCGTGCGTGCCTCCGTGCGGGCCTCCGTGGCCGTCGCGCCGGCCGGGGCGGGCGCTGGCGTTGGTCGGCCGAACAGGACGTAGCCCACCGCGATCAGCGCCACCAGCACGACCCCACCCAGAGCGATCGCGCCGCGCGCGTCCCCTCGGCGCGCCGCCGGCACGTCAGCGAACAACCCCGACGGTCGTGACGATGTCGCCGGCTCGTCCACGACCTCCGTGTCGGCGAGGTCGGGCTCGGTCGTCGTCTGCCACACGTGCGTCTCGGGCTCGTGCTCGCTCCGGAACGCCCGCACCTGACGCGTGTCGTCCTCGAGGTAGACGAGGGCTGGCAGCGGCGTCGGCGTCGGCGGCTTCGCCGGTGTTGGCCGCACGGGCGGATCCCAGTGGGTCGGTGTGTCGGCCTCGAGCGCGGCCGTCAGCAACTGGACGCGCGCGTCCGAGCGGCGCTGCTCGTCCTGGAGGAGCCGATAGGCGAACCAGCCGAGGCTGGCCGCCATCACGAGTGCGGCAATGGTCACAATCAACATGGCGATTCCTCAGCGCAGCGTGAATTCGACAGCGACTTCGACGATCACGTCGACGGGGCGCCCCTTGCGGGTCGCCGAGACGAAGGTCCAGCGGCGGACGGCCTGCACGGCCTGCTGGTCGAGCCCGGCCCCGAGGCCCTTGATGACCCGGACCTCACCCACGCGGCCATCGCGTCGGACGACGATCTCGAGCACCACTTCGCCCTCGAGCCCTCGTCGACGGGCGTCCTCGGTGTAGTCCGGCTTGACCTCGCTCACGAGTCGCGGTGGCTGGATGCCGGAGCCGGGCCGGAACGGTCCCCCGCCCTCGCCGCCGCCCTCACCCTCGCCGACTCCCGAGCCAGTCCCGGCCCCGAGCCCGGTGCCCGAGCCCGTGCCAGCGCCGCCGCCGTCACCCTGTCCACGGCTCGGCGGGGCCGCCGGCTTCTGCTCGAGCACGCCGGCCTGGGTCTCGGCGTCGTTGCTGCGCGCCACGATGGGCGCCTCCACCGGCGGCAACGGCTCGGGGGCCTTCGGCGTGGGCGGCGGTTCTTCCACCACCGGTGGCGGCTCGGCCGGCGGTGCCTGGCGGACCGGCAACGGGCTCTTCAGGGCGGACGTCCCTTCGCGCTTCGCCTGGACGGCCGGCGCCTTCATGCGCAGGCCGCCGCCGCCCCCACCGCCGCCGGGCCCCGGCAGGTTCAGGTAGACGAGCCGCATCTTCTCGGCCGGGGTGTCGATGAGGGTCGTGGCTGCAGACGATCCGAGCGGGACCAGCGTCGCGAGCAACAGTCCGCCGAGGACCACGCCGTGGACGGCAGCCGAGGCCGCGGCGGGCATGCTCGCGGAGCGCTGCGCCGCACGGGCACGACCGAACAGCGCGCCAGGCGTGGCCGTGATCGCCGCGGCGTTCGTCAGGCCGGGCAGCGGCACGCCCGATCGCAGACTCCGTGCGGCGCCGACGGCATCGTCGAACGCGACGAACTCGCCGTCGATGCTGCGAAGGGCCCCGGTGGCAATCAGATCGGCCACCGCGCGCGGATGTGCCCCCGAGGCGCGGGCGATGTCGCGGGCAGTGAAGACGTCAGGCAGCGGGCGCGGTGTCAGTGGCATCTCTGGACCCCAGTGGGGAAGTGGACGCCACCTCTCAGCGCAACTTGCGTGCCTGCCCTGCGTGTCCTCTCTCGGGGACGCCGCGGAGGCCTACACCGCTCAATCCGGGGCGGATTGGCCCTTCAGCGCTTCGACGATGGCGACGCCGTCGCGCTCGAAGAGGATGCGTGCCCCGCGGAAGCGGGTACTGGTGGCCGCGTGGACCTCGGCAGGGGACGGCGCACCGGGGACCTTGAGTCGCACGACCAGCACCACCCGGCCGCCGGGGCGGAGGATCCGACGGAGTTCAGGGAGGATCGCGGCGAAGGGCGCGGAGGCCGCATCGACGAGGGCCAGGTCGAAGTCGGTGTCCTCGAACGGCAGGGTGGCCAGCGGCGTCTCCACCACCTCGACCAGGACGCCGATCGCCTCGGCGGCGGCCTCGAGGCGCTGTGTCTCGTCCGGAGCGGCCGCGCACGCCACGGCACGGCCGCTCAGCCCGGTCACTCTGGCGATGGCGGCCACGAGGCCCGGGTCGCCGCTGCCCACGCTGACCATGCGGTCGCCGAGCCGCGCCCCGATCATCCGGGTCAGCAGCTCGTACCGGCCGGGGTCGCCGCGCAGCCAGCGCACGAGGATGTTGGAGGCAAGGACGTCGGAGAGGCCCACGCCCACAGACTAATGCAGGACGCTTCCGTGCTCGTCGCCGCTCGGTGCAGAATCCATGGGGACGCGCCTGCCGGCCCGGGGCGACAACGTGGTCTTTTCCAGTGAGGTCCTGATGCGTGCATCGAAGGTGCAGCCGGCGTTGCTCGGCGGAGTGGTGATCGGCACGTTGTCGGCGCTGCCGGTGATCTCGATGGGCAACTGCCTGTGCTGCCTGTGGGTGATCCTCGGCGGCGCCCTGGCGACCTATCTGCTGCAGCAGGCGCAGGCGGCGCCGGTCGAGGGCACCGACGGCGCCATCACCGGCCTGCTCGCGGGCCTGGTCGGCGCAGTCGTCGGGTCCCTGCTGGCCATCCCCATCCAGATGCTGATGGGCCCCATGAACGGGGATCTGCTCGCCCGCATCCTCGACCAGGGCGGCAACGACATGCCCCCCGAGATGCGCGACACGCTGCAGTCGTTCGCACGCGGGGGAGCCGCCGGCGCGCTGATGGTGATCGGCTTCCTCTTCAGCCTCGTCATCAATGCCGTGTTCGGGGCGCTCGGCGGCCTGCTCGGCACCGTGATGTTCAAGTCGTCCACGCCGCCGCCACCGCCTCCGGTGCCCGGGTTTGCCGACCCAACCCGTCCCTACGGTCCCGAGGCGTGATTTTCCTCGTCATCTAGCCTGCCTGACGGCGCCGCCTACGCCGTTCAGGCTATTCCGTGCCTACAGCGGGCTCGCTACGCTTCTGCTCGTCCCGCAGCGTCTCCCCTGGCAGGTGACCGCCCTCCGGTCACCAGGGGAGCCTCTGCGCCGACGCGCACGACATGCACGCGACGCTCCGACGCTTCAGGGTTCTCACGCTCGTTCTCCTCATGCTCGCGCCGACGGCGGTGTGGGCGCAGCTCACCGATGCCTCGCTCAAGGGGCTGGTCCGCGTCACAGGCGGGCGAGTCGTCCCGAGCAGTACGGTGACGGTGACGCACGAGGCCACCGGCCAGTCCCGCACCACCGTCACCTCGGCCGAAGGGACGTTCCTGCTCGCCGGCCTCAGTCCGGGCACGTACGTCCTGCTGGTGGAGGCCGACGGCTACCAGCCGGTCGGCCAGAGTGACCTGCGCCTCGCCAGCGGCGCCACCGTCGACGTCACCGTCGACCTGCCGAACGTCTCGCTGTCCGAAGCGGTCGATGTCACCGCGTCGCGCGTCACCGTCGCCGCGTCGCGGGATCCCCGGCTCTCCGAACACTTCGATCGCAAGGCGGTGCAGGACCTGCCGCTGCCGCAGCGCGACATCTTCCTGCTGCCCTCGCTGAGTGCCGGCGCGGCCCTGGTGCCGGGGGCCGCCAACTCCACCAAGCTCTCGAGCTCGCCCGTCGTCACCGTCAACGGCAATCGCTACCGCGGCAACAACTACGTGCTCGACGGGGCGATGAACTCCAACCCGAACAACAGTGGCGAACCGGCCATCGTGCCGAGCACCGAGGCCGTAGAGGAGATTCAGGTCCAGACCCTCAACTTCGCCGCGGAGTTCGGCCGCGGCAACGGCTCGGTGATCAACGTGCAGGTGCGCGGTGGCAGCAACACGCTGAGCGGCCGCGTGTGGGAATTCCATCGCAACGACGCGCTCAACGCCCGCAACTACTTCGCGACCGTCAAGCCGCAGCAGACCTTCAACCAGTTCGGGGCGACGGTCGGCGGTCCGCTGCGCCGCAACCGCACGTTCTTCTTCGCGGCCTACGAGGGCACGCGCAACGACGTCGAGCGGCCCTACAGCTACCAGGTCGAGACGCCTGAACTGCGGGCCTACGTCGAGCGGACGGCGCCGACCAGCGTCGCGGCGCGCCTGCTGCGGCAGTTTCCCGCGCCGACCCCGGTGCGCAGCGGCACCGGGTACCTGGATCAGCGCACGCTCGTCACGCCCGAGGGCGTCATCCCCGCCATCGGCCGCGCCAACGTCACGATCGCGGACAACGTCCGGTTCGACCAGTACATCGCTCGCGTCGACCACACGGTCAGCGCGCGCGACCGTCTGGCCGTGCGGGTCATCGCCGAGCAGCAGCGCGACGAGGGCGGCACCAGTTCGAACGCGGCCACGCTCGGCCGCGCCCTGCGTGGCAGCCGTGGGCCGTTCGAGGGCCTCTTCGGCAACCTCAACGTCGGCTACACGAGCGTGTTCGGCCGCGCCGTGCACGACACGCGCGTTGCGTATCAGCTCACCGACGTCTCGCGTGGCAGCGCGGCCGCCGTGGTGCCGACCATCACCATCACGGGCATCACGGCGCCCTTCGGCGACGTCTTCGTCGACGCCAGCCGCCTCGGCACGCTGGAGTTCCGCGACATCCTCACGCTGGACCGCGGCCGTCACGCCCTGCGCATGGGCGTCGAGGTGCGGCGCATCACGAAGTCCCTCGCCGTCGGCCCACCCCAGGCAGGCACGTTCGCCTTCAACGCGGTCGCCGACTTCATCGCCGATCGCCCATTCAGGCAGACGCTCACGGTCGAGCCCACGACCGGCGAGCCAGCCAACTTCCCGCGCCACTTCACCCAGTTCGAGACCGGGGCCTTCGTGCAGGACCAGTGGACCATCTCGGATCGGGTCAGTGTCAGCCTCGGGCTGCGCCACGACTACTTCGGCACGGTGACCGAGCGGGACGACCGCCTGTCCTCGGTGATCCTGGGACAGGGCAACACGTTCGAGGAGCAGTTGCGGACGGCGGCGATCGGGCGCGTCGACCGCCTGTATCGTCCCGAGCGCTTCAACGTGTCGCCGCGGATCGGGCTCGCCTGGGATCCGACGGGCGCGGGCCGGACGTCGATCCGGACCGGCTACTCGCTCGCCTACCAGCCGCATCACGGCCAGTCGATCTCGGGTGCCCGTGCCCTGCCGCCAGACGCCGTGCAGGGCGTCATCCAGCCGTCCACCGGCATCGGCACCGCCATCCGCTACGACATCCCCGTGCCGTTCAATCCCGAGTTCGGGCGCGGGCTGAACGCGCAGGGTGGCGTGCAGAGCCGTCCGGGCGAGCCCCCGATCCGGACGACCGGGTTCGTGGTCAACCCCGACATCAAGACCCAGTACACGCAGAGCTGGTTCCTGAACGGCCAGCGTCGTCTCGGGCAGGTGTGGCGGCTCGAACTGGGCTACGTCGGCACGCGCGGCGTCAACCTCGAGCGCATCGACGATGTGAACCGGTTCGCGGGGGATCTGCTCGATGGCCGCGAAGATCGCCTCAACCCGAACTTCGGCGTCCTGCTGTTCGTGACCAACGGCGTCTCGTCGTCCTACCACGCGTTCACGTCGGAGATTCGCCGCGAGTTCGTCGGCGGGCTCTCCTTGAGCGCGAACTATCGGTGGTCGAAGTGGCTCGACACCTCGTCCGACACGTCCACCGGGCAGTTCCAGGACAACTCGGAGCCAGGCAAGGGGGCGCAGGATGCCTCCTGCCTGCGCTGCGAGAAGGCGCCATCGCTGTTCGACGTGCCGCATCGCGTGGCCGCTACCGTCGTGTGGGCGCCACAGACGTTCGCGAACGCGGGCGGCCTGGTCGGGGCGGCGCTGCGCGGTTGGCAGCTGGCGACGATCTTCGTGGCGCAGTCCGGACGGCCGTTCTCGGTCTGGAACGGGGCGGCCCTGGCCGCCGGCGGCGACTACAATGCCGATGGCGGTGGCGGCGCCGTCGGGGGCGGCTTCTACGACCGGCCCGATGCACCCGCGGCCGGCACGGTTCCGGAGACGTTCTCGCAGCAGGACTTCCTGGACGGGCTGTTTCCCGCCAGCGCGTTCCCCCGGCCGGCGCCAGGGCAGAGCGGCACGCTGGGCCGCAACACCTTCCGCGGCCCGCGCTATGTCTCGCTCGACCTCTCGCTGACGCGGGCGTTCTCGATCGGCGGGCGCCGACAGCTCCAGGTGCGTGCCGACGTCTTCAACGCGCTCGACACCCTCAATCTCCTCCTGCCGAACGCCGACCTGTCGTTGTCCAACTTCGGCAAGTCCACGCAGGCCTTCGACGCGCGCACCATGCAGGTTGGCGCGCGCTTCCTCTTCTGAGTCGGGAGTTCCCCATGTTGGCGCGCAGTCTCACCGTCGGTGTTCTTGTCTTTGGTCTCGCCCGCCTCGCCACGGCGGCTCCGGGCGACCTTCCCACCCTGCAGGCCCTCGAGAAGGAGGCCCGCGCGCGCGTCGCCGCGACGGCGCGCGTGTCGCTCGCGGCGTCGGTCGCGTGGCCGCAGGAGCCGGCGCGGCGGTTGCACGGCCCCGACGTGCCCAACGTCGTGCGGGCGATGGGCAGCGTGCCGGAGGCCGTCGGGCCGATGGCCGACATGGTGCGCGCCGTGCTCTTCGAGGGGTCGGTGGCCACGTCGACGCGGGCGGCCATGGGGCTGCGCGTGGCGCAGCTGGTCCGCAGTCCCTACGTCGCCGCGCACATGGTGCGCGTCATCGCCGCGTCGCCCGACCAGCAGGCCTGGAGGCCCTTCTTCCGCGACAACCAGGCGGCCGGCCTCACGCCGCGGCAGCGCCAGGCCATCGCCTATGCCGAATCGCTCACGCGCGACATCCACGGCGTGACCGACGAGCAGTTCGCGCAGGTGCGGGCCCACTTCACCGACAACGAGGTGGTGGAGCTGACGATCGTCACCGCCTTCTTCAACCACCTCGTGCGCTTTGCCGAGGCGACGCGCCTTCCGGTCGAGCCGTGGGCGTTCGAGCCGCCGTCGACGCCGCTGCCCTTCGTCGTCGACATCAAGGCCGCACCGCGCGTCGGCCTCATCTCCGACGCCGAGATTGCCGCGACGACGGCGGCGGCCGCGGCGGCCACGGACGCCGCCGCGCAGAAGGGCGGCCTCGGGCTCGGCATGGCCAACTCCATGCGGGCGATGTTCCGGGCTCCGGCGCTCGCGACCCCCTGGCGCGCCCTCGGCACGGCCCTGCGCGAGCACGAGCAGGTGGGGCGCGACGTCAAGCTCCAGGTGTCGCTGGCGGTCTCGACGATGAACGGGTGCCGCTACTGCGTGCGCCACCAGGTGCTCGGGCTGCGCCGTATCGGCGTCGATCCCGCGCGCCTCGTCGCCCTGCAGAAGGACGATGCAGCCCTGACGCCGCGCGAGCGACGCGCGGTCCTCTTCGCCCGGCAGGTCACCGAGGCCCCGACGTCGGTCACCGACGCCGACTGGACCGCCCTGACCACGGAGTTTGGCCCACGAGGGGCCATCGAGGTCCTCCTGCAGACCTGCACGTTCGCCTTCATGAACCGCTTCACGGACGGCCTCATGCTGCCGTCCGAAGACGAAGCCATCAAGGTCTATCAGGAAACGTACGGCTCGGCCAAGGGACCGTTGTCAAAGTAGAAAGCGCAAAAAGCGCAAACAGGGCAAAAAGACAGAGCCGAAGACGGAAGGGGAAAGGAACACGGAGGAAAAGGCCGAAGGGTGTGAGACTTTGCCCGTTCCCCTTGACCCTTCCCCCTTTCCGCCCTGCCGTTTTGCCCTTTTTGCCCTGTTCGCCCTTTTTACTTTGATAGCATCTCCGCCCATGGCGGAGCCCTCTTCTCCCGATATCCAGGCGTTGCTCGACGAACAACGCACCTTCCCTCCCTCTCCGGAGTTCACCAGCACGGCCAACGTGCGCGACCGGGCCGTGTATGCGCAGGCGGCGGCCGATCCCGAGGCCTACTGGAAAGCCCAGGCCGAACAGCTCGAGTGGATCGAGCCGTTCACGACCGTGCTCGAGTGGACCCCCCCGGATGCGCGGTGGTTCGTCGGCGGCAAGCTCAACGCCTCGGTCAACTGCGTCGACCGGCATGTCCGGAACGGCCGGCGCAACAAGGCGGCGATCATCTGGGAGGGCGAACCCGGTGACCGTCGGACCCTGACCTACTTCGACCTGCAGCGCGAGGTGAACCTCGCGGCCAACGTCCTCAAGTCGCTCGGCGTGAAGCGCGGCGACCGCGTGGCGATGTACATGCCGCTCATCCCCGAGCTGGCCATCGCCATGCTCGCCTGCGCCCGCATCGGCGCCATCCACACGGTGGTGTTCGGCGGCTTCAGCGCCGAGGCGCTCGCCGACCGCATCAACGACTGCCAGTGCACGCTGCTGGTCACCGCCGACGGCGGCTACCGGCGCGGCTCGCTGCTGCCGCTCAAGCAGATCGCCGACGAGGCCCTCAAGCACGCCCCGTCGGTCAAGAACGTCCTCATCGTCAAGCGCGATTCGTCGGATCGCTTCCCGGTGCACGTCACCGAGGGGCGCGACCACTGGTACCACCGCATCGTGCAGGACGTGCAGAACTGGTGCGAACCCGAGGCGATGGACAGCGAGGACATGCTGTACATCCTCTACACCTCCGGCACCACCGGGAAGCCGAAGGGCATCGTCCACACGACGGGCGGCTACCTCACCGGCACGATGGCCACCACGAAAGCCGTCTTCGACCTGAAGGACGACGACGTGTACTGGTGCACGGCGGACATCGGGTGGGTGACGGGGCACAGCTACGTGGTGTACGGGCCGCTGGCGGCCGGGGCCACGCTGCTGATGTACGAAGGCGCCCCCGACTGGCCGGAGCGCGACCGCTTCTGGAGCCTGATCGAACGCCACGGCGTGACGATCTTCTACACCGCGCCGACGGCCATCCGGGCCTTCATGCGCTGGGGCACGGAACTGCCCGCGAAGCACGATCTCAGCAGCATCCGTCTGCTCGGGTCGGTGGGCGAGCCGATCAATCCGGAAGCGTGGATGTGGTACCACGAGTTCATCGGCGGCAAGCGCTGCCCGATCGTGGACACGTGGTGGCAGACCGAAACCGGCCAGATCATGATCACGCCGCTGCCGGGCGTCACCACCACCAAGCCGGGATCGGCGACACACCCGTTCCCGGGCATCTCGGTGCAGATTCGCAACGAGAAGGGCGAGCCGGTCACCGTCGGCGGCGGTCTGCTGACCATCGACAAGCCCTGGCCGGCGATGCTGCGCGGCATCTACGGCGATCCCGAGCGCTACGCCGCGACCTACTGGAGCAAGTGGAAGGACGGCGCCTACTTCGCCGGTGACGGCGCGCGGGTCGATGCCGACGGCTGCATCTGGCTGCTCGGCCGCGTCGACGACGTGCTGAACGTCAGCGGGCACCGTCTCGGCACGATGGAGATCGAGAGCGCGCTCGTCGATCACCCGTCGGTGGCGGAAGCGGCGGTGGTCGGCCGCACCCACGACATCAAGGGGCAGTCGATCACGGCGTTCGTCACGCTCAAGGACGGGCAGCACAGCTCGTTCGCGATGGTCGAGGCGCTGCGCGAGCACGTGGTGAAGAAGATCGGCGCCCTGGCCCGGCCCGAAGAGATTCACTTCGCGGCCGACCTGCCCAAGACCCGCTCGGGCAAGATCATGCGCCGGCTGTTGCGGGACATCGCCGAAGGCAAGGCGATCGGCGACACGACCACGCTGGCCGACCCGAACGTGGTGGCCAAGCTGAAGTCCCAGTACGAGACGCAGGAGGATTGAGCGGCGACGCCCTGCTGCCGTTCGTCGATGCCTGGAGCATCGACATCGAGGCGCCGCCCCGGGTGGTCTGGGACGCCGTGCTGGCGTTCGCGCCCGGGGCCACCCCTTCGATCTGGCTGCGGGCGTTTGCCTGGCTCTGGCGGGCCAGGCCGGCCGCCAGCAACGGTCTGGCGTCTCATGTGCTCGGGGCCGAACGCCCCGGGTTCGCCGTGTCCATGGTGGTGCCGCCCGCCACGTACGCGCTGGCGGGCCGGCACCGATTCGCCCGGTACCAGCTCGTCTTCCGGATCGGGCAACGCGGACCGGGGCAGTCTCGTCTCACCGCCGAGACGTACGCGACCTTCCCCGGCACCGCGGGTCGCCTCTACCGCATGCTCCTGGTGGACGCCAGACTGCACGGCCTCGTGATGTGGGCCATGGTGCGCCTCGTGCGGCGACGGGCCGAAGCCGACGCGCGCCGGCAAGGCGAGACATAGCGTGACCGAGCCCTCCTCCCCCCACCTCTCGCGTCGGATCTGGCTGTACGCCCCGCTGGCCGTGCTGGCCCTGCTGGTCGTCCTGTGGCTCGTGTCCTCGCGCCGCGAGGCGCCGCCACCCGCGGTGGCCACCGCCCCGGACGGCCCGGCGGCTCTGCCGCCCGTGCTGGCCGAGACGGTCGGCGAGGAGGGTCACCTGGCGATCGGCATCGTGTCGCTCGACCGCGTGGCCACCGATACCGTCGAGTTGCGGCTGGCCGTGACCAACACCAACCAGCCCGGCACGCCGGCCCTCGACATCGCCCAGCGGTTCAGTGCCGACGGCCCCGACCGGGGCACGCTGGCCGAGATCTACCTGGCCGACCTGTCGCACGAGCACAAGTTCTTCGTCCTGCGCGACAGCGCCAACGCCCCGCTCGGCAGCCGCGACGTCACCCCCCTGGCCGCCGGAGAACGCCGCATCCTCTGGGCGCGCTACCCCGCGCCGGGCGACGACGACGTCGAAGTGGTCGTGCACGTGCCCCACGCCGAACCGATGCCGAATGTGCCCGTCGGGCAGCGGACAGCACCGTAGAGACACTCGATAAAGGTCAAAAGGGCAAGAAGGGCAAACAGGGCAAAACGACACAACCGAAGGCAAAACAGCCAAAGGCGCCAAGATCACAAAGGCCCCAAGGCTTCCTTCGTCTTTCCCCTTCCGCCATCCCCCCTTTCCTCTTTCCTCTTTCCGCCCTGCCTTTTTGCCCTCTTGGCCCTTTTCGCCCTTTCTTCTTTGACGGTGTCGTGGCCGCCCCGGAACTCGCGATGGCGGCCTCCCGTACTAAGCTGATGCCATGCCCCTGATCGAGACTCGCGACCTCTGGAAGACCTATGTGATGGGTTCGGAGGAGATCCACGCGCTGCGTGGGGTCTCCATGGAGATTCAGCGGGGCGAGTACGTCGCGATCATGGGCCCCTCCGGATCGGGCAAGTCCACCCTGATGAATCTCATCGGCTGCCTGGACACCCCGAGCAAGGGCACCTACCTCCTGAACGACAAGGAGGTCAGCCGGATGGATGACGATGAGTTGGCGCGGATCCGGAACGAGGAAATCGGGTTCGTCTTCCAGACCTTCAACCTGCTGCCGAGAGCCTCTGCCCTCCACAACGTCGAACTGCCGCTGGTCTACGCCGGTGTGAGCGGGGCGGAGCGGGCCGAGCGGGCCAAGGCCGCGCTCACCAAGGTGGAACTCGAGCACCGCATGGGCCACAAGCCCAACGAACTCTCGGGCGGCCAGCGCCAGCGCGTGGCCATCGCGCGCGCGCTCGTCAACAACCCGTCGATCCTGCTCGCCGACGAGCCGACGGGCAATCTCGACTCGAAGACCGGTGTCGAGATCATGGCGTTGTTCGAGCGCCTCCATCAGGCTGGCAACACCATCGTCCTCGTCACGCACGAACCGGATGTCGCCGCGCATGCCCATCGCGCGATTCACATCCGCGACGGGCAGGTCGAGAAGGACGTCACGCGGAGTGCCATGGTCGGCGCCTCGCACTGAGGTAGCAATCCGACGTGGCCAGCGCGAGAATAGGGGCAGATGCGCCTCGTCCTCGCCACCATGGCCGCTGGCGCCGCCGTGAGCCTCGCCGCGTGCGGCGGCGGCTCGTCCGCGCCCTCCACGCCGACACAGCCCACCACGCCTGCACCGACACCCGTCGCGCTGACGCTCGGGTGCCCGCCGCCCCTCGCGGCGCGGACGACGACCGGCCAGCCCATTCCGCTCGCATATCCGGAGCCCCAGGCCTCGGGAGGCACGGCGCCGCTGGCCGTGTCGTGCGCGCCGCCGGTGGGGACCCCGGCGCCGGTCGGCCAGACGACCGTCACCTGTACGGCGACGGATGCGCGGGCGCAGACGGCGACGTGTGCGTTCGCGGTGACCGTGGCGGTGGCACCCACCCTGACCGTCGACCGCTTCCTGGCGCTGGGGGACAGCTTCACGTTCGGCACCACGTCGCGCGCCCTGGAGCGAGCACTGCCCGGCGACACGTACACCCAGAAGCTGGAGTTCCTGCTGCGGGAGCGCTACCCCGATCAGGCGTTCACGCTCGCCAATGCCGGCGTTCCGGGGCAGTTCATGGATCAGATCGAGGACCGCTACCCGGCGGCGCTGCGCCAGAGCAATGCGCAGGTGCTGATCCTGCAGGGCGGCGCGAACGACCTCAACACCGAGGGGGCGCGCTCCATCGGTGACATCGTGGCGCGTCTCGAGCGCATCACGCGTGATGCCCAGGGGCGGCGCGTGTCGGTGATCCTCGCGACGCTCACGCCGCAGCGCCCGGGGTCGACGAAGGGGACGACCGCGCCGGCCGTGGTTCGCGAGGTCAACGCGCGCATCCTCGACCTCTGCCGCCGCTATCAGACCGGCTGTGCCGACCTGTACACGGCCTTCGGCGGCGAGCAGTCGCCGCTCATCGGCAGCGACGGCCTGCACCCGACCCTGGCCGGCTACGACCTCATCGCCGAGACGTTCTTCGAGGTCATCCGCCGCCAGTTCGAGCGGACGGCCACGCCACCGTCGTAATACTCTTGTCCCCCATGCGCCGTTCGATCCCGGGTCGTCTTGCCCTCGTCCTGCTTGTCGGGTCCTCGCTGGCCGTCGCGTGCGGTGCCTCGTCGTCGGCCCCGCCGGCGCCGCAGGCCCAGGCGGCCGCGGTCGTGCCAGGTGTCGAGCAGTACACCTACCAGATCGTCCGCAGCCATCCCCATGACCCGGCGTCGTTCACGCAGGGGCTGACCATCGCGGACGGGCAGGTGTACGAAGGCACCGGACTCCATGGCGAGTCGTCGCTGCGGCGAGTCGACCTGCAGACCGGGGCGGCGCTGCAGCGGATCGCACTCGACAGCCGGTACTTCGGCGAGGGCATTGCCGTCGTCGGCGACCGCATCGTGCAGCTCACCTATCAGACCGGCGTCGGCTTCGTCTACGACCGCAAGACCTTCGCGACGCTGAAGGAGTTCACGTACAAGGGCGAGGGCTGGGGCCTGACCTACGACGGGCAGCGGCTCATCATGAGCGACGGCACCGACACGCTGCGCTTCTGGCACCCCGAGACGCTCGAGGAGGTCGGCCGCCTGCGCGTGCGCGACGGCGACACGGCCATCGAGCGCATCAACGAACTCGAGTTCGTCGACGGCGCGATCTACGCCAACATCTGGCAGGAAGAGCGCATTGCGCGCATCGACCCGGCGACGGGCGTCGTGACCGCCTGGATCGACATGTCGAACCTGCTGACGGCCACCGAACGCTCCCGCGGCGTGGACGTCCTCAACGGCATCGCCCACGACCCGAAGACGGGCCACTTCCTCATCACCGGGAAGTTGTGGCCCTGGGTCTTCGAGGTCCGATTCGTCAAGAAGGGCTGACGGGTCGCTTCTCTTCCATCAGGCCGAGCAGGTTGCCGGAGGGATCGCGGAAGAACGCCATCCACAGCTCGTGGTCGGGCATCACCGCGACGCAGTGGGCGCCCTTCTCGAAGGTGGCGCCGCCCTGCCGCAGGGCCGCTTCCACTTCGACGATGCCTGCCACCGTGAAGTAGAGCACCGAGGCCGTCCCCGCCGGGCCGGGCCCGTCTTCCGGCAGCGTCAGCATCAGACGCACGTCACCGGCGCGGAAGAAGGCCAGGGACGGCGGCGCCTGGAAGAGCAGCGCCAGTCCCAGCACGTCGCGATAGAACGTGACGGCGGCGTCGATGTCGTGCACCGTGAGCGCGATTTGCCCCAGCGGGGCGGCAGTCAGAGGTCCGGGCATGCGCGGGAAGGTAACACATCGGAATGCCGCGATGCCGAATGCCGAATGCCGTCATGCGGACATACGGGAATGACGGCACCCCAAAGGACAGAAGGACAGAAGGCTGGAGGCGTCGGGCGTGGACCGTGGGTAGGGCCGGCTCTCCGAGCCGGCCGTCATCGACAGCGCGTGATGCTCGCCGCTTGGTGGCGGCCCGTTCGGAGAACGGGCCCTACCCGAGTTCGCCAAGCCGCGAGAAATGGCCGGGGGCGACTTCGACGAGGGGCGCCTCGAGGTCGACGCTGGCCGGGTCGAACGTGATCCGCTGCGGCGGGACGTCCGGATCGGGCACCGGCACGGCGGAGAGGAGGGCCTGCGTGTACGGGTGGGTGGGCGTGTCGAACAGCGCGCCGACCGGCGCGAGTTCGACGATGCGGCCCCGGTACATGACGGCCACGCGGGTGCAGATGTGGCGCACCAGCCGCAGGTCGTGCGAGATGAACAGGTAGGTCAGCGACAGTTGCTGCTGCAGGGACGCCAGCAGGTTGACGATCTGGGCCTGCACCGACACATCGAGCGCCGAGACGGGTTCGTCGGCGACGATGAACGAGGGTTCCAGGGCGAGGGCGCGGGCGATGCCGATGCGCTGTCGCTGTCCGCCACTGAACTCGTGCGGATAGCGTGTGAGCACGTCGCGGTCGAGCCCGACCAGTTCGAGCAGTTCCGCGGCGCGCGCGTGTCGCCAGGTCGGGGTGCCGACCTTGTGGATGTCGAGCGGTTCCTCGAGGATCGTCGAGACGCGATGGCGGGGGTTGAGTGAGGCGTACGGGTCCTGGAAGACCATCTGCATCTGTCGTCGCCGCGCCCGCAGCGCCGTCCGGTCCAGCGCCAGCACATCGTCGCCGTTGAAGAAGACGCGTCCGGTGGTGGGTTCGATCAGCCGCAGGATGCAGCGGCCGGTCGTGGTCTTGCCCGAGCCCGATTCCCCCACCAGCCCGAAGGTCTCGCCGGCCTCGATGGAGAAGCTGACGTCGTGCACGGCATGCGTGACGCGCGGCGCCCGCCACAGGGCGCGCTGCTCGTAGCGTTTGCCGAGGTACTGCACGTCGAGGAGCGGCATCAGTCCGTCGGGAGCCCGGCCGCATGGTCGGCGGCCAGTTGCTGGGCCTCGCGCACGAGCAGGCAGCGCGAGGCATGCCCCTCGGACACGGCGTACATGGCCGGCACCTCGGAGAGACAGGCGTCGTGGCGCCAGGCGCATCGCGGCGCGAAGGCGCATCCCGGCGGCATCTGCTGCAGGGACGGCACCTGCCCCTCGATGGGCTCGAGTCGACGCGCGCTGTGGGTCGACCCTGGCATCGCCCGCAGCAGGGCCTGCGTGTAGGGATGGGCCGGCGCCTTGAACAGCGCCCGCACCGGCGACTCCTCGACGATCCGGCCGGCGTACATCACCGCGACGCGATCGGCCGTGTGCGCAACGACGCCCAGGTCGTGGGTGATGAGCAGCAGGGACAGCCCGAAGTCGTGCTTGAGCTGCCGCAGCAGGTTCAGGATCTCGGCCTGGATCGTCACGTCGAGCGCGGTGGTGGGCTCGTCGGCGACGATCAGCGACGGGCGGCAGCAGAGGGCGAGCGCGATGAGTGCCCGCTGGCGGAGTCCCCCGGACAACTGGTGGGGATACTCGGCGAAGCGCCTGGCCGGGTCGTCCATCCGAACGGTGGCCAGCAGTTCGAGGGCGGTGGCCCTCGGGTTCGCGCCGCCGAGACCGTGCACGGTCATCGCCTCGACCAGCTGACTGCCGATGGTCAGCACCGGGTTCAGCGCGCTCATGGGTTCCTGGAAGATGAGCGAGATCTTCGCCCCACGGACCCGTTCCATCTCGGCCTCGGGGAGGTCCATCAGGTTGCGCCCCTCGAGCTGGATCTCGCCGCCGAGGATGCGCCCGGGCGGCGGCACCAGCCGCAGGAGCGAATAGGCGGTCAGCGACTTGCCGCTGCCGGACTCGCCGACCAGCGCCAGCGTCTCGCCTTTGGCGATGTCGAAACTCACGTCCTGGACGGCGGGCACCCACCGGTTGCCCATGGGAAAGCCGGTCGAGAGATGTCGGACGGAGAGCAGGGGCATCGCGGCCCGGGCATCGTACCAGACCGCATTCCGTCCGGCCGTCGGCAGGCGGCCATCCGTCGTCGCGCCGGTCGACATCGCCCGGTTCCCGGTTCCCGCTTTCCGGTTCCCGCTTCCCG
>LNFM01006178.1_pt1 | contig 19908 bp, 24 predicted proteins | sample 596031 | NCBI WGS metagenome assembly LNFM01 (sample SAMN04254537, study PRJNA301005) | activated carbon metagenome | isolation source: dual media filters at the Ann Arbor, Michigan drinking water treatment plant | place: USA: Ann Arbor | reverse complement strand
GGTATCGATGCCCGCAACCGCGAGGACGACCTCGCGCAGCTGCCCGCGATCCTCGACCGCCTCGCGCAGGGCGAAGCCTCGGTCGAACTCGTGTTCATCGATGCGTCGGACGAGGCGCTGATCAACCGTTTCAGTGAAACGCGCCGGCGCCATCCGCTGTCGGGCGACAGCCTGCCGCTGCGTGCCGCCATCGCGCGTGAACGCGAGTTGCTGGAGCCGATCATCGCGCGCGCGGACCTGCGCATCGACACCTCGCATACGCACGTCCACCAGTTCCGCGCGCTGATTCTCGATCGCGTGATGAACCGCGAGCGCAGCGTGCTCGCGCTGCAGATCAGCTCCTTCGGCTACAAGAACGGCGTGCCGCCGGATGCTGACTTCGTGTTCGACGTGCGCTGTCTGCCGAACCCGCACTGGGATCCGACCCTGCGCAGCCAGACCGGCCGCGACGAGGCCGTGTGCGCTTTTCTCGATGCGACCGAGCTCGCGCCGCGCATGGTCGCCGACATCATCGAATTCCTGCGCACCTGGGTGCCCCGCTTCGAAGCGGACAACCGCAGTTACCTGACGGTGGCCGTCGGCTGCACGGGCGGCCGCCATCGCTCGGTCTATGTCGCCGAGCGGATAGCCGCCGAGTTTCGCGCGGGGCGCCACGTCGTCGTGACGCACCGGGATACCTGAGGAAACGCCGTGCTCAACCAGCAGGTCACGATCATCAATCGCCTCGGGCTGCATGCGCGCGCGGCCGCGCGCTTCGTGCAGACAGCGGCGGCCTTCAAGTGCGAAATTTCCGTCATCAAGAACGGCAACAAGGTCAACGGCAAGAGCATCATGGGCCTGATGATGCTGGCCGCTTCGCAGGGCACGCTGCTCGAACTCGTCACCAACGGGGAAAATGAGGAAGGCGCGATGCAGGCGCTGGTCGCGCTGATCGCCGATCGCTTCGGCGAGTCCGAATGACCTGGTCACTGCACGGCAAGGGGGTGTCGCGCGGCATCGCGATCGGCGTCGCCCACATCGTGCGGCGTGACGCGCTCGAACTCTACGAATACACCATTGCCGAACCCGAAGTGCCGGCGGAGATTGCGCGCCTGGAGCGCGCGATCGACGACGCCAAGGCGCACCTGGCGGGCATGCGTGAAAAGATTCCCGCGCATACGCCGGCGGACATCGCGGCGTTCATCGACACGCACCTGCTGATGCTCGAGGACGCCATGCTGACCGATGAGCCCAAACGGCTCATCCGCGAGCGCCGCTGCAATGCCGAGTGGGCGCTGAAGCTCCAGCGCGACATGCTCGTCGCCGCCTTCGACCAGATGGACGACCCGTACCTGCGCACGCGGCGCGACGACGTCGACCATGTGATCAACAGAATCCTGCGCATCCTGCTCAATCATGCGCCGATGGCGCACGAGAACACTGAAACGGCGCTCGATGGCGCGGTGCTGGTCGCCGACGATCTTTCGCCGGCTGACACGCTGCTGATGCAGCACCACGGGATTGCCGCCTTCGTCACCGAGTACGGCGGACCGACGTCGCATACGGCGATCCTGGCGCGCAGCCTCGGCGTCCCCGGCGTGGTCGGCGTGCATCACGCGCGACGTTTCATCCGCGAGGGGGAGACGCTGATTGTCGACGGCGGCGAGGGGCTGGTGATCGGCGAAGCGGATCAGCGCATCACCGAGCATTACCGGCTGCGTCGCGACGAACGCAACAAGCGCGTCAGCAACCTCGCGCGGTTGAAGCGCGCGCCGACGGTCACGGCCGACGGTGTCGCTATCGAACTGCAGGCCAACGTCGAACTCGAGCTCGACTACGACGCGGCACGCGCCGCCGGTGCGCGCGGCGTCGGGCTGTTCCGCACCGAGTTCCTGTACATGAACCGCGTCGACGTGCCGACCGAGGAAGAGCATTTCGCCGCCTATCGACGGTTGGTCGAGGCCTTTCGCAATCAGCCGGTGACGATCCGCACGCTCGACATCGGCGCCGACAAGCAGATCGAGGCGAGCCTGTCGACGCGCGTGAACGTCGCGAACCCGGCGCTGGGCCTGCGCGCCGTGCGGCTGGCGCTGAAGGAGCCCGAACTGTTCCTGCCGCAGCTGCGCGCGATCGTGCGCGTCTCGGCACTCGGCCAGGTGCGACTGATGATCCCGATGCTGTCGCACCTGGACGAGGTGGCCCAGGTCACGGAACTCGTGCGCCGGATCCAGGCCGACTGTCGCCAGCAGGGCGTCGATTTCGATGAGTCGATGCCAATCGGCGGCATGATCGAGGTGCCGGCCGCCGCCGCCTATGCCGACGGCTTCGCGCGTGCGCTCGATTTCCTGTCGATCGGGACCAACGATCTCATCCAGTACGCGGTGGCGATCGATCGCGTCAACGAAGAAGTGAGCTACCTCTACGACCCGCTGAATCCCGGCGTGCTGCGGCTCATTTCGATGGCCATCCGTGCGGCCGACGCCGGCGACTGTCCGATCGCGATGTGCGGCGAAATGGCGGGCGACGTGCGCTACACCAAGCTGCTGCTGGGGCTGGGCCTGCGCATTTTCAGCGTGCATTCGTCCCTGCTGCTCGAGGTCAAACAGGCCATTGCCGCGACCACGCTCGAAGACGCGAAATCGACCGTCGCGCGCGCTCTGCGCACCGCCGATCCGCAGCGCTTCAAGTCGCTGATGGCGACGCTCGGCACCGCCTGAGCGCGCGCCGGCAGCGCGGTTTTTACCACATTGCCTGTTGTTATCTGGTCTGAGAGCCGAATCCGAACCCCGCCGGCACGTCGATAACCGCCGTTTCGGCCAGTCTCGTAACGAGTTATGCGGCTTTTCGCGAAAGCTATGCTATTCTTCCAACTAACGCCCTGATGTTGTTGAACTGCAACAAGGGCAATCTCAAGTGACAAAATCAATCGTGGGGAAGTTCGCAATGGAGAACCGAATCAAAACAGGACTCGCGCTGGCACTGTGTGTCAGCCTGGCGGGCTGCGCGAACAGCAACGTCAAGCCGGGCGAGATCCTTTGCCCAATCGTCGGCGCTGTGACCGGCGCCGGTGTGGCTGCCGCTGCCGCCGGCTCCGATGAACCCGAAGCCTATGTCGCCGGTGCCGCGCTCGGCGCGGGTGTCGGCTACCTGTTCTGCCGCGAGAAGCCGGTGCCGCCGGCCCCGACGCCGGCCCCTGCCGCCGCGCCAGCCCCGGCTCCTGCGCCGCCCCCGCCGCCCCCGCCGCCGCCCGCGCCGGAAGTCGGTACGAAGATCATGAGCCTCGAAGGCACTCACTTCGACTTCAACAAGTCGACGCTGAAGGCCGACGGCATGGCGAAGCTCGACCACGCCGCGACGGTGATGGCTGAAAACCCGACCCTGGTGGTTGGTGTCGAAGGTCATACCGACAGCGTCGGCAGCGATGCCTACAACCAGGCCCTGTCGGAGCGCCGCGCGCAGTCCGCCGTGGCCTACCTGGTCAGCAAGGGCGTCGATGCGTCCCGCCTGCAGCCGAGCGGCTACGGCGAAAGCAAGCCCGCCGCGTCGAACGACACGGCTGAAGGTCGCGCGCAGAACCGCCGCGTTGACCTGGTGGTGATCAGCAACTAAGCCTCACCGCTCAGACCTTCCTGAAAAGCCCTCCGCAAGGAGGGCTTTTTTTTGCCCGTGGCAGGCTCGCTGAAGCGGCGCCAAGGCGTGGCCGGCAGAGCCTGGGGCGAGTCGCAGCGTCGATTCGTGGCGATGCGCAGAGCAGGCGAGCCCGCTGCCCGCGGCTCCTGGTTCACCCGTGTGCCCAGCACGCGGTCAGCCGCGCCGCCTCCCGGCGTGCCGTGAGCATGAGGGCCCGGCACTGCGCCGGATCCTTGATCAGCACGAGGCTGCCCGGTTTCGGAAACAGCGCATCCTGCAGCCGCGACAGCCAGAAGCGCAGGCCGGCAGCGCGCAGGGCGACGGGCCACGCGGCGATTTCGGCCGGCGTCACCGCACGCTGCGCCCGATAGGCGTGCAGCAGCGCCGTGACGCGTTCGGACGACCAGCCGCCACGGTCGAAGCACCAGTCGGCAACGGTGACCGCCAGGTCGTAGAGCAGGCTGTCGTGCGCGGCGTAGTAGAAATCGATGACGCCGGTCAGCGTCGTGTCCTCGAACAACACGTTGTCCCGGAACAGATCGCCATGCACGACCCCGCCGGGGAGGCCCGCGAGCGGCTGCGTGTCCTGCAGCGCGAGTTCCTCGCGCAGCAATGCCTGGTCTGCCGGCCCGAGGCGCGTGAGCAGGCGTGCGCCGACTTCCGCGCGCCACGCCGCGCCGCGGGTGCTGGCCCGGGTACTGCCGAAATCGGCGACGGCCACGTGCATCCGCCCGAGCAGATCGCCGACGGCCGCACACCGGGCCGCGTCGGGGCGCTCGGGACTGCGGCCGGGCAGCCGCTGCAGGATGGCTGCCGGTCTGCCGCAGAGGAGGGCTGCCTGGCCGCCGTCGTGCCGCCGCGCGGGGCGCGGCACCGGCAGCCCGCGGTCGGCGAGATGGGCCATCAGGTCGAGAAAGAACGGGAGATCCGCGGCCGGCGTCGCCTCGAAGAGCGTCAGCACGTAGCGCCCGCGCGTGGTCGTCAGGAAATAGTTGGTGTTCTCGACGCCTTCCAGAATGCCCTCGCAGGCGACGGCGGTGCCGAGCGGGTAACCGGTCAGGAACACCGCCAGTTCGGCGGTGCTGACCGCGGTGTACACCGACATGGGGCAGGCGGCGGGTCGGGGCGGCTCAGCCGCGCCCGGTTGTCATCACCAGCTGAAAATCACCCACTGCGGGATCACGTATTCCTGATAGAGCATGTTGCCGATGCGCGATTCGAGCCGGCCATCGCCGTCCTGGTCGATCAGGTAGTAGGGCTTGCCGAACTTGGGCGTGATCTTCACGCGGTACAGACGGCCATTGATCCGGTGTTCCTCGACGACGGCATCCTTGCGCTGGACGATCGTGACTTCGGGTTCGAGGGCCTGGCCGTCTTCCATCGGGGGCGGCGGTTCGGGCGCCGCTTCCGGCACGTTCTGCAGGGTGGACGGATCGGCAGCCAGGGCGAACTGCGCGACGAGGAACGTGACGGGGAGCAAGGCTGCTCTGTGGGTTCGCATTTGAGCTTTCTCGGTCGTGTGCGATGATGAATTCAACAGCGTAAGCATAGCATCAGCGCGCAGGCAGATCCCTCGTGAGCCGACCGGCCAGCGACATGCCCGCATGCTCGACCCAGGCCTCAGTCACCGGACCTCGCGCATGAACAAACTCAGACTCGTGCTGGTCGACGGATCGTCTTATCTGTACCGGGCATTTCATGCCCTGCCGGGCCTCGCCAATTCCAAGGGCCAGCCGACGGGCGCGATCCACGGTGTGGTCGCCATGTTGAAAAAACTGCACAGCGAGTACCCGGCGCAGGCCTTCGCCGTGGTCTTCGATCCGCGCGGAAAGACCCATCGCGACGAGTGGTTTCCCGCCTACAAGGCGAACCGGCCGTCGATGCCGGATGAACTCGCCTCGCAGGTCGCGCCGCTGTTCGAGATCATCGATGCGCTCGGCATGCCACGGCTCGTGCAGGACGGCATGGAAGCCGACGACGTGATCGGCACGCTGGCCCGTCGCGCGGCCCGCGACGGCTGGGACGTGGTGATTTCGACCGGCGACAAAGACCTCGCGCAACTCGTCGGTCCGGCCATCACGCTGGTGAACACGATGGACAATTCGGTGCTCGACACCGACGGCGTGATCCGGAAATTCGGCGTCAAGCCGGACCAAATCATCGATTACCTGACGCTCGTCGGCGACAGCGTCGACAACATCCCCGGGGTGCCGAAGGTCGGGCCGAAAACCGCGGTCAAATGGCTCGCGCAGTACGGCAGCCTCGACGCCATCATCAGCCACGCGAACGACATGCCGGGCGCGGTCGGCGAGCACCTGCGCGGCGCGCTCGCGCAACTGCCGCTGTCGCGACGGCTCGTGACGATCATCGATGACCTCGATCTGCCGTGGTCCTACCAGTCGCTCGAGTGCCGCGCCCCGGACAACAGCCGGTTGGTGAATCTCTATCGCGAACTCGAGTTCAAGAGCTGGCTGCGCCAGCTCGAACAGGACGGCGCGCCCGAAGCCGCGGCGCCGGCCGCGACCCAGTCGACGCGTGACGGCTACGAAACCGTGCTCGATCGCGCGCATCTCGATCGCTGGCTCGCGCGTCTGCGCGCAGCGCCCTTGATCGCCTTCGATACCGAGACGACGAGCCTGAACTACATCGACGCCCGCATCGTCGGCGTGTCGTTCTGCGTCGAGCCCGGCAGCGCCGCCTATGTGCCGCTCGCGCACGACTACATGGATGCCCCGCCGCAGCTCGATCGCGAGGAAGTGCTGGCGCTGCTGAAACCGCTGCTCGAGGACGAACGTGTCGCGAAACTCGGCCATCATGCGAAATACGATCGCAATGTGCTGCTCAATCACGGCATCGAGCTGCGCGGCATCCGCTATGACACGATGCTCGAGTCCTATGTGCTGAACAGCACGGCGACGCGCCACGATCTCGATTCCCTCGCGCTGCAGTACCTGTCGCTGTCGACGATCCACTTCGAGGACGTCGCCGGCAAGGGCGCGAAACAGCTGACCTTCAACCAGGTGCCGCTCGAGACCGCCGCCCCGTATGCGGCCGAGGACGCCGATGTCTGCCTGCGTCTGCACGGCCTGCTGTGGCCGAAGATCTGCGCCGAGGACGGGCTGGAAGCGCTGGTGTCGGAGATCGAGGTGCCGCTGGTGCCCGTCCTCTCGCGCATCGAGCGCCGCGGCGTCCTCGTCGATGTCGCGATGCTGCGCGGCCAGGGGGGCGAACTCGCCGCGAAGCTGCACGATATCGAGCTCGCGGCCTTTGACGCGGCCGGGGAGCCTTTCAACATCGGCTCGCCGAAGCAGATCCAGCAGATCCTGTTCGACAAGCTGGGCCTGCCGGTCACGGCGAAAACGCCGACCGGGCAGCCGTCGACCGCCGAATCCGCGCTGCAGGAGCTCGCCGACGAGTACCCGTTGCCGCGGCTGATCCTCGAGCACCGCGCACTGTCGAAGCTCAAGTCGACCTACATCGACCGCCTGCCCGAGGAGGTCAACCCCGCGACCGGCCGCGTGCACACGAGCTATCACCAGGCCGTCGCCGCGACGGGCCGGCTGTCCTCGTCGGATCCAAACCTGCAGAACATCCCGATTCGAACCCCGGAAGGCCGCCGCATCCGGCAGGCGTTCATCGCGCCGCCGGGCATGGTGCTGCTGGCGGCCGACTATTCGCAGATCGAATTGCGCATCATGGCCCACCTGTCCGGCGACGAGCGCCTGCTCGCGGCCTTCGCCCAGGGCGCCGATGTCCATCGCGCGACCGCCGCCGAGGTCTTCGGCGTGGCGCTCGAAGCCGTCAGCGACGAGCAGCGACGCTCGGCCAAGGCGATCAACTTCGGGCTGATCTACGGCATGTCCGCGTTCGGCCTGGCCCGCCAGCTCGGCATCGATCGCGGCGCCGCCCAGGCCTATGTCGAGCTCTACTTCGCGCGCTATCCCGGGGTGAAGGCCTACATGGACCGCATTCGCGCCGAGGCCCACGACCGCGGCTACGTCGAGACGGTGTTCCGTCGCCGCCTGTACCTGCCGGAGATCAATTCGCGTAACGTGCAGCGCCGCCAGTATGCCGAGCGCACGGCGATCAATGCGCCGATGCAGGGGACGGCCGCCGACATCATCAAGCGCGCGATGCTCGCCGTGGATGCCTGGCTCGGGACTTCGGGTCTGCCCGCTGCCATCATCATGCAGGTGCACGACGAACTGGTGCTCGAGGTCGCGGCCGGTGCGGTCGAGGAGGTGGCGGCCGGGGTGCGCGCACGCATGGCCGCGGCGGCCAGCCTGGCCGTGCCGCTGGTCGTGGACACCGGCGTCGGCGCGAATTGGGACGAAGCGCACTGAGCGCGCGCCCTTCCCAAATTCGTGGACTAGTATTAAATTGGATTCAGCGACTTAAATAACAAAACAGCCCCATTCACCGAGTGCTTACCGCTACCCTGCCCGTATGCTGATCATCCCCGCCATCGATATCAAGGACGGCAAGTGCGTTCGCCTGCGCCAGGGCGTGATGAACGACGACACCGTGTATTCCGAAGATCCGCTGGCGATGGCCTCGCAGTGGGTGGCGCAGGGTGCGCGTCGCCTGCACCTCGTGGATCTGAACGGGGCCACCGTCGGCAAGCCGGTGAATTCAGGCGTGATTCACGACATCGCGCAGGCTTTTCCGCACATCCCGATCCAGGTCGGCGGCGGCATCCGCGACGAAGAGACGATCCAGAAATATCTCGATGCCGGCGTGCGCTACGTGATCATCGGCACCAAGGCCGTGACCGCGCCGCACTTCGTGCAGGACATGTGCCTCGAATTTCCGAGCCACGTGATGGTCGGGCTCGACGTGCGCGACGGCAAGGTCGCGATCGAGGGCTGGTCGAAGCTCTCGCGCCACGACGCGGTCGATCTCGCGCGCCAGTTCGAGGAAGACGGCGTCGAAGCCATCATCTTCACCGACATCCGGCGCGACGGCATGATGAACGGGCTGAATCTCGACGCGACCGTCGAATTCGCGCGTCATCTGAAGATTCCGGTGATCGCCTCCGGCGGCGTCACGAACCTCGACGACATCCGCGCGCTGTGCGCTGTCGAAGCCGAGGGCATCGCCGGCGCGGTCACGGGCCGCGCCATCTACGAAGGAACGCTCGACCTCCACGCTGCGCAGGCCCTCGCCGACGAGCTCAGCGCGCGTTGAGCGCGCCGTCCGCGCAGCCAGGCCGTCGTTCCCGTTTTCCCTGACCGTCCGTCCCCGCGCAGAGACATCACATGGGCCTCGCCAAGCGCATCATTCCCTGTCTCGACGTCGATGCCGGCCGGGTCGTCAAGGGCGTGCGCTTCGTCGACATCCGCGATGCCGGCGATCCAATCGAGATTGCGCGCCGCTACGACCAGCAGGGCGCCGACGAAATCACGTTTCTCGACATCACCGCGAGCAGCGACGAACGCGCGACGATGGTGCATGTCGTCGAGTCCGTGGCGTCCGAAGTGTTCATTCCGCTGACGGTTGGCGGCGGCATCCGCACGCTCGCCGATGTCCGCCGCATGCTGACGGCGGGCGCGGACAAGGTCGGCATCAACACCGCGGCAGTCTCGAATCCGGCGTTCGTCGGCGAAGCGGCCAGCAAGTACGGCTCGCAGTGCATCGTCGTCGCGATCGACGCGCGGCGGGTCGAAGCCGCCAACCGCTGGGAAGTCTTCACCCACGGCGGGCGCAAGCCGACCGGCATCGACGCCGTCGAATGGGCCGCGCGCATGGCCGGGATGGGCGCCGGCGAAATCCTGCTGACGAGCATGGATCGTGACGGTACGCGCGACGGTTTCGACCTCGGGCTGACGCGCGCGGTCGCCGACGCGGTCAGCATTCCCGTGATCGCCTCGGGCGGTGTCGGCAATCTCGACCACCTCGTCGACGGCGTCGTGAAGGGCCATGCCGATGCGGTCCTGGCCGCGAGCATTTTCCATTTCGCCGAATACACGGTCGGCGACGCGAAGCGCCACATGGCGCAGGCCGGCATCGAGGTGCGCCAGTGAGCTGGGTCGATGACGTCCACTGGGACAGCAACGGGCTGGTCGCCGCGGTCGCCCAGGACGCCGCGAACCTGCGCGTGCTGACGGTCGCCTGGATGAACCGGGAGGCCCTCGCCGCCACCGTCGCCGAGGGCCGCGCGGTGTACTGGTCGCGCTCGCGGCAACGCCTTTGGCGCAAGGGCGAGGAGTCGGGCCACGTGCAGCGCCTGAAGGAGATTCGCCTGGACTGTGACGCCGACGCCATCGTGCTGCTGGTCGAACAGGTCGGCGGCATCGCCTGTCATACTGGGCGCACGAGCTGCTTCTACCGGCGGCTCACCGACGGCGCATGGGAAACGGTGGACCCGGTGCTCAAGGACCCGCAGGACATTTACGGCGCCTGAGCGCCGCCCGAGGCCGCATGGACACAGATGTTTTGGAACAATTGGCGCGCATCCTGGAACAGAGGAAGAGCGCCGACCCTGCGCAATCCTATGTCGCGCGCCTGTATGCCGGCGGTATCGACCTGATTCGCAAGAAGATTGGGGAAGAGGCGACGGAGGTCGTGATCGCCGCCGGGCAGCCCGACGACAACGCGCTGATTCACGAAGTCGCCGACCTCTGGTTTCACACGCTGGTTGCGCTGGCGGCCCGCGGGCTCGATCATGCGGCAGTGCTCGCTGAACTTGGCCGGCGTTTCGGCGTCTCGGGTATTGAGGAAAAGGCCTCGCGTTCGGGGCAATAGACCGCACACACATCCTGCCCGGAGGCGCCACGACGGCTCCTCCGATGGAGATTCGACATGGGCATAGGTATCAAGGAACTCATCGTCATCCTCGTGATCGTGATGCTGATGTTCGGCACCAAGAAGATTCGCGGCATCGGCTCCGACGTCGGCGGCTGGATTCGGGACTTCAAGAAGGCGCTGAAAGACGGCAACGACGACGGCCAGGCGGATATCGCCGACAGCAAGCGCGTCATCGACGGTGAAGCGGTCGCCACCGGCGACAAGAAGAACGGCTGACGAGTCGCGTCGGGTGTTCGACGTCGGTTTCACCGAACTGGTGCTCATCGGGCTCGTGGCGCTGCTCGTGGTGGGCCCTGAGCGCCTGCCCGAACTCGTGCGCACGGCGGGTCGCTGGATCGGGCGCGCGCAACGCGTCGCGCGCGAACTCCGCTCCGAACTCGAGCGCGATGTCGGTACCCGCGAGCTGACCCAGCTCCAGCGCGACATCACCAGCAACACCCTGAACCAGTCGATCACCGACGAGCCGGCGCCGCCGCCAGCACCGAAGGGGCCTGGCCAGGCCTGACACCACGATGGCGACCGGCAAGGGCGCGGCCCCGCACGACGATCTCGACCCCACCGAGCAGACTTTCGTCTCGCACCTGGCCGAACTGCGCACGCGCCTCATGCGCGCCATCCTGTGCGTGCTCGGCGTGCTGCTGGTGCTGATGCCGCTGTCGAACCAGCTCTATGCGTGGCTGTCGGCGCCGATGCTCGAGAAAATGGCGGCGGTCGGCGCGCAGATGATCGCGACCGAAGTCGCGTCACCCTTCCTCGCGCCGTTCAAGCTGACCTGCTTCGTGGCGGTCGTGATCAGCGTGCCGTACATCTTTTATCAGCTCTGGTCCTTTGTCGCGCCGGGGCTGTACCGGCACGAAAAACGGCTGGCGTTTCCACTGCTCGTCTCCAGCATCGGCCTGTTCTATCTCGGCGGCGCGTTTGCCTATTACATCGTTTTTCCGCTGATTTTCGGCTTTCTGACCGCTGCGGCGCCGGAAGGCGTGCAGGTGATGACGGACATCTCGAAATATCTCGATTTCGTCGTCGTGATGTTCTTCGCGTTCGGACTCGCTTTCGAAGTGCCGGTGGCGACTTTCCTCGTCGTGCGCACGGGCATCTCGACGCGGCAGGACCTCGCGAGGAAGCGGCCGTACATCATCGTCGGTGCCTTCGTGCTCGCTGCCGTGCTGACGCCGCCCGATCCGGTGTCGCAGACGCTGATGGCCATTCCGATCTGCATCCTCTACGAACTCGGGCTGCTGTTCTGTCGCTTCTTCATCAGTGAGGAAGACGAGCGCGAGGCCGAAGCCGAAGCCGCGACCAGTCTGAGCCCCGCCGACAAGCCCTGAGTCGGCGCGTCAGCGCCGCCACCAGGCGAGCACCAAGCTGAGGACTGCGCTGAGAATCAGGCAGGTGACGACAGGGAAATAGAAGCGCGACTGCCCGCGCTCGATGACGATGTCACCGGGCAGGCGGCCGAGACCGAGCTTCGACAGCCACGGCCATGCGAGCCCGACCAGCACGAGCGCGAGGCCCAGCGACACCAGCCAGCGCCCGAGTCCCATGCCGCCGCTCAGATCCGCTGCACGCCGGCGTCGCTGCCGACCAGCAGCAGATCGGCCGGGCGCCGTGCGAACAGGCCGTTGGTGACGACACCGGTGATCTGGTTGAGGCTCGCTTCGAGGCCGACGGGATCGGCAATGTCGAGGCCGTGCACGTCGAGGATCACGTTGCCATTGTCGGTGACGAAACCTTCGCGCCACACCGGCCGGCCGCCGAGGTCTGCCAGCGCGCGGGCCACCTGCCGGCGGGCCAGCGGGATGACCTCGACCGGCAGCGGAAAGTGGCCGAGACGAGTCACGATCTTCGAGTCGTCGATCACGCAGATGAAGCGCGCGCTGGCGGCGGCCACGATCTTTTCGCGGGTCAGCGCGCCGCCGCCGCCCTTGACCAGGTGGCGCTCGCGCGTGGCCTCGTCGGCGCCGTCGACGTAGACGCCGAGTTCCCCGGTCTCGTTCAGATCGAACACCGGAATGCCCGCCGCGCGCAGCCGTTCGGCGCTCGCCTCCGAACTCGCGACGGCGCCGCGGATGCGCTCGCGGCGGCCGGCGAGTGCATCGATGAAGCAGTTCGCGGTGCTGCCGGTGCCGACGCCGACGATGGTGTCGTCGACGACGAATTCGAGCGCGGCGGCCGCGACGAGCCGCTTTTTCTGATCCTGGTCCATGTCCTTCCTCCGGCCGTGAGGCGCCGCGGCGCCCGAGTTTCAATGTTATCGTATGCGGATGCTCGACCAGTATCTGAAGATGATCCTGCGCGCGCCCGTCTACGATGTCGCGCGCGAAACCCCCCTCGATCTGCTGCCGGGCATGACCCGCCGGCTCGGCAATGCCGTGTGGTTGAAGCGGGAAGACATGCAGCCGGTGTTCTCGTACAAGCTGCGCGGGGCCTACACGATGATGGCGGCGCTGACAGCGGACGAGCGGGCGCGGGGGGTGATCACGGCGTCGGCCGGCAATCACGCGCAGGGCGTCGCGCTGGCCGCCGGCCGGCTCGGCATCGCCGCGCGCATCGTGATGCCGAAGACGACGCCCGAGATCAAGATCTCCGCCGTGCGCCGCCTCGGCGCCGAAACGGTGCTGTTCGGCAACACCTACGACGAAGCGGCCGAGCACGCGCACCAGCTCGCCGCAGCACAGGGCCTGACCTATGTCCCGCCCTATGACCATCCGCTGGTCATCGCCGGGCAGGGCACGGTGGCGATGGAAATCATGCGCCAGCATCCCCGGCCGCCACACGCGATCTTCGTGCCGGTCGGCGGTGGTGGCCTGATCGCCGGCGTCGCTGCCTATGTGAAAGCGCTCGAGCCGTCGATCAAGATCATTGGCGTCGAAGCCGACGAAGCGGCGTGCATGGCCCGCGCGCTCGAGGCGGGTGAACGCGTGATCCTCGATCGCATCGGTATCTTCGCCGACGGCGCCGCGGTCAAGCAGGTCGGTGTCGAGAATTTCCGCATCGCCCGCGAGCACGTCGACGCGGTGCTGACGGTCAGCATCGATGAGATCTGCGCTGCCGTGAAGGATATTTTCGAGGACACCCGCTCGATTGCCGAGCCCGCCGGCGCGCTTGCGCTCGCCGGCTTGAAGCAGTACGTCGCGCGCGAACAGCTGCGCGATCACGAGCTGGTCGCTATCCTGAGTGGCGCGAACGTCAATTTCGACCGCCTGCGGCACATTGCCGAACTGGCGGAACTGGGCGAGAAGCGCGAAGTGCTGATCGGGGCGATCATTCCCGAGCGCCCCGGCAGTTTCCGCCGCTTCTGCCACGCGCTGGGTCCGCGCGCGATCACCGAATTCAACTATCGCTACGCCGACAGCGAGCGCGCGACGGTCTTCGCCGGCGTGCAGCTGCGCGCGATCGATGGCGACAAGTCGCTGCTGCTCGAAGGCCTGCGTGACAAGGGCTTCGAGGCGATCGACATCTCCGACAACGATCTGGCGAAGATGCACGTGCGGTACATGGTCGGCGGTCACGGCGGCGCGCTGCGCGACGAGCGCCTGCTGCGCGTCGAGTTCCCCGAGCGACCGGGCGCGCTGTTGCACTTCCTGAACCAGGTCGGCGATCGCTGGAACATCAGCCTGTTCCATTACCGCAACCACGGCGCCGCCTACGGTCGCGTGCTGATGGGCATTCAGGTACCCGCCGCACAGAATCTGCCGTTCCGCGAGTTCCTCGGTGCGCTCAACATGGATTACGTCGAGGAAGAACAGAATGCCGCCTACGAGCTCTTCCTCAAGTGATCTGAGCGACGAGCACGCGTTGCGCGGGGCGCTCGTCGGCGTGATGCGGCAGCTCGCGGCCGACGGCCTGAACCGCGCCGCCGCCGGCAATGCGAGCGCGCGTTGCGGCGATCATTTCCTGATCACGCCGACCGGCGTGCTACCGGCGGATCTCGAGCCCGCGATGATCGTCGCCATGCGCGTCGACGGCACCACGCTCGAATCGCGCTACCGGCCCTCCAGCGAATGGCGGTTCCATGCGGGCATCTACGACGCGCGGCCCGAGGCCGGCGCCGTCGTTCACGTGCATTCCCCCTATGCGACTGCGCTCGCCTGCGCGCGCCGCGACATTCCGCCGTTCCACTACATGGTCGCCGTCGCGGGCGGTGCTAACATTCCGTGCGTGCCCTATGCGACGTTCGGCACCGAAGCGCTGTCGCGGCACGTGGTGCGCGGGCTCGCCGATCGCCGGGCCTGCCTGCTCGCCAACCATGGCCTGGTCGCGACGGGCGCCGATCTGGCCCGGGCATGGCGGCTGACCGTCGAAGTCGAGGAACTGGCGCGGCAATACCTGCTCGCGCTCGATGCCGGTGGGCCGGTGCTGCTCACCGAGGAAGAAATCGCAGACGCACTGAGGCAGTTCGAAGGCTATGGACAACAAACCGGGTAAGGGCGGTCCGCTCGAGGAGTTCACCTCGCAGCCGCGACCCTGCATCGCCATCGCCGCGCACGATCTCGCGGTCACGCGCCGCTTCTACGAAGACACGCTCGGCTGCCGCGTCGTCGACGAACGCGCGACGGGCCTGACGATCGATTTCTTCGGCTGCGAACTCGATGCGCGCCTCGTCGCCCGGGATGGCGCGCAGGTGATGAATCTGCTGCCCCGGTTCGGTCTCGTGATGGGCTGGGAAGACTGGCACCGCGCCGTCGATCACCTGAACTACATCGGCGTGCGCTATCTCGAAGCCCCACGCTTCGACGCCCGCGGCACCCCCGACGAACGCGCGGAATTCTGCATCGCCGATCCGAGCGGCAACTGCCTGGGCTTTGCGGCGTGGCGGGTGAAGAAGATTTAGCCACCGAGAACACCGAGAACACAGAGGAAGAAGAACCTGATTTGAGGTTCAGCAACGCCGGCTCCTGCGGTGGGCACGGTGTTAACGCGCCGCCAGAACCTACGACTTTCTTCCTCTGTGTTCTCGGTGTTCTCGGTGGCTATACCAGCCTCAAAAGAACAGCTCGCGCAGTTTCGCGCCCGGATCCGGATCGCGCATGAAGGCTTCGCCGACGAGGAAGGCGTTGACCTCCCGGCTGCGCAGGCGCGCGACGTGGTCGCGGGTATTGATGCCGGATTCACTGATCACCAGGCGATCGGCCGGGACATCGCGCAGCAGGCCGATGGTCGTCTCGATGTCGGTGACGAAGCGGCGCAGGTCGCGGTTGTTGATGCCGATCAGCGGCAGCCGCAGCCTGAGCGCGCGTTCGAGTTCTTCGCGGTCGTGCACTTCGAGCAGCACGTCGAGGCTGCAGTCGCGCGCGGCGTCGGCCAGCGCCTGCAGCGTGGCGTCGTCGAGCCCGCCGACGATCAGCAGCACGCAGTCGGCGCCGAGCACGCGCGACTCGTAGATCTGCCACGGATCGCACATGAAGTCCTTGCGGATCACGGGCAGGCTGCACGCGTTGCGGGCGGCGGCGAGGTCGGTGTCATGACCCTGGAAGTAGCGTTCGTCGGTCAGCACTGACAGGCAGGAGGCCCCATGCTGCGCGTACGACGCGGCGATCTCCGCCGGCGCATAGGCTTCGCGAATGATCCCTTTCGACGGCGATGCCTTCTTGCATTCCGCGATCACCGCGGGTTCGCCACGCGCGATGCGATCGCGCAGTGCGCGTTCGAAACCGCGCGGCGGCGGACAGGCGGCGGCAAGGCGCCGCATCTCCTCGAGCGGGCGCATGGCCTTGCGGGCCGCGACTTCGCTGCGCTTGTGCGCAAAGATCTCGTCGAGGATGTCGGTGCCGGGGGCGAGCGGGGCAGTCTCGTTGCTCATGGGGTCGGGTTCTCGATCGCCTGGGTGAACTTGATGTGCCGGTCGAAGGCCGCGCCCGCCGCGCCGCTCGCGATCAGCTCGCAGGCTCGGCGGTAACCGTGGTCGATGCTGTCGGCGAAATCGCACAGGTACAGCGCCGCGCCGGCGTTCAGCGCGACGATGTCGCGGGCCGGGCCCGGCTCGCCGTCGTACACGCGCCGGATCAGCGCGAGGCTTTCCGCCGCGTTCGTCACGCGCAGCAGCGACAACGAAGACGGCGCGATGCCGAGCGTCGACGGATCGAACACGTAGTGCGTGATCTCGCCGTTGCGCAGTTCGGCGATGTCGGTCGGCGCGCCGATGCTGATTTCATCGAGTCCGTCCTGCGCGTGAACGACGAGCGCGCGCCGCGTGCCGAGCCGGCGCAGCACGGCAGCGATTTTGCGCACCCAGTCGCGCGAGTAGAGTCCGACGAGCTGCAGCGGCGCCGCGGCCGGGTTCGTCAGCGGTCCCAGCACGTTGAACATCGTGCGGATGCCGAGTTCGCGTCGCGGGCCGGCGGCGTGACGCGTCGCGCTGTGATGGGCCTGTGCGAACATGAAGCCGAAGCCGGTGTCGCGCACGGCGTTGGCGATCTCCTCCGGTGGCAGCGTGATGCGCACGCCAGCCGCTTCGAGCAGATCGGCCGAGCCGCTCGAACTCGACACCGAGCGGTTGCCGTGTTTCGCGACATGGCCGCCCGCGGCCGCGACGACGAACGCGGCAGCGGTCGAGATATTGAAAGTGCCGGTCGAGTCCCCGCCGGTGCCGCAGGTGTCGATCAGCGGGCTGCAGTCGCAGTCGACCTTCAGCGACAGTTCCCGCATCACGGTGGCCGCGGCGGTGATTTCGTCGACGGTTTCGCCCTTCATCCGCAGCGCGACCAGAAAGCCCGCGATCTGCGCCGGCGTCGTTTCGCCGGTCATGATCTGGCGCATGACCTCGAGCATGTCCTCGAAGGGCAGATCGCGGCCGTCGACGGCCGTGGCGATGGCGTCGCGGATCAGCATGGCGTCAGGCGCGCGCCGCGCGGCTGAGTTCGAAGAAATTGCGCAACAGGTCGTGACCGTGATCGGTCAGGATCGATTCGGGATGGAACTGCACGCCGTAGACCGGCAGTTCGCGATGGCGCACGCCCATGATCTCGTCGACGCTGCCGTCCGGCATTTCGGTCCACGCGGTCACTTCGAGGCACGGCGGGCACGTCGACTTCTCGATCACCAGCGAATGGTAGCGCGTGGCGGTGAACGGGTTGGCGAGCCCTTTGAAGACATCGGTGCCGCGGTGGTGGATCGCGGAGGTCTTGCCGTGCATCACTTCGCGCGCATGGATGATGCGCCCGCCGAAGGCCTGGCCGATGCTCTGGTGGCCCAGGCAGACACCGAGCAGCGGGATCTCGCCGGCCAGTTCGCGCACGATGGCCAGCGACACGCCGGCCTCGTTCGGCGTGCAGGGGCCGGGTGAAATAATGATGTGATCGGGCTGCCGGCGACGGATGTCGGCGACGGTGATCGCGTCATTGCGCACGACCTCGACCTCTTCACCGAGCTCGCCGCAGTACTGCACGAGGTTGTAGGTGAAGGAATCGTAGTTGTCGATCATCAGGAGCATGGCGAAGTCGGCGTGATGCCCGCCGTGAGGCCGTATTGGGGAGCGCGAATTCTTGCAGGAAACCCCCCTCGGCGAAACCCCGCCGCCAGGCAGGCATGCGACAATCGGCCATCAGCGAGGCCCTTTCCGCCGTGACCGACACGCTCCCCGCCAGCCCCACACCGTTGTGGCGAATCATCCCGCCGCTGGGCATCGCCCAGATCATTGCCTGGGGCTCGCTGTACTACTCGATCGCGGTGCTCGCTGGCCCGATGGGCGAGAGTCTCGGACTCTCGCGTCCGGCCGTGTACGGCGGATTCACGCTGGCCCTGCTGCTATCCGGTGCCGTCGCGCCATGGGTCGGTCGGCGCGTCGACAGCCTCGGTGGACGCGACGTGCTCAGCGCGGCGGCGCTGCTCGGCGCGGCGAGTTTCGCCACGCTCGCCGTGGCCGATTCCACGCCGGGCTTTTTCGTCGGCTGGGCGCTGGCCGGCCTCGCGATGGGCTGCGGACTCTACGACGCGGCGATGGCGGCGCTGAACATCATGGTGCCCGGCCAGGACTACCGCCGCGCGGTGACCGCCCTGACGCTGATCGCAGGCTTCGCCAGCACGGTGTTCTGGCCGCTGTCGCACTGGTTGGTCACGCACTGGGACTGGCGCACGGCGTGCGCCGTGTTCGCGGTGCTCCATCTCGTCGTCTGCCTGCCGCTGTATCGCGCCGTGGTCCCGGGGCCGCGGCCGCGCGATCACGCCGCGAGCGGGCAGCCCCGCCCGGCGATGCCGAAGCCGGGGGCCGCCTTCTGGTGGCTGGCGGTGGCCTTCGCCGCAGTGTCGTTCGCCTTCGCGGTGCTGTCGGCCCATCTCGTCGAACTGCTCGGCGACGCGGGCATCGGCGTCGAGGATGCCATTCTCGTGGGCGCGTTGTTCGGCCCGATGCAGGTCGCGGCGCGCATCATCGAATTCAGCGTCGCGCCGCGGGTGCGCGCGGTCAGCGTGGGATCGGTGGCCTTCGTGCTGATGACCATTGCGCTGTTGCTGCTGACGGGGATCGACGGCGAGCGCTCGCAGGCGTTCGCCTTTGCCGCCTGTTATGGCGCGAGCAACGGCATCCTGACGATCGTGCGTGGCACGGTGCCGGCGGAACTGTTCGGTCGGACGCATTACGGCGCCCTGCTCGGGCGGCTGGCGCTACCGTCGTTCTTCGCCAAGGCCCTGGCGCCGTTTCTGTTCTCGGTGATGCTGGCGGCCGGGGTGTCGCATGCCGCCTCGACCTGGAGTCTCGCGCTCGTCGGCGCCGGCGCGCTGTTCAGCTACCAGATGGCGCGGCGCGCGCGCTGACGGCGGCGCTCAGGTCGCTTCGGTCTTCGTCTCGCCGCAACGGGAGCACTTGTAGATCGTGATCAGCTTGCCCTGTTTGACATCGAAGGGCTTGCGCTGCCAGACCGCCCATTTGTGAAAGCCTTCGCGGCACATCGTCTTGCCGCGCGCCTGCTCGCCGGGTTTGCGTTTCCTGAACTGGATGACGTCGCCCATGATGTGCGCGTCAGCGAGTCTCTTCCCACATCACGTAGGCTTCTTTCTTGATCGCGGCGTCGATCATCGCCACGAGCGGCTGGGCGCGGGTTTTCAGGGGCACGTGATCCTGGGTCTCGGCGTCCGCTTCGACATCGTCGTCGGCGGGCGGCGGCGGCGGGGCCGAGGCGAGCCCGTCGAGGAGCCTGGTGCGCACATCGGCGAGATCTGCTGCCTGCACGGCGCTCGGGATGCGGCCGGAGAAGCCCATCAGGTGGATCAGTTCCTTGGCCACATTGCCGAACATGATGATGTCGTGGTGGGCCGGACTGTGAAAACGGACGAGCATGGAAGTCACCAGTATGTATGGCCGATGTCGAAATCATTGTGCCCGCAGCGGTCGACGCCCCGCACCAGCCAGATCGGCCGCTGCGCGAATTCGACCGGCACGGTGGACGACGCGCTGCCCATCGGGAGGCTGCGGTCGTAGTGCGCTGTCGCCGGCATGTAGCGGATAGCGAATCCCGCGCGACGCCGGTTCGAACGGTTGGGCTGCGACCCGTGCAC
>LNFM01006177.1_pt1 | contig 19910 bp, 17 predicted proteins | sample 596031 | NCBI WGS metagenome assembly LNFM01 (sample SAMN04254537, study PRJNA301005) | activated carbon metagenome | isolation source: dual media filters at the Ann Arbor, Michigan drinking water treatment plant | place: USA: Ann Arbor | reverse complement strand
TCGGCGTCGACATCGGGGCCGCTGAAACCCAGCGCCTCGACACCGACCTGGTGGAACTGGCGGTAGCGGCCACGCTGCGGGCGCTCGTGGCGGAACATGGGGCCGATGTAGAAGAGCCGCTTGCCGCCGTCGTAGAGCATCGAATGTTCGATGGCTGCGCGCACGACGCCGGCCGTGCCCTCGGGGCGCAGCGTCAGCGCGTCGCCGTTCATGCTGTCGACCCAGGAGTACATCTCCTTCTCGACGATGTCGGTCACCTCGCCCAACCCGCGCACGAAGAGCGGCGTCGGCTCGACGATGGGCGTGCGCATGCCCAGGTAGCCGTAGCGGCGCATCAGCGCGCGCACGGTGTCCTCGAACCAGTCCCAACGCGCGGAATCGGGCGGCAGGATGTCGTTCATGCCTTTGACGGCAACGAGTTTTTCAGTCATCGCGGGTGAAAGTGATCAAGCTTCCCGCCACGGAACCGGCTCTGCCGGGCCGTTGGCGGACGGCCCCCTCGGGGGGTAGCGAACGCTAGTGAGCTTGGGGGTTCTTGAACCGCCGTTCGATGTAGCTCTCGACGATCTTGTGGAATTCCTGCGCGATGCCCTCGCCGCGCAGCGTCATCGCTTTCACGCCGTCGATGTACACCGGCGCGGCCGGCGCCTCGCCGGTGCCGGGCAGGCTGATGCCGATGTCGGCGTGCTTGCTTTCGCCAGGGCCGTTGACGATGCAGCCCATCACCGCGACCTTGAGGGTCTCGACGCCGGGATACTTCGACTTCCACACCGGCATCTGCGCGCGCAGGAAGTCGTCGATCTGCTGCGTCAGTTCCTGGAACGTCGTGCTGGTGGTGCGGCCACAGCCCGGGCAGGCGGTGACGCTGGGGTTGAAGCTGCGCAGCCCCAGGCTCTGCAGGATCTCCATCGCCACCACCACCTCCTGCGTGCGCGCCTCGCCGGGCTGCGGCGTCAGGCTGACGCGGATGGTGTCGCCGATGCCTTCCTGCAGCAGCACGCCCAGCGCCGTGGCGCTGGCCACCGTGCCCTTGGTGCCCATGCCGGCCTCGGTGAGGCCCAGGTGCAGTGCGTAGTCGCAACGCCGCGCCAGGGCCCGATAAACCGAGATCAGGTCCTGCACGCCACTGACCTTGCAGCTGATGATGATGTTGTCGGGGTTCAGGCCCAGTTCACGCGCCACGTCGGCCGAGGTCAGCGCGGACTGCACCAGAGCCTGGTACATCACCTGCTTGGCATCCAGCGGCTGCGCGCGGCGTGCGTTCTGGTCCATCAGATCGACCAGCAGCTCCTGGTCCAGGCTGCCCCAGTTGACGCCGATGCGCACCACCTTGTCGTACTTCGCGGCGGCCTCGACCATCATCGCGAACTGGCGGTCGCGCTTGTCGCCCTTGCCGACGTTGCCGGGGTTGATGCGGTACTTGCTGAGCGAGCGCGCCATGGCCGGATAGTCGGTCAGCAGGCGGTGGCCGTTGTAGTGGAAGTCGCCCACCAGCGGCACGTGGATGCCCATGCGGTCGAGCTGCTCGCGGATGTGCGGCACGGCCTCGGCGGCCTCGGGTGTATTGACGGTGATGCGCACCAGTTCGCTGCCGGCGACGGCCAGTTCCTTGCACTGGATGGCGGTGCCGATGACGTCCACCGTGTCGGTGTTGGTCATGCTCTGCACACGCACGGGTGCGTCGCCGCCCACCGTCACGACATGGTCGCCCCAGGCGACGCGCGCCTGGCGCGAACGGCGCACCGCGGGCCGGGCGGCTTCGATGATGTCGATGGCTTCGGGTGCGTTCATGCGGGTTGCTCGTTCAGGGGGCGGGCTGCCGGGTCGCGGTCGCCAGGGCAGGAACTGCCGGTGCCGTGTGGCAGGGCCGGCCGCCGCCGGCCATCAGGCGTCAGGGCAATTCGAGACGGGCCACATTGTCGCGCGTGCGGCCGGCCAGGTTCACCGGCTGGCCCCGAAAGGCCAGCTGCGTGGCAGCGGCATTGCCGATGGTCACGCGCAGCGGCAGCGCGCCGTCCAGGCCCACGCTTTCACCGGGTTGCACGTTGCGTGACAGCAGCGACTGGCCGCGGGCGTCGCGCACCTCGACCCAGGACTCCTCGGCACAGCGCAACTGCAGGATGCCGGAGACGGACACGGCCGCGGCGCTGGCCGACGTGTCGGCCGGAGGCGCCGAGAACACGGTCTCGACCATTGCCTGCGAGGCCGCTGCCGCCGGGACCGGCAGTGCTGGCGCGGCAGCCTCGGCCGCTGCGGAGGCGGCCGATGCGCCGGGCGCCGTGGCGTCGACCGCGGCCGGCACCGCCACGGGGACCGGTGCCGTCAGCGTGACCGGTGTCGTGTCACTGGCCGCCGGGGCGCCGCCCGAGAACACCGCCCACCACGAGCCTGGCGCAAAGTAGACCGCCAGCGCCAGCAGCACCAGTACCGCCGCGGCCCAAACCAGAGGCCGCACGTTGGACGGCGACAGCCCAGGCTCGACCCGCCCGGGCCGTTCGCGGAAAGGTGTGCCCAGGCCACCGCTGCCCGGCTCCAGCGCCACCGAAGGCGCCGGCGGCAGCAGGTCGAGCACCGGCTTGGCGTCGATCTTCAGCGTGCGGCAGACGGTCTGCGCCAGCGCACGCACGAAGGTCGCGTCGGGCAGTTCATCGTGGCGGTCGTTCTCCAGCGCGTCGAGCTTGCGCGGCGTCACCTTGATGGCCGCGGCCAGCGCGGCGATGTGCAGGCCCTGCTTCTCGCGCGCGGCGCGCAGCATGCCGCCGGCCGTGGCGGCGCCCAGGTGGGGCTCAGTCATCGAAACGCCCCCGTTCGTAAAGCAGCACCTCGTTCGACTCCGGGTAACGCTCCTGCAGCTTGCGCCCGAAGTCCTGCACGCCCTGCAGGTTGCCCAGGCGGCGCTCGATGCGCACTGCCAGCCACAGGCTCTGCGCGCTGGTCAGCTCGGGCTGCGAGTTGATGCGGGCGATGTAGAAGCGCGCGCGCTCGAGTTCGCCGCGGCGCATCAGCACCTCGCTGAGGTTGTAGGCCGTGACGGGGTTGGACGGGTCGAGCTCGTAGGAACGCGACAGCGTGCGCTCGGCCTCGGCCCATCGGCCAGCACGGGCCTGGCACACGCCTTGAGCGAGCAGCGTGCGCATGGTGTCGCGGTACTGCGGCAGCGCCAGCGCGGCGCTGAACTGCCCTTCGGCGTCGGGCCAGCGACGCTGTTGGCACAGGAACCAGCCGTAGTTGTGCATCACGTCGCCGCTGTTGGGCGCCAGTTGCAGCGCACGCTGGAAGCTCTGCTCGGCCAGCCGGTCGTCACCCTGCGACGCGTAGATCAGGCCACGCAGGTTGTAGGCCTCGGGCATGTCGGGCTTGGCGGCGATGGCGCGGTCGACCTCGCCCAGCGCCGTGTCGGCCTGGCCGCGGCCGAGGTAGAGGCCGGCCAGTTCCAGGCGCACGCGAGCGCGCTTTTCGGCGTCGGCCGGGTCGAGTTCGGCACGCGGCGTGCCACCGGTGGTGGTGCTGACGCAGCCGCCCAGGGCCACCGCGAGGCCCAGCGCCAGCATCACGAGAGACAGCAGCTGCCTCATGCCGTGGCCCCCTGCTCGGCGATGGGGATCACGCGCCGGCGCGCCAGGCGTTCACGCGCGTTGGTACGGTCCTGCACCTCGCCGGCCAGCTGACCGCAGGCGGCGTCGATATCGTCGCCGCGCGTCTTGCGCACGGTGGTGACGATGCCGGCGTCCTGCAGCACCTTGGCAAAAGCCTGCACACGTTCGGCCGGCGAGCGCTTCAGACCCGAGGCCGGGAAGGGGTTGAACGGAATCAGGTTGAACTTGCAGGGCACGCGCCCCTGCACCAGGTGCACCAGCGCGCGCGCCTGCTCGGGCGCGTCGTTCACGCCGTCGAGCATGCAGTACTCGAAGGTGATGAAGTCGCGCGGCGCTGCCGGCAGGTAACGCGCGCAGGCATCCAGCAGTTCATCGATGTTGTGCTTGCGGTTCAGCGGCACGAGCACGTCGCGCAGCGCATCGTCGGGCGCGTGCAGCGACACGGCCAGCGCCACCGGGCAGTCCTGACGCAGGCGGTCGATCATGCGCGTCAGGCCCGAGGTGGAGACGGTGACACGGCGCCGCGACAGGCCGTAGGCATGGTCGCTCAGCATCGTGCGCAGCGCGGGCACCAGCGCGTCGTAGTTCTGCAGCGGTTCGCCCATGCCCATCATCACGACGTTGTCGATGGCACGTTCTCCGGCCGACAGCTCGAGCGTCTGGCGCAGGCGGTGTTCGGCGAACCAGAGCTGGCCGACGATCTCGCCGGTGCTCAGGTTGCGGCTGAAGCCCTGGTGGCCGGTGGAACAGAAGCGGCAACCCACCGCACAGCCGGCCTGCGAAGACACGCACAGCGTGCCGCGGTCGGCCTCGGGGATGAACACCGTTTCCACCGCGTTACCGGCGCCCACGTCGAACAGCCACTTCACCGTGCCGTCGGCCGACACGTGTTCGCTGATCACTGAGGGCGCACGCACCTCGGCCACGCCGGCGAGCTTGCCGCGCAGCGACTTGGCCAGGTCCGACATCTGCTCGAAGTCAGCCGCGCCCTTCTGGTGGATCCAGCGGAAAACCTGGACGGCGCGGAAGCGCTTCTCGCCCAGGCTTTCGCAGTAGGCCGCCAGCCCCTCGAGGTCGAAGTCGAGAAGATTGACGGCCACGTCGGCCTCAGCGGCTGTAGACGTTCATGCCGGGGAAGAAAAACGCGATCTCGACCGCGGCAGTCTCCGGCGCGTCGCTGCCGTGCACGGCATTGGCGTCGATGCTGTCGGCGAAGTCGGCGCGGACGGTGCCCTTCTCGGCCTTCTTGGGGTCGGTGGCGCCCATCAGCTCGCGGTTCTTGGCGATCGCGCCCTCGCCTTCCAGCGCCTGGATCATCACCGGGCCCGAGATCATGAAGTTCACGAGATCGTTGAAGAAGGGACGCGCCTTGTGCACGGCGTAGAAGGCCTCGGCCTCGCCACGTGAGAGGTGCGCCATCTTGGCGGCCACGACCTTCAGGCCGGCGCCTTCGAAGCGGGCGTAGATCTGGCCGATGACGTTCTTGGCCACGGCATCGGGCTTGATGATCGAGAGGGTGCGCTCAGTTGTGGATGTTTGGGCCATGATGAAAAGTTCTCCTGAATCAACGACTTGGCAAAGCTTTCGATTGTAGCCTGCGGGATGGGCCGGACTGTGGCCGGCCGGCCTCGGCGCGGTCCTCAGCGCGGGCCGCGGCCACCACGCGGTCCGCCGCGGCCGGGACCGCCTTGACCACCGCCGCCGCCACCACCCCCGCCACCGCCACCGGTGCGCCGCGGGCCGCCGCGGCCTCCGCCGCCGCCCTTGCCCTTGCGCAGGAAGGCGTCGGCGCCGATATAGCCCACGGCCGTCTGCAGCGGGTCGGGCACCCGGTTGGGGTCGCCGCCGCCGGCCTTCTTCGGCGCGGGCCGGCCGCGGTTGCGCTTGGCGCCAGGCTGGATGCCACCGCCGGGGCCGAAGCCACCGTGGCCGCCGCCGGCAAAGCGCTTGTCGTAGGTCTGCTGCAGCGGGTTCGGGATCGGCCCGTCTTCGGGGATCTCGCGCTGCGGCATGCGGTCGCGCTGCAGGGCACGCTTGTCGTAGGTCTGCTGCAGCGGGTTCGGGATCGGCCCGTCCTCGGGGATGTCGCGGCGCTGCGCCCGGTCCTGCTGGATCGCGCGCTTGTCGAAGGTCTGCTGCAGCGGGTTCGGGATGGCACCGCCCTCGCCCGGCTCGCCACGCGGCGGCCGGGGTTCGCGGGGCTCGCGCGGTGGGCGCGGTTCACGCACCTCGCGCGGCGGCCGCGGCTGGGCTTCGGCGGCCGGCGGGCGCGGCCCGCGATCGAGTTCGTCGCCGCGGCGCTTGCCACCGCGCCGGTTGCGGCCGCGTTTCGCCGGGCCTTCGACTTCGGCGTCGCGCGGGCCTTCGCGGGGGCCTTCGCGCGGACCTTCACGCCCCACCTCGGGCGCGCCCTGCGGCCGCGACCCGCTGGCCAGGCGGCGCAAGTTGCGCAGATCGTGTTCGTCGAGGTCGACCCAGACACCCCGCTTCAGCCCGCGCGGCAGCACCACGCTGCCGTAGCGGATGCGGATGAGGCGGCTCACCGCGTGACCGACGGCCTCGAACAGCCGCCGCACCTCGCGGTTGCGGCCCTCGGTGATGACGCAGCGGTACCAGTGGTTGGCGCCTTCGCCGCCACCGTCCTCGATGCTCTTGAAGGCGCAACGCTGGCCGTCGATGTCGACACCTTCGAGCAGTTGCGCCTTGGCCTCTGCGCCCAGCACGCCCAGCGAACGCACGGCGTATTCACGCTCGACGCCGAAGCGCGGGTGCATGAGCTGGTTGGCGAGTTCGCCCGAGGTCGTGAAGAGCAGCAGACCTTCGGTGTTGATGTCCAGCCGACCCACCGACTGCCACTTGCCCTGGTGCAGACGCGGCAGGCGGCGGAACACCGTCGGGCGCTGCTGCGGGTCGTCGTGCGTGACCACCTCGCCGGCGGGCTTGTGGTAGGCGATGACCCGCGGCGGCGGCGGCGCGATGCGGTAGCGCACCGGCTTGCCGTCGAGCGCGATGCGGTCGCCGAAGGACACCCGCTGGCCGATGTGCGCCGGCTCGCCGTTCACGGTGAAGCGGCCTTCGGCGATCATCGTCTCGAGGTCGCGGCGTGAGCCGACACCGGCCTGCGCCAGCACCTTGTGCAGCTTGGGCGCGTCGGCTTCCGGGGCCAGTACACGCTTGACAGGGCCTTCCGGCTCCTCGGCCACGGCCTCGGCGGGCGGCGGCTCGACGTCGAACTCGCCCGACAGCACCTGCGCGAACACCTCTTCCACCACCGGCGGCGCGGGGCGCGACACGGGCGCACCGCCATCGGCCGCGCTTGCGCCCTCGACGCCAGCCTCGCCCGCTTCGCCTTCGCGGAGGCCATCACGCGCTCCGCCGCGGCGGCCACGGCGGCGGTTGCGGCCCTTGCGCCCGCCAACGTGTTCTTCGCCGACCGAAGAGGCGCCGGGCTCTGCAGCGCCGCCGTCCCCGCTGCTGTCGTTGCTGTCGCCGCCGGCGCCGCCTGCAGTCGCACCGTCCGCGACGCGCGCACCAGTCGACGGAGCTCCGGCCTCGGCGGCTCGCGCTGCGGCCGCTGGCGCTGCTGCATCGCCAACCACCGCCGCGGTCACCACAGGCGCCGGCGCTTCGGCCGCGTACGGGCCCGCATCGCCGGCGACACCCGCCACGTCGACCACAGCGGCGGTCTTGCGCGGCGCGCGGCGGCGCTTGGGCTTGTCGGCCGGGGCTTCACTGCCCGCATCGGCGGCGGGAGCCTCGGGCAGGTCGGTGTCTGAAGGGTTCATGCGGCGTGGTGGGTGGAGGGAAGGGGTGCGGCTTCGTCGGCCACGGGGTCGGCGCCTGCGGCGGGCGTCGTGTCGGGTAAGGGCAAGGCAGCGGCAGCGACCGTGGCGACGGACTCGGCGCCGGCATCAGGCTCGGCACCGATATTGGCCACCGGTGCGGCGGACGCTTCGGTAACCGCGTCCAGCGGCAGGAGGCCCTGTCCGTCGACGTCGTCCAGCAAGGGTGGCCCCTGCTCCAGTGCGGCCAGCGCGTCGGCGCTGCGCAGCGCCTCGGCCGTGCCGTCGATGGGTGGCAGCTGGTCCAGGCTGGCCAGGCCCAGGTCGTCGAGGAACTGCCGGGTGGTGGCGTAGAGCGCCGGGCGGCCCGGCGCCTCGCGGTAGCCGATGGCGTCGATCCAGCCGCGGTCTTCGAGCTGCTTGACGATCTGGCTGCTGACCGTGACGCCGCGGATGTCCTCGATGTCGCCGCGGGTCACGGGCTGCCGGTAGGCCACGATGGCCAGCGTTTCCATCGCGGCACGTGAGTACTTCGGCGGCTTCTCGGGGTGCAGGCGGTCGAGGAAGGGGCGCAGCTCCGGCCGGCTCTGGAAGCGCCAGCCGCTGGCCAGCGTCACCAGTTCGACACCGCGGTCCTGCCAATCGTCGACGAGTTCGTCGAGCAGACGACGCAGCGTGTCGTTGCCGACCTCGCCGTCGAAGAGCGCGCGCATCTCCGGCAGCGGCAGCGGCGCCGTGGCGCATATCAACGCCGTTTCGAGGACCCGTTTGGCCTCAGCTGTGTTCATGGCCTACGCTTGGTGTGCGGCCACCGTCTGTGCGATGGCCAGGATTTCATCCGAAGGATCGGGACAACGCGCGAGAGCTTTCTCGGCGCGGGCTGGACCCGGTGCGGCAGAGCCGGAGACCGGGACGGAGCAGCGGCTCGTCGAACAGGCGCGGCACGCGGGTGGCGAGCGGCGGCACTGTGATTTGGCGTCTAGTGTAACCCCTGCGCCGCCGCGCGCGTGCCGGCAGCGCAGACCTGTTGCCACGCCGCCCGGAAGTCGGCAGGCGGCGGGCAGGCAAACGCCAGCGGTGCGCGGCTGGTCGGGTGCGCCAGCTTGAGCTCGGTGGCGTGCAGCGCCTGCCGCACCATGCCCAGCGCGGGCTTGCCGCCGTACAGCGCGTCAGCCACCAGCGGGTGGCCCTTGCTGGCCAGGTGCACACGGATCTGGTGCGTACGGCCCGTGTGCAGCGTACAGCTCAGCGCGCTGATGCCGTCCTGCACGGCCAGCCGCTCCACGTCGGTGCGCGCCGGCCGGCCGCCAGCCACCACGGCCATGCGCACCCTAACCGCCGGGTCGCGGCCGATGGGCGCTTCGATGCTGAACTGCGGCTGCGCCGGCACACCGTGAGCCAGGGCGAGGTAGCGCCGGTGCACGTCGCGGGCGGCGATGTCGCGCACCAGCGCGGTGACGGCAGGCAGCGTCTTGCCGACCATCATCACGCCCGAGGTGTCCTTGTCGAGCCGGTGAACGATGCCGGCCCGCGGCAGCGCCGCCGCGCCGGCGTGGTGGGCCAGCAGGCCGTTGAGCAGCGTGCCCGACCAGTTACCCGGCGCGGGGTGCACGACGAGCCCGGCGGGCTTGTTCAGCACCAGCAGGTGGTCGTCCTCGAACAGGATGTCCAGCGCCATGGCCTGCGGGCGGAAGGCACGGCTTTCGTCGGTGGGTACCAGTTCCAGGCGCAGTTGCTGGCCGGCGCGCACACGGCGCGAGGCCACGGTGGCAGCGACCCCGTCGAGCTGCACGTGGCCCCGTTCGAGCAGGTGCTGCAAGTGGTTGCGCGAAAACTCGGGCGCCATGGCCACCAGGGCCTTGTCCAGCCGCTGCATGTGCAGCGCCGTCTCGACGGGCATGCAACGCACTTCGGGCGCGGCATCGCCCGCGCCGGCGCCGGGCTCGTCGCCATCGGAGTCGACCGGGGGGGGCTCCCTATAATCGGCGCCTTCTTGCACGACCGGCACCTCTTCCGATGACTGTGACCCTGATGTGGCGCGCTGCGCTGGTGGCCCTGCTGGCAGCGACGCTGCAACTGGCAGGCTGCGGCTCGACACCCGGCAAGGACGAAGCCCCTGAAACCACCGCGGAGCGATTGTACAAAGAGGCCCGCGAGGACATGGACTCGGGCAGCTACGAGCGCGCCATCAAGTCGCTGGAGCGTGTCGAGAGCCTGGCCGCCGGCTCGCTGCTGGCGCAGCAGGCCCTGCTCGACACCGCCTACCTGAACTGGCGCAGCGGCGAACGCGCGGCGGCACTGACGGCGATAGACCGCTTCATCAAGCTGAACCCATCGAGCCCGGCGCTGGACTACGCGCTCTACCTGCGCGGCGTCGTCAACTTCATCGACGACCTCGGGCTCTTCGGCACCGCCTTCGGCCAGGACGTCTCCGAGCGCGACCAGCAGGCCGCGCGCGAGTCCTGGCAGGCCTTCAAGCAACTGGTCGACCAGTTCCCGCAGTCGCGCTACGCGCCCGACGCGAGGCTGCGCATGAACCACATCGTCAATGCGCTGGCCGCCTACGAGGTGCACGTGGCGCGCTACTACTTCCGGCGCGGCGCCTATGTCGCCGCCGCGGCGCGTGCGCAGGCGGCGGTGGCCGAGTACGCCCAATCCCCGGCGGCCGAGGAAGCGCTCTTCATCATGGTCGAGAGCTACGACAAGCTGGCGCTGACCACGCTGCGCGACGACGCCGCGCGCGTGCTGCGCCAGAACTTTCCCAGCAGCACCTTCCTGGGCGGCCCGGGCGTGGCCGGGACCACCCCCAAGGCCTGGTGGAAGTTCTGGTAGTCGCGGTCTGCTTCTCCCGGCGCTGAGCGCGCCGGGCCAAGCGGTCTCAGTGGGCCTCGGCCAGCATCGCCAGCCAGTCCAGCGCCTCGGGCTCGTCGCCGATGACGCCCATCGGCGGCAGCGCCGCCAGCAGCCGCCGGCCATAACCCATCTGCCGCACACGCGGGTCGCACAGCACGAGCAGGCCGCGGTCGGTTTCGGTGCGGATCAGCCGTCCGGCGCCCTGCTTCAGTGACACGGCGGCCTCGGCGACGAAGTAGTCGTCGAAGGGGTTGCGGCCCTGCTCGCGCAGCTGGCGCACACGCGCCTCGACCAGCGGGTCGTTGGGCGGCGGGAAGGGCAGCTTGTCGATGAGCACGCACTGCAGCGCATCACCCGGCATGTCTATGCCTTCCCAGAAGCTGGCCGAACCCACCAGCACGCAGCCGCGGCCGTCGCCGAAACGCTGGAGCAGCGCACGGCGCGGCTCGCTGCCCTGCACCAGCACCGTGAGTTCGCGGCCGAGTGCGGCTGCCTGCGCCTGCAGCGCTTCGGCCACCAGCGGCAGCACACGCAGCGTGGTCGTCAGCACGAAGGTGCGGCCGCCCAGGGCCACTGCACAGCGCGCCGCCAATGCACCCACCGCCGCCGGATGCCCCGCCGCGTTCGGCAGCGGCAGCTTCGCCGGCACCCAGACGCGGGCGTGCGACGGATAGTCGAAGGGGCTGCCGACCCGCAGCCGCTCGGCGTCCTCCAGACCGGTGCTGGCGGTGAACCACGACAGCCCGTCGTCGTCGCCCAGCGTCGCCGACGTGAAGATCCAGGCCTTGGGCGACGCCTCGCGCTGCTGCGTCAGCATCTCGCGGATGTCCAAGGGCGACTCGACCAGCCGCGCCTGCTGCGGTGTGAGGTCGATCCAGCGCACCTGGTCCGACGCCGCGTCCTGCACGAAGCGGCCGGCCAGCAGCGCCAGGCTGCGTGCCCGCTGCTCGAGCCGCGGGAAATCGGGCGCGGTCTCGGCCACCCGCGCGGCGGCGTCTGCGGCGTCGCGCGCGGCGTCGGCCAGCACCTGCAACGGCGCGGCGATATCGTCGGCGCGCTCTTCCCAACGCAGTTTCAGCGTGCCGCGCACCTCGCGCTGCGGGCCCGCCGCGGCCAGCCGCAGTTCACGCGTGGCGCGCTCGAGTGCCGCCTGCAGGTCGGCCCAGGGCTCCAGGCCGCGCGCATGCTGCAGGCCCAGCGCCAGCAGGTCGCGGCCCAGTTCCAACGCCACGCCCGTGGCCAGCGTCGTGCCGAGGAACTGCACGCCGGCTTCGACCAACTGGTGCGCCTCGTCGAAGATCGCGGCGTCCACCGTCGGCAGCAGTTCGGCCACGCCGCTGTCACGCAGCGCCATGTCGGCGAAGAAGAGGTGGTGGTTGACGACCACCAGGTCGGCCGCCATGGCCTCGCGCCGCGCCTGCATGACGTGGCAGTTGCGGTACTCAGGGCACTCGGCGCCGAGGCAGTTTTCGCGCGTCGACGTCACCAGCGGGATCACCGGCGAACGTTCGTCCAGGCCCTCGATCTCGGCGATGTCGCCGGTATGCGTGGCCTGCGCCCACAGCGTGACGCGGTTCAGCGCGCGCAGCGCGAAGCGGTCGGGCAACTGGCCGCCGGTCTGCGCCTGCTGCAGCCGCCAGCGGCACAGATAACTCGCGCGGCCCTTCAGCAGCGCCAGCCGCGCCGGCACGCGCAGTGCTTCGGCCAGGCGCGGCAGGTCGCGCAGGAACAGCTGGTCCTGCAAGCTCTTGGTGGCGGTGCTGACCAGCGCACGCTGGCCCGACAGCAGCAGGGGCACGAGGTAGGCGAAGGTCTTGCCGACGCCGGTGCCGGCCTCGGCCACCAGCGTGCCCCGTGTCTGCAGCGCCTGCGCGATGCGTTCGGCCATCAGGTCCTGCTGCGGGCGCGGGCTGAAGCCGGGCTCGTGCTCGGCCAGCGGCCCGTCGACGGCGAAAGCGCGAGCGACGGCCGCGACGAGGTCGCCGCTCACGCGGGCTCGGGTGGGTCGATCTGCGTTTCGAGACGCGAGATCAGGTCACGCAGCAGCAGACGGCGCTTCTTGAGCCGGCGCAGCGTGAGATCGTCGCTGCCGCGATCGAGCGGATTGCGGTCGATGAGGTCGTCCAGGTCGGCGTGCTCCATGCGCAACTCGATCAGGCGGCGCTGCGGTGAATGCAGGTTCTCGTCCATTGCTGCACGGTGGGGGGACAGTGGCCGAGTTTATATTCGCATGCATGTCTGCTGCCGCGCCTTCGTTTCGTTTCAGTGCCGCCACGGGGCTGCACCGCGGCGACCGCGCCTACCAGCAGGACCAGGTCGAGGTCATCGTGCACCCACGCACCAGCGGCTCGGTGCTGGCGCTCGTCGCCGACGGCATGGGTGGCAAGAGCGGGGGCCGCAAGGCCGCCGACCAGGTGCTGCTGACCGGCCGCCAGATCTTCGAGCGCTACGTGCCGCTGCAGGACGACGCTGCCGAGATGCTGCGCCAGGTGGTGCTGGAATCGCACCTGATGATCAAGCTGACCGCGATCACCTCGGAAGAGGAACCGCACAGCACGGTGGCCGGCTTCGTCGTCTCGCCCACGTTGGCCTGCGACGTGGTGCATGCCGGTGATTCCCGCGTCTACCATTTCCGCGGCGCCGAGATGATGCGCCGCACGGTCGACCATTCCTTCGTGCAGCGCCTGGTGGACGAAGGCAAGATCAGCGAAGAGGCGGCCAACACGCACCCGCAGAGCAACCTGCTGACGGGCTGCCTGGGCACCCATGCCGACCCGCCGGTGGCTTTGTGGCACATCGACAAGCTCGAGTTCGGCGACACCATGCTGGCCTGCAGCGACGGCCTGTGGCACTACTTCACCCCGAAGGAAATCGGCGCCATCCTGCACGCGCTGCCGCCACGCGAGGCCAGCGAGATGCTCATCGGCAAGGCCCGCCAACGGGCGCGAGGCGGCGGCGACAACCTGTCGCTGGCGCTGGCCCGCATCGATCCGCTGCGCTGACGCGACACCGCAGCACATGGCGCGCTCCGCCGGACGCCGCCACCCACCCTTGAACGGCTAGCGCGCCGCCGAGCCTGGCGTCGCGGGTGGCTTCGCCTTGGGCGCAGACGCCGGCAGGGGCAATGGTGCCGCAGCCTTACCCTGCCGCGCACGCTCGGCCAGGCGTGAAGCGACGCGCGCCTGCTCGGCGTCGATCGCTGCCTGGCGTTTGCGCGCCGCAGCCGCACGCTGTGCGGCCGCGGCGTCGGCTGCCGACGCAGCGGCAGCGCGCGACGCTGTCGCGTCTTCGGGCCGCACCCGCGGCAGCGACGGCGACGGCGCGAGTGCAGGTGCGGCAAGGCCGGGAGCGGATACCGGGACGTCGGCCGGCGGCGAGCTGTCCGCAGCGCGGCGCTGTTTCTGCGCCACCGCCTCGCGGCGCGCGGCGGCACGGTTGCGGCGCTCGGCATCATCCAGCGCCAGCGCGCGGGCACGCGGACCCTCCATCGCGGCACGGCGCCTTTCGCGCACCTCGTCGAGGCAGGCGGTGACGGCGAACCGTTCGGCGCAGCGGGCCTGCTCGGCGGCGAACTGCGCGTCCAGGCGGTCACGCTCGGCCTGGATCGCGGCGCGCTCGCGCGCGATGCGCGCCGCCTCGCCGTCGCCGGGCTCGGCGGCGCCAGCGCCCAGGCCCGCCAGCGCCAGAGCGGGCAGCACCAGCCACTGGCACCAGACCTTCGGGCGCAAAGGGCGGCGCACGGGCGTCGACACGGCGGTGGCTCAGGTCAGCGAGGTGTCGACGTCGCGCCGCGCCAGCGCCAGGAACTCGGCCGACTGCATCTCGTGCAGGCGCGACACCGTGCGTGGGAACTCGTGCGCCAGCGGCCCCTCGTTGTAGAGCTGCTCGGGCGGCACGGCGCACGACATCACGAGCTTCACGCGCCGGTCGTAGAGCACGTCCACCAGCCAGGTGAAGCGCCGCGCCTCGCTGGCCAAGCGGGGCGGCATCTGCGGCACGTTGCTCAGCAGCACAGTGTGGAAACGCGAGGCGATCTCGAGGTAGTCGTTCTGCGATCGCGGCCCGCCGCAGAGCGTGCGGAAGTCGAACCACACCACGCCGCCGGCTCGGCGCAGCGCGCGGATCTCGCGGTGCTCGATCTGCAGCACTGGCGCCTCGTCGCGCGCCTCGGCCAACTGTTCGAAGGCACGCTCCATCGCAGCCTCGGCTTGCGGACTCAGCGGGCAGTGCAGCATGTGCATCTGCGCCAGCGTCTGCTGCCGGTAGTCGGTGCCGGCGTCGACGTTGACCACCTCGAGCTTGCTCTTCAGCAGTTCGATGGCCGGCAGGATGCGGTCGCGGTGCAGGCCGTTCGGGTACAGCCCGTCGGGATGGAAGTTCGAGGTCGTCACGATGCTCACGCGGTTGGCGAACAAGGCGTCCAGCAACCGGTGCAGGATCATCGCGTCGGTGACGTCGGCGACATGGAACTCGTCGAAGCAGATCAGCCGGAAGCGCCGCGCGATGCGCCGGCCCAGTTCATCCAGTGGGTTGACGGTGCCCTTCAGGTCCTGCAGTTCGCGGTGCACCTCGCGCATGAACTCGTGGAAGTGCAGGCGGGTCTTGCGCGTCAGCGGCACGGCCTGGAAGAAGCAGTCCATCAGGAAGCTCTTGCCGCGGCCGACGCCGCCGTACATGTAGACGCCGCGCGGGATGGGCGGCCGGGCAATCAGCTTGGTGATGGCGTTGCTGCGACGTGCCTTGTAGTCGGCCCACTCGCGCTCGCAGCGCTCCAGCGCGTCGACCGCGCGCAGTTGCGCCGCATCGCTCTTGAAGCCGCGCTCGACGAGCGTGGCTTCGTAGAGCTCACGTACCCCCACGGCTTCAGAAGTTCAGGGTGCGCTTGTCGACGGCCAGCGCGGCTTCCTTGGTGGCTTCGCTCAAGGAGGGGTGGGCGTGGCAGATGCGCGCGATGTCCTCGGCGCTGGCCTTGAACTCCATCGCCACCACGGCCTCGGCGATCAGTTCGCTGGCCATCGGACCGACGATGTGCACGCCCAGGATCTCGTCGCTCACGGCGTCGGCCAGGAACTTCACCATGCCGGTGGTGTCGCCGAGCGCACGCGCGCGGCCGTTCGCCAGGAAGGGGAAGGTGCCGGCCTTGTAGGCGCGGCCCGCGGCCTTGAGCTGCTGCTCGGTCTGGCCCACCCACGCGATCTCGGGGCTGGTGTAGATCACCCAGGGCACGGTGTTGAAGTTGACGTGCCCGTGCTGGCCGGCCATGCGCTCGGCCACCGCCACGCCCTCCTCCTCGGCCTTGTGCGCGAGCATGGGGCCGCGCACGACATCGCCCACCGCCCACACGCCGGGCAGGTTGGTGCGGCAGTCGTCGTCGACGACGATGGCGCCACGCTCGTCCAGCTTCAGTCCGACGGCTTCGGCATTCAGGCCCGTCGTATTCGGCACGCGGCCGATGCTGACGATGAGCTTGTCGACCTCGAGCTTCTGCGCTTCGCCCTTGGCGTTGGTGTACTCGACGGCCACTCCCTTCTTGCCCGTCTTGATCTCGCCGACCTTCACGCCGAGCTCGATCTTCAGGCCCTGCTTGACGAAGGCCTTGTGTGCTTCCTTGGCGATCTGCTCGTCCACCGCGCCCAGGAAGGTGGGCAGCGCTTCCAGCACCGTCACCTCGGCACCCAGGCGGCGCCAGACCGAGCCCATCTCCAGCCCGATGACGCCACTGCCGATGAGGCCCAGTTTCTTCGGCACTTCGGCGATGCGCAGCGCGCCGTCGTTGCTGAGCACGTTCACCTCGTCGAAGGGCGTACCCGGCAGCGCACGGGCGCTGGAGCCGGTGGCCACCAGCACCTGCCTGGCCGTCAGCGTCTCTTCGCCGACGGTGATCTCGTAGCCGCCGTCCACTGCCTTCGAGAACGCGCCGCGGCCGTGAAAGAACGTCACCTTGTTCTTCTTGAAGAGGTAGAGGATGCCGTCGTTGTTCTGCGCGACGACCTTGTCCTTGCGCGCCAGCATCTTCTTCACGTCGATGCTCAGCTCCTTCAGGCCGATGCCGTGGTCGGCGAAGGCGTGGCCAGCGTGCTCGAAGTGTTCGCTGCTCTGCAGCAGCGCCTTGCTCGGGATGCAGCCGACGTTGGTGCAGGTGCCACCCGGCGCGGGGCCGCCCTTGCCGTTTTTCCACTCGTCGATGCAGGCGACGTTGAAGCCCAGTTGCGCGGCGCGGATGGCGCCGATGTAGCCGCCGGGGCCGGCGCCGATGACGATGAGGTCGAAGTTCTTGGACATGGTGATTTCGTTGAAGCTGCGTCAATCGTCGTTGGGCACGAAGATCCACAGAAGGATGTAGAGCAGGACGCCAGCGCCGCCGAACAGCGCCAGTGCAGCAAACACCAGGCGCCAGATCCACGACTCGACGCCGGTGAGCTTGGCCAGGCCGCCGCAGACACCGCCTATCCAGCGGTCGCTGCGGCTGCGGCGCAGCCGGTTGATGGCGTCCATGGCCGGGATCGGGTCGGCGCTGCCACCGCCGTCGAGCAGCCGCGACTTCGCGCGCTGGAACTCGTCGTCGCTGAGTGCCCCGCGCGCGCGCAGGTCGTCCAGCCGGGCCAGGTCGTCGACGAATCCCATGGTGGCCTCTCAGGCGCCGCGAGCCGCGCGCGTCAAATGTCGAACAGCAGGCGGGCCGGGTCTTCCAGCGCGTCCTTCATCGTCACCAGGCCCAGCACGGCCTCGCGCCCGTCGATGATGCGGTGGTCGTAGCTCATGGCCAGGTAGTTCATCGGACGCACGACGACCTGCCCGTTCTCGACCACCGCGCGGTCCTTGGTGGCGTGGACGCCGAGGATGGCGCTCTGCGGCGGGTTGATGATGGGTGTCGACAGCATCGAACCGAAGGTGCCGCCGTTGCTGATGCTGAAGGTGCCGCCGGTCAGCTCGTCGATGCCGAGCTTGCCGTCCTTGGCCTTCTGGCCGAACTCGGCGATCTTCTTCTCGATGTCGGCGAAGCTCATCTGGTCGGCGTTGCGCACCACCGGGACCACCAGGCCGCGCGGTGAACCCACCGCGATGCCGATGTCGAAGTAGCCGTGGTAGACGATGTCGTTGCCGTCGACGCTGGCGTTGATGACGGGGTACTTCTTCAGCGCTGCCACCGCCGCCTTGACGAAAAAGCTCATGAAACCGAGCTTGACGCCGTGCTCCTTCTCGAACTTCTCCTGGAAGCGCTTGCGCATTTCCATCAGCGGGGCCATGTTGACCTCGTTGAAGGTCGTCAGGATGGCGTTGGTGCTCTGGCTCTGCACCAGGCGCTCGGCGATGCGCGCACGCAGGCGCGACATCGGCACGCGTTGCTCTGGGCGGTCACCCAGGTTCATGCCGGCGGGCGCGGCCACCTGCTGCAGCGGCGCGGCAGCGGGTGCTGCCGGCTTCGCTGTCGGGGCAGGCGCGGCCTTCGGGGCGGGCGCGGCCAGCGCGCCCAGCACGTCGCCCTTGGTGACGCGGCCGTCCTTGCCGGTGCCGGGCACCGAGCCGGCGGCCAGGCTGTTGTCGGCCATCAGCTTGGCGGCGGCGGGCATGGCCACGCCGGCCTTGCTGGTGGACGGCGCGGCCGCGGCCGCAGCCGGTGCGGCGACCGGCGCGGCAGCAGCAACTGGCGCGGGCGCTGCCGCCGCTGCCTTGCCGGCGGTGTCGATGCGTGCGATCAGTTGTTCGGCCGCCACCGTGGCGCCATCGGCCTGCACGATCTCGGCCAGCACGCCGGCAGCCGGCGACGGCACTTCCAGCACCACCTTGTCGGTCTCGACCTCGATCAGGATCTCGTCCATCGCCACGGCGTCGCCGGGCTTCTTCTTCCATTGCAGCAGCGTGGCCTCGGCCACGGACTCGGACAGCTGCGGAACCTTCACTTCAACGATAGCCATGGTCTGTCTCTTCAGCGTTCTTGCTTATTTGGAAAGGACGAAGCCCTTGAGCTTGCCGTAGGCCTGCTCCAGCAACGCCTTTTGCTGGTCCTGGTGCAGGTGGGAATAACCGACGGCCGGCGAGGCCGAGGCCGGGCGGCCGGCATAGCCCAGGCGTTGGCCTTCGAGCATGTTTTCGTGCACGTAGTGCTGCACGAAGAACCAGGCGCCCTGGTTCTGCGGCTCGTCCTGGCACCACACCACCTCGGTGGCGTTCGGGTACTTCTTGATCTCGGTGGCGAAAGCCTTGTGCGGGAACGGATAGAGCTGCGCCACACGCAGGATGACGACATCGTCTGCGCCCTTCTCGATGCGCTTGCGTGCCAGGTCGTAGTAGACCTTGCCCGAGCAGCAGATCACGCGCTTGACCTTGTCGGCCACGATGTCCTTGTCGGACTCGGGCACCACCGTACGGAACTCGCCCTTGGTGAACTCGCTCAGCGGCGAGGTGGCGTCCTTGGCGCGCAGCAGGCTCTTGGGCGTGAAGATGATCAGCGGCTTGCGGAACTGCCGCACCATCTGCCGGCGCAGCAGGTGGAAGATCTGGCTGGCGCTGGAAGGCTGGCAGATCTGCATGTTGTTGTCGGCGGCCAGCTGCATGAAGCGCTCCAGGCGCGCCGAGCTGTGCTCGGGGCCCTGTCCTTCATAGCCGTGCGGCAGCATCAGCGTCAGGCCGTTGACGCGGCCCCACTTCACTTCGCCGCTGGCGATGAACTGGTCGATGACGACCTGCGCGCCGTTGGCGAAGTCACCGAACTGCGCTTCCCAGATCGTCAGCGTGTTCGGTTCGGCACTGGCGTAGCCGTACTCGAAGCCCAGCACCGCCTCTTCCGACAGCAGCGAGTCGATGACCGTGAACGGCGCCTGGCCGTCGGCCACGTTCTGCAGCGGCACGAAGGTGCCGGTGTCCCACTTCTCCCGGTTCTGGTCGTGCAGCACGGCGTGGCGGTGCACGAAGGTGCCGCGCCCGCAGTCCTCGCCGCTCAGGCGCACGGCGTAGCCACTGGCCACCAGCGAGGCGTAGGCCAGCGTTTCGCCCATGCCCCAGTCGACGTTGATCTCGCCACGGCCCATCGCGGCGCGGTCGGCCAGCACCTTCTCGACCAGCGGGTGCACCTTGAAGTCGGCGGGTACGGTGGTCAGGCGCTCGGACAGGCGCTTGATCTCGGCCAGCGGCAGCGCGGTGTCGGCCGCGTCCGTCCACTTCTTGCCGAGGAAGGGCGCCCAGTCGACGGCGTACTTGCTCTTGAAGTTCGTCAGCACCGGGTCGATGGTGTGGCGGCCTTCGTCCATCGCGGCACGGTAGGCCTTGGCCATGTCGTCGGGACCGCTCTCGGGCAGCACGCCCTGGGCCACCAGCTTGTCGCCGTACAGGCGCCGCGTGCCGGGGTGCTGGGCAATCTTCTTGTACATCAGCGGCTGGGTGAGCGAGGGTGTGTCCTGCTCGTTGTGGCCCAGCTTGCGGAAGCAGATGATGTCGATCACCACGTCCTTGCGGAACTCCTGGCGGTAGTCCATCGCCAGCTGCGTGCACCACACCACCGCCTCGGGGTCGTCGCCGTTGACGTGCAGAACGGGCGCCTCGATCATCTTCACGACGTCGGTGCAGTACAGCGTGCTGCGGCTGTCACGCGGGTCGCTGGTGGTGAAGCCGATCTGGTTGTTGATGACCAGGTGCACCGTGCCGCCGGTGAAGTAGCCGCGCGTCTGCGCCAGCGCCAGCG
>LNFM01006174.1_pt1 | contig 19917 bp, 17 predicted proteins | sample 596031 | NCBI WGS metagenome assembly LNFM01 (sample SAMN04254537, study PRJNA301005) | activated carbon metagenome | isolation source: dual media filters at the Ann Arbor, Michigan drinking water treatment plant | place: USA: Ann Arbor | reverse complement strand
GCCTCGATCGGCGTGCCGGCGGCGATCCGGCCGTAGAGCGGCAGGCTGAGCGCCTGGGCCTCGTTGGCGATCATGATGGCGCCGGCCAGCGGCAGGCGATCGCCACGCACCACCTGGGGCACGAAGCCCTCGCGGCCCTCGGCCATGCCGGCGCGGGCCAGCATGGGCATGACATTGGGCGCGGGCATGGCCGCCGTGTCGGGCAGCTTCAGAACCTGCAGGGCGCGCGCACGATGGGGCAGGCGGCGCAGGAAGCCGCGCTCCTCCAGCCCCGTGATCAGGCGGTGGATGCCGGACTTGGATTTGAGCCGGAGCGCCTCCTTCATCTCGTCGAACGAGGGCGAGACGCCGTCGTCGTTGAGGCGCTTGTTGATGAACATCAGCAGTTCGTTTTGCTTGCGGGTTAGCACCGTCTTCTCCCCAGAACGCCTACCAGATTTAGGAACAAATCCTGAAACCCGACGCATGTTCTAGTTTAGTTCCGCCTTCGGGTCAAGTTTTCCCGGGGAACACGGGGATCAGTGGTGGGATCAGTACCCTCCGGGAAGATCCGCGAGGTCAATCACTTGGACGGTTTCACCGGCCTTGCGGGCGGGGTCGTGGGCCGGCCGCACGAGGAACGCCGTGGACTCGGCCAGCACCGAGAGCATGGAACTGTCCTGTACCGGGTTCGGTGTCACGGTGAGGCTGCCGTCGGCCGCGCGACTGAGCGTCGAGCGCACGTAGTCTTCGCGCGTGTCGTTCATCTTGACGTCGACAGCCAGCCTGGCCGGTACTGTGCCGACCAGGTCGCCCGCCTGACCCAGCATGCGGTCGATCGCCGGCTTCAGGAACAGCAGCGCGCAGACCATGGTCGAGACCGGATTGCCGGGCAGGCCGAGCACGCGGGCGCGGTCCTTGGCGGCGAACATCAGCGGCTTGCCCGGGCGCATGGCGATCCTCCAGAAATCCATGGCGAAGCCCTGGGCCTTCAGCGCGTCCTGGACGAGATCGTGGTCGCCCACCGAGGCGCCGCCCAGGGTGATCAGGAGGTCGTGCTGGGCACCGGCGGCGATGCGGCTCTGGATCAATTTGGCGTCGTCGCGCGCGATGTCGAACAGGGTGGGGTCACCGCCCCAGCCGCGCACCAGCGCCGCCACGGCGATGCCGGAGGAGGAGACAATCTGGTTGCGGCCCACGGGCTCACCCGGCATCACCAGTTCGTCGCCGGTCGACAGGATCGCCACGCGCGGTTTCCGGTGCACCGAGAGCCACGGCAGGTTCATCGCCGCGGCCAAGGCTACGTCGCGCGTGGTGAGGATGCGGCCTGCCGCCAGCGGACGATCGCCCGCTGTGAAGTCGAGACCGGCCTTGCGGATGTGCCGGCCGGGGCGGGGCGCTTCGAGGATGGTGATCCTGTCGCCCTCGGCCTTGGTGTCTTCCTGGATGACGATCGCATCGGCGCCCATCGGCAGCGGGCCGCCGGTGAAGATGCGCACCGTCTCGCCGGGTTTCAGCGCATGGTCGTAGGAACCGCCGGCGGGCGCCTGGCCGACGAGTTTCAGCGTCGTCGGCGCCGCCGGAACGTCCGCGGCGCGCATTGCGTAACCGTCCATCGCCGAGAGGTCGGACGGCGGTTGCGTGAGGCGCGCGGCCGGCGCCACGGCCAGCACGCGACCGGCCGCATCGGCGACGGACACCGTTTCCGACGGCAGCGCCTCGAAGGCGGCGATGACGCGGGCATGGGCGTCACGGACAGTCAGCATCATCGCGCCTCGTAGGTCCCCGATTTGCCGCCGGATTTGTGGACGAGTTTCACGCCGGATATCACCATGCCGCGGTCCACGGACTTGCACATATCGTAGACGGTGAGCGCGGCAACGGCGGCGGCGGTCAGCGCTTCCATCTCGACGCCGGTGCGGCCCTTCAGCTTGCAGGTCGCCTCGATGTCGACGGCGCGGCGCTTCGTATCGAGCGAGAGTTTCACGTCGACCGAGGAGAGCGCCAGTGGATGGCAGAGCGGGATCAGGTCCGGCGTCTTCTTGGCGGCCATGATGCCGGCGAGCTGCGCCACGGCCAGCACGTCGCCCTTCTTGGCCTTCTTGGTGGCGATCAGCTTCAGGGTCGCTGCCTGCATGGTGACGCTGGCGCGCGCGACGGCGACACGCTCGGTCACGTCCTTGGCGCCGACATCGACCATGCGGGCGTTGCCGGTGCCGTCGAAGTGGGTGAGCGTCTTCCGCTTCATGCCGCCGCCGCCTCGCGGACCAGCATGTGGCGCACCGCCGCCTCGACGTCGGGCTGGCGCATGAAGCTCTCGCCGATCAGGAACGCCTGCGCGCCGACCTTGGCCATGCGCGCGAGGTCGGCGGGCGAGCCGAGGCCGCTCTCGGCCACCAGCACGCGATCCTTGGGCACCATTGGCGCGAGCTGTTCGGTCGTGGCGAGGTCGACCGCCAGCGTCTTCAGGTTGCGGTTGTTAACGCCGATCAGGTCGGCGTCGAGTTTCAGCGCGCGCTCGAGTTCGGCGGCATCGTGCACCTCCACCAGCACATCCATGCCCCATTTGTGCGCGAGGCCGGCCAGTTCGGCCGCCAGCGCATCGTCGAGACATGCCATGATCAGCAGGATGCAGTCGGCGCCCAGCGCCCGCGCCTCCGGCACCTGGTAGGGATCGATCATGAAATCCTTGCGCAGGACGGGGAGCTTCACCGCTGCGCGCGCCTGGGTCAGGAACTCGTCCTTGCCCTGGAAGTAGGGGCCGTCGGTCAGGATCGAGAGGCACGTGGCGCCGCCGCGCTCGTAGGCCTTGGCCAGCGCCGGCGGGTCGAAGTCCTCGCGGATCAGGCCCTTGCTGGGCGAGGCCTTCTTGATCTCGGCGATCAGGCCGTAGCGGCCCGCCGCGATCGTGGCCTTCAGCGCCCTGGCGAAGCCGCGCGGCGAATCGGTGTCGCGGGCGAGGTTCTCGACCGCGCGCAACGACCGCTGCGAGATCCGGCCGGCGACGTGGCGACGCTTGTCGGCAACGATCTTGTCCAGGGTGTCGCCGCTCATGCGCAGATCCTTTTCAGTGTGGCGAGCGCCGCGGCCGCCTTGCCGGTATCGATCGAGGCAGCCGCAAGCGCGGCGCCCTGCTTCAAATCCTTTGCCTTGCCCGCGACCATGAGGGCCGCGGCGCTGTTCAATATCACGATGTCGCGGAAGGCGTTCTTCTCGCCCGCCAGCACCTTGTTGATGGCCTCGGCATTGTGCGCGGCATCGCCGCCCTTGAGGTCGGCCATCTTGGCACGCTGTACGCCAGCCTCCTCGGGCGCGATTTGGATCTCAGTGACTTTGCCGTTCTCCAGGGAGGCCGCCCAGCTCGTGGTCGTGGTGGTGAGTTCGTCCATGCCGTCCTGGCCGTGCACGACCAGCGCGCGTTCGAGGCCCAACTGGCCCAGCGCCTCGGCGACGGGGCGGAGCCAGCGGCGATCGAAGACGCCGACGAGCTGTCGCTTCACCAGGGCAGGGTTCGACATCGGACCCAGCAGGTTGAAGATGGTTCGATTGGGGGCGAGCTCGACGCGGGGGCCGGCCACGTTGCGCATGGCGCTGTGGTGGCGGGGCGCCATCAGGAAGCACACGTTGGCCTCGACCAGCGCCTTCTCCAGCGCCTCGATCGGCACTTCGAGCCCGATGCCCAGTGCCGACAGCACGTCCGCGGCGCCGGACTTGGAGGTGAAGGCGCGGTTGCCGTGCTTGGCGACCGGGACGCCGGCGCCGGCCACGACGAAGGCGGAGCAGGACGAGACATTGTAGGTGCCGTGGTGGTCGCCGCCGGTGCCCACGATGTCGATGGCGCCGGCGGGCGCCTTCACGCGCAGGACCTTGGCCCTGAGAGCCCGGGCGCCACCGGCCAGTTCCTGGGCGGTCTCGCCGCGGACCTTCAGCCCCATCAGGAAGGCGCCCATCTGGGCCGGGGTGGCGTCGCCCGAGGTCATGATGTCGAAGGCGCGCTCCGCCTCGTCGATTCCCAGGGAATCGCCGTTGCCCACCTTGGCCAGAAGGGCCCGAAAATCGTCGATGTCGCCGCTCACCAAAACTCCGTCCGGATTTGCCTCTTGCCGGCCGGGCCGGCGGGCGGCTAGCTATATCACATGGCTCCAGAACTCATCCTCAAGGTCACCGGCATGGATTGCGACGGCTGCGTGAAGGCCGTCACCCGTGCCGCCACCGGCGCCGGAACCGCGCCGATCTCAGTCGATCTCAAGAGTGGCGAGATGCGTCTCCCGGCCGACGCCGACGTTGCCGCCATCACGAAGGCGGTCACCCGGGCGGGGTTTGGCGTAGCATCGTAAGGTTAAGGACGCGTTCTAATATATTGATATGATATATTATTGTTGATATTTTGGACCACGGACCTCCAGGTCCAGTCATGAGCGGACCTGGAGGTTCGCGGTCCGGATGAGTCACTCGATCTTCACGCCGGCATCCTGGATGATCTTGCGCCACTTGGTGTTCTCGATGGCGATATAGGCCTCGAACTCCTGGCGCGATTCCTTGGCCGGCACGAAGGACAGGCTCCTGAGCTTCTCCAGCACCTCGGGATCCTTGAGGATGCGCATCACCTCAGCGCTCAGCCTGTCGAGAATGGGCTCGGGCGTCTTGGCCGGTGCCGACAGACCGATCCAGCCGACGGCGACGACGCCCTGGATGCCCTGCTCGGCGACGGTCGGGAGATCGGGCAGGAAGGGCGAGCGGCGCTGGTCGGCGATGCCGATCGCCTTCACCTTGCCGGCCTTCACCGGGCCGATGGCGCCGGGGATGGCGTCCGACAGGAGCTGGATGTCACCGCTCTGCAGCGCGAGTTGGGCGTCGGCGTTGCCCTTGAAGGGCACGTGCGTGAACTTGATACCGGCGGCGTTCTTCAGCATCTCGACGGCGAGGTGGCTCGCCGAGCCGTTGCCCGAGGAGCCGTAGTTGAGGTCGCCCGTCTTGGCCTTGGCGATCAGCTCCGGCACCGAGGTGATGCCGCTCTTGAGGCTGGTCATCAGGACCTGCGGCGTGAGGCCGATGTTGGCGATCGGCGCGAAGTCCTTCTGCGGATCGTAGGGCAGCTTCGGGTAAAGCGCCGGGCTGATGCCGTGGGTCGAGATCGTGACCATCAGCAGCGTGTAGCCGTCGGGCGCGGACTTGGCCGCCACGTCGGCGCCGATCTGGCCACCGGCGCCCGGCCGGTTCTCGACGATGACCTGCTGGCCCAGCGCCCTGGTGAACTGATCGGCCATGACGCGCGCCAGGATGTCCGTCGCCTGGCCGGCCGGGAAGGGCACGATGATGCGGATGGGTTTGGCGGGCCAGGCCTGGGCGAAGGCGCCGGGTACGACGGCCATCGCCGCGCTCGCTCCCAGCAGCAGGCGGCGCGTGAAGGGCACGGCTAGGCTGCCTGTTTCTTGTTCTGCTGACCTGGATGCTCGCCGGCGATCTTCAGGAAGTTCTCGAGGATCTTGTGGCCGTGCTCCGAGGCGATGCTCTCGGGATGGAATTGCACCCCATGGATCGGCAGCGTCCTGTGGCGCAGCCCCATGATGATCTCGCCGGTCTCGGCCGTGACCTCGAGGTCCTTGGGGAAGTCCTTGCGATCGACGATCAGCGAATGGTAGCGCGTCGCCTGGAAGGGCGACGGCACGTCCTCGAACACGCTCTGGTTCTTGTGGGCGACGCCCGACAGCTTGCCGTGCATCGGCGTCGGCGCGCGCACGACATGGCCGCCGAACACCTGGCCGATCGCCTGATGGCCGAGGCAGACGCCCAGCAGCGGCACCTGCTCCTTCGCCGCGGCGCGGATGAGATCCATGCAGATGCCGGCCTCGTTCGGCGTACAGGGGCCGGGCGAGAGCACGATGCCTGCGGGTTTCAGCGCCAGCGCCTCATCAACGGTGATCTGGTCGTTGCGATGCACGACGCACTTCGCGCCGAGATCGCCCAGGAAGTGGACGAGGTTGTAGGTGAAGCTGTCGTAATTATCGATCAGGAGGAGCATGGCGGTATTCTACCGACTCAAGACTACGCCTCATAGCCTCCTCCCCCGTCTCGGGGGAGGAATTAGGAGGTCAGTTCCGGGAAATCCTCTTCCCGGTATTCGCCCGGGCCGCGCTGGTTGGCGGCGGCCCGCTGTTCTTCGCTGCGCCTGAGTTCGACACGGCGGATCTTGCCGGAAATGGTCTTGGGGAGTTCAGCGAATTCCAACCGCCGCACGCGCTTGAAGGGGGCGAGGCGGCCCCGCAGATGCTGGAAGATCGAGAGGGCGGTGGCGCGGTCGGGCTTGCCGCTCGCCGTCAGGGTTATGTAGGCCTTGGGAACCGCCAGCCGCATCGCGTCGGGCGCCGGCACGACGGCGGCCTCGGCGACGGCGGGATGCTCGATCAGCACGCTTTCCAGCTCGAACGGGCTGATGCGGTAGTCGGAGGCCTTGAACACGTCGTCGGCGCGGCCGACGTAGGTCAGGTAGCCATCGCTGTCTCGCGAGGCGACGTCGCCGGTGCGATAGACCGGGCCGGCGAGCGGCGCGATCGAGCCGTCGTCCTGCTGGTAGCCCTGCATGAGGGCGGCGGGGCGCTCGGCGAGGTCGATGCAGATCTCGCCTTCGTCGGCGTCGCGATCGTCCGTATCGAGCAGGCGAATGCGATAGCCGGGCAGTGGACGGCCCATGGAGCCCGGCTTGATGGGCTGACCTGGCGGATTGCCGACCTGCGTCGTGGTTTCCGTCTGGCCAAAAAAGTCGCGGATGGTGAGGCCCCAGGCCTTCTCGACCTGCTCGATCACTTCCGGATTGAGCGGCTCACCTGCGGCGAGCACCTCGCGCAGCTTCGTCCTGGAATTCTTCAAGTCTTCCTGGATCAGCATGCGCCACACCGTGGGTGGCGCGCAGAGCGTGGTGACGCCATTGGCGATGACGGCGTCGAGCAGGACGCGCGCATTGAAGCGCGGCTGGTTGGCGATGAAGATCGTGGCGCCGGCGATCCACGGCGCGAAGAAGCAGCTCCAGGCGTGCTTCGCCCAGCCGGGCGAGGAGATGTTGAGATGCACGTCGCCTGGCCGCAAACCCAGCACATAGACGGTCGTGAGGTGGCCCACCGGGTAGCTGCGATGCGAATGCAGCACGAGCTTGGGCTTGGCCGTCGTGCCCGAGGTGAAATACAGCAGCATCGGGTCGTCTGCATTGGTCGGGCCATCGGGCGTGAAGGCCGCCGGTGCGTCCAGCAGCCTGGCGTAGCAATGCCAGCCGGCGGGCGCGTCGCCGACGGCGATGCGCGTCAACGACGGGTCGAAACCGGCGAATTTGCCGGTTTCGCCCGCGGCAGCGATGACGTGACGGGCGCGGCCGCGCTCGAAGCGGTCGGCGAGGTCGGTCGGCGTCAGCAGCGTGGTGGCCGGGATGACGACGGCACCCAGCTTCATGGCGGCTAGCATCACCTCCCAGAGCGGCGCCACGTTGCCCAGCATCAGCAGCATGCGGTCGCCACGCTTGACGCCGAGCGCGCGCAAGCCGTTGGCGACGCGGTTCGACCGCTCGGAGAGCTCGGCGAAGGTGAGGCTGGCCGCGCCATCGCCGACGATGGTGAGTGCCGGGCGATTGGCTGCTTCGCCGCGGGCCAATTCGGCGTCGAACCAGTCGAGTGCCCAGTTGAAGTGGGGCAGGTCGGGCCAGCGGAAGTCGCGATAGGCGGTGGCGTAGTCGCCGCGGTTGGCCAACAGGAATTCGCGTGCTGCCTTGTAGGTTCTCATCGCCATCGCATCCTCGTATTTCCAGGCGGCCGTTCTCCCGACGCGCGGATGGGCGTAATGTAGTCGTAACAGAAGAAGAAAGCGCCCCTTGGTCGTCGAACCCCTCATCGTCGGGTTGCTGCTGGCGGCAGCCCTGATGCACGCCACCTGGAACGCCATCCTGAAGTCGGACAGCTCGGACCGGCTGGCGACGTTCGGCGTCATCATGACCACCGGCACGGTGATGGGGCTTTGCATCGTGCCGTTCGTACCGATGATCGAGCCGGCGGCGTGGAAGTTCCTGATCGCCTCGGTGCTGATCCACGTCCTCTATTACACGTTTCTCCTGAAGGCCTATTCGTACGGCGATCTCAGCCACACCTACCCGATCGCGCGCGGCCTCGGCCCGCTGCTGGTGGCGCTGGTGTCGGGCCGCTTCATCGGCGAGGAACTGCGCACCCAAGACATCGTCGGTGTGTTTCTGCTGAGCTTCGGGTTGGTGGCGCTGGCCATGCCGCTGCGCAATGTCGTGCCGCGGCCGGGCGCGCGGCATGGCCTGGCGACGCTGTTCGCCGTGCTGACGGGCATTACCATCGCGGCCTACATCATCGCCGACGGATTGGGCGTGCGCAGCGCCGGGCCGAGCTTCGAGCACCGCATCTCCTACATCGCCTGGCTCTGCGTGCTGGAAGGGCCATGGCTGCTGGTGCTGGCCTTCATCCTGCGCCCCGACACGGTATGGGGGCATCTCAAGCGGACCTGGTATCGCGGCGTGATGGGCGGCGTGATCGCCAACCTGGGCTACGGCATCGCGATCTATGCGCTGGTGCTGGGGCCGATGGCGCATGTCGCGGCGCTCCGCGAGACCTCGGTGCTGTTCGGCGCCCTGATCGGCACGCTGCTGCTCGGCGAACCGTTCGGCGGCCGGCGCGTGGCGGCCGCCGTCGTGATCGTCTGCGGACTGGTGCTGATGAACGGCCCCAGCCTGTTCTAGGTCGCCGGCGGCTCGGTCGAGCTGAAGGGAATCTCTTCCAGCAACTTCCTCGTGAGCGCGCGCAGGCGTGGCGCCCGTCCTTCCGTATCGAGGCCGATGCCTCGCGCGAGCCTCTCGGCGACGAAGGCGGTGATGTCGGCCTGCGTGAGCCGTCCAAGCATCAGATAAGGCGGTGCTGGCTCGATCATTGCATCGACAGCGGCCAGCGCACTCATGGCCTGGGCATTGCAGTCGTCGATCCAGGGCTGGTGAACTTTCTCCGGGGGCGTGTGGTTGCGCGCATAGGCGGCCTGAAGGGCCTTGTCGCAGGCGCCCATCATGAGGGCGGCTACTTTCAGCACGGCTCGGCGGTCGGCTCCTGACGCGGGGGTGAGGGCGCGGTCGCGGCCGTAGGTTTCGTCGAGATGGTCGACGATGGCGCCGCTATCGATCAACGTCTCACCATTGTCGAGCACAAGCGCGGGAATACGGCCCAGCGGATTGCTGGCGCGCACTTCCGCACGGTTCACGAATCCGGAAAGGGACTGCTGTTCGAAGGGCACGCCATAGGCTTTCAGCGTGATCGCGACGCGGCGCGTATAGGGTGAGCGGTTGACTCCGATCAGCATCATCATTTGAGCGGCCGAAGTTCGACTTCCAGTCGCGCAAGGTCGGCGAACAGCCGGCGCCGTCCGGCGATTGGCCACCAGCCGTAGAGGAAGACGTCGAGCGGTCCCCACATCGCCACCCAGCCGACGATCAGCAGGCCCTCGGCCAGCATGCCCGGGATGGTTCCGGCGGACGACAGCAACAATTGGCGGACGAACAGGCAGAGCACCAAGAAGCCGAGGCCGATCAACAGGCTGATGCGGCCGCGATGCCATTCGGCCCGCAGGCGCCGGTGTTCGTTGCGTTCGCGCAGCGCGAAGTGGTTGCGGATCGAGACCGGGATCTGCGCCGCCTCCGGCCGCGTCAGTTCGTTCTGCGGCAGCATGATCACCAGCCGAAACGGTCGGCCGCCGACATCTTCGGCCGATCCCACGATGTACTCATCGGCTGCGGCTTCGAGTTCCTTTTCATGGAAAGGCGCCGGGTCGAGTGAATTGTACAGGCGCGAGATCCGGTCGAGCCGCAATTCGACTGCGACCGCTTCGGCCTTGTTCGCGTCCGGCTTCGCTGTCATGGCTCCACCGTAATTGTTGGCGACAGGAGGAGGCGATGTCCACCCGCAACCTCGACAAGCTCATGGCGCCGAAATCGGTCGTCGCAATCGGCGCCAGCGTGCGTGCCGGCTCGGTAGGTGCTGCGGTGACACGCAACCTGCTGGCGGGCGGCTTCCAGGGCAATATCCATCTCGTCAACACCAACGGCGGGGAGATCGAGGGCTGCCCGGTCTACCGCAAGCTCGGGGAAGTGCCGGAAGTGGCCGACCTCGCGGTCGTCATGACACCGGCGGAGACGATCCCCCGCCTGATCCTCGAACTGGGCGAGCGCGGCACGCGGGTCGCGGTGGTGATCAGCGCCGGTCCGGGCACTGGCGCCGACGCCCCGGCCACGAACGCGCGCTGGCGGCGGCGCATCCTGCGTGCCGCCAAGCCGCACCTGCTGCGCGTCATCGGTCCCAACACCATCGGCTATGCCATGCCGAAGCTGGGGCTGAACGCCAGCTTCGGGCCGGGCAACCTCAAGGCCGGACGCATCGCCGCTGTCGCACAGTCGGGCGCGGTGCTGGCTGGACTCGCCGACTGGGGTTCGGCCCAGGGCATCGGCTTCTCACACCTGATTTCCATGGGAGACATGAGCGACGTCGATTTCGGCGACGTGCTCGACATGCTGGCGCGCGATCCCGAGACGCGCGCCATACTGATTTACATCGAAGGCCTGACGCAGGCGCGCAAGTTCATGTCGGCGGCGCGCGGCGTGGCGCGCATAAAACCGGTGATCGTGCTCAAGGCCGGCCGGCACGCCGCCGCCGCCAAGGCTGCGGCGTCGCACACCGGCTCGATGGCGGGATCGGCCGCGGTCTACGATGCCGCTTTCGCGCGCGCCGGCCTCGTCCGCGTGCGGGGATTGGGCGAACTGTTCGATGCCGCCGAGACGCTGGGTTACGGCATCTCGCCGCGTACCGAGCGGCTGGCGATCCTGACGAATGGCGGCGGTGTCGGCATCATTGCGACCGATCTCCTGATCGACGAAGGCGGCGAGCTTTCGACGCTGCTGCCGAAGACCTTGAACCAGCTCGACAAGCACATGCCGCGGGCCTGGTCGCGTAGCAACCCGGTCGACATCGTGGGCGACGCCGACGGGCCGCGCTATGCCGCGGCGCTGGATGCGCTGGCCGACGATCGCGGCGTCGGCGCGGTGCTGGCGATGAACGTGCCGACCGCGCTTACCCCGCCGGAGGACGCGGCGCAGGCGATCGCGCGCGCCGCCGGCGCCAAGGTCGTGCCCGTGATCGGCTGCTGGATCGGCGGCCCCCAGGCGGCGGCAGGCCGCGAGGTCCTGCATGCGGCCGGCATGCCGGCCTACGACACGCCGCTGCGCGCCGTGCGCGGCTTCATGCACATCGTCCAGTACCGTCGCGGCCAGCGTGCGCTCCAGCGCACGCCGCCGTCGGTACCCGAGGCGCGATCCGACACAAATCTCGTGCGCGCCATCGTCCACGGCGCCTTGGCCGAGAGGCGCGAGATCCTGACCGAGCCGGAAGCCAAGCGTGTGCTGGCAGCCTACGGCATTCCCGTCGTGCCGACGGAGATCGTGCTTGATGCCGCCGAGGCCGCCGCCTCAGCCACGCGCATCGGTTTTCCCGTCGCGGTGAAGATCCTGTCGCGGCAAATCACGCACAAGAGCGACGTCGGCGGCGTGGCGCTCGATCTCGGCTCAGAGCAGGCGGTGATCGACGCGGTGCGCACGATGACCGGCAATGCGCTGGTGAAGGCGCCCAAGGCCCGGATCGACGGCTTCGTCGTGCAGCCGATGGTCAAGCGGCCGCATGCGGTCGAGCTGATCCTCGGCGCCGCGGAGGATCCGGTGTTCGGGCCAATCCTGCTGGTCGGCCACGGCGGCGTCGCGGCCGAGGTGGTGGACGACAAGGCGCTGGCCTTGCCGCCGCTCGACCTCGTGCTGGCCGAAGATGCACTCAGCCGCACCCGCGTCGACCGCCTGCTGCGCGGTTATCGCGACCGGGCGCCGGCGGCGCGCGGGGCGGTGGCCGAGGCCATGGTGCGGCTGTCGCAGCTCATCGCCGATGTGGGCGAGATCGCCGAGCTCGACATCAATCCGCTGCTGGCCGATGCCGAGGGCGTGCTGGCGCTCGATGCCCGCATCGCCGTGCGCAAGCCAGAGGGGGGGCAGGAGCGGGCGGCGCGCTTTGCCATCAGGCCCTATCCAGTCGAACTCGAAACGGAAGTGCAACACAATGGCGAGAAGCTGCGGATCCGCCCGATCCGGCCTGATGACGAGCCGCTGCTCCAGACCTTCACGCGGAGCCTGTCGCGCGAGGATGTCCGCATGCGCTTCTTCGGGCCGCTGCGCGAGCTCAGTCACGAGATGGCGGCGCGGCTCACGCAGATCGACTACGACCGCGAGATGGCGTTCCTGTTGCTGGACGGCGACACGCTGCTGGGCGTGGGCCGCCTGGCCGCCGATCCTGGATTCGAGCAGGCGGAGTTCGCCCTCATCGTCGCCACGGATCGCCAGGGCCGCGGCTACGGCACCCTGCTGCTCACGCATGTGCTGCACTACGCCAAGTCGCGCGGCATCAAGCGCGTGATCGGTCACGTGTTGCGCGAGAACAGCAAGATGCTCGACCTCATCAAGCGCCTGGGTTTCCGGCGCGAAGGCGGCCGCTCGGGCGAGCCCGACCTGCGGGTGGTTAAGTCGCTTAGCGGTCTGTAACGTTTGTTTTGACGGCCGGTCTGAACTGAGGCGAAATAATGGCGGCTGGGCAAGGTGTTAAGGCGGAACGTTGATATGGAGTCGAGGAAGAACAGAAGCGGGAAGGCGAACAGAAGGAGTCCGAAACCGCCGCCGTCCCGCCTGGAGCGCCTGCGGACCCGGTTTCGCGGTGCCGTGACGTGGATCGAAGCCCATCGCTTGCACACGGTCGTGGTCGGTCTTCTGCTGCTGTTCGCAGGCAGTCTTGTCGGTGGCTATTTCGGCGCCGGCTGGCTCGAAATGCTCGACCGCGAGAGGCTGGCGCGCGAGACGATCGAGGAGATGAGGCGGGGCGCACGGGTCGAACCCGAACCGAAATATGCACGCATCGAAGATATTCCCGGCCTGCCCAAGTACACCGAGGTCGAGCCGGGCAAGCCGCGACCCACACTCGAGGAGAAGCCGCGTCCGGCCGCGAAGCCGTCCCAACAGGCGGCCGATCTGGCCTGGCGGCGCAACGCCGTGCCGTTCCGAGATATCAATTCACGGCCGCTAGTCGCCATCGTGATCGACGACGTCGGCCTCGACCGGCCGCGCTCCAAGCGCGCCTGGGAACTGCCGGGACCGCTCACCATGTCGTTCCTGCCCTATGCTAAGGACCTGCGCGAGCAGGCGCGGGCGGCGCGCGGCCGGGGCCACGAGTTGATGCTGCACCTGCCGATGGAACCGACCGGCCGTAACGATCCCGGCCCCGGCGCGCTGCTGGTCTCGATGAGCGACGCCGAAATCCGCCAGCGCACGGTGGCGGCACTCGACAGTTTCGAGGGCTTCGCCGCCGTCAACAATCACATGGGCAGCCGCTTCACGGCCTTCCGGCCGGGCATGGAAACGGCGCTGCGTCAGATGAAGCCGCGCGGCCTGATGTTCCTCGACTCGCGCACCACGGCGCAATCCGTGGGTGACCAGACGGCGCAGGAGCTGGGCGTGCCCGGCATCGTGCGCCACGTCTTCCTTGATGACGAGGAATCGGTCGAGGCGGTGCGCCGCAAGCTCGCCGAGGCCGAGGCCGTGGCGCGCCGCCAGGGCTTCGTCGTGGCAATCGGCCATCCGCACGAGGCAACGCTGCAGGCGCTGGCCGAGTGGCTGCCGACGGTTCAAGGCAAGGGCCTCGCACTCGCGCCCGCTACTGCCGTGTTGCGCAAGCGCAACGGTTGGGATTGAGTCACTCCAACAAGAGTTGGAGGAACACCGTGCGTTACCAGAAGCAGGCGATGATCGTGGCCCCGCAGCCAGAACCGACGGAAGCCGGGGCCGACGTGCTGCGTGAGGGCGGCAACGCCGTCGACGCTGGCATTGCCTGTGCGCTCGTGCAGGGCGTGGTCGACCCGCTGATGTGCGGCATCGCGGGCTTCGGAAGCTGTGGCATTTACATGCCGGGCAAGAAATTCCACGGCTACATCGACGCTCATGCGCCGGCACCGCTCGCCGCGCGGCCCGATATGTGGGCCAATCTGATCGAGAGCGAGGCGCGTGACGGCTACGGCTTCATCCTGCAGGGCCGCGTCAACGACATCGGCTACAAATCGATCTGCGCCCCTGCCAATCTCAAAATGTACTACGAGGCGCACAGGGAACACGGCAGCCTGCCTTGGTCGCGTATCGTTGAGCCCGCCATCCATTGGGCCGAGAATGGCTGGACGGTGCGGCCGCACGTTCACTACTGGTGGTCGGACGACGGCGCCTTCGGCCGTGCGCCCAATTTCGAGCGCACCGGCTTCACGCCCGCGGCTCGCGCGCTCTATTGCCGACCGGATGGCACGCCCAAGCGCGTCGGCGACATGGTCGTCAATCGCGACTACGGCAAGACCTTGCGCGCCATCGCCAAGGGCGGCGCCGATGCCTTTTACTCGGGCGAGATCGCCCAGGCGATCGCCGAGGACATGAAGAAGAACGAGGCGCTGCTGTCGATCGAGGATCTGAAGGCGTGGCAGCCCACGCGTAACGCGCCACTGTGGGGCGACTATCGCGGCTACAAGGTCTCATCCAACCAGCCGCCGGGCGGCGGCGTGATGCTGATCGAGATGCTGAATATCCTGGAGAATTTCGATCTCCGCGGGATGGAACACGGTTCGGCGGAGTATCTGCGCGTCGTGTCGGAGGCGATGAAGCGCGCCACCATCGACAAGGATGCCCATGTCGGCGATCCGAAATTCGTCGATGTGCCGGTCGAGCGGCTGACCTCCAAGGTCTATGCCAAGGAGATGGCCGACGCGATCAAGCGCGGCGTGAAGGCAGAAGTCACGCGCTTCAATTCAGGCGCCGTCTCCAAGGACACCACGCATATCTCGGTTCTCGACAAGAGCGGCAACTGCTTCACCATGACCCATTCGCTCGGCATGCCCTCGGGCGTCGTCACGCCGGGCCTGGGCTTCATGTACAACGGCTGCATGGGCGTGTTCGATCCGCGGCCGGGCCGCGCTGGTTCGATCGCGCCGGGCAAGGCACGCTTCAGCTCGGTGGTGCCCTCGATCCTCTTCAAGGACGGCAAGCCCCACCTCATCATCGGTGCGCCTGGCGCCACCCAGATCGCCATGGGCGTGCTGCACGTGATCCTGAACGCGCTCGACTTCGACATGAGCATGGTCGAGGCGGTGAGTGCGCCGCGCTTCTCGGCGACCTCTGACACGATCGACATCTCCAATCGCGTCAGGTTCAGCGTCGAGCGTGAGTTACAGGGTATGGACTATCCCGTGTTGCGCAGCCCCTACGGCTTCGGCTTTGCCGCAGTACATGCCATCCGCATCCATGAGGACGGCCTCGACGGCGGCGCCGACCCCGGCCACGATGGCGTGGTGATCGCGGTCTAAAGCTTCGGCGGACGGCGCATGTTTGACGCCTGCTCGTAGGCGTAGGCGAGCCGCAGCAGCTTGGCTTCGCTCCAGGCCCGGCCGGTGAAGGTGACGCCGAACGGGTAGGGCGGCGTCTTCTTGCCCTCGAAGCCTGAGATGAATCCCCCCGGCACCTGCACACTGGGATAACCCGACTTGGCCGCGATCGCCGCGCCAAGGGCCGCGGGGAACAGCACGGCGTCGAGCTTGTGGGCGCGCATGTAGGTATCGAGCCCTCGTCGCTTGGCTGCCAGCAGATCCATGGCGCGCGCCGAGCGGTACTCTAGTTCGCTGAGATCGCCGCGCGTTGCCTCGGCTGCTAGCGCGAGGTCCTGGCCGAAGCGCAGCGCCTTGCGGACATGCGCCTTGTTGTAGGCGATGATGGCCTTCAGCGTCTTGTTGCGCGTGCCGGTCGCCCAGTCACGGAGGTAGAGATTGAGGTCGCGCTTGAATTCGTAGAGGAAGACGACAGGCGCTGGAGCGACCTGGTTCGTGCGTCGGCTGAGCGGGTTGGTGATGAGCACGTTCATGGTCGTGCCTGGCCCGCCGATCCAGCCGGCCGTCGGGATGTTGGCGCGCACGATGGTGGCGCCTGCGCGCTCCAACGTCTTGATCGCGCGGGCCATTACGGCTGCCTGCTGCTTTGGGAGCTTGCCGTAGTAGACATCGTTGCCGGGATCGCCCGGGTCGCTCGGCAGGCCAATGCGCGCGCCCTTCAGGCCGTCCTTGTCGAGGCCAGCGGTGTAGTCGACGGTTCTCTCCGACAGCACATTCAGGAAGATCGCGGCGTCGCGCACGGTGCGGGTGAGCGGGCCCACCGTGTCCTGGCTGTGCGAGATCGGAATCACGCCGTCGCAGTTCACCAGCCCGACCGTGGGCTTCACGGTGACGAGGCCGTTCTGAGTCGCCGGGCTGAGGAGCGAGCCCGAGGTCTCGGTGCCGAGTGCCGCGGCGCAGAGGCCGGCGGCGACCGCGACGGCCGAGCCGCTGCTCGAGCCGCCGGGCAACACGACCGGGATGCCGCGGTCGTCGAGCAGCCTGGGGCTGTAGGGGTTTTTCACCTGCCCGCCGAGCGAACTGTAGCCCGAGGGCATGTCGACGGTGAGGATGTTGGCGAACTCGGTGAGGTTGGTCTTGCCCAGGATGACGGCGCCGGCTGCGCGCAGGCGCTTCACGACGCGAGCGTCGGCACGCGCCCGCGCCGTGGCGAGCGCCAACGAGCCCGCGGTCGTGTGCTGGCGGTCGGCAGTGGCGATGTTGTCCTTGACCAGGATAGGCACGCCGGCGAGCGGCTGCTTCATCGATGGCTTCACGCCGTCGAGGGCGCGGGCGATCGCGAGCGCATCGGGATTGATCTCGCGCACGGCATTGAGCTTGGGGCCGCTACGATCGTAGGCCTTGATACGCGCGAGATAGCCCTTGGTGAGCGCGCTGGCGGTGGCCTTGCCGTTCTTCAGCGCCTCGATCACATCGGAGAGGGAAGAGTCCGGCGTCATACCGGCATCGTCCGCTTCTGGTGGGCCCGGCCGACCTTGGCTGATTCGGGATTGTGGCCCGCGATCACCCGTACACCCTCGTCCAGACTGGCCGCGATCTTGTCGGGTGTGGCACCTTCCAGGAACGCCAGCTTGTTATTCTTGCAGGCGGCGAAGACCTTGGCGCGGGCGGTTTCCATCTCCGGTGGATAGGGTCGGCGCTGAAGGGTCGTGTAGCCGAGTGAAAGGCCCAGATCGCCCGGTCCAAGCTCGGCAAACCCCAATCCAGGCATCGCCAAGATCTCTTCGCAATTCGCGACACCCGGCGGGCTTTCAATCTTTACACCGAGCAGAAGCTCACCCTTCGGACTGAGCGGCCAGGGCTCGCAGCGCTCGAAATACTCTTGTTGATCAATGCCCCAGACCGGGGCCGCCGTGGGCTCGGAGCCGCGACCACGCGCGCCTGTTCCGATCTTGTCGGTGCCTGCCTTGTGGTGCGGGAAGCGACAGGCGCGCACGAACTCCCGAACCGCCTCGGCCGACTCGGCCTGGCAGAGCAGGATACCGTGGACGCCACGGGCCAGGATCTGGCGGAACTGCCAAGCGTTGAAGGCAACGTTCGGCCCGTCGATGCCGTTGACCGGTGCTTCGACGATCACCGTTGGCGTGCGGTGGCCCGAGTTGGTCGGCCCGCCATCGACCAGCCCACGCATGTATTCTTCCAGCCCGGTCATATCGAAGGCACCGTGCTCCATGCCGACATTGATGTAATCGGCCCAGGTCCGGGCGTCCTTCTGCCCCTGCTCGTAGGTCAGCACATGGCCGGTGTGCGGGCCGTCGTAGTAGATCGCCTGGTCGGCCTCCAGGAGCTCGATGGCCCGGTTGATGCGGTTTGCCATGCGGTTCCCTCCGTTTGCTTGGCCCGAGCATAGCCCTAGAGTGACGCCAAAAGGGAGCAAGCCATGATCAAGTTCTATTACAATACCGCGCCGAACCCGACCAAGGTGGCGCTCTGCCTGGAAGAGATGGGCCTGCCTTACGAACTCTTCCCGGTCGACACGCGCAAGGGCGAGCAGCACACGCCCGAGTTCCTGGCGATCAATCCCAACGCCAAGGTCCCGGTCATCGTCGATGGCGACGCCACCGTCTTCGACAGCAATGCGATCCTTCTCTACCTGGCGGAAAAGACCGGCAAGTTCCTGCCTGGCAAGTCACTGAAGGAGCGCGGCGAGATGCTGTCGTGGCTGATGTTCGTGGCCTCGGGCATCGGCCCTTACTCCGGCCAGTCCGTGCATTTCCGGAACTTCGCGCCGGAGCCCAAGGAATACGCCGTCAATCGCTACACTTTCGAGGCGCAGCGCCACTGGGGCATCCTCGAGGTTCAGCTGGGCAAGCACCGGTTCATGTGCGGCGACGCCTACAGCATCGTCGACATGGCGGTGTGGGGCTGGTCGCGGCTGATCCCCAACGTGCTGGGCCCTGAGGCGCCCAAGCAGTTCCCGAATCTGCAACGTCACCTGGCCGAGATCAGCGCGCGCCCGGCGGCGGTGCGGGCGCTCGCCTTGAAGGACAAGCACGCCTTCAAGACCGAGATGGACGAAGTTGCCCGCCTCTCGATGTTCCCGCATCTCGCCAAGAAGGTTGCCTGACGACCTACATCATCCCCGGTGCGCCGAGGTCGGAGCCGTCGATCATGCGGCTGTAGCGGAAGGGATGGGGGTCGACGATCGGCGGGTCGCCGGCCACGAGGTCGGCGGCCAGTCGGCCTGCGCCGGGGCCAATGCCGAAGCCATGTCCGGTGTAGCCGGTGGAGAGATAGAGCCCGGGCACCGGATCGACCGCCGAGATCACCGGGATGCCGTCGGGTGTGGAGTCGATCAGGCCACCCCAGGCGTGCGCGACCGTCAGCCCCTTGAGTGCCGGGTAGTGCTCACCGAGCGTCGCGAGGCCTTCCTGCACAAGCCGCGGATCGGCGGCGGGATCAAAGGTGCGCTGACGCTCAAAAGGGGAAACGCGGTCGAATGCCCAGTTGGCGAAGCCTTCCGGCCCCTGGAAGAACGAGCGTCCCACCGCGAAGGTCAGCCCCTTGCGCCGTTTCTGGGCGGTCGGCAGGAACTGCCGGGCATAGAGCAGGCCCTGGAGCGAGAGATCGACAGTCCCGCGTCCGCCCAGACCCACCGTGTAGCCGCCGTCGAGTCGCCGCCGGATCGTGACGCCGGGCATGGAGAGGCCGCCGTCTGTCACGTGCGGCGCTTCCGTCGTCGCGAAGGATGTCGAGCGCACACCGGCCTGCGGCAGCCTGAGACTGTGGCGGCGGCAGAACAGCGAACTCCAGGCGCCGCCGGCACACAGCACGGCTTGCGTGCGAATGAGACCCTGCTCGGTGATGACACCTGAGACCTTGCCGCCCGCGATGTCGAGGCCGCGGGCGGCGCAATTCTGATGGATGGTGGCGCCGAGCTTGCGCGCCGCTTCGGCGAGGACGGGCGAGGCAAGGGAGGGCTCGCCGCGGCCGTCGCTGGGGGAATGGATCCCGCCAATCCAGTCGGGCGCGCTGCCCGGTGTCATCGCCTTGGCTTCAGCGGCACTGAGGATCCTGCTGTGCATCTGGAACTCGCGCGCGCGCAGGGTCCATTCCTCCCACTCGGCGAAGTCGTTGCGCTGAGTCGTGACGTAGAGGAGGCCGGTATGTCGGAAGCCGGTCTCGAGGCCCAGCTCGGCGTTGAGACCCTTCCAGATCTCCAGGCTCTTCATGGCGAGCGGCAGTTCGCGCAGGTCGCGGTGCTGCTGGCGGCACCAGCCCCAATTTCGGCTGCTCTGCTCGCCCCCGACCACGCCCTTGTCGAGAAGGGCGACCTTGTGGCCCTTCTTGGCGAGCGCATAGGCGGCGGCGCTGCCGGCGATGCCGGCGCCGATCACCACGACATCGGCGGAGGCGGGGAGCTTGAGGTCGCTGATGACGGGCTGAACGGGCGGGGAC
>LNFM01016489.1_pt1 | contig 19918 bp, 23 predicted proteins | sample 596031 | NCBI WGS metagenome assembly LNFM01 (sample SAMN04254537, study PRJNA301005) | activated carbon metagenome | isolation source: dual media filters at the Ann Arbor, Michigan drinking water treatment plant | place: USA: Ann Arbor | reverse complement strand
AGGAAATCATTGCCGGGCAGCTTGCCGCGGCGATGAAAGAGCGCGGTTTGACCAAAAGCGCGATGGCTGCCCGCATGAAAACCAGTCGCCGCCAGCTGGATCGGCTGTTTGATCCGTCGATTCAGTCAGTGACCCTGGATACCCTGCGCAGGGCTGCTGCTGCGGTGGGGCGGTCGCTGCGGATTGAGCTGGTTTGAATCGACTTCGATACCCTTTAGGTGTCTTGCCTGGGCAACGCTTGCTTTTTTGAATAATCGATATTTTGAGTTTTGCATTTACAGGTTTTTAAAGCTTGATAATCCTCGTGTGCCTGCGTTTCTTCTTAGATTCGCGCCATACTTCCACGCGAAATTGAAGAGGTGGCCCCAAATCTCGTGACTGAGGTTTTGATGGGCGGGGCGGAGGCGATTTTGGGTCCAAAAGGGCTTCAAGTTCAGAGCCTTGTTCAATGAATGGGAGTGGTTGCTGCTGATGGTAGTGAGGGCAGTTTTGCAGAGCGGTTGCCAATTTGCTCATAAAATTAGGCTCGGTGCTTGCTTCATCCCCCAGAATATTTTCGGCTCGAACCATGGCTTCTTCAGGTGTGAGTTCGCCTTTCTGGACTCTAACAAAGAGTCGCTGTAGTGCGTTCAGAGAACCTCCTTGTCTCTTCGAAGAAGCGCGCGACGGAGGGCATGAAAATACCCGATTCGCTTGCTCGGTCAGAAATTCTCCAGTGGCAATTACTTGCTCGTTAATTGTTTTTACACCGGATATAAAATCGCTGTAGTTTCCGACGCCAACATAAACCGCACCAATTAAGGCTCCAATTTTTGCAAGGCCTTTAACGGAGCCTTCTTCTACTTGCAAATACAGCGAGTAGTCTGGGAGTGAGACTGATCTGTCAACAAAATATTCCCAAGAATCGAAGAGTGATGATGACAGTCTTCGGAGTCTTCGATGAGGAACACTGGGAATCGCTAGAACGAACTCTGTTGAGCCAAGATCAAGCATGTCTTCTCCGAGGTGCTAAAGAAAAGCGAGGTCAGGATTTTTCTGGATTTTTATTTCCAGGCCCTTAAGTGCATGAGGGCTATTCGGTAAAAGTGCCGGAGTCTGTTTTATGGGTAAATGGGGAGTAAGAGAGAATTTTAGATAATTTTGCCCGGCCTCCATTTGCTTAAGGGCAGTCTTTCTTTACTCATCTGCATGCGCTTTAGCTCTACTTTCTAAAATATTACGCACATCAAATTTTCCAAATATCAATTCTCTTTTAGGCAAGTCGAAGGCCTCACGGATCTCAGTTGCTAGATTTATTGCTTTAAGACCGATTTGAGCGACCTTACCTACAGCTGCACTACGTGCCAGTTCGATATCTGCTGTGGCGTCCCATAGAAAAGCAATGTGTTGGTCTGCCTGGTGGGTTTCCTGAGGGAAAATCATTAGCCGATTTGCAACGGATGCCTTCTTATGTCGAAGAAATCCTGCGGCCACAGATAACTCTGGCAGTTCAGGAACGCTGCCAAGAAAGGTTCCCGCATGACCCTCAGAGTCAATGGCTAGACCATGATCAGATATTTTTGCGGCGCAGGTTAGCGCGTATCCCTCAAGTATTACTGCTGCTCTTAGCGCTTCAAATCTCGAGGCATTTTTTGATTTTCGACTATCAAGCCAAGCGTTTATTGCGGCCCCAGCAACTGTGGCCACGAGTGCACTAGTTATGACTGTTGTGATCAAGCTTTCCATTCCGCACTTTGCTTAGAAGCAGATAAATGGTGCCGGCGTAAGAATTCAGAAATAAATCGGGTTGGTGTAAGTTTTTAGAAGGAAAAAACCTTGCGCATTTTTAAGATCGTCAAAACCGCCTGATCAGCGTCAACGCCTGCCCGTCCCGCTTCATCTCCGTCCGGTTCAGGAAACTCATTCCCAGCAGCGCGATCTTCAGGCCGTCGCCTTCGAGCACCACCGCTTCGACGGCATGCAGCGTGATGTGGCCTTGCCGTTGGCGGTCTGGGTGTAGCCGCGCTGGCCGTTGAGGTAGTTGATGCCGAGGCGCCGGGCTTCGGCGCTGGGCAGGGCGATCGAGGTGGCGCCGGTGTCGACGAGGAATGTCACGGTGCCGCCGTTGACCTGGCCCAGGGTCTGGTAATGGCCCTGCGCGTCCGCGGTCAGCGTGACCGTGGGGGCGCTGCCGCTGGCGCCCGTGGGCAGGCTGACACCGCTGACCTTGTAGCCCGAGCCGAGTGCCAGTGAACGGCGTTTGCCCTGGAATTCGATGACCGCGGCGCTGCTGTCGGCGCTGATCAGTTTCACGCCTTCGGGCGAGGATTGGCCGGCGGACAGCATGCGCGGTTTGCCGTCGATGACGATTTGCGCCTTGCCGCCGAACAGCGCGGAGACGCTGATGTCGGTGGCCTGAGCCGGTGCGGCAGCGAACAGAAGCGCGATGCCGGTTGTTATAAGATCATGCCGTCGCATTCCGGATCCCTCCATGAAGCCCGTTGCCATTTTCCGCCATATGCCCACCGAAGGGCCGGCCTATTTTGCCACGGTCCTCGAGCGGAGGAGGATCCCGTACCGCATCATTGCCATCGATGCCGGAGAGGCGGTGCCGGCCGATGCCGCGGCCTTCGCCGGGCTCTGTTTCATGGGCGGGCCGATGAGTGTCAACGATGACCTGCCGTGGATTGCGCAGTCCTGCAGCCTGATCCGCGATGCCGTCGCGCGCGACGTGCCGGTCATTGGCCACTGTCTCGGCGGTCAACTGATGGCGAAGGCGCTGGGCGCGCCGGTGACACGCAACCCGGTCAAGGAAATTGGCTGGGGCGAAGTCGAGGTGCTGCCGACAGCCGTGACGGCGCAGTGGCTGGGTGCGGACCTGCCGTCCTTCCTGTCTTTCCACTGGCATGGCGAAACCTTTGCCGTGCCCGAGGGTGCCACCCGCATCATGGCCAGCGCGGCCTGTTCCAACCAGGCCTTCGTGATGGGCAAACATTTCGCGATGCAGTGCCATGTCGAAATGACCCCGGAGATGATCCGCGCCTGGTGCCGCGACTGGGCGAAGGAGGTCGAGGCGCTGGCCGGGCGCGTGGCCACGGTGCAGACGCCGGCGCAGATGGAGCAGGGCATCGATGACAAGGTGCGCGCGCTGAATGCGGTCGCGGACCGGATTTATGATCGGTGGGTGGAGGGGTTGGTCCGGTAATTCAGCGGTAAAACTTCGCTTTCATGTGGCCCCTCACCCTAACCCTCTCCCCGCAAGTGTGCGGGGAGAGGGAATTTAATTGGATGTGATCCCCGTCCCTCATGGTTATGGGAGAGGGGTGAGCCCCGGAATTTAATCCCCTCTCCCCGTTTTTACGGGGGAGAGGGTTAGGGTGAGGGGCTCCGGTAGAGCTTGTTGTTTGCCCGAGGGGTTCAGACCAGCAGCGTCCACGCCGCACCCGCCACCGCGCAGGCCCCGATAACCGGCATGATGCCGGCCTTGTAGCGCCACAGCGCGACAAAGGCGGCGACACCGATCACCAGTGACGGCCAGTCGAAGGCACCCTGCAGGCCCTGCGGCCACAACACGTGGTACGCAAAAAACACTGCAAGGTTGAGGATCACGCCGACCACGGCGGCGGTGATGCCGGTCAGCGGTGCGGTGAACTTGAGGTCGCCGTGGGTGGTCTCGACCAGCGGGCCGCCGAGCAGGATGAACATGAAACTCGGCAGGAAGGTGAAGAAGGTCACCACCGTCGCTGCCAGCGCGCCGGCGAGGAACAGGCTGTCGCCGCCGAGGAACTGCGTGGTCCAGCCGCCGACGAAGCCGACGAAAGCCACCACCATGATCAGCGGACCGGGCGTGGTCTCGCCCAGCGCGAGGCCGTCGATCATCTGCAGCGGGGTGACCCACTGGTAGTGTTCGACCGCGGCCTGGTAGACATAGGGCAGCACGGCATAGGCACCGCCGAAGGTCAGCAGCGCCGCCTTGGTGAAAAACCAGCCCATCTGTGTCAGCGGTCCCTGCCAGCCGTAGACGTTCATCAGCAGCGCCATCGCGGCACCCCACAGCGCAAGGCCGATGGCAAGTACCAGGCCGAAGCGTTTCCAGGTGAACAGCGCATGGCGCGGCGTCGGCGTTTCGTCGTCGATGACCGCGGCGCCGTAACTCTTGCCGTCGGCGCCGTGGCCGCCGCCGGTGGCGAACAGCTTGGGCGCGACCTGGCCGCCGATGTAGCCGATGATGCCGGCGCCGATGACGATCAGTGGAAAGGGCACATTCAGCGCGAACAGCGCGATGAAGGCGGCGGCGGCAATACCCCACAACACGCCGTTTTTCAGCGCGCGCATGCCGATGCGCAGCGCCGCAACGACGACGATCGCGGTGACCGCGGGCTTGATGCCGTAGAGGATGCCGGCAATCGCCGGCACGTCGCCCCAGGCCATGTAGATCCAGGACAGCGCGACCAGGATGAACAGCGAGGGCAGTACAAAGAGGCCGCCGGCGACGATGCCGCCCCGGGTCCGGTGCATCAGCCAGCCGATGTAGGTGGCGAGCTGCTGCGCCTCGGGGCCGGGCAGCACCATGCAGTAGTTCAGTGCATGCAGGAAGCGGCGCTCCGATATCCAGCGCCTTTTCTCGACCAGTTCCTGGTGCATGATCGCGATCTGCCCGGCGGGGCCGCCGAAACTGATGAAGCCGAGCTTGAGCCAGAAGCGGAAGGCATCCCAGAAGGGAATGGCTGCAGGGGGCGTGTCTTTCGGATCAGTGGCCATGGTGTTGTTTCAATCAGGAATTGGATGCCAGATCACCGCCGGCCGCGCGCCAGGCCTCGATGCCGCCTTCGAGAAACCGCGCGGGAAGTCCGCGTTCGCACAGGGCGCGGGCTGCATTCTGGCTGACTTCGTGGCCATGCACGCAGTAGACGACGATCTGTTCCGCGGCCGGAAGCGCAGCGGCCCAGTCGGCGACCGTGGCGGGATCGCGGCGCAGGGCGCCGGCGATGCGGTCGGCGGCATTCCGGAATACCGGTTCTCGGCGCACGTCGATGACCAGCACTGCCGGCGATTGCCGGCGCAGTTCGACGAGTTCCTGCGGGGTGATGCGCGGGGTGTTGCCTGAGTCCATGTGATCTCCTTCGCGTCGGCCGGTCGGGGCCAACAGCACACGAAGGCAGCACTTGGACGCGGGGCGTCTGGAGCCGGGGAGTCTGCCAACGCCCCCGGGGTGATGCCGGAGATTCTGGGTGACAGGAAAGCCGCTGTCAATCTGCGGTGCCTAGTCCCGGAAATTCTTGAACTGCAGCGGAAACTCGGTGACCGACTTGCGGATCAGCGCGATGGCGTCCTGCAGCAGGTCCTTCTTGGCGCCGGAGACGCGCACCACGTCGCCCTGGATGCTGCCCTGGACCTTCATCTTGCTGTCCTTCAGCAGTTTGACGATTTTTTTCGCGAGGTCCTGCTCGATGCCTTCGCGCACCTTTACCGGCTGCTTCATCTTGTTGCCGCTGATCGGCTCGCCGTCCTCGAGTTTGAGGCAGCGGGTGTCGACGCCGCGTTTGGCGAGTTTGGCGGTCAGCACATCGCGGACCTGGCCCAGCTTGAAGTCGTCGTCGGCGAAGATGGTGAGTGTTTTTTCCTTGTCGTTGATTTCAACCCGGGCGTCGGAGCCCTTGAAATCGAAACGTGTGGAGACTTCCTTGTTGGCCTGGTCGACGGCATTGTGCACTTCGACCTGGTTGACCTCGGAAACGATGTCGAATGAGGGCATGGATTGCTCCCTTTCTCTCTTGTCTTGTGGGTCAGGCCCGGATTATACGCCCCGGCCCGCGCGCGGCCTGAAGCTCAGCGGCCGCGGCCGGCGCGCAGCCTGAGCGACTGAACCTCAAGCGGCAGTCCGGTGGCGTCATCGAACTCGGCTGACGTTTCCACTGCACGGCGCGCCAGTGTCGCGGCATCGAGGCGGCCGCCGTGCAGTGCATGCAGCGCGCCCATCGCATAGGGGCTGCCGCTGCCGAAGGCGTAATAACGCGAGAACTCCTGCACCGTGCGGTGGGCGACCACGCCGAAGATGCCGTGGCGGTTGGCGATCAGCGTGTCGAAACGCGTCGACTCCAGCGGCTCGTCCTCGTGTGCGCCGGGCAGCAGCTGGTAGTCGTTTTTCAGTGCGAGGTGCAGCGCCTGCCAGGTGCGGAAGATCGCCAGCGGCGTGTCGAAACGCGGCTTCACCTTCGGCCGCGAAAAATAGTCCGCGAGTATGGTCTTGAAGGTGGCGTTGCCGGTGAGCCCCAGCCAGCTGTCGCCGACCCGCAGCAGCTTGCCGTGGTTGCTGACGTAGCCCGCGGTTTCCTTGGCCGGGCCCCACTTGGTCATGGTGTCGGCGGCGATCGCGACCTCTTCGCCCTTGCGTACCACGACAATGGTGGTCATGGATCAGCCGAAGTGGCAGACGTAGTGCAGCGGCTCGGCGGGCTCGATGTCGAAGCTCGACTTGCCGGGCACGTCGAAGCTGTCGCCGGCGCCGAGGTTTTTCCAGTCCGATCCGGCGAGCCGGTAGCGGCCCGAGCCGGCGATGATTTCCATGCGCTCGGGGGCGTCGGTGTTGAAGGTGAGTGTCGACGGCAGGATCACGCCCACCGACTTGCGGCTGCCATCCGCAAGCTGAAGGGAGTGGCTGACGCATTTGCCGTCGAAGTAGACGTTGGCTTTTTTGGTGACGGAGACGTTGTCGAACTGCATGGTTCTTTTCTTTCCTGTTTTCTTTGCTTACTTGCGCTTGTTGCGCAGCTTGGCGGCAATGCGCAGCCTGAGCGCATTCAGCTTGATGAAACCGCCGGCATCGGCCTGGTCGTAAGCGCCCTTGTCGTCCTCGAAGGTCGAGATCGCCGGGTCGAACAGCGAGTCGGTTTTCGATGCGCGGCCGACGGTGGTGACGGTGCCCTTGTAGAGCTTGACCTTGACCGTGCCGTTGACCGGTTTCTGCGATTCATCGACCAGTTGCTGGATCAGCAGCCGTTCCGGGCTGAACCAGTAACCGTTGTAGATCAGCCGCGCGTAACGCGGCATCAGGTCGTCCTTCAGCGCCAGTACTTCGCGGTCGAGGGTGATCGATTCCATCGCGCGGTGGGCGCGCAGCATGATGGTGCCGCCCGGGGTTTCGTAGCAGCCGCGCGACTTCATGCCGACGTAGCGGTTCTCGACCAGGTCCAGCCGGCCGATGCCGTGTTTGCCGCCAAGCTGGTTGAGTTTGGTCAGCACCTGCGCCGCCGACATCTTTTTGCCGTTGATGGCGACGATGTCGCCGCGGGCATAACTCAGTTCGACGTACTCGGGCTTGTTCGGCGCCTTTTCCGGCGACACGGTGATGCGCCACATCGAATCTTCGGGCTCGAAGGACGGGTCCTCGAGGATGCCGCCCTCGTAGGAGATGTGCAGCAGGTTGGCATCCATCGAGTACGGCGCGCCACCCTTGCGTTTCTTGTAGTCGACGGGGATGCCGTGTTTGTCGGCGTAGGCGAGCAGCTTCTCGCGCGACAGCAGGTCCCATTCGCGCCAGGGGGCGATGATTTTCACATTGGGCATCAGCGCGTAGGCGCCGAGTTCGAAACGCACCTGGTCGTTACCCTTGCCGGTGGCGCCGTGCGACACCGCGTCGGCGCCGGTCTTGCGCGCGATCTCGATCATGCGTTTGGCGATCAGCGGCCGCGCGATCGAGGTGCCGAGCAGGTATTCGCCCTCGTAGACCGCGTTGGCGCGGAACATCGGGAACACGAAGTCGCGGACGAATTCTTCGCGCAGGTCTTCGATGAAGATTTGTTTGACGCCCATCAGCTTCGCCTTCTTGCGCGCCGGCGAAACTTCCTCGCCCTGGCCGATGTCGGCGGTGAAGGTGATGACCTCGCAGCCGTAGACGTCCTGCAGCCATTTGAGGATCACCGAGGTGTCGAGGCCGCCTGAGTAGGCAAGCACTACCTTGTTGATTTTATTGACTTTTTTCATATCCATATCCGTGTGGTTCAAGAGGGGCGGGCAGCGCCTGCGGGCGCCGCCGAAGATCAGGGCTGCACCTGTCCGAGCAGCAGGAATTCCATCAAGGCTTTCTGCGCTTTTGGGTTTTGGTGTCGGCCGGCATCGGGCGAGCCCGATGCCTTAACTTGCCAAGGCAAGTTAGCCTCCCCCGGAACCCAAGGCACGCGCTTCATGGGGTAACTTTGCCCAGCAATAAAAACTCCATCAGCGCCTTCTGCGCGTGCAGGCGGTTCTCCGCTTCGTCCCACACCACGCTCTGCGCGCCGTCGATGACGTCGGCGGTGACTTCCTCGCCGCGGTGGGCGGGCAGGCAGTGCATGAACAGCGCGTCCTTTTTCGCGACGCGCATCATGTCGGCATCGACGCACCAGTCCTCGAAGGCGCGTTTGCGCTCCTCGTTCTCGGCCTCGAAGCCCATGCTGGTCCAGACGTCGGTGGTGACCAGGTCGGCGTCGCGCACCGCGTCCATCGGGTCCCTGAATTCCTCGTAATGGTCGGTGCCATAGAGGCCGGCGCGTTCGGGCTCGACTTCGTAGCCGGGCGGGGTCGATACGTGCACGTTGAAGTCGAGCACCTCCGCCGCCTGCAGCCAGGTGTTGCAGACATTGTTGGAGTCGCCGATCCAGGCCACGGTCCTGCCGCGGATCGGGCCGCGGTGCTCGATGAAGGTGAAGATGTCGGCGAGAATCTGGCAGGGATGATATTCGTTGGTCAGGCCGTTGATCACCGGCACCCGCGAGTGGGAGGCGAAACGGTTGATGATTTCCTGCTCGAAGGTGCGGATCATCACGATGTCGACCATGCGCGTGATCACGCGCGCCATGTCCTCGACCGGCTCGCCTCGGCTGATCTGGGTGTCGGTCGAGGTCAGGTTGATCACCGAGCCGCCCATCTGCAGCATGCCGGCTTCGAAGGACACGCGGGTGCGGGTCGAATTCTTCTCGAAAATCATCGCCAGCGTGCGGTCGTGCAGCGGCAGGTAGGGCTCGTAGCGCTTGAAACGTTCCTTGATCCAGGCCGCGCGCGTGAATATCTGCGCGTATTCGGCGGCACTGAAATCCCTGAACTGGAGGTAATGGCGGAGTTGCATGGTGTTCCGGGAGCGGGGCTGCGGTGTGCTGCAGCCCTGCGTTCAGGCAGCGGCCGATTGCGGCGCAGCCTGCTTCGCGAGCTCGTCCTTGATCAGCGGGGTCAGGTGGTCGACCAGGTGCAGCGCGTTTTCGCGCGTGTAGGTCAGCGGCGGCAGCAGCCGGATCACGTTGTCGGCGGTGACGTTGATCAGCAGGCCGGCGGCGAGCGCTCGCTCGACGATGTCCTTGCAGGGTTTGTCGAGTTCGATGCCGATCATCATGCCCTTGCCGCGGATGTCGCGGACGCCGGCGAGGCCGGCCAGCCGCTCGCGCAGTTGGGCGCGGATGAAGTCGCCCATGGTGTCGGCGTTCTGCATCAGCTTCTCGTCCTCGATGATCGAGAGCGTGGCCAGCGCCGCGGCGCAGACCAGCGGGTTGCCGCCGAAGGTCGAGCCGTGGTTGCCGGGCTTGAACAGTTTCGCGGCGGGGCCGGCGGCGAGGCAGGCGCCGATGGGCACGCCGTTGCCGAGGCCCTTGGCCAGCGACATCACGTCGGGTTTCACGCCGGAATGCTGGAAGGCGAACCACTTGCCGGTGCGTGCGATGCCGCTTTGCACTTCGTCGAGCATCAGCAGCCAGCCGTTGGCGTCGCAGATCTCGCGCAGGCCTTTCAGGTAGCCGTCATGGCAGACGTTGACGCCGCCTTCGCCCTGGATCAGCTCGACCAGCACGGCGACGACGTTGCGGTTGTTCTCGGCGACCCGGCGCACGGCTTCGAGATCGTCGAAGGGCACACGCACGAAGCCCGCGACCAGCGGCTCGAAGCCGGCCTGCACCTTGCGGCTGCCGGTGGCCGACAGCGTGGCGATGGTGCGGCCGTGGAAGGCATGTTCGAGCACCACGATTGCCGGCGCCTCGATGCCCTTCTGGTGCCCATAGAGCCGCGCCAGCTTGATCGCGGCCTCGTTGGCTTCGCAGCCGGAATTGCAGAAAAACACGTTGTCCATGCCGGACAGCGCGGCCAGCCGGTCGGCCAGCTGCTCCTGCAGGGTGATGCCGTAGATGTTGGAGGTGTGCACCAGCTTGCCCGCCTGCGCCTGCAGCGCTGCGGTATAACGCGGATGGCAGTGTCCCAGTCCGCACACGGCGACACCGGCAAGCGCGTCGAGATAACGCTTGCCCGCGGTGTCCCAGAGCCAGACGCCCTCACCGCGCTCGAATGCGACCGGCAGCCGGCCGTAGGTGTTCATCACGTGAGACATGGTGCATCGATCTCCACAAAAACAGACGGCGGCCTCACGCCGCCGATGAGACTATTCTATCCACCCCGTTTTGCTTGGCAAGCGAAATTTCCTTGACTTCTCAGAGCGGAAACCGGGGGTGTTCTGCTAGACTTTTCCGCAACTCCGACGGCACTTCCAGAAGGCCACCATCCAGGGCATCACCGAATCCGGCGAAACCTTCCGTCCCAGCGACTGGGCGGAGCGCCTGAGCGGGATGCTGTCCGTGTTCAGCGAGGACGGGCACCTGGCCTATTCACCCTTCCTCAAGCCGATTTTCGCGGGGGGGATCCACTGCGTGGCGGTGGACCGGGTGCTGGAGAACCGCAATCCCGCGGCCTTCGAATTCCTGCTGCAGTTTGCCCGCGACAACCGCCTGACGATGCGGCCGGGGCGCAAGGCGCGGCGTCCCGAGGACATTCTGGCCGCCGCGGCGCCGTCCGGCATGACTCCGGCTGCCGGCGCCTGACCGTACAGCTTGCTGCGTTACTGCGCTTGCTGCCTGCTGCCGCCCACAGGCGGCAGGTTTGCTGCTCAGGCCATTGCCTTGAGGGCGACGGCGAGGCGGCTCTTGTGACGGGCAGCGGTGTTCTTGTGCATGATGTCCTTGTCGGCGATCGAATCGATCTTGCTCACCGACTGCTGGAACGCGGCCTTGGCGGCGGCCTTGTCGCCGGCGGCGATGGCCTTGCGCACATCCTTGATCGCGGTGCGCAGCGCGGAACGCTGTGCCATGTTGCGCGCGCGGCGTTTGACGGCCTGACGGGCGGCTTTTTTGGCTGAAGCAATATTGGCCATGTAAACTCCGGATTTCTTTGGGAAAATGGGCGGTTCGGAAAAGGGCGCAATGATAAAGAAAACCCGCTCCTTCCGCAAGCCCGGCAGCTCAGGTCCCGCTGCTGTCGAAATCCTGGAAAAATGAATCTACTCAAGGCTTTAGCCACGGTCAGCAGCATGACCCTGCTGTCCCGCATACTGGGTTTTGTACGCGATGCGGTGATTGCCCGGGTGTTCGGCGCCGGCCTGATGACCGACGCCTTCTTCGTCGCCTTCAAGATTCCCAACCTGCTGCGCCGGCTGTTTGCCGAGGGCGCGTTCTCGCAGGCTTTTGTCCCGATCCTTGCCGAATACCGGAATCGCCGCGGCGAAGCGGAAACCCGCGCGCTGGTGGATCACGTGGCCGGTGTGCTGACCCTGGCGCTGGTGGCGGTGACGGTTGCCGGCGTGCTGGCGGCGTCCTGGATCGTCGCCATCAGTGCCCCGGGTTTCCTGCCGACCCCGGAAAAATTCGCGCTCACGGTCGACCTGCTGCGCATCGTCTTTCCGTACATCCTGTTCATTGCGCTGACCGCGTTGGCCGGCGGCATCCTCAACACCTGGAGCCGTTTCGCGGTGCCGGCCTTCACGCCGGTGCTGCTCAACCTGTCGTTCATAGCTTTTGCATTGTTTGCAGCGCCGTTTTTTGATCCCCCGGTGAAGGCTCTGGCCTGGGCGGTGTTCTGCGGCGGGGTGCTGCAGCTCGCGTTCCAGCTGCCGTTCCTTGCGCGCATCGGCATGTTGCCGCGCCTGCGCCCGAGTTTGCGCGACGAGGGGGTGCGCCGCGTGCTGCGGCAGATGGCGCCCGCGGTGTTCGGCGTGTCGGTGGGACAGGTCAGCCTGCTGATCAACACCATCTTCGCGTCCTTCCTCGTCACCGGCAGCGTGACCTGGCTTTATTTTGCCGACCGCCTGATGGAGTTTCCGGCGGGCATGCTGGGGGTGGCGCTGGGCACCATCCTGCTGCCCAGCCTCGCGAAATGCCATGCCGAGCAGTCGGACGGTGCTTATTCGGAACTGCTCGACTGGGGACTGCGCCTGACGCTGCTGCTGGCGGTGCCCGCAGCCGCTGCTCTGGCGCTGCTGGCGGTGCCCCTGACCACCACGCTGTTCCATTACGGTGCCTTCACCGCGACCGACGTGATCAATACGCGCGATGCGGTGATTGCCTATTCGGTCGGCCTGGTCGGTCTCATCGCGGTGAAAGTGCTGGCCCCCGGCTTTTACGCCAAGCAGGACATCCGCACGCCGGTGAAATTCGCCTTGGTGACGCTGGTTGCCACCCAGCTGATGAACCTCGTGTTCATCTGGGAACTGCGCCATGCCGGACTCGCGCTGGCGATCAGCCTCGGAGCCTGTCTCAACGCAGCGCTGCTGCTTCGCGGTTTGCGCCGCCGCGCGATTTACCGGCCGCAGCCGGGCTGGGGTATTTTTGCCTGCAAGCTCACGCTGGCGGTGTACGTGATGGGCGCGGTGTTGTGGATGTTCGCCGGGGATGCCGCGTCATGGCTGGCGGCTCCCGCGGTGGAGCGCGTGTGGCGGCTGGCGCTGCTGGTGCTGGCCGGTGCGGCGGCTTACTTCGCCACGCTGTGGCTGCTCGGTTTCCGCATGCATGACTTCGCGCGCCAGGCGCGCAGCTGATTCGCCGGGCGACGCTCAGCGCTGCAGCAGGCGCCGCGACAGGTAGGACGCGAAGTCGACCATTGCTACCAGCAGGATCATCGCGACCAGAATCGAGCTGGTTTCGTTCATGTGGAACAGTCCCATGTGGAAGGCCAGCATCTGGCCGAGCCCGCCGCCGCCGACCACGCCGAGTACGGCCGCGGCTCGGATGTTGTTTTCCCAGCGATAGAGCGTGTACGACAGCAGCTGCGGCAGGATCTGCGGCAGGGTCGCATAAAGAAAGACGCGGCCCGCCGGCACGCCGCGCGCGCGCAGCGAGAAGGCCGGACCCGGCGGCGCGTTCTCGACGGCTTCGGCGAACAGCCGGCCGAGCACGCCGGTGGTGTGCAGCGCCAGCGCCAGCGTGCCGGCGAAGGGGCCCAGTCCCGCGGAGATGATCAGCAGCGCCGCCCAAACCAGTTCCGGAATCGAACGCAGCCCGTTCAGCACCAGCCGCGTCGGTGCGCGCCAGTACGCGGGATCGCCGGCATGGCTGCGGCTGGCTGGCAGCGCCAGCGCGAGTCCTGCGGCCGCCGCGATCAGCGTGCCCAGCGCCGACATCGCCAGCGTCTCGAGGCTGGCGACGCCGAGCCTCCCGAGAAATTCCATGTCGGTCGACGGGGTCAGCAGTTCGCCGAGGAAACGGCCCATCCTGTGCATGGCATCCAGCGACAGGAATTTTGCCCACTGCAGATCGAGGGTCCAGAAACTGGCGACGGTCAGCGCTGCGAGGCCGAGCAGGAACCAGCAGATGGCGCAGCGCGCATCGAAGAGCTGTGGCGGCAGGCGGTAAGTTTCGTTCGCGGCGTCCGGTGCAGGCTTTTCGCGGGATTCCATCAGGAGATCCTCTTCCTGAGCCAGCCGCTGGCATAGTCGGCGAGTGCGACCAGCAGCATGAACACGATCAGCATGGTCGCGACTTCCGAGCCCTGGAACATTTTCATCGAGTTGTCCATCTGCTGGCCGAGGCCGCCGGCGCCGACGAAGCCGAGCACCGCGGAGGAGCGGATCGCGCATTCCCAGCGGTAGACCGTGTAACTGGTCAGTTCCGGCGCGCTCTGCGGCAGCAGGCCGTAGAAAAAAGCCTGCAGGCGGCTGCTGCCGTTGCGCAGCAGCGTGCGTGTCGCATGGGTCTCGTCGCTCTCGAGGATTTCGCCGTAGACCTTGCCGAGCATGCCGCCGTAGGTCAGTGCAATCGCGAGCACGCCGGCCGTAGGGCCGAGGCGCCCACACCAGTTCCGGGATGCTGCGCAGGATGATCAGCAGCCAGCGCACGGCCTGGCGCAGCACGAAGGGCAGCGCATGCATGCGCCCGGTCAGCGCCGAGATCGACAGCGCGCTGGTCGACAGCAGGGTCAGCGGGATCGCGACCAGCAGCGCCAGTGCCATGCCGGCGGTGGCTATGGCCACGGTGCGCCAGGCTTCACGCGCCACCAGCAGCAGGAATTCGCCCTCGATCTTGGGTGGAAAAAAATCACCGAGGAAACGCTGCGTCGATTTCAGTGTTTCCGCCTCGAACAGGGTCCAGGGCCTGAATTCGGTCACCACCAGCGCCGGTGCCAGCAGCACCAGCGCGGCGCAGAACCAGAACAGCCGCGGCAGCCAGGCGGGATCGCGGTGTTGCGGCAGCACGGAACCGGAAGTGTTCAATCAGGCACCTAGCGGCAGTACAGCGGTGCTTGCGTGCCGCCCGGCGCTTCTTCGGTTGCCGGCGGCGGTGCGCCCAGCAGTTCGTGTTCGTGCTGCACGTAAAGCGCCGCGAGGCGTTCGCGGGTGACTTCCCGCGAAGGCAGGTCGAACTGCAATTCGCCGTCGCGCAGGCCGATCACGCGCGGGAAACGCGTGGCGACATCGACCTGGTGCAGCGTGGTGACCAGCGTGGCGCCGTTTTCCTGCGCGCAGCGGGTCAGGGTGTCGATGGCCTGCGCAGCCCGCGAGGGATCGAGCGAAGACAGGGGTTCATCGACCAGCCACAGCGTGGCCGATGACAGCAGCGCGCGCGCCAGTCCGACCCGCTGGCGTTCGCCGCCGGACAGCCGGTCGACGCGTTGCCACAGCTTGCCGGCGAGGTCGAAGCGTGTCAGCGCGGCTTCGGCTTCCGCGATGTGTGTGGGGTAGAACAGCGAGCGCAGGCTGGCCAGCAGCGACTGCTGCGGCAGGCGCGCGGCCAGCACCGCGGTGATGACCCGCTGCCGCGGCGGCAGCGGCGGGGTCTGCGGCGCAAGGAACAGCCGGCCGCGCAGTTTCTGCAACTTCGCCACCGGCAGGGTCCAGGGATCCATGCCGTCGAGCCCGATGCGGCCTGCGGCCGGCTTCAGCGCGCAGGCCAGCGCGTGCAGCAGCGTGGTCTTGCCGGCCCCCGAGGGGCCGATCACCGCGACCTGTTCGCCGGGGGCGATGGCCAGCGTCAGCGGCTTGAGTGCCGGAACGCCTGCGCCGGCGGCCGCAGGGTGGCGGGCCGCCAGTGCCGAGAGGGCGATGTGCATCGCCGTTACTTGATCAGGCCCGCGCTGCGGCCGGCGGTCTCGAGGCTCTTGTAGTTCTCGGGTTGGGTTGCGATGTATTTCGTGGCCCGGTTCAGCGTCAGGATTTCCTTGCCTTCCGGATTGTCCATCGACAGCGCGAGCAGCGCCTTGGTGATGCGCTCGCGCAGCGCGGCCGGCATGTCGACGTGCACCGACCAGTTGTAGTTGAAGTAGGGCGGCGTGGTGAAGAACACATCCACTTTCGAGGTGTCGACCTTTTTCTCGCTGACGAACTTGCGCCAGACGGTGATGTCGAGCGCTGCGGCATCGACGCGGCCGCCGACCACCGAGGCGATGGTGGCGTCATGCGCGCCGGAATAGGCGACGCGTTTGAAATCCTTTTCCGGATCGATCTTCGCCTGCAGCAGGAAGCTGCGCGGCATCAGGTGGCCGGAGGTGCTCGACTGCGAGCCGAAGCTGACCTGCTTGCCTTTGAGATCCGTCAGCGACTTGATGCCGGAGCCGGTCTGGGTGATGAACACCGAGCGGAACTGGGTGTCTTCCTCGCGCTGCGCGATCGGCACGATCTTGCCGCCGGAGCGCAGCTGCGCCTGCACGTGGGTGAAGCCGCCGAACCAGACCAGGTCCACCTGCTTGTTGACCAGCGCCTCGACCGCGGCCGGGTAGTCATTCACCGGCGTGAACTCGACCTTCATGCCGACCGTGCGCTCGAGATAACGCGTCAGCGGTCCGAACTTGCGGATCTGTTCGGTGGCGGCTTCTTCGGGGATGGTGGTGACTTTGAGTACCTGCTGCTGTTGCGCCAGCGCGGGAGTCGCGAAGAATGCGGCGAGGCCGATGGCGGCGAGGGTGTTGCGGAGCAGGGTTCTGAACGATTGTTTCGACGGCGTGCAAAGCATGATTTTTCCTTTGATCAGCGGCTGCGGTTGTTGGGGCTGGACGTGATGGCCTGACTGGCGTGGAGCTGTGCCGAGTAGCCGACCACGACGCGGCGGGTGCGGGAGGGGCTCAGATCGATCATTGGGTTGCCTTCATGGGGTGGTGAAAAAAACAGCAGGCGGCTGCGGTAACGCCGCTGTTCAACACGCTACCGCAGCATCGCCGTAATTGCAAAGCCGGCGCGGCGCCGCCTGTCCCGGACACTTCAGCTTGTTGCCGCGAGGGCGGCGCCGACGGCCTTGCGGTCGAGCCGCGGCGAAAACAGCTCGATGAAGTCGTAAGTGTAGCCGCGCAGCCAGGCATTGCGGCGGAGCGCGATGCGCGTGGTGCTGGCTTCGAACAGGTGGTCGGCGTTGATCAGGCGGATACCGATGTCGCGCGCGGGGCCCATGCCCTGTTCGACATAGGCCTTGATCACGTCGGCGGCGACCGCGGTGAGCACGACATTGGGCTTGAGGCCGGCGGCGTCGAAGGCGCGCCGGATCGGGGAGTTCGGCGTGAATGCGAAGTCGTAGGTGATCAGCGGGTGCTGCGCGATTTTTTCCAGCGTCAGCGGCCCGGCGCCGAGCAGCGGGTGCTTCAGCGGCGTGATCACGCTGCGTGTCCATTGCGCGCAGGGCAGGGTGACCAGGTCGGTGAAGGCTTCCTCCGACTCGGTGGCGATGCCGACGTCGGCCCGGCCCTCGTGCAGCAGTTCGGCGATGTGTTCGGGACTGCCTTCGCGCAGGGTCAGTTTGACCAGCGGATAACGCCGGGTGAAACGCGCGACCACCGGCGGCAGCGCGTAACGCGCCTGGGTGTGGGTGGTGGCAATGACCAGCGTGCCGCGGCCGCCGGAATTGAACTCGCGGCCGACGGCGCGCAGGTTGTCGGCGTCCTGCAGCATGCGTTCGGCGATGTCGATCACGATGCGCCCCGGCTCGGTGATGCCGGTGATGCGTTTGCCATGGCGTACGAGGATGGTCACGCCCAGTTCTTCCTCCAGCAGGCGGATCTGCTTGCTGATGCCGGGCTGGGAGGTGAACAGGGTTTCCGCAGCTTCCGAGACTCTCAGGCCGTTGCGTGCGACCTCGCGCAGATAACGAAGCTGTTGTAAATTCATAATAAAATCAATTACTTATATTATTTTGAGACTTGATATAACAAAAAGAACTTAATAATAAATAACATATTCTTGGACGATATATAAGGGGATACCTAGCATCGGCAACCTCAGGAATCGAGGGGCTGGGCATGTATCAATACGACGAGATCGATCAAAGGCTGGTGGATGAGCGGGTGGCGCAGTTCCGCGACCAGACCCGGCGCCATCTGGCCGGACAGTTGTCGGAAGACGATTTCCGTCCCTTGAGGCTCCAGAATGGTCTTTATATTCAAAGATTTGCACCCATGCTTCGGGTGGCGATTCCGTATGGCCTGCTGTCCTCGAAACAGCTGCGAGCACTTGCTTACATCGCCCGCAAATGGGATCGGGGCTACGGCCATTTCAGCACCCGCCAGAACATCCAGTTCAACTGGCCCAAGCTGGAAGAGGTGCCGGACATCCTCGCCCACCTCGCCACGGTGCAGATGCACGCGATCCAGACCAGCGGCAACTGCATCCGCAACACCACCACCGACCACCTCGCCGGCGTCGCACCGGACGAAATCGTCGATCCGCTGGTCTGGTGCGAACTGATCCGCCAGTGGTCGACCTTTCATCCGGAATTCGCTTATTTGCCGCGCAAGTTCAAGATCGCGGTGTCGGGCGCGGAGAACGACCGTGCGGCGATCCGGGTGCACGACATCGGGCTGCAGGCGCTGCGCGGTGAAGACGGCAGCACGGGTTTCCGCGTGCTGGTCGGCGGCGGTCTCGGCCGCACGCCGGTCATCGGTACGGTGATCCGCGAATTCCTGCCCTGGCCGCAGCTGCTGAACTATCTCGATGCCATCCTGCGTGTCTACAACCGCCACGGACGCCGCGACAACAAGTACAAGGCGCGCATCAAGATCCTGGTGAAGGAGCTGACGCCGGAAGTGTTCCGCGCGCAGGTCGATGCCGAGTGGGCCCACCTCAAGGACGGTCCGGCGACGCTGACCGAGGCCGAGGTGGCGCGCATCGGACGCCGCTTTACGCGGCCGCAATACCGGAAGCTCGAACCATTGCCGCTGCAGTACACACAGGCGCTGGCGCGCGAGCCGGGTTTTGCGCGCTGGGTCGGGCGCAACGTCCACGCGCACAAGGTGCCGGGTTATGCCGCGGTCACGCTGTCGCTGAAAAAAACCGGCGTGCCGCCGGGTGATGCGACCGCGGAGCAGATGGATGCGGTGGCCGGTCTCGCCGACCGCTACAGCTTCGGCGAGCTGCGCGTGTCGCACGAGCAGAACCTGATCCTGTCCGACGTGCGCCAGTCCGGGCTGCATGCGCTGTGGCAGGAGGCGAAGGCGCTCGGCCTGGCAACGCCGAACATCGGCCTGATCTCGAACATCATTGCCTGCCCCGGCGGCGATTTCTGCTCGCTGGCGAATGCCAAATCGATCCCGGTGGCGGAGGCGATCCAGCGCCGATTCGACGATCTCGACTACCAGCACCGGCTGCATGAATTCCTGCGGCCACCACCATGTCGGCCACATCGGCATCCTCGGCGTCGACAAGCAGGGCGCGGAGTTCTACCAGGTGTCGATTGGCGGCGCCCAGGGCAACGACGCGTCGCTGGGCAGGGTCATCGGCCCGTCGTTCGCGCAGGACGAGGTGCCGGAAGTCATCGCCAAACTGATTGAAACCTATCTTGCGCGCCGCGACAGCGAGGCGGAACGCTTCATCGACGTGGTGCGCCGCATCGGCATCGAACCGTTCAAGGAAAAAGTTTATGGCAACACTCATCAGAAACGCGAAAATCGCGCGCGACAGCTGGCAGCGGCTTGAGCCGGCCGCCGATGGCGCGCTGCCGGTGATCCCCGCGCAGGGCGACCTGCTGGTGCCGCTGAAGCTGTGGCAATCGTCCGCCAGTGGGTTGCTCGGCCGCACTGCGGGCCGCACCGGGGTCTGGCTGGCGACAGCCTCGATGCGCTGGCGCTGGTCGCCGTGTTTTTTCCGCAGTTTGCCGACGGCCGCGGTTATTCGACCGCGCGCCTGCTGCGCGAACGTTATGGCTGGAAAGGCGAGTTGCGCGCGATGGGTGATGTGCAGCGCGACCAGCTGTTCTACCTGTCGCGCGTCGGTTTTGATGCCTTCGAACTCAAGGATGGCATCGACGCAGAGACGGCACTGTCGGCCTTCGGTGATTTCACCGAGGCTTACCAGACATCGGTCGAGCAACCGCTGCCACTGTTCCGTCGCCGTTCCGCGGAGGCGGCCTGACACCATGACTGCAAGGGGCACGGTTTATCTCGTGGGCGCAGGGCCCGGCGCGCCGGACCTGCTGACGCTGCGCGCCGCGCGCCTGCTGGAACGTGCCGACATCGTGTTTTACGACGCGCTGGTGCATCCGGAGACGCTGGCGCTGGCCGAAAGGGCCGAAAAAATCGCCGTCGGCAAACGCTGCGGGCGCCACAGCACGGCGCAACGCTTCATCAACAAGCGGCTGGTCGACGCGGCCTGCAAACATGCGCTGGTTGTGCGCCTGAAGGGCGGTGACCCGCTGCTGTTCGGGCGTGCACAGGAGGAGATCGACGAACTGGATGCGGCCGGGAT
>LNFM01006173.1_pt1 | contig 19918 bp, 21 predicted proteins | sample 596031 | NCBI WGS metagenome assembly LNFM01 (sample SAMN04254537, study PRJNA301005) | activated carbon metagenome | isolation source: dual media filters at the Ann Arbor, Michigan drinking water treatment plant | place: USA: Ann Arbor | reverse complement strand
ATGACCGATTAGAATCTTAGTCTCTCAGACTCATTCCATGTTGGAAATACGTAACCACTTCAGACTCATTTCATATTGGAAGAGGCTCGGGGTTCCCGTCACCCCCCTTTTCCGGTACAATACGTCCCTATAGCCTGCAAGGAGGCCCCATAGGTTTGATATGGTTTTATCCGGGGAACCTCTGAAAAGCCGCATTAGTAAGGCTTTTCAGAACGAAAAGACAAAACGCGATTTTGTCTTTTCTCCGAAAGTCGACGTGCCTTTTGCACACGATTTTTTAGCGGTATACCCCTATACCGCTATACCGCATCCGAAGGGTTTTTTGAGAGGTAAACAGTATGAAGCGGGATACTCGTCCGTTTTTCAGCACTGGTTCAATGTTTTTTCCGGCCGTTACAGCAGCCATGCTGATCGCAACCGCGATCTGGCTCTCACAGTGGAACGATTCAGGCGCTAAATATCCTGTCCAGACCACCCAATCCGCTGGATCAACCGCAGCCGCAGCAGTAGCTCCCCAAATGGCCCAGCCATCACGGATTGAGTTGCGGAAGGTCAAGGTTTCCAGTGCCGCTGAGTTGGATCGTTTGTTCGATTCGCTCGATTACACCTGGCCGCCCCAAGCGGGCAAGACTGTGCCGCGCATCGCCGTTGAGGCATTTCCCGCCGATTTGGATCGCATCAGCGATGCAGGCCATAGAAAATCGCTTTTCTTCCGCGCCCTCTTGCCGATTGTGCTGGCGGAAAACGACCATGTCCGCCAGGAGCGTGATTACGCCCTGCACTTGCTGGCCAATGGCGTGCCCGAGGCGGGCACGCCTCGCCGGGAATGGCTGGACGAGCGTCTGACGCGTTACCGTATCCGTGGTTCGCTTGAGCACAAAGCAGTACGCGATCAGCTTCTGCAACGGCTCGATGTCGTGCCAACCTCGCTGGCATTGGCCCAGGCCGCCAGCGAAAGCGGGTGGGGCATGTCGCGCTTTGCGCAGCAGGGGAATAACCTGTTCGGCCATGTCACCTCGAACGCAAGCAAGGGTATGGTGCCGACGGCGCGCCCTGAGGGGTTGACTCATGCGATGCGCACCTTTCCCACCGTGAGTGAATCAGTGCGCGCCTACGTGAGCAATCTCAACACCAGCCGTGTTTATAGCGAGCTATGGCGTTTGCGTGAGCGCATGCGGGTTACCGCCTCATTCCTTGATCCGATGCCGCTCGCGGCGGGGCTGATGAGTTATTCGGTGCGCGGCCAGGATTATGTGGATGATATTCGTACCATTATTCGCAACAACCGGCTAACTACTTTGTTGCGTCACGTTGATCTGCGCCCTGATCTGAAATTGGCTGATGCCGCTGAGTTGGTGGCTGCTTCAGGGAAGCGTCGCCAATCCAAAGATGGCTGAACCAGTAGTGTCGGCCAGGTTCCTTGGCCGGCGCCGAGCAGTTGTAGCGGCTGCGTCCCGCGCCTAACGGACGTGCCGCGCGCACCGCAAAGCGCCGCGCTCCTTTATCTATCCATTCTACCTTCGCCTCGCCCTGTCCGCTGACAAAGCAGGCGAGTTTCTCCAGGCGTGCGCTGCTTGGCGCGAGCGTCACCACCATGCGGGGCCGGCCATCCGCGTCCAGTACCGGGTCCCATGGCTCCACGTGACTTACCGGCAATGCCAGGCTCGCCGCCTTGGTGCGGAATTCCTCGATGCTGGCATGGGTCTCTGAGACAGGATAGCGCGGCAAGACGCGCAGATCGGAATACACCCCCACCGGCCCTGACTGTTCCCCGATGCCCACATAGCCGAGACCCTTGACGATCTCCGCAAGGGCCGTGCTGTACTCACCATAGGGATAGGAAAAGAGCTTCGGTGCCGTGCCCAGTTCTTTTTCGATGCGTTGTTGCGCATGAACGATGTCCGCGCGTATACGCGCCTCCCAAGCCCCTGCGTTTTCTCCCTTGCGTTTTCGGATCATGTGATCGTGCCGGGTCGATTGATTGGCGAAAGTGCCGCCGTGCTTTTGCATCTCGCGCATTTGATCCCAGGTGATATAGGCGGGCAGGCGCTGATCTATCGCATCGGTATAGATGAAAACGGTAAACGGCCAGCCACGCTTGCGCAGGCGCGGATAGGCCTGCGTGTAGGTGGAAATGGGTCCGTCGTCGATGGTGATAGCCACCGTCTTGTCCGGTATAGGCTTGGCGGTGCGCAGATGCTCGACAATCCGCTCCAGTGGCCACACCTGATATCCGGCCTGCGCCAGATGATCCAGGTGCGCATCGAATTGCTCCAGGCGCACGTTGGTGTCGGGGTGCTTCGAGACACCGAAATGATTGTACATGAAAACCGCCGCGTGGGATTCCGGGGGTAACGGCGTGGCGAGTGTGGTGGATGCGCATAGCAACAGCAGAGAGCCTGTCAGCCATTGTTGCAGCGATCCTAAAAGCGGCATATGCAAGCCGCAGCCTTACAGCGAATATGGAAATGATGAAGGTTTTGCGTTACTCATACCCGAACAAGCTTCATTAGTGGCTCAAAAGAATACAATGCTGGCCTTCGTCCTGATGCCTCCTCGACGGTAACAATAATATTGTTATCTAACAGGATTCTTGTAAACCTTGCTGCGCTAGCAGCTGGGATGCCACTATTCGACGTAAATCGATTGTTCCTGAACACGGGATTCGTAAAAATAAAATCCAATGCATTAACGCTCCATTTAGAAGACAGCGTCTCCGCAAATATTTTTTTCATTTCTTCATAAAGAGTTCGTATATTCTCGGCGATAGTAAGATTTCTTATTGCTTGTTGCTCAATAGCATCAAGAAAAAATTTGCACCAACTTTCCCAGTCTCCATGCTCAGAAACATTGCGCATAGTGTCTATATATAGGTCTTTGTTCTCCTCAAGGTAACCGCTGACATAAAAGTGTGGTGCAGATATTGTGCCAGACGACCAAAGCATTAACGTGATTAGCATCCGCCCAATCCGGCCATTGCCATCTTTGAATGGGTGTAATGATTCAAATTCGACATGACTTATCGCAGTTTTCAGTAAAGTGGGATGGTCGCTTTTAGTGATGTAGTTAAACAGGCGATCCAGCCCTTCCTGTAATTTCTCTGGGCTAATTGGAATAAATAATATTTTCTTTTTCAGATGATCAGCTAAATAGTTTTGTTCTTTTTTAAATTCACCAGGAGATTTTTCCGCTCCGCGACCAAAAGAAAGTAACCTTTGATGGATACCTTTAATAAGTGATTGTGAAAGTGGGTAACCATCTTCCATAGCCTTCTGCGCAGCCCTTAAGGCTCTTTGGTACAGAATGGTTTCAATAACCTCATGCCTTACGGTAGGGAAGATTTCTGTGTTTTCGGCATGGTCCGCTTCATACCTGAGAATTTCGTCCATAGTACTAACGGTTCCTTCCATTCTGGATGAGATGACGGCTTCTTGATTCCTTAGTGGGGCCAATAGTATTTCACTATTGTGCATATTTTTGAGCATCTGGTCGTACCGAGCTATTGCATCTGTCGCTTTGAGCATGGAATTTATGAATTTCCCATATTCGAGGTTCCCTGGTGGAAACTTGTCGTAATGGTAATTAACCGCATTATCTAAATTGAGCTTCATATCTTTAAACTCGACCACTAGAGATTCATAAAATATAAATAATTAACGACTAAACCATTTGAGGATAATATCACTTATTTATTGATTGTCAAAAAAACTATATGATGAATGTCAAAGACAATATGCAATCATATATTCACAATTATGAATAACAACGAGTTTTGTCCTTCATAGGTTCACATCTAAACTTACAGTCTCTCATTTTTTTGACATTTTGAGAGACAAATCTGTTTGGTCTGCATGGATTCACCTCTAAACCTGTAGGCAATCACGTTGCTAGCTTGGCGTGTCAAGAGACATCGAATGTCAAAGGTTGAAACTCAAGGGGGGTTACTTTGACGCTAGTGTAGTGAGTCACCGCAGAGTGTGGAGAGGAAAAGCAAGTGTTGATAAGGTGCGCTGAGTTACACGCCAAGTGGGCGCGCTTGTTACGCTAACCCACTGAATTTCTTGTTGGCGTTTTCCTGTCCCTACCGGGCAGGGCGCTTTCTTTCCAGCACCACAAAACTGTAATGATGGGGGCTTGCCTCATCCGGTTCACAATCGGTATGTTCGACTTCGCTCCATTCTGCGTGGTCAAACGCCGGAAACCAGGCGTCTCCGGCAAAGTCTTCATGAATCAGTGTCAGATAGAGCCGTTGCGCCCTTGGCAGCAGTTGCTCATAGAATGACGCGCCGCCGATCACCATGATTTCCTCGCTGTTCGCCGTGGCGGCGAGGGCCTCATCGACGGTGTGGGTGACGATACAGCCCGGCGCCTGATAATCGCGGTCATGGGTGACGATAATGTTGGTGCGCCCTGGCAGAGGTTTTCCGATGGACTCATAGGTTTTGCGGCCCATGAGGATCGGCTTGCCTATCGTGATCTTCTTGAAATGTTTCAGATCGGCGGGCAAGCGCCACGGCAGGGTGTTGTTGATGCCGATGACACGGTTGTTGCCCATCGCGGCGATGAGAGAAATGATCATCGGCCTAGACCGCCACCGGTGCCTTGATGGCAGGATGCGACTGGTAACCCACCAGTTCGAAATCCTCATACTTGAAATCGAAGATCGAGGTGACCTCGGGGTTGAGTTTCATCTGCGGCAGGGGATAAGGTTCGCGCGAGAGTTGCAGGTCTACCTGTTCAAGGTGGTTCGAGTAGAGATGGCAATCCCCGCCCGTCCAGATGAATTCGCCAGGCTGCAAGCCTGTGACCTGTGCGACCATCAGGGTGAGCAGGGCGTAGGAGGCGATATTGAACGGCACGCCCAAAAAGATATCGGCGCTACGCTGATAAAGCTGGCACGACAAGCGGCCCTCGGCGACGTAAAACTGGAAAAAGGCGTGGCAGGGCGGTAAGGCCATGTTGTCGATCTCACCCACGTTCCAGGCGCTGACGATGAGGCGGCGCGAATCCGGCTTGGTCTTGATCTGTTCGATGACCTGGCTGATCTGGTCGATATGGCGGCCATCGGGCGTGGGCCAGGAGCGCCACTGATAGCCATAGATGGGGCCCAGCTCGCCATTTTCGTCAGCCCACTCATTCCAGATGCTCACACCCTTTTCTTTGAGGTAGTGGATGTTGGTTTCGCCGCGCAGAAACCACAGCAGTTCGTGGATGATGGACTTCAGATGGAGTTTTTTAGTGGTAACCACCGGGAAGTCATGGCGCAGGTCGAAGCGCATCTGATGGCCGAATACGCTCAGCGTGCCAGTGCCGGTGCGGTCTTCCTTGCGCACGCCGTGTTCTTTGACATGGCGCATGAGGTCTAGATATTGCCGCATATCACAAGCCCTTGCTTTGAAGTTTCAGATTTTTCGTATAGGCCCACCACATCAAGCCGATGCCGGTCAGGATCATGGGGGTGGACAGCACTTGTCCCATCGTCAACCAGCCGAAGGCGAGGTAGCCCAGTTGCGCGTCGGGTTCGCGCACGAATTCTGCTACAAAGCGGAACAGACCGTAAAAGACCAGAAATAGGCCGGAGACGGCCATTGCAGGACGGGGTTTCCGGGAGAAAAACCATAAAATCAAAAATAGCACGATGCCTTCGAGGAAGGCCTGATAAAGCTGGGAAGGGTGGCGCGGCAGCGGCCCGCCGAGGGGGAAGACCATGGCCCACGGTACATCGCTGACCTTGCCCCATAGCTCGCCGTTGATGAAGTTGCCGATGCGCCCCGCGCCCAGGCCGATGGGCACCAGCGGGGCGAGAAAGTCGGTCACCTGGAAAAAGGTTTTGCCGGTTTTTCGGCCCAATAGCCACATCGCCACGAACACGCCCAGCATCCCGCCGTGAAACGACATGCCGCCTTCCCAAACCTTGAGCATTTTCAGCGGCGCATCCAGATAGACCGGCAGGTCATAAAACAGGATATAGCCGATACGTCCGCCCAGCACGGCGCCGAGGGCGCCATAAAACACCATGTCGCTGACCTGTTCAGCGGTCCATCCCGAGCCAGGGAGGCTGGCGCGCAACCGGCCCAGCCACCAGGCCGCGCCGAAACCCAGCAGGTACATCAGGCCATACCAGTGGACCTTGAGCGGGCCGAGGCTGATTGCGATGGGGTCGATGTTTGGGTACGTTAGCATAGAGAACAAGTATACCATCCTGAGAACGGAGGTTGGCCGCCGCTGGTCTTCTTTACGCGCTCGGCAACACCCGCCCAATAAACGCTTTGAGATAATTGGTTTCCGGGATGGCCGGATGCACAGGATGATCCGGCCCCTGATGACCCTGTTCGATAATTTGCAGGTTACGGTCGATATGGCGCGAGGCACGCAACATGGCATCCATCAAGGCAGGGCGCGGCAGGTGATATGAGCAGGAGGCCGAGATGATGATGCCATCCTTGCCGAGCACCTGCATGGCCTGCTGGTTGATGCGTTGATAGGCCTCCAGGCCGGCGCGCATGTCCTTCTTGCGTTTGATGAAGGCGGGCGGATCGAGAATAACGACATCGAATTTCTCACGCTCGGCGCGCAGGGCTTTAAGCGCCTCGAAGGCATCGCCATGCATGCCTTTGACACGTTCGGCGGCACCGTTGAGTGCGGCGTTGTGCTGCACGGCGGCAAGCGCCACCTCGGAGCTGTCGATGCATGTCACCTCGCTGGCACCCGCTGCCGCGGCTTGCACGCCCCAGCCGCCGATGTAGCTGAATACGTCAAGCACGCGCTTGCCGCGCACATACTGCTGCATGCGCGCGCGGTTGAGACGGTGATCATAGAACCAGCCGGTCTTTTGCCCCGCGAGCAGAGGCGCAACGAATCGCACACCATTCTCCTCTAACGCAACCGTCTCGGGGGCGGTGCCGAGGACGGTTTCCACATAGCTGTTCAATCCTTCCATGGCGCGGCTGCTAGTGTCGTTGCGCAGCACGATGCACGAGGGTTTGATTACCTGTTCCAGCGCCGCCACAACTTCGTCTTTGCACTGTTCCATGCCCGCGGTCGTGATCTGTGCGACCAATACGTCGCCAAAGCGGTCCACCACCAAGCCGGGGAGGCCATCGCTGTCGCCGAATGCCAGGCGATAATAGGGTTTGTCGAACAACGCCTCGCGTAGTGATAGCGCCATATTGAGGCGATGCACCAGCAGTGACTTGTTCAGCACCCGCTCCGGATCACGGCTGACCAGCCGCGCACAGATCAGCGAATGCGGGTTCACATAGCCATTGCCGATTGCCTCGCCTCGGTAGTCCTGGATTTCAATTTTGTGGCCTGCTTCGAAGGCAGTAAGCGGTGTTTTGCCAGTATCCACCTCATTGCTGAATACCCATAAATGGCCAGCGCGCAGGCGACGGTCTTCGTTTTTCTTGAGGCGGAGAGGAGGGAGCGTCATGGTGAAAGGCCTGGTTATGATTAGGGTGAAATTAGCGTTAATTTTGGAAAGTAGCTGTTGTAGCGCTGTGTGTTATGAGCGGAATGCTGCGTATCGCCACATGGGCGCCAATGTATAAGACCGGTAAGGGTGGGCGGTGCGAATTGATAAGCCATTTACCCGCGAGGAAACCCGCCTCCCACGGTATGTTGCCAGCGCTTTGCTAGAACCTGTTCACGAGTCAGCGCTATGATCTCCTCTGTGCTCATGTCTGTGGTGGCTTTGCCACGCATGGAGGTTTGAACCGCCTTGTGCAGCATCACTGCATTGTTTTCAAAGTTGAATTCTACTTCAGGAGCAGACAAAAAACCTAATTTATTACGAATTTCAACGGGAATGATGGTCTGGCCTTTGCTGGTGATGTATATCGGTGTCTCACCGGGGATAGTTTTGCAGGGATGAGTGGGAGTTGACGGGATACGGATGCAGCACGTCCAGCGGCACGCTATGTCCGGCGCTCTGCACGATGCGCGCGTGTTCGCGGCGGAATTCGCGGGCGTTGGACAGGCCGCAGGCGTGGGCCAGTTTGTCCACCTCCACACCCATCCAGCGTGCATAATTCGCTACGCGCGTGGCCTTGTCTTCTACTACCAGTCCGCGCTGCAATTTTTTGTTGTGCGTGGTGATGCCGGTGGGGCAGGTGTTTTGATGGCATTGCAGGGACTGTATGCAGCCCAGGGCGAACATGAAGCCGCGTGCCGTTACCGTGAAATCCGCGCCCATGCACAGCGCCCAAGCGACCTTGGCGGAGGTCACCAATTTACCGGAGGCGATCACACGGACGCGTTCGCGCAGGCCGCTTTCGATGAGCGTATCCACCAGCATGGGCAGCGCTTCGTTGAGTGGCAGGCCGACGTGATCCGCCAGCACCTGCGGTGCTGCGCCTGAGCCGCCGTCGCCACCGTCAAGTGTAATAAAGTCCGGAGCGCTGTCCATGCCGCGGCGCGCAATGGCTTCGCATAGGCTGCGAATCGCCGCGTCTGAGCCAAGTACCGTCTTGATGCCTACCGGCAGGCCAGTCACCGCGCGGATGTGCGCGATCATGTCCAGCAGGTCGCCGTCATTCTTGATGTCGGGATGGCGGTTGGGGCTGTCGGAAGGTTGCCCCATGGGGATGCCGCGGATTTGGGCTATTTCTTCGGTTACCTTGATGGCGGGCAGCACACCGCCGCGTCCCGGTTTGGCACCTTGGGCCAGTTTGATTTCAAAAGCCCTGACGTGTTGCGCCACTTCGCGCAGGTGCCTGTCACTCAGGCGTCCCTGCGGGTCGCGCACGCCGTATTTGGCGGTGCCGATCTGAAAGATCAGATCACCGCCGCCCTCAAGGTGATAAGGAGAAAGCCCGCCTTCGCCGGTATTCATCCAGATTCCAGCTTCTGCCGCGCCGCGCGACAGGGCGCGCACCGCCGGGGCGGAAACGGCGCCGTAGCTCATGCCGGAGAGGTTGACGATTTTGGTTGCAACGAAGGGCCGTTCGCAGTGCGGGCCGATCACCAAGGGTGGTGCGGTCTTACGTTCGTCTTCCAGTACGGCATAAGGCGCGTTGACGAAGATCAGCGAGCCCGGCTCACGCAGGTCGTTGGTGGAGCCGAAGCCGATGATGCCGCCGAGATTTTTCGAAGTGCGATAGATCCAGCTGCGCGCGGCACGGTTGAAGGGCATTTCCTGCCGGTCGTTGGCAAAAAAATATTGGCGAAAATAGTCGCCCTGCCGTTCCAGAAAATAGCGCAACCGGCCAACCACAGGAAAGTTGCGTCGCACGGCATGTTCTTTCTGGAAAATATCCTGAATGAACATCACGAGCAGGGTGAGCATCACGATGCCGGCTATCCAGCCCATGATGACCACACCCCAGTTCACTACCCCAGCGACGCTCATAAAAAGCGAAACCTCCGTTACGTTCTACTCTTTATGGTAGCGGCATAATCCTGGTTTTTTTGATGCGGACCGCGCGTGGCTGGGCGTCACTCCCACATCGCGCACATCCCGCGCAGCACCATGTCCGTGAGGCTGATGATGCCAACCACCTTGCCATGTTCCACCACCGGCCCGCGGGAAAGGTGAAAGCGTTCGAAAAGCCGGGCGCAGTAGCGGATGTCCATGCCGGGGGGGACTGTAACCACCGGCTTGGACATCACCTCGTAAATGTTGATGCGCTCCGGTGCGCGGTCCCTGGCGAGAACCTGGCGCGAAATATCGGAGAGCAGTACCATGCCATATTCGTCATCCGCGTGGCGTTTGTCGACGATCAGTGCCTTCGTCTCTACGTACTTCATCTTGAGCAGGGCCTCTTTGACTGTGGTCATGCCATCCACCAGGTCAAATTCGTGCTTCATGACATCCCGCACCCGGATCAGTTTGCGTTCGCTCATATCTCTTCCTCCACCACACCGCTTAGTTTACGCACTTGATGGGATACGCCTACGGCATCCTCCACATCAATCTGAAAGGCGATGCCCGCGCCGGGCCTGCTGTCAAACTCGCCCGCGCGCGCAATCTTATCAAGAATCTTGCGGCTCAAATGCTCCTCCACCAGAAACAGCAGCATATCGCGCTGGGTTTCCAGTGTCAGGCCGAGAAAGGTCTTGGTTTTTTCCAGCCCTTCACCGCGCGCGTGGCTGATCACCGTCGAGCCTGTTGCCCCCGTCTGGCGTGCAGCGTCCATGACTTTCTCGGTCTTGTCGTCTTCCACAAAAGCAATCAGCAACTTGAAGTGCATATGTTTTCTCCTATTTTCCACCCTGTGTTTTTCGCCGCCCCGCCCGCCATTCGCTCAACTGGGCATAACCCATCACCGTAACCAGCGGGCACAATACGGTCAATGCGATCAGTCCGAACCCGTCCAGTAACGGGCTGCGTCCCGGCACGGCACTCGCCAGCCCCAACCCCAGAGCTGTCACCAGCGGCACCGTTACCGTGGAGGTGGTTACACCACCAGAGTCATAGGCCAGAGGGATGATCGTGCGTGGCGCAAACGCGGTTTGTATCATCACGATCACATACCCGACGATGATGTAATAGTGCAGCGGCGTGCCGGTGACGATGCGAAACACGCCCAGCGTAATCCCGGCCGCTGCGCCTACCGCCACCGCCACGCGCAAGCCCCACACACCCACCGCGCCGCCCGACACCTCATGCGCCTTCATCGCCACCGCGATCAGCGCCGGTTCGGCAAGGGAGCAGGAAAAGCCGATGGCGGCGGCGAACAGGTAGACCCAGCGGTAGTCCCACCAATCCACCCCTTGTGCCGTTTGTCCCGCTAAATGGATAAACGCCGGCGCGGTCAATTGCTGAGCCATCAGTCTGCCCAGTGGAAATAGTGCCTGATCCAGCCCTTCCAGAAACAATGCCAGGCCTACCAGCACGTAGACAAAACCGATCAACACCTTTTTCAGGTTAGGGATGGAGCGGCGTATCACCAGCCACTGGAAGCCGAACAGAATTGCCGCAATAGGCAGTACATCCCGCACGGTATGGATGATTGCCATCAACAGGTGCAGCACGAATTCCATTTTAGATCATCATCCCGTAGACCATCACAAAAATCATCGGCGTTAGCGAGGCGAACGCAATCAGGCCAAAGCCGTCCACCATGGGGTTGCGGCCCTTGATGGAAGACGCCAGTCCCACGCCCAGCGCGGTAACCAGCGGCACTGTGATGGTGGAGGTGGTCACCCCGCCTGAATCATAGGCGATGCCGATGATCTGCGGCGGCGCGAACAGCGTCATCACCATCACCCCCAGATAGCCGCCGATGATCAAGTACTGCACTGGCCAGCCCTTGATAATGCGGAACACGCCGAGCACCAGCGCCACCCCCACTGCCAGCGCCACCGTCAGGCGCAGCCCCAGCGCATAGGAGGCGCGCGCCTCGTCATTCGCCGCAATTATATTACCTTCCGCCGCCACGCGTGCCGCCTCGTTTGCAACGGCGATCAGTGCGGGTTCGGCCACGGTTGTCCCGAAACCCAGCGCAAAGGCGAACACCAGCAGCCACATCAGGCTGCCCTTGCGCGCGAAGGCATAGGCCATGGCCTCCCCGAGCGGGAACAACCCCATTTCCAGCCCGCGCACGAACAGCGTCAGCCCCACCACTACCAGCAAAGCGCCTTCTAATAACCCACCCAGGTTGGGGATGGGCTGCTGGACTACCGCCAGTTGAAAAAAAGCGATCACCAGCACAATCGGCGCCAGGTCGCGGACACTGTTCAGCAATGAGTGCAGAAAGATAGTTAATTGATTTTTCAAAATAAGCGGTTCCAGTTGTGCGCGCCGCATCAAGTGCGGCAGTGCAGGCACACAGTGCATTTGGCATAGCGTAACGCGGCAAAAACGCTAAAGTGTAAAAATGAATCATCCGATATATTGCTTGGAGGTCCCGGTAAATGTATTTTTAACCTATGCACGGTGTTGTATGGCTTGCAAATATCCGTGATTATAGGAGATGATAAATATCTTTTAGTGGGAAAATATCACTCAGCGGGACAACAGGGAAGTTTTGGCCCTGTCCGGCCGTATGCGTGTGAGAGAAAAGCTATGCCAAAAAACATAATATCAACAGGCGCCCCGCAACCCCGCTTTCGCCGTGATAGCTATTGCCCTTCCTGGTGGCGCATCAGGTTGGCCGCACCGCTATTCTTTTTTGGACTGCTGCTGGCAGGGCAGGTGCAGGCCGACGTGAATATTACCGTGAATCATAGCCAGGATAGTGCGGATTCAAATCCAAATGATGCGGAGTGTTCAGCGTCTGTAGGCGCAAGCACGGCATGCACCCTGCGCGCCGCCATCCAGACAGCAAATTATATTATCTCCCAGGGTACCGATGTCACTATTGTCTTGGGCAGCGTTATTTATTCCCTGTCCATACCCGGAGCGGGCGAGGACAACGCTGCAACCGGCGATCTCGACATCAGGGGCACCTGCGGCACCGATATCAGCAAACCTTGCCTGCAAATCAGGGGGGCAGGCAAGGGACAAACCATCATAGACGGCGGCGGCATTGACCGGGTATTTCACTTTACTGGAAAAAACACCGTAATAATTACCGGCGTGACTATCCAGAACGGCAGTGTGACGAATGATAACGGCGGCGGCATCAAAAATTCCAGCGGATGGGTGACGCTGGAAAACTGCGAAGTCATCAACAATACAGTCGGGAATACGACAGGCGCCAGATACAGCGGCGGCGGTATATTCAGCGGTGTCGGTACCCAAATGGCAATCAAGAACTGTACCATCCAGGGCAACCGGGTCAACAACACACAGGGTACCTTCGCAAGTGATTACATCATCGGTGTCGGCGGTGGCGGCGGTGGTATCCGCAACAGCGGCAATATGACACTAAGTAACTCCACGGTGATGGGCAACTACGGCAGGCCGCTTGGCGCCGGCATCATGAATACCAGCGGCCTCGGAGGGAACGACGGTAAACTGACGATTATTAGCAGTACGCTGCAAGGCAATCAAAATATCAAAGACGATAGCAGCCCTAACGGGGTTGGCGGCGCTCTCAGCAATCAGGGTGGGTTAGTGAATATTGCACGGTCGGTCATTAGTGGCAATATCGCCCGTGAGGGCGGGGGTGTTTTCAATACCAATTTGGCTATTGCCAACATCCCCGGAATTAATGATCAGCCTCCGGGTAGCGGTACTACCACCAACAGCAATAGTGCCGGCAATAGCATTCAAGGCAGCGTGCTGATCGCTGCGAGCGTTGTCGACAGCAATACCGGCAACGGCCTAGCCAACAAAAGCGTTATGGATGTCCGTTACAGCACCATCAGCAACAATGCGGCCCAGTCTTTTGAGGCTTGCGCAGACGGTTCTTTTGGCTGTACAAACGGCGCGGACGGCGGCGGCATAAACAACTACGGTCCCGGGGAGCTCACGGTTGCGAGCAGCACCATTACTGGCAACACTGCTAGAAACGGTGGCGGCATCAATAACGGCCGCTCAATAACGCTTGAGAGCGTCACCATCAGCGCTAATCATGCCGCTATCAATGCCGGCGGCAAAGAGATATTTATCAATACCCTGAACCCAACCGGATATCAGACGGTTCTCCAAAATTCTATTATTGGCGACAATGCCTCCAGCCTCAACAATTGCATGAAAGGCAATGATCCAAACACGCCCGAGATCATCGCCGCCAGTCCCGGTTTGGTGACTTCCAAGGGCCATAATCTTGAAAATGGCAATAGTTGCGTCCTCAGCGGGACAGGTGATCGTAACGGCAGTCCGAATCTTGGCGCGCTTGCCGATAATGGTGGCAGTGCGCAGACGGTTCTACCTGATGGGACTTACCCCAAGAATTTTATGCCTGGCGGCTTGGCTATCGGTAACGGTGTCTGCCCGAGTCCATTGTTTGACCAGCGCCAGTTCGGGCGGCCGGGGGCAGATGGTTTGTGCGATATAGGTGCTGTGGAGCATGATGGTGACCCCGCGGCCAAGAAGGTCGATCTCGAGGTGCAGAAGACCCGGAATCCGCCGACAGATAATACGCCGGCTACGTTGAATGGAGTGTTGAAATATGTCCTCACTGTCATCAACCATGGCCCCGACGTGGCGCAGGGTATTAAGCTGTCGGACAGGTTGCCTGCAGGAGTGGCGTTTGTCGGATGGGCTGAACCCGTCCCTGTTACTAACCCTGCGGGTGTTGGATGTATGGCCCCTACATCATCCGCCGATTTTACCTGCACGCTTGCCAGCCTGGCTCCAAATCAGAGCTTTACGGTGTACCTCACCGTCCAGGTTACCGATCCTGCGCTTGTGCCTACGAGTCCTACTCAGATTGTAACTATTGAAAACAGGGCGCAGGTGACCGTTACATCGCCGGCCGACTACCTTCCCGGCAATGACGGCTCAATTACAAGTTGTGTGCGCGGCTCTTGTGTGGTCACCAGGGTGCTGGCAGGCGACGGGGTCACCAACTTTTCCCCTAGCGGTGGTGGCGGGGCCTTCGGTCCATGGGCGTTGCTCTTGCTGGGACTGCCGGGGTTGTTCCTGCTGCGCCACCGAGGGTAGGGTGCGCCGCGCGCACCTCCTTTTCGTGGGTTGGTATACGCTACACTGTCAATCTTGCCGCTGTCTCCGCCAGCCTTTTCCCAAGCGCGCGGCATAGGCGCCTTTCCTCCTCACTGACCGGTAGCTTGCTGTCCAGGCCCGCCACATGGCTGGCGCCGTAGGGTGTGCCGCCGCTGGTGGTGCTCAGCAGGTCGGTTTCGCTGTAGGGCAGTCCCATTATGATCATGCCGTGATGCAGGAGTGGCAGCATCATCGACAGTAAAGTGCTCTCTTGCCCGCCGTGCAGGCTGGAAGTGGATGTAAACACCGCCGCCGGTTTGCCTATCAGCGCGCCCGACAGCCATAACGAACTGGTTCCGTCGAGGAAATACTTGAGTGCGGCGGCCATGTTGCCGAAGCGCGTTGGACTGCCCAACGCCAGCCCCGCGCATTCGCGCAGGTCGTCCAGCGTCACATAGGGTGGCCCTTCGCCGGGGATGGTGTCTTCCACCGCTTCGCACACCGTTGACACCATGGGCACCGTGCGCAGCCGCGCCTGCATGCCGGGCACTTCCTCTACACCGCGCGCGATGAATTGCGCCATCTGGGCTACCGCACCGTAACGGCTGTAATAAAGAACCAGTATATCAGCCATGAGTATTCCTTTGTGTGTGGGTTGTAAGAACCTGTCCACGATCTTGCTGAAGGGCGCATCGCGGCGTTAAAAGTGGTCTCAAAATGCTCACATACTCCATGTATGCTCCGCTTTTTCAGCCACTTTCGCCTTGCGCTGGGAACCCTTCGCTGCGCTCTTCCCTTGATCGAGATCGTGAACAGGTTCTAAGGGAATGCATTCTAACCATAATCGCCCCTTTCTTGACACCCCAGGGGGCGGGTGATAGTTTCATGAAACCTAAAAACGATCGTTGGAGTCTACTGCCGTTTTTAAGTTAAATGATTGAAGAGCCTGTATATCGATGATTTCAAGTTACAAAAAGCTTCATGGTGTGTGGCGTGGTCTGTTCTCCGCATGCGCGCTCAGGCGGTTGGTCTGGGTGCTTCTGGGAGGCGGCATGGCCATCATCGGTGGTTGTGCCACCGTGCCGCCGACCCAGGAAATGAGTGATGCCCGTCAGGCGCTCGATGCGGCGCGCCGGGCCGAAGCTACCCGGCATGCGCCGGACGCTCTGGAAGGAGCGGAAAATCTGCTCTCCCAGGCAGAGGATAAGCTGAGCGCCGGGGCGTTCAGGCAGGCGCAGAGAACCGCTCTGGCCGCCAAAGAGGAAGCGACCAAGGCGCGTGCCATGGCGTCGGCCATTAGCGCCGCTAAAGCAGTGCTAAGCGAAGCTGCGGTGATTGATGCGCTGTCCCCCGAGGCGCAAGAGTTGTTGCGGCAGGCAGAGGCGGCCGCCAAAGTGGATGATGACAAGAATGCCATCAGGCTTGCCGGTGAGGCTGCACAGCGCGCGCAACAGGACATTAATGGCGCTTATCTGGCCAAAGCCAAATTAATGCTTGATGAGGCAAAGACCTTTCAGGCGATTTCCGCCGGACAGCGCGCTGTTTTGGAGTCCGCAGAGGCGGCATACCGGAACAGGGAAGGCAAAAAGGCCTATGAATTGAGCAACAAACTGTTGGATGAGCTGCGTGCGGCGCAGCGGGCGTTTCAGCCCATGCAGCCGGAAATTGTTTCGCCGCCAATATCACCGCCGGAACAGCCGTTGTTATCCAGTTATACGGTCAAGAGTGGTGACAGTTTGTGGAAAATTTCGGGCCGTGCGGAAGTGTATGGCAATCCCCGGCAATGGCGGTTGATCTATCACGCAAACAGGAAGAAAATCAAGAATGCCAATGTGATCCGTCCTGGTCAGGTATTTGTCGTTACTCGGAATTAGAGCGGCCAACCGCCATAATGAAAAAGAAACTGGAAAGCGTTTTTGAAGGGCTGCTGTGGGACAGCCGCCTGATTGTGCTGTCGGCGGTGGTCACGAGCCTGGTAGCAAGTTTGGCGATGTTTTATATCGCTACTATTGATGCCTATTTCATGGTCGTCCACCTGGGTGAATATCTCTCGCCAGCGCTGGAGGGGGAGGCGCGTAGCGCCCTGCGCAGCAGCACCATTGCCCACGTTGTGGAAATTGTCGATGGCTATCTGTTGGCCACTGTGTTGCTTATCTTCTCTCTCGGATTGTATGAATTGTTTATCAGCACCATCGACAAGGCGGAAAGCGCGGAAACAAAATCGAATGTGCTGCTGATCCGCAATCTTGATGACTTGAAATCGCGGCTTGCCAAGGTGATTTTGATGATCCTGATCGTAAAATACTTTGAGCACGCGATCCGCATGAAGTTCGAAACCCCGATGGACTTGCTCTATCTGGCGGCGGGTATTGCTCTGCTCGGTGTGGCACTTTATCTGTCCCATACGGCGGAGCATCCACCGGCCCTTGGCAAGACTGAATCTCACTGAGATTCAGTCTTGCCAAGGCGCGTATACGATTTTTATTGGTGTTACCTGGGAAGACACACTTCCCCGCTAGGGCATTTGAAGAACCACATCTGGTAGAACGACACAACCCATTGAACCGTGAATGAGAACGCCATTAACGCACCGCTGGCGATGACGACATACCCGAAGGGTTCGGATACCTTGGTCAGCCACCAGGACGTAATGTCCATCAGGATCGCCAAGAAAGGCAGCACGATGATCACTGACTTCGCGTGGGGCCGGCGCATATAGCTGTGACTGAAGATCAGGCCGAGAAAACCAAAGATGAAGGTTAATCCGAAGAGGTGAATATGGGATACCCGCACTAACGTGCCAATACTCATCCCTGTGTCGACCTGTGCCACGGTCTTCACATCATCGTAACTCATCAACGTGGGGATGTGGGGGTTGGAACCGCTGTGGCACATCTGGCAACGCGCCTTCAAAATAGGCTCAACCTGTTTATGGAAGACATCTTCCTTTGCGCCATCATGAACCCACGCGATGATGGTCGCCTTTTCCTCGGCGGGCAGCATGCCTGACATCGGCCCCTTAAGCGCACCCTCAATCCGGCTGGCTGAATTGTCGCCTCTATAGGCGATTACGATATCCTTGGCCGAGATACCAGGCTTGCCGTCTCGTCCTGCATGAACCACGTAGATTTGAATCATCGCAAATATATAGCCGATGCCGAGAATAATCAGTATGCAGGTATACAACACCTTCAAACTAGAGGGTAACTCGTCGAATTGGGGGTAGGTGAATTTGGTGTAACTGTTCATGGTGATCGCCCTTCATGAATACCGATCTGCATATCGTGCTGTCATAGTGGTTTGCCTAGCCTATTATACCGCATGATATTTACGTCGAGTGTTATCTGACCTGCATGAAAGGCTGCAACCACCGGACATAGAGCGTATCTGCAACCTCGTTTAGATCGCTGACGCGGGCCGCCAGGTTTTTTGTCATCTGTGCCGCGCTTTGCACGCTTGTGGAGGGATGGGCAAGTTCGTCCGGGGAGCAGCGTGCCCATTCACGCACCATGTCCGGCGTCATTTCTACATGGCATTGCAGGCCGAGGATATTGCCAATGACGAAAGCCTGGTTAGTGCAATAACGGCTTTGCAGGATGCGCGTCGCTCCATCAGGGATAGTGAAGGTTTCGCCGTGCCAGTGGAACATTTCCATCTCTTGGGGTAAATCACCCAGCCAGTCGTGTGCTACGGTGTTATCTACCCTCTGTGCCGCGTGCCAGCCGATCTCTTTCACGTGATTCGCTGTTACCTTGCCACTCAGCGCCTTACTGATGAGCTGTCCCCCCAGGCAGTGGCCCAGTACCGGCATGTCTATCGCAGCGGCGCGGCGGATCAAGGTCAACTCTTCATCGATCCACGGCAGCGGATCGTTGACGCTCATGTTGCCACCCATGAATATCAGGCCGCTGGCGTTGTCGATATTGCCGGGAATGGCATCGCCCTGGTCGATGCGGATGAGCTGGTAAGGGATATTGTGCTTGCCCAATACTTCGGTGAGGTAGCCAGGACCTTCGTGCTCAAGGTGGCGGAAAATATACAGTGGTTTCATGTCATACGCTCTTGAACCTAAAAACGGCGATTGGACCCTAATGTTTCTTTCAGAAAGAATGATCAAAGTGCAGCTACGATAATGCGCACAAGAATCAAATATGCGCATATATGATTTTTGACCGGCACATATGCACTGGGGAAACCCCTGCTTTTTTCAGAGGCTTCTTTTACTATAGATCGGTCTATCCGGTGAAGCGTCAAGATGAAGGATACAGAGTGTGTTCAGTTTTTGCAGCAAGTCTTGCCCAGGCTGCGCCTGCAATGGCCGGGTTTTCGCAAGGTTCGTACGCAGGTCTGCAAAAGAATACAGCGCCGCGCGAAAGAATTGGGCCTGGCGGATAGCTTGGCGTATCGTGCCCACCTCGAAATCCATCGGGACGAATGGGATGTGCCATATTACCATTTCCCGTTTTTATCGCGTTGTCATGTGCCGCAATATCGCATTTACCTATTTCGATGAGGATTTGCAGCGTGAGGTGCTGCAAAAGCTGTGGGAAAGACTGCATCCGGGCGGTGTGCTTGTGATCGGATGTCATGAATCCTTGCCGCAGGGGACAAGTGGATTTGTGGCCTGGGCCGAGAAAAGGGGTGTTTACCGGAAAACCGAAGTATCATGAATCAATTCACGCAAGCAGGAGCGCAGCCGGGTTTTGTGTTTCGGCATAAAAGATAGTAACGGATGGAGGGAATCGTCATGAAAGCCTTGATCATAAGCGCGGACAATTTCGAAGATTCCGAGCTGCTCGTCCCATTTTACAGGTTAAAAGAGGCGGGGATTGAGGTGGCTGTTGCATCTACCAGGAAGGGCAGAATCAAGGGCAAGCATGGATACGAGGTTGAGGTGGACAAGACCCTCGCGACGGTGCAGCCAGATGATTATGGTGTGCTTGTCCTTCCCGGTGGCAAGGCGCCAGAGGCGCTTCGCAAGGAAGCCGCCGCCATCGAAATAGCCAGGCATTTCTTCCATAAGAACAAGCCGGTCGCCGCTATTTGTCATGGCCCGCAGATATTGATTTCTGCGGGCCTGCTTGATGGGCGGCGTGCCACCTGTTACAAATCAGTGGCGCATGAATTGAAAGAGGCGGGCGCCATTTATGAGGACAGTGAAGTGGTGGTGGATGGTAATCTTGTGACTTCACGGCAGCCGGGAGATTTGCCCGCCTTTTTGAGGGAGATGATGAGGCTGGTTAAAGGGAGATAGCGTTGCCTTGGCGGCTGAAGGAACATGCTGGCATGTCCATAAAACAAGAGTCTGTGGTGGCAGGCGTATGCAGGGGGAGTGTAGTGGTCAAGTCTTTTTGGCCACGGTTTTATAGTCCATCCAATACTGCTTCTCTGCCGCATTCGGTGCCAGCCCACCGTTATGCGTGT
>LNFM01006523.1_pt1 | contig 19920 bp, 18 predicted proteins | sample 596031 | NCBI WGS metagenome assembly LNFM01 (sample SAMN04254537, study PRJNA301005) | activated carbon metagenome | isolation source: dual media filters at the Ann Arbor, Michigan drinking water treatment plant | place: USA: Ann Arbor | reverse complement strand
CGTCAGCGGGCGCTTGCGGCTCAGGACTTCGTAGACGCGGTTGCTCTTGCCAATGATCGGCTCAAGATCTTTGACAGACAAACCGCTCTGATCCATTCGAAACTTGATGGCTTCCACCGGATCGGGCGCGGTGATGGGTACGTGCTTGGCCTCGTAGGCTTGCACCAGCGTGGCCAGGATGTCCAAGCGATCCCCCTCTGGCGTGCCCAGATCAGGGTCGGACTCCATCAAGGCCGAAATCTCTTTGAGAGTGGCCTTGTAGTCTGCTTCGGTGTGAATAGGGCGGATGTCCATGTTTTCCTCTGTGCCCGGTCAGGCCATTTCAACGGTTTCGGCGTTCACTGCGTCGTACTCTTTGTGGGTGCCGACGAACTTCACGTAAACGATCTGCAACGTGTATGCAATGGCCACGATCAGCCGGTAGTCATTGCCTTTGATGTTGAAGACGACACGACGGTTCTTCAACACGCTGGCACTGCGGTACTGCGCCTTGATGTCAGCGGGTTGGCACCAACTCGCATTGCTGGCTTCCTCGAACCAAGCCTTCAGCGGCTGCTCGGCGTCGGGGTAGCGCTCCCAGAAGGCCCGAAGGGTAGACACGGCAATCACTCGCATGAATGTCAGTGTAGTCCCGAAATGGGACTAAGGCAAGTGGCATCCAGGTCGGGCAGGTGGTGAAGACATCCGGAAATGGGTGCGAATAGGTGTGTTTATGGTTGTCCGAGCTGGCGTAGCGTTGGTCGGTTGGATTCCCGAAATGCTCTTTTTGTAGAGGGGGTGCGGACGAAAACTTGGACCTACCAAGAGGTAGTTCATTTATTTCTACGAAGACAGAATCCGAGCAGTTGAACTGTTCATCAAGGTGGGCTTGCGAGTCAGGCCCACTAGCAGGCAGTCGAGATATCCTGCGGTAAGGCCCCTGAACATCGGCAATGCAGCGTAAGCGGCCAGTCGCGCCTAAGGGCCGAACTCACGCTGACCGCCATCAAGCCGACCATCAGTTCAGCGGCCGACACCTTCATGAGTATCAGTGAGGCGTGGGACAGCTGACCTAATCGTCTTGGGCCGTGAACGACCGGTCCCCGCTCAGGTAGTCGGCTCCAGTCGTCTCATCGGAGATATACGCTGATGTGGACTCGTGGTCTCAGAGCCGCCGTTCAGACTGCGTACAGGTTGGTGCATCTACCGAGAGTCGTTCAAGTCCCCTTCGTCGTTGCCGTTTGCTCCGCAGTCGAAATTTCCTTAGATCTGTGAGACAATCCCTCTAGTCCAAAATTTAGATATCAAAAAACCTTTTAAATCAACATGTTACAGGCATGTCGGGCGAAATGAAAGAAGAGCAATCAGATTTAGCCCAAATGGTCCGCTTGGCTCTGGCCGAGCAGACGGAAGATGTACGCCTCTTCGCCGCGCGGCTGGTCCGCAAGTACCGAGGGACAGCGCCCGACCTCGCCGAGCAGCTTGAGCTGTTCCTGAAGTCGAGGCCGGCGCGCAGCGTCTCTGCCATGCGCAAGCTGGCTCCCCAGCCATCGACGTCTCACGCCTTGCCGGTAGATGACGAATCGCGCCTCTCGCTTCTGAAGGTGTTCAAGGACGAGCCGGCGAAGGATGCGCCGCTGCTATCCAGTGATGTCGAGGATGTATTGGGGCAGCTCATCGCCGAGCGCAGACAGAGTGATCGGCTGCGGGCCATGGGACTTGCGCCGACTCGCTCAGCCATCTTTGTGGGGCCGCCAGGCGTTGGCAAGACACTTACGGCCCGCTGGTTGGCTGGGCAGTTGAAAGTGCCTTTGTACGTGCTCGACCTGACCGCCGTGATGAGCAGCCTGCTGGGTAAAAGCGGCGCCAACCTGCGGGCGGCCATCGACTTCGCAAAGCGTGAGCCGTGCGTGCTGCTGCTGGATGAGATTGACGCCATTGCCAAGCGGCGCAGCGATGACACCGACGTGGGCGAACTCAAGCGCCTGGTCACCGTGATATTGCAGGAGGTCGACGAATGGCCTGCCAGCAGCGTATTGCTGGCAGCCACCAATCACCCTGAGTTGATCGATCCGGCGCTGTGGCGCCGTTTCGACCTGGTGGTTCAGTTCAAGACACCCGGTGGGCAGGACGTCAAAGAAGCCATCAAGCGCTTCCTAGGACCGGACTACGCCCTCTTTGCGCGCTGGATCGACATCTTGGTGTTTGCATTCGCGGGGCACTCGTTCAGTGACATCGAGCGCGATGTGCAGCGCTTCAGGCGTGCCGTGGCCCTTGGAACGACCACCGACGCTGATTTGGTCGAGGACTTTATGAAGGCACGCGCCTTGGCGCTCGACAGGCAGGGTCGCATCGATCTGGCGGTGATGCTGGCCAAGCAAACCCGCTTGTCCCAGCACACCGTCTCTGACATCACTGGGGTGAGCAGGGACACGATCCGCAAGTACACCAACGAGACCGCTGCGGCGCGAAAGGCCGCGCCCCGGAGAAAGGCTGACTCATGAGCCAAACCAATTTCCTGATCGGTCGTGGCGAGCTGCTGACCCATGACATCGTCGGCCCGAGGCGCATGCCCGGCAAGGCTGAGGTATACACCTTCGCGCAGGCGCGGGAACAGTTGGTTCCCCAATTCCGCAGTGCTGCGAAGGTGCTCGACGACTTGTCTGCCGACGCATGTCCGGGAGACTTCGCCGTGGCTCGGCTGATGATGAATCCCAGCTTCATTGCTCGCTCCTATTTCCCATCCGGCTTGTTGCGTAGCACGGGGCTGGAGTCCATCGGCAGCCGCACCGTCAAGGTCAAGCCGAAGGCTTGGACTCGCAAAGGGGAACCACAAGAGACCACGACCACCGAACTGTTTGTCGCCGGCAAGCGCCAAGCCTTCCGTAGGCTCTCGCAGTGGACGGAAACCATCGACGCGCAGTCCGATGAGGGCGAAGACCTCACCCACATTGAGCAGTTCGGAGCCTTCACGCCGGCTGAGCGCATCGTGAACCTGGGCGGCCCAAAGGATCGCTTCTTCGAAGTGGGCCTGCATTTGTTGCCGGACGAAGATCCTGGCCTGATCCAGAAGGCCTTCGTAAAGTTTGCCAAGCGGGAGGATGTCAAGGTCCACACCGAAGTCGATTTCGTCGCAGGCAACCTGTGGTTTGTTCCGGTCGAGGGCAAGCCGCGAGATATCGAGAGACTGGCCAGCTTCGCCTTCGTCCGGGTGATCCGGCCGGTGCCCAAGCTGCGCGGCATCCGCCCGGTGCAACGCAGCGGCGGCCCCTCGGTGGGGTGCAGCTTGCCCGCCGAACAGGCCCTGTCTTCCGAGCCTAGAGTCGCCATCTTGGACGGCGGCCTCCCTAAGCACCACCCCATCGGTCCCTGGCTGCGCTCATACCGAAAGCTCGACGAAGATGCCGCCGATGACCCAGATGGCCCCGAGCATGGTCTGGGCGTGACATCGGCTGTGCTGTTCGGCCCGATTCAGCCAAACGGCATTGCCGGGAGGCCGTTCGCCCCAGTGGATCATCTGCGGGTGCTCGACCAGGATACGAGTGGCGAAGACCCGCTGGAGTTGTATCGCACGCTCGGTCTCATCGAACAGGTCCTTCTCTCGCGATCCTACGAATTCATCAACCTGAGCTTGGGACCGGACCTGGAAGTAGAGGATCAAGAAGTTCATGCCTGGACATCCGTCATCGACGAACTGCTCAGCGACGGCGACACGCTCATGACCGTGGCTGTCGGCAATAACGGAGAACGCGACCGCGAACTTGGTTACAGCCGTGTCCAGGTGCCGTCCGACTGCGTGAATGCGCTCTCGGTCGGCGCAGCCGATGACACGGGCACAGGATGGGCTCGCGCGCCCTACAGTGCGATCGGTCCAGGCCGAAGCCCCGGGGTCGTCAAGCCGGACCTGATGGCCTTCGGCGGCAACCCGGCGTCCAGATATTTCCACGTCCTGGCGCCGGACGCGAAGCCGCTGCTGACGCCCCAACTCGGCACCAGTTTTGCGGCGCCGTACCTGCTACGCAGCGCAATCGGCATCCGAGCAATCCTGGGCGGCAACCTGACGCCTCTCGCCATCAAGGCCTTGCTGGTCCATTCGGCCGATGCCGGCGAGCACGATCCGATCGAAGTTGGTTGGGGCAAGATTCCCGAGGACACCCTGGACATCATCACCTGTCCGGATGGCGTGGCCAGGGTGGTCTATCAGGGCGAGCTGAAGCCCAGCAAGTACCTCCGCGCCAGCTTGCCGTTGCCGAAAGAGGGCCTGACTGGCAATGTCCGCATGAAGGCCACCTTCTGCTACGCATCTCCCACTGATCCGCAGGATGCTGCGGCCTACACCAAGGCCGGTCTTGAGGTCGTCTTCCGTCCGAACGACGAGAAGATCAAGGATGGCAAGAGCAACGCCGACACCAAGGGATTCTTCGACCTGAAGAAGTACGCCACCGAGCAGGAGCGACGGTCGGATCAGGGCAAGTGGGAAACGGTACTCCATGGCGCCAAGACCTTCCGCGGATCCAGCCTCAAGAACCCCGTTTTCGACATCCACTACAACGCCCGCGACGGCGGTGGCCGGGCCAACGGCGCCGAAAAAATCCGCTATGCCCTGATTCTCTCGGTCGAAGCCCCGAAGCACGCCGATCTCTACAACGAAATCTTGCGCGCCTACGCCAAGACCCTCGTGCCGATCCAGCCACAGGTGTCCTTACCGATCCGAATTCGGTGACCGCGGAATGGCAAACGCATGCATAGAAGGGCCGGACGTTAGAGGAGGCGATCGATGCCGGAACCGTTGAAGAGCAAAGACAAACATGGGGTGCCGTTCGCACGGCCACCCGAGATCGAGGCCTGCCTGGCAAGGCTGGAGTCGCTTGATGCCGCGACACGCCTGCAGGCCTTCGCCGTCGTGTCGAGGAAGAGCACCGGCTATGTGCCTTCGGAAGCGCTGACATATTTCCTGCGGCGCGCTCACGTCGCGGGCGCAAACGATGAGTTCAAGCAGATGTTCGGGCTGCTGATGAAACGGGTCTGTCAGTCCCTGTTTGCAACGGTTTCGGACTCCCGCATGGCCGGGGCGCAAGGCATTCGAGAAGAAATCATGGGCCGATTCGCCGAGCGAATCGCCAAGGACTGCAACGGCCGGTTCGCTATGCTGGACTTCTTTGAAGTGCGGTTCGACTTGGCGTTCGCCCGATTTCGGAAGTCCGTCTTGAGGCAGACCGGGCCCTCGTCCGTACTCACCGAGCCGCTGTCTGCGGGCGGCGAGGAAGGGCGGGACATTTCTCGGGAGGTCGAGGACGCCGCAGCCGACTTTCTAGGGGGGGACCCGCAAAAAATTGACGACCCCGCTTTCCGGTTGGAACTGGACGCTGCGATTGACGCATTACCAGACGATCAGAGACGGGTCGTGGGCTTGCTTCGGCAAGGCTTCCAGATCGACTCGAAGGACCCGAACATCATGACCATCGCGAAAATGCTCCAGTGCGATGAGAGAACCGTGCGCAATCGCCGCGACCGTGCATACAAGACGCTTATGTCTGTTCTGCAGGAGGAGGCATGAATACGCCGAAGTCATTCGCTGCGGACGAGGAATCCGTGCTGATGGCGTTCTCGATTGAACCCAGCCATGGCCGGGAGACACTTGAACGCTACATCGTTGCGTACCCGCAGCATGCGACCGCACTGATCGACTGTTCGATCGATCTGCTTAAAGAGCCGCCGGCAGACGCTGTGCCGACAATCGAGATGCCGGACGGCGCAATTGACATGGCTTGGGAGCGATTCGAGCGTGCTGTTCAGCAGCTAGATGCGGAAGTCACGAATCCGTTTGCCAAGCTCACTACGAGCAGCTTTAAGTCGCTCGCACGCAGCCTGGACGTCAGCAATCTCTTCCTGATGCGTGTTCGCGCTCGTGCCATCCATGCTGCCACCATACCCGCCCGATTCGTTGAAAGACTTGCTTCTGAACTGGGAGCCACCGTTCAAGCTGTGGGTGCATACCTGCAGGGCCCACCCGGCACTGTCTCAGGGCAGGCATTTCGGTCGAGTGTGAAGCCAGGCGTGGACGAACAGATCACGTTCGACCAGGCGGTCGAGACCTCACAGCTCACGCAGGAACAGCAGGCGATTTTGAAGGCATTGTGGGACTGAGCGATGGACGCCGCCGACGCTGAGCGCCGCTAGGTAGAACGCCTGCAGCCCGCGAGCGCGCGGAGCCGGTAGCTATCCGGCCACACCGTCCTTCAGGCGATGCAGGCTAGGCAGTTAATCGCCAAGGCTGAGGTGCGCAGCTGCCCGCGTTGCCCGAGCTTCGTTTTCTGTGGTGAGCTGCCCAAGGGAGTATGGGCGCAAAAAAACTTTGATCGGCCTTTCCGGTCTGGCGATTGGGCTGCGATTGACTGAGTAAGGAGGCCAGAAAGCCTGCAATCCCGCAGGCGATGGCTCTCCAAGAAAGGCAATCGAATGCAAACCCAAATCTACAGCGGCAACGACCTCCTCAATGTCGAAGATGTCGCCTCGGCCATCCGCGAAGGCCGCAGCCTGCGCACAGCGGCGTTCTACCGGATCGTCGTTTTGGACGACCAACTCCAGGAGCGAGACGTCGATCTCGCCGATCCGGTGCCGACTGCGCGCCAGATCCTGCAAGCCGCCGGTATGCGCCCGGTTGATGAGCACAGCGTCTACGCGATTTTGACCTCCGGCGAGTTCGAGGACCTGCGTCTGGACGAGACCTATGATCTGCGCGGCCGCGGCGCGGAGCGTTTCGTCATCTTCCAGACCGACCGCACGTTCAAGTTCACGATCGACGACCGCCAGCTGGAGTGGGGCAAGCCCAGCCTCAGTGGCCGCGTGCTCAAGGCGCTGGCTGGCGTCCCGCCGGAAACCTACGACGTCTACCTCGAAGTGCGCGGCGGCGGTCAGGACGTCCTGATCCGCGACGGCGACCTGATCGATCTGGGCAAGCCGGGCATCGAGCGCTTCATCACGCTGATCCGCGACACCACGGAGGGCCTGCTCGCGCTGCCCGACGCGGACGAGCGCTATCTGAGCAGCCACGGCGTGGTCTTCGAGACGGTGAGCGACGGTACGCACACGGGCGTCATCTTCAAGCAGTTGCCGCTGCCCGCCGGCAAGTTCAACCACGCCGCAGCCGACGTGCTCGTTCTCCTGCCGCCCGGCTATTCCGATGTCGCGCCAGACATGTTCTATTGCGACCCCTGGCTGACGCTGCAAAGCGTGGGGCGCTATCCGACCTGCGCCGACCAGGCCCACGCGTTCCAGGGCCGCAGCTGGCAGCGCTGGTCGCGCCACAACACGGCGTGGCGGCCGGGCATCGACGGCCTGCACACCATGCTCAAGCGCATCGAGCACGCCCTGGCGGAGGCGAAGTGATGTCGCCGGCCGCTCTGGACATCGTCCTGCTGGAGCCGCACGAGGCGGCCCTGCGCTTGCTGCTGCAAAGGGAGAGCGGGGCTGAGGCGTCCGCCTACGTGCTGTTCGGCAAAGCCGACATCTCGGCAGACCCCTGGTCGGGCCTGCCTCGCACCAGGTTGATCTCGCACGAGGTTATCCCCGTCGCGGCCGATGAGATGGTCTCGGCATCGCCCGTCCATGTCACATGGTCCACCCGCGGCTTCATGCGCGTTCTCGGTGTCGCGAAGGAACGCGGCTTGGTCGCGGGCCTGGTGCACACGCATCCGAACGCGGCAGCGTTCTTCTCCGACCAGGATGACCGAAACGAGGCCGAGTTGGCCCGGACGACGTTCAACAAGGGCGTTTCCGGCCTGGCCAGCATGGTGTTCGGCCGCGATGACGCCATGGCGGGCAGGCTCTGGATCGCACCCGGCGAGACGGTTACGGCGTCCTCGATCTCGCTGGTAGGCAGCCAGCTCAAGATCGCGCGCACGGTGGCTGCAGCTGACGAAGATCAATTTCTGGCGCGGCAGGCCGCGCTCTTCGGCCGAGGGTTCAATCCAGTCGTGCGCGGGCTGCGGGTCGGCATCGTAGGGGGCGGCGGCACGGGCAGTGCTGTCGCGATGCTGTTGGCGCGACTGGGCGTCGGCTTTCTGGGGCTGATGGACAAAGACACCATCGATGTCACCAACCTCAACCGCGTGCATGGCTCGCATGCCGCGGACGTTGCCGGCGGCCTGGCCAAGGTGGACATCCTCGCGCGCGAGATTCGCGCGGCGGGTCTCGGCACCCGGGTCGTCACCAAGAAGGAATGGGTGGGCCACCCTGCTCTGCGCGACCTGCTGCGCTCCTGCGATGTACTGTTCGGTTGTACCGACGACCATCAGGGGCGGCTGACGCTCAACCGCTTGGCGCACTACTACGGCATCCCGCTGATCGATGTTGGCCTGCGCATGCGCGCGGCACGCAGCGGCGCGGACTACGACATGACGGGCCGCGTATCGACGATTCGCCCTGGCAACCCTTGTCTCATGTGTCTGGGGGTGGCCGATCCGCGCCGCGCCGCGGCCGAAGGGCTCCGACGCAACGACCCGGCCGAGTTCGAGCGGCGTAAGGCGGAAGCCTATGTGGAGGGCGGTGGCGACCCCGCGCCTGCCGTGGTCACATTCACCACGGCGATTGCCTGCGCGGCAGTTGATGAGCTCATCCAGGGCCTGACCAGCTTTCGCGGTCCCCGCGGCGTGACGCACAACAGGATCCGCCGCTTCGACCGCGTGGAGGAGCGTTCCATGACCTGCAGTCCTGTCACGACTTGCCCGGTTTGTGCCAGCCAAGCGAGCTGGGGGCGTGGCGATATCAATCCATTTCTCGGGGTGATTTGATGCCCGTGAAGCAATTTATCGCGCGGGCGCTCCGCCGACTCGGGTGGCTACGCTGTGATCTCCTCGCGTATCAGGTAGCGCAGCATCCGGGCAAGAACGCCATGCCGCCAGGCGAGCTGTGGGTGGTCATCGACACCGGCGTCAAAAAGTGGGCTTGCCTGAGCTGCCCACGAGGCTGTGGGACGCAGATCTCGCTTTCTCTCAACCCAGATCGGCGGCCGCGCTGGTCGGTCGACACGGACTTCTGGCATCGTCCAACCATCACCCCGTCAATCCACCAACACAAAACGTGTGCGTGTCATTTTTGGATCAGGCAAGGCATGGTCGAGTGGTGCCGATGATGTGGACTCCTTTCGTTCAATGGAGAGCTTTTCGGCGCGGAGCAAGGCGCCCTCAGCCAAGGCTAAGCACGCGCTGTATGAAGATCTACAGCGCGCGAATATCGTCACGTTCGGATCGACGGGCAACGAGTTATAGCTGACCTTGCCAGATGACGGCTCTGTAAGCAGGGCGACGCTTGCTATCGAATTGAAGACGCTGACCACACGGCTGCAAGGCGAGAGTCAGCTTGCGGTCAATGCGGACGTCCGCAGGCTGGATCCAAACAGCCGCTTTCAGCCTGAAGCAGTCACCGCCCCCAGACGAGCCTTACGATCATAAATTCACCGTGCCCATTTTTCAGTTGCTAAAAACAGTTCTACATTTAGAGTGCGGTGGTAGGCAAGAGGGACATATGCATACCGCAATCGAAAATCCAGCCGTTGGTCGCCACGAGTCATCACTTTCCTTGCGCTCAGTTGCGCGTCTGGTCGCGATGGTTGCAAGCGCTCTGGCTCTTACTAATGCTGCCATGGCCTTCCAAATCGCCCCCATGGGCTCGGCCTTTGAATCCAAGCTGACCAACGAAACAGAAAACTCTCTTGCGACGGTGGCTGGAAAATTGGGTGTTCTGATCAAGGGCCGCGTCCATGAAGAGATCACTCAGATTGGCATGGGTTGTCCGATAGAGCCCGGAAGCCTTGTGCAAGACGTCAGCTGCAGTTTGCGCGACCTGCCGTTTGCTACGCCCTACGTCATCTATGGAGTCCGTTGGAACGATCTGCCTCCGTTCAAGCTCACCCCTGACGAGGGCAACTGCACTTACTTGGGCAAGTCGTGCAACGTATCTCAGACCATCCGGTTCTCGACGCAGCCGCTGTGCTGGTATTGCCTCTTCAAGGATGCGGAAAGGAAAGCGCAGACCCAACCGATCGTTGGATGCAGCAAGACCAAGGGTAGTCTTCACGGTAACGTGATGACCCGCTCGCACTTCGGCGATTTGCAGTTCCTGCATGCCATGGCCAGCGAAGAAGGGGTTCACCCAAGCGCCACCCGCGCTAAGGTTTTGGACTGGCTGGAGTTTGCCTGGAAGGTATCCTCGCGCGAAATCAAGCCCGATACCTTTCTCCGAGACATCGACAACGCCACATTGAAGGAGCATTTCGGGTGCACGCAATGGCGAGTCTCGGACCTCTACATTCTCGGGCGTCAAGACAAGCTGCTCCCGTATCTGCACCACGTGGCGTTCGGCTCCGTGCTCCACACCGTGCAGGACTCTTTTGCTGGAGCCCACGCATCACGGGAGGACTCTCCTCCGGGTGGCATGTGTCAGGCCACTGGCCTCGCGCAGCCCAGGCGGATTGTGGAATTCCATACCTATGGAGCCCAGGACGGAAGCTTGCACGACGAGCAAGACAGCCGTGAAGCCATGACTCGCCTTACCGCCGTAGACAAGTGGCCAGATGCGGTAGAGGCGACGCGCAATCTGTCTCGCTTCTATGAGGACCGCGCCCGCTGGAGCGAGGTCCAGCCCTATATGCAGTGTCTGTTTGAACTCGCGGACAAACGCAATGACTCGTCACCGGGCGAGTCGTACCGTCGTCGGTAAGAGCATGGTGGGCGCGATACTTACCATTAAATGTCATTACAGATTGAGCAGTGCTAGCGCTTTTCGCTTTCCCAGCTTGAGTATTTCAGCAATGCGATTCAACTGCGCGGCCCGGGGATGAACACGCCCCTTCTCCCACTTGTAGACAGATAGCGAGGATGCTCTAAATAGTTGGGCCATCTGTTTCAGCGTGAGGTCAAGCGCTGCGCGTTTTTCGATCAGCACCTTTGCATCGAACTGAATATGCCTTGACCTCCTAAGAGCAACATCTTTTGCCACCGCCTTGGCTCTTGGGGCATCTGTTGCCCGGACCTGGCGATGAGTCGCCTTGAGCTGGGAGGTCAAGGCCCCTGACCTCTCGCTTGAGCGCTGCGATCTCGGAGCAATGGCCGGATCGCCTTTGCATGTGCGACGGTAATTCGTGGTCCAGTGCGTCAGTCGGTGCACTTGGCAACAGGCATGCCGCTTGATGTTTCCCGCACAGTCCCAGACAGCAGCGGGGATTGAGCCATCGGTGCATCCTGCCTACAATGAAAGCGACTGAACGGACCTCAACATGCAAGCCTCGACCGTCTACGCACTGGTGATCGCTGTCATCCTATTGGCCTGTGTGCCGCTGTATCTCACCCTGCGCGCCAGTACGAAACGCATCAATGAAGAGCTGGCCAGACCCAAGGGCTGATCAGCAAGACCATCCTAAAAAGCAAAAGCCGCCCTCGGGCGGCTTTTTGCCTTTCTGGCGCCGTCAGGCTGCACCGTCATTCCCGGAATTCCTGCCAGGGTAGAAGGTCCATTTCCAGCTCCGCGCCCTTGGTGGGCCAGTGGTCTACCTTGCTGCATGCCGCGTAGAGGGAAAGTGCCCTGATGTACTTGTGCGCTCCGTTTGCCAGAAAGTTTTCCCCTGCAGGTCGGAAGTACACCGTATGGGGGCTTTGCGATTCCACGGGTATGAACACAAATGGCTTGGGATGCGTTGCCTCGCCCTCCAGTTGGACCCGGGCGTACGAGTACATAAATGCCTGCAGGTCGTAGTGCAGATCCACCGCATCGCGCTGAAAACTGCTGGCGCTGTTGTACCGCGTCGACTTGAGGTCGAACGTGAACTCGGGATGAAACAGGTCAGGGCGCGTTCGGCAGCGAATACCTGTGGTCGGATCGGTGTAGTAGATGGAATGCTCCACCTTGCCCTCTTCCACGAAGCGATAAAACGGACGCCCACGGAACTCCGTATTGAGCACGATCTGGGCGGCCACCTGCAGTTCCAGCCACTCCGTCATCGACAGAACCACGCGGTCCCCATTGGCGGCCGTGAACGCCTTGCCGCGGGCTGTGGTCATGGGGTCGGGGCAGATGGCAATGGCGTCCATCGCGCTGGCCGGCTCCAGCACCAGGGCGTGCAGCGCCGTGCCCCAGTCCATTGCCTTCGAATGGCGCCTGCGGGTAAGGTCCGCCAGCAGGTGCGCTGGAGAAACGAGAATCGTCTTGAGCATGCTCGACGAAGGAACGTCCAGGTCTGCGTGATAGACGGAAGAGGTGTTGCACACCATGCTCGCGGGAGAGGAAACATGGTGGTGATCGGCGGGGTAAGGGGTGATGGGTGTTTCAGTATCCATGCGAACAAGGTACATCGCTTGGCGAATTTGTCCACCCCTTCGCAGCAGCGTTTTCGACTCGACTAAACACGACTTGGTCCGTTGACAGACGGCCAACTCGGACTAGATTGGGGGCGATGCCTAGTTCTCTGAGCCGCAGTTTCCAAGATCCGAACACGCGAGTCCCCGACCTCCAGGACATCGCAGGAATCCATTCCGCTCTGCAAGCCGGAGATGACACCGCGCTAGCATTGATCGTTGAGCGCGCCGCCAATCCAACCGCGACGCAGGAACATATTTTTCGTTCCTTCTCCACTTCGTGCCACTACGTCGAGATGGGCAACCGGCCCGCTGTGTACTGGCATAGCCACCTGTGGATGGTCCCTGTGCTGCTTCCGTTCAGTGCGCAGTCTATCGTGCAGGTACCCAAGCAGTGTTCGCGCTGGCTCCAGGGCTGGATGGGTATGCAACCGAACACATTGCTGGAGCGCGTACTGTCTGTTCAAGACGTGTTGCGCCTGCAGCCTGGCCAGACCCGCCAGATGCTGAACAGCCTCACCGGTTTTGGTCAGTCCTGCAGTATCGTCATTCGTGACGATCCAGTTCTTGAGGACGCTCCACGCCTGGGCTTTGTGATGGGAGCGGTCAAGGCCTTGCACCGCGAGCCGGTCATACCGGCGAACGGTTTTGTTCAAGAAGCCCGCAAGATTCAGAGCGCTCTCGAGTTTTCCGCCGGCGGCCACTTTGTAGCGGACGGGCAGGAGATAGTTGTCGGGGGTCTGCAGGATTTCTCTGGCGCACTCGTCCAAGGTCTGCAGATGTGGCTGCATGCATTGAACGACCGCAAGGGTGTTGACCACTGGACCATGGATCTGGCCGGCGGTGGCAATCTCGTACTGAGCGTTTCGTTCGAGAAGCGCGAGGGTGCCAGCACCGTCATGACGGTTCCTCTTCGCCACTGGCAGATGGGGCACAGAGGCGTCGAAAACTTGCTCGATTTCTGCAAACGCTGGCCGATGGCAGCTGCGATAGGGCAGGGAGGGATGGAGGGGATTGCGCGCACGCGAGTGTCTTGACAGCACGGCGATGCGTGGTTTCATGAATTGAAACCACACAAGGAGATCGCTGTGCAGATCCAGAAAATCACGCCTCTGCCAGAACCCGACGCCATCGTCATGCCAATGCTGATCGGCGGGCAGGCGTCCCATCTTCAACTCACGGCCACCCATCATGAGCCAGCGATGGAGGGCGCAGACAAAGCCTATGTGCTTGCCCCGCATCCCTTGCAGCAAAGCCTGGCACTTGATAACCGCATGTTGGTGAGGGTGCTGTTCGACAAACCGGAGAACAACGTTCTCGCTCGTTACGAGGCTTGGGGTGAAACGACGAAAACCGGCCCGCTATGCGTCGGTGACGGTCAAACCGCGAAGATTCTGAACTCGCAGGAGCTTCGTTATGAACAGGTGGTGTGCCGGGGGCCAGAACTTTGCCCGGTGGTGCGTGAAGGCAAGCTGCAATGTTCCATGGCCGTGCGCCTGTTCTTCCAGCCAGAAAAGGCACGGAGCCATCTTGTTCACCTGCGTGCGTCCAGCGGCAGCGCCTACCGCGCAGTGCTGTCGGACCTGCAAAAAGCGAAGGCCGAACACGGGCGCCTGCGCGGTCTGACCTTCTCGCTCAGTGTGCAGCGCAAGAGCAGCAGGGCATCCGGTTTCGACGCCTATCCAGTACCAAGGCTCAAGGTGGCACTTGATCAGAACTCTTCCATGACGCCTGACCCGGAGTGGGACGCGCATGGCGATGCGATTGCTGCCACTTGGTATGGGGAGGTGATCGCCACGCACCAAGAGTCGGCCGCTTATGTCGGTCCCAAGCATACGGATTGCGTAAACGTTCGCCCGAAACATCCAAGGTCAGTTGGTGCGACTGCGTCCGAGCAAGGGGCGCTGACCCATCAGACGGCCCAAAGCCTTCTCGGTGAAGTTGTTGCACGCGCGACATCGATCCAAACGCAATAAACCAAATCAATATGACCACTCAACCGAATTTCATAAAAAGCATAATTTTTCACGGATTTGTCTTGGTATTGGGACCAGTCAGCCTTGTTCTACGGCTTCTATCGTTCGCTCTCGTATTCGTTGCTGCAAACATAGATTCAGTGGACCTGCAAGTCAGAGCCGGCACATTTGGGTATTGGCTCCATCTGGTACTGTTGGTTTCACTGGGGCTGTTCGTCATAGACGAGTTTTTAATGGTCTGGTTCTTTCCAGTCGAGAAAACCACTGAAAATCGAAAGTACTTTTACCCTGAAGGGTTGCAGTCCTTAGTCGGCCTGCCGGCAATTTTCATCTTTGGATACAGTCTATTTGTGCTGTGGAGGAGGATAGTCGAGGGGTATTTGTTTGCCGGTCACTTCTACGTTCCCGTACTGCTGCTGGTTTTTTCTGCGGGGTTCCTCTTGGCGTGGGTTACCGGAAGATTCTTCATCTGGAAACGGGTTGAAATATCGGCGGCCGATTTTGGCGCCCTCTGGCATCGCCCCAGCTGGATAATGAAGCAACAGCAGTCGCGCGAGAACGCTCATGGTTCTGCCCTCGAAAAAGATCCGCTCGATGTAGCTACTCCGCGCTACTCATACGCAAAGGTTCATGGCTACTCGGAGCTGAAATCCAGGCTCCTCGAGTGTGGTCGGCCTGTCGTTGTTAAACGTGGCAAGTACAACGAGCCCCGTAACGGGATCCTGTTGGTTGGCGACCCAGGAAACGGTAAGACGTTGATCGCGGAAGCATTGGCTGGCGAGTTGAAGGTCAAATTTCTAGTGATGGACTATTCCAAGGTGATTTCGCAGTGGGTTGGCGAAACGCCAAAGAACATTGCAGCCGCCTTCGCCCAGGCTAGAAAGGCCGGCCCCTGCGTCCTCTTTATCGATGAGATCGACAGCTTCATCATCAATCGTGACGGTGCAAGTTCCCAAACCGCTGAATCAGCAAACATCGTGAACGTTTTGCTGACTGAGCTGGTGAACATTCGTCGCTATCCGGTTCTTGTCGTGGCCGCGACCAACCGCCTGTCCAAGCTCGACCCGGCCGCGATTCGTGAAGGTCGCTTTGACTTCAAGATCGAGGTCAGCAACCCGGATGAAGAAGCACGTACGGGTCTGCTGCTTTCAAGTCTGCGCAAGCATGTCAAAGGTGTGCCGCTTGACGACAGTGCTGTGCTCTCCGCAGCAAAGCGATGGAACGGGTTTTCCGTCAAGCGGATCATGGCCGTGGGCGAGGAAATGCCTGCCTACCTGCGCGAGCATCCGTCGGCAGTGGTTGGGTACGAACAGTTGACAGGATCTTTGCGCCGCATCCAGGGACGCAAGGGGAAACTGCCAGCAGATACCAAGCCGCTGGAGGCGCTCGTTTTGCCTGAACAGACCCGCAGCGCGGTGGAACTCGTGGCTTCGCGAATTGCTGACCCGATGCGCATTGAGCGTCTGGGGGGCACTCTCCCATCCGGGGTTCTTTTCTACGGCCCACCAGGAACAGGCAAGACGGCGGTCGCGCGTGCTCTCGCCAAGAAGACTGGTTGGGCATTTCTCTCGGTGGCCGGCCCTGACCTTCTGCGCGACATCGACCAGATCGAAAAGCTCTATTCGGAAGCAACAGAACTGAGGCCGGTCCTTGTGTTCATCGATGAGGCAGATGACATCTTGCGTGAACGGGGCATGAGCAATGCGACTGCGGTCACCAACAAGCTGCTCACGATCATGGACGGTGCTGATGGTCGCGTGAAGGATGTCGTCTTCATCGCAGCCACGAACAACCCCGACGTCATTGATCCTGCTTTGCTGCGTGCCGGGAGATTCACGGAGAAGGTTCCGTTTTTCCCGGCCGACGAGCAGTCAGCGGCAATTCTGATGAGCCAGTGGCTGACCGCCCGTAAGAACACTCGTATGGGCGCGGGTGTCTCTGAATCGGTCGTGGCCAGAATGCTGCAGGGACAGAGCCCAGCCAACATCGAAGGCGTGCTGCAGTACAGCCTCAACCTGGCCATCAGTGAAGCGCAGGGCGACGATGTGGTGCTCACGTTGGATCACATTGGACGAGCCTATGAAATAGTGGTCGCTCAGTAGTCGTCGACTACCCAACATGAGGCCCCGCCTGACAACGTGTGGGCCCCTTGTGCGAATGCCCCATCTCCACAAAACCAACCGAATCGGGCCCCGGTGCCCGGTTTAACTAGGCGCTGTATTGATCGCATCTGGGTTTGCCCTGTTCCCAGTGCATAGACTGGAAGAGGCCAGCAAATCTATAGGGCTGAGACGTTTGAATGTAATTTACATGATTTTTTTCTTTGCGACTACCGCCTCCCTGCTGACCCCTTCCATTTATTGACACACCTGTCCCCCTACCATCGCCCTCCACCTCACGAGGCAGCGCGATTTCAGGGCAAATACAACCTCGGCGTAGGCACAAGCTTGTCAAGCTGAGGGATTGCAGAAAAGTAGCGGTCATGTAAATTACATAAAGGAGGTTTCCCATGTTCGATCTCGAAGCTGATGTGCCACTGGCCAGCGCCTCGCCTGTGCCCGATGCCTTGTGTGTGCTGGATGCCTGGCTGAGCGCCCGGGCCAGCGATGCCCGCGATCCGCTCTCGCTTGAGGCCTCTGGACCCTATCGGGCCGTCTGGGGCAAGTGGCAGCGCTTTCTCATGCCGCATACCGACGCCCAGGGCCAGCGGGGGGCACTGACCCACTGGCACGAAGCCACGCCGGCGCAGGTGATGGCGTTCCTGCACGGTCCCATCGACAGCACCAAGCCGGGCAGGGCGGTGAGCGAGGTCACACGCCGGCGCTACTGGCGCCTGCTGGAGCGCATCTACGACTATGCGCTCGTGCGCGGGTGGGTGCATTCCAATCCGGCGACGAGCATGGAGTTAACCGAGCAGCCGCCCAGCGAGGACCATCATGGCGCGATCCTGTCGCACCCGGTGTGGCAGGCCGCGCAGTGCTGCTTTCCGGGAGGCGAGGGGCTGATCGAGACCCGCGACCGTGCCATCCTGCACCTGCTGTTCGCCTGTGCTCTGGCGCCTCAGGAGGTGATCACCCTGGCCCTCCAGGATGTGCGCCGAGACGCCCGGGGCAGGATCATCGGCCTGCAGCTTGACGGCCCCGGTGTGCATCAGCGGCGCAAGGTCGCGTTGCCACCGGGCGCGGTGATGGCGTTGCAGGAATGGATTGCCCTGCGAGGGTTTCACGCGGCGTGGCGGGCGCTGCCTCAGCTTTTTGTGACCCGCAAGGGTGTGGCCATGGGCAACAAGGCGCTCTACGAGCTGGTGCAGCGCGTGCTCTACCAGGCGAGTGAGCAGACACGACGACCGCCACCGGTGCGGATGGGCCCGCAGGTGGTGCGCAACACGGCGCTGGTACGCTGGCTCAATGAGGGCGTGCCGCCCCATGAGGTCGTGCTGCAAGCGGGGCTCAAGAACCTCAAGGGGCTGTATCGGCTGCGCGAACATCTCAATCCCAACGTGAGACTGGCGATCAACGAGCGCATTGGAGACGACGATGAGTGACGAGGAAACCGTGGCATCCGGGCAGGTACTGCCAGCGACCCAAGAGATCCGCGACCGTATCGAGCGCAGGTGGGAGGGTCTGAACGAACGGGTGCAGGCGAAGGTGCAATCCATCAGCGGGGGGGATCGCACCCCCGAGGCCCGCCTCATGCAGCAGGCCGCGTCCGCTGGCACGGTCACCAAGCGCGTGGCCTGGCTTCGCAAGGCGGCCGACTACGTCAACGCCGGCGCAGCTCATCTGGCCGCCTGCCGCAAGGGTTGCGCCGCTTGCTGCCACATCGCTGTGATGATCTCTCGTACTGAGGCGCAGGTGATCGCCCGGGAGACAGGGGCAAAGCTCAACCCCAAAGCCGGTGTGTTCTCGATGGCCGACTCGGAAGATTTCGGTGAGGCCTTCAAGCAGGCAACCAGCGGGGCCGTTGGCCAACCCTGCACGTTCCTAAAAGAGGGGAGCTGCAGCATTTACGCGCACCGCCCTCTGGAATGCCGCCTGCTGCTGAACCTCGATGACGACGAACTGCTGTGCCAGCTCGTCGAGGGCAGCGCCACCAACGTGCCCTATATGGATGCCCGCCAGCACCACGTCGCTTCGGTGGCAATCCTGGGACCGCACCAGCACTATGACGACATTCGCAACTGGTTTCCGCAGGGAAGGGCGAATGACACCCCCAGCACGCAACAAAAAGCCGACTGAATGCTGTTTCGGACGGATGGTCTATGTCAATTTAGACGCATCCCGAAAGGGGTCATATGCGGCGTCCGCTGAAAAGCGGGCGGACCCGAATATTCCTGCCAAACCATGTCGCAACGCGGATGACGCACTGACGCGCCCTATCAACAGCACCAAAGGACCACCAGCACATGCCCATCACCAAGCGTCCCTGCTCCAATTGCCCTTTCCGTTGTGATGACGCCGCGATTGCGTTGGAACCTAGACGGAATGAGGGTATCGTGTCCGATCAACGCATCCTTGGCTGCCTTGCCCAAGCATACCGTTGGTGTTGCGCCCGATCTCCCACGTCTTCATGCTCGATTCATGAAAAGCGATGGCGCGCAGCACAATCTCATTGACGCTATGAAACCGAGCGGCCTGCGCAATGCACTCCTGCGTCTTGGCCTGCGCTGGTGCCGACAGCAGCACCAGCCCAGCACCAGGAATAAGGGTGGCTGCCCTGCCGCCCTTTTTCTCAGGGCAGGTCGCGCGAGGCGTTTCGGCTGGCCATGAAGCGCACGAGGCGCAGCCACACGCGCCAGCGGAAGATGGCGCGGGCGGGCCAGGTGGCTGGAGCCTCAAGGCCTTGGAGACCAGATGCGCGGCAAACACGCTCTGCCCAGCCCTGCAGGCCCACGTTGGAGGTGCTGACCGCAGTGCCCATGAAATCCATGTGCTGCAGCGTCGCGCCTTCAACGAGTGCATTGCAGCCAAGATCGCGAAGCACAGGGAATTCCTCTGTGGGGACGATGCGCATGGCCGGGTGTACGTCGCTGCTGGCGGCTGTCGTTTGCATAGGGGGAGCATACAGATCGAGATAGCTCAGCCGGAAATCCCGGCGGTCGAAGGACTTGGAAGCCGACGAGGGGAGGGGGGTGTGGTGGTTTTTCATGCTTTCAGGTTCTCATGAAGTCCACGCACGTCAACCCCCTTTTTCGGTGGTTCAGTTGTACGCATCCAGCATGTCTTCAAACCGCTTGCCACCGAACTTGGCCAGTAGATCTGCGCCGTCGAGATAAGGCTCCGCGCCTGGGACCTTAGGCTCTTCGGCAGCAGGCGGTTGCGGACTCACTGCCGGTGTTGCGGTTGCTGTCGCTCCACCAGGCACCATCCACACACCCGCGCTTGGTCCCACTGCGCCAATGGCTCGCTGTGACAGCGTCTTGTCCAGAAGCTCCTCCAGCAGTCCCACCCGTGCAAGCATCATTTCGATGAACGCTGCCTGCTGGCGCGGGGTCATGTCCTTCAATGCGTCATAGCTGCGCGGGTCTGTGCTCCTCAACACCTGAAGGCGAGGACGCAAGGTGAGCATGACGCCATCGGTAGCGCCCTCGCGGCTCATGCTGCCACCTTGGCGCG
>LNFM01011718.1_pt1 | contig 19923 bp, 21 predicted proteins | sample 596031 | NCBI WGS metagenome assembly LNFM01 (sample SAMN04254537, study PRJNA301005) | activated carbon metagenome | isolation source: dual media filters at the Ann Arbor, Michigan drinking water treatment plant | place: USA: Ann Arbor | reverse complement strand
CGTCGTCGAGCGCCAGGCGGCCGGCGAGCACGGCCAGCAGCGAGCTCTTGCCGGTGCCGTTGCGGCCGATCAGGCCGATGCGCTCGCCATCGTGCGCACTCAGTGCGGCACGGTCGAGCAGGGGAACATCACCGAAGGCGAGTTCGGCGTCGATCAATGAGAACAAGGTCATGCGGCGAAGATACGCGATCGCCGCAAGCGCTCAGGGCGGTGGCGCAGCCGGCGCGGTGGCGATCAACAGCACCCCGGCGGTGGCCAGCGCCAGAGCGAGCAGATGCAGCCAGGTGAACTGCTCGCCGAGCGCCAGCACGCCGACCAGCGTGGCGCTGATCGGCAGCGCCACCGTGAATACGCCCGCTTCATTTGCGCGCACGTGCTTCATGCCGGCCATCCATAGCCAGACCGCCACCAAGCTGGCGGCGAGCGAGTAGAAGATCAGCAGGCCCCAGGTGCCGGCGCCGATCGCGGCGAACGCCTCGGCCGGCATCCGGCTCATCTGCCACAGGCCCCATGGCGCGACCAGCGCCAGTCCCCACAGATTGATCAACGCCGACACGCGCAGCGGCGAGCGCTTGCCGGCGAGCCGGCGCGCGAAGATGACGTAGGTGGCCTCGCAGGCGACGGCGCCGAGCATCAGCGCGTTGCCGAGCAGCGACGTGCTTGCCGCGCCGTCCCCTGGTGTAGCTCGCACGAGCTGCAGCACCCCGATACCTACCACCGCGAGCAGCACCGCGAGCAACGCACGCGACGACAAACGCTCGCGCAGCAGCAGCCACGACAGCAGCGCCACCACGGCGGGCAGCGTGGCGAGGATCACGCCGGCAGAGGTGGCGGTGGTGCGCGCGATGCCGTTGAGCATGGCGAGCGAGAAGAGGAAGTTGCCGAAGAACGACATCAGGAACAGCTGCAGGTGCTCGCTGTGCGTCAGCGGCGTCTCGTCGCGCGCGCGTGGCGTCCACGGCAGCATCACCACGGCGGCAATGCCGAACCGCAGCAGCGCCAGGACCAGCACCGGGAACACGACGAGCAGCGGCTTGGACAGCGCCACGTAGCTGCCGACCAGTGCCATGGACAGCGTAAGCAGTAGGTAGGAGCCGTAGCGGTTCATGCGGGGCAGGCGGCGGCGGTCGGGATCATCGGCGCGATTTTGCCCGCCGGTGCAGGCACGCGTACCGGTGGCGGGGCGACGTACGCGGTCAGTCCGGTGCGCATACCGGCATAACAAGACGATCCGTGGCCGCCACGATGGCTCCCTAGGATGAAGTCGCTGTTCACAGCCCCTCGCTGTTCACAGCCCCTGCCCAACCTGAGGTCGTTCCGATGAAACCACGCTCGCTCGTCCCGTCCGCCGCCATGTCATGCGCAATCGTGTTCTGCGGCGCCGCCGTCGCGCAGACGACGGCTTTCGAGCTGCGGGCGCAGCAGGCGCAGGTGGTCCTGAGCGAGCGTTATGCGCAGCTGTATGCCTCTCTGCCGATCGACGAGCGCCGCCAGTTCGCCAGCGTCGAGCGCCGCTGGCTCAACGGCGGTCGATGGGACGAACAGCGCCGCTGCGTGCTGGCTCGCGAGAGGCAGCAGGATGTGCAGGATGCGTCCGACGCTGCCGCGCTGTGCCTGGCCGAGGTGATCGAGGCGCGCGTTCGACTCCTGGCGCCGGCGCGCGTCGCCGCAATCCGCTGAGGCAACGACCGCTTTACCGCTGGGCAGGTCGTGGGCCGTTGTTGGCGCGCCACAGGGTGTGAGCGCTCTGTTGTCTATCGGTCAACCATGTTGCCCGTTCTGCCGCCCAGCTGAATACGGCGTGAAGACGCATCGCAGTCGACAGCCACGCCGCCGCCCTGCAACGTCATCCACCCCGGTTGACCCTGGGAACCCTCAAGCCAGGCTGCCGTTGCCTCGAAATTGCCCTGTCGAATTTTCACACTCCGCCACGTGCGGATGGGTCACTTTCAGGCCCGCGGCTGCGTGCTACTAAACACGCCTGCGGTGCCGCATCGTCCACGGCGAAGAGCGGCCAGACAAGCGTGGCCCGTCAACGGGCCCAGGTTGCGGGGGGACAGTACGTGGGTAATGGTCTTGCTCAATGGCAACGCGAAAGTGCGGGCGGGGTCGGCCATGAATGACCCCGGACGCAATGGTGACGGCGTCAGCCGTCCGGCCGAGATCGAAGCGCTGGGTCGACGAATCCAGGCGCGCCGCAGCCAGCGCGGGGTCACGCTCGACGTGATGGCGGTGCGGACCGGTTTTTCCAAAGGCTACCTGTCGCGCATCGAGAACGGCAAGAAGACACCGCCGCTGGACACGCTGGCCAGCATTGCTCGTGCGCTCGGGACCGACGTCAACGCGCTGTTGTCGGAGGAGCGTGCCGCCGTCGCGGAGTCGGCGCCCTTCTTCAGGGTGCTGCGGGCTGGTGCCCACAAGCGCGAGGTTCGCCCGGAATCTCCGTTCGGTTACGAGTACGACCGCCTTATCGAGGGCGAGCCGGCGATGCTGATGCATCCCTACCTGCTGCAGTTTCCCGCCGACTTCGATCCGCACGCCTTCTTCGAGCACGATGGGCAGGAGTTCGTCTACGTGCTGCGCGGCCGCGTCGAGTGGCAGGTGGGACACGAGCGCTTTGTCCTCGATGTGGGCGATTCCGTGTACCTGGATTCGCGCATTCCGCACCGCGCACGCGCGCTCGCGCCCGGCGCCACTGCTCTGCTGGTGGTCACGCCGCGCAAGGAGCCCTCCAAGCCCGGCGCCTTCGGACTGCAGTTTCCAGCAGTCTGAGTTTCCCAGGACCGCCGGCGCGATCAGCGCCGCCAGGCGGCGATCGCCAGCAGCAGCCAGCCGGCGATGAAGAGCACGCCCCCAACGGGCGTGATCGCGCCGAGCGCACGGAGGCCGCTGAGCGACAGGGCGTACAGGCTGCCGCTGAACACCACCGTTCCGGCGATGAAACACCAGCCGGCAGCGCGCGCGGACCAGCCCGGCCAGCGACTCACCGCCCAGGCTGCTGCGAGCAGCGCCAGCGCATGGAACATCTGGTAGCGCGAGGCTGTATCGAAGATTGCCAGCAGGTCGGGCGCAAGCCGCAGCTTGAGCGCGTGCGCGCCGAAGGCGCCGGCCGCCACCGCCATGCCTCCGCTTAAAGCGCCGAGGAAAAAGAATGTTCGGTCCATGTGATCCAGTCAGGCCGGCGGAGGGCCGGCGCGCGGATGCGAAGATACCGGCAGCGGAGACGCGCCGATCGACGGTCGTCGACCGCGCCCCGACCGAACCATGCCGTGAAGGTGCCTGTGCCATGGCCGAGACGCGCCACAACATTCCGCCCGAGTTCCTCGATGCCGCAGACGAATTTGTCCAGCTGGCCAACAAGTTCAACGACAAGTACCCGCGCGAATGGGTGCGCGCCGTCATGATGTACGCGGCGGCCCGTTACAACGCTTTCGTGTGGGTCACACGCGACGGCGACCATGAGCAGTCGCTCGATTCAGCGGTGGCGTACTACGCGAGCGAGTACGACAAGATGCTGCGCGACAACGTCGACGAGATCGAACCCGTGTACCGCAAGTCGCGCGGTGTGCAATAGCGAGCTGCGCCCATGGGCACCGCCGTGACCACCCTGGCCGACGAGGCGCGGATCGATCTGGCCTGTGCGCTGCGTGCGGCCGACGACGCCGGCTTCGGCGAGGGCGTGTGCAACCACTTCTCGCTGGCGCTTGCCGACGCCACGTTCCTGATCAACCCTCAGGGCCTGCACTGGCGCGAGATCACGCCGGCCGACCTCGTGACCATCGACGCCGCGGGCCGCAAGCTGGCGGGCCGTCATGAGGTGGAGCCGACCGCGTTCTTCATCCACGGCTGGATCCATCGCGTGGCGCCGCAGGCGACCTGCGTCCTGCACACCCATATGCCGTACGCGACCGCGCTGTCGATGCTTGATGGCGGGCGCCTGCTGATGGCGCATCAGAACGCGCTGCGCTTTCACGATGCGGTCGCCTACGAAGATCAGTACAACGGCCTGGTACTCGATGACGCGGAGGGCGAGCGCATCGCCCGCAAGCTGTCCGGCGCGCGCGTGCTGTTTCTCGCCAACCATGGCGTGATCGTGATCGGGCCGACGGTGGCTTGGGCATTCGATGACCTGTACTACCTCGAGCGCGCCTGCATGCACCAGGTGCTGGCGATGGGCACCGGTGTGCCGCTGAAGCTGATCGCGCCGCACGTTGCGGTGCGCACTGCGCGCCAGTTGGACGGCGAACGTCAGCAGTCGGACCTGCACCTTTCGGCGTTGCGGCGACGCTATGGCTTCTGAAGCGCCGCGACGCCGCCCAGCTGGGATGCGCCGAGGTTGGGCGTCGGGCCCGGCGCGGATCATCGCCACGGTCGCCGTGGCGCTCGTGGTTCTCGCCGGGTGTGAGCGGGCATCCACGCCGCCCGCATCGATGGCGCCTCTCGGATCGCCCGTCGCGCCGCGACTCGAAGGCGTGGGCCGCAGCGACTTTCCCGTCACCACGCAGTCGCCGCAGACGCGCGCCTTCTTCAACCAGGGTCTGTCGCTTGCCTTTGCGTTCGACCACGGCGAGGCGCGACGCGCGTTTGCCGAAGCGCTGCGGCTCGACCCGGTCTGCGCGATCTGCGCTTGGGGTGTGTCCTACGTCATGGGCCCTTACGTCAACCGGCCCGAGCGCGATGACCTGGTTGCCACCCGTGCGCACATCCAGCGCGCGCTGCAACTGGCCGCAGGTGCGAGCGAGCGCGAGCGCGCGCTGATCCGTGCGCAGGCGATCCGCGTCGGGGTCGATCCGTCGCTGCCCGTGTCGGCGGCCGCGGCGAAGGCCAACGAGGTGCCGCTGCCTCCCGGCGCGATCTGCGTGACCAACGTGCCGCGCGACGCCGATCCAGCCGATATCGCGTATGCGCAGGCGATGGCGCGCGTCGCCTTCGACTATCCCGACGACGCCGACATCGCCGTGCTGCACGCCGAGGCGTTGATGATGTTGTCGCCCTGGGCCTGGTGGTCGAAGCAGGGCGAGCCCAACGAAGGCACGCGTGAGGCGATCGACCAGCTGGGGCAGGTGCTGGCGCGGGCGCCCGACCATGCCGGCGCGCTGCACTACCTGATCCACGCATATGAACAGTCGCCTACACCCGAGAAGGCGGTCGACGCTGCGCGCCGCCTGCCCGCGCTCGCGCCGCAGGCGGGGCATCTGGTGCACATGACGTCTCACATCTGGATGCGGCAGGGTCGCTACGCCGAGGCCGTGTCAGTCAACCAGGCTGCGATCGCGGCCGATGAGGCGTTGGCAGCGCAGATGCGTGCGCAGGGCTTCGACCCCCCAGCCCCGCCGTCGCATCACCTTCACTTCTTGTGGTCGTCGGCCGTGCTGGCCGGTCAGGGCGCCACGGCGATCGGCGCCGCCGACGGCGCGGCGCTGGCGGTCGCGCAGGGCGCACGCACCTACGGCGGCGGCGACGACTACTTCGTCGCGCTCCCGCTGTTCGCGCGGGTGCGCTTCGCGCGGTGGGACGAGATCGACTCCACGCCGGCGCCCGCCGGCAGCTCGGTCTACCCGCGGGCGATCTGGCACTGGGCACGTGGCGTGGCGCAGGCGCGGCGCGGCGACGCCGCGGCGGCCGAGCGCGAGCTGGCGGCGCTGAACGCACTGATCGCCGATGCAAGTCTTGACGGCCGCCGATTCAAGGGCATCGACGAGTTGCGCGCGTTGCTGGCGATCGGCGCCGCGTCGCTGAAGGGCGAGGTGCATGCCGCGCGCAAGCAGTGGCCGCAGGCGATCTCTGCGCTGACGCGCGCGATGCAGATGGAAGAAGCGCTCGAGAGCGAGGAGCCTCCGCCCTGGGCAAGTTCGACCCACGTCGAGCTCGCCAGCGTGCAGTTGCTGGCTGGTCGTGCGCGGGACGCCGAGCAAAGCGCGCGTGCCGATCTGGCACGCCACCCGGCCAACGGCCGGGCGTTGTACGTGCTGGCGGAGAGCCTGAAGCGGCAGGGGCGCGCAGCGGAGGCCGCGCGGGTGCGCGCGCAGTTCGCGGCGGCGTGGGTCGGAGCCGACTTGGCCAGGCCAGACGGTCGATATTGATCTGTTGCAAATGGAAACACACGCGATGAGTGCGTGACCTCAGTCACACGTGCCGGCCCGCTGCGGCAGCGCGCTTGACGCGGCGCAACTGTGCAGGGGCGGTGCGGGAAGACATTGGCAGCACACGAATGTTGAGTGCGCCGATATGTCTGTTCACACAAGCTCGACCGCGCCGGCGTTTTCACGCCGGCGCTTCCTGAAGATCTCCGCCAGCACCTTCGGGGCGGCTGCCGTCACCGCGTGCGACGCGCCGGGTCTGCTGGGCACGAAGCGCGCCGCCGGCGAGACCGGCATCCGCACCGTTGCCACCACCTGCGACGTCTGCTTCTGGAAGTGCGGCGTCATTGCCACCGTGCGCGACGGCAAGCTGTGGAAGCTCGAGGGCAATCCGATCGACCCGCTGTCGCGTGGCCGCCTGTGCCCGCGCGGCACCGCGGGCATCGGCATGGTCGAGGACCCACATCGACTGCGCACGCCGCTGATCCGCACCGGTGAGCGCGGCGCCGAGCAATGGAAGTCGGTGACCTGGGACGAGGCGCTGGACTTCGCCGCCGGCCGACTGAAGAAGCTGGCCGAGACGCACGGGCCCGAAACCATCGCCTTCTTCAAGCACGGCATCGGCGCCTATTACGTCGAGCACGCGTTCAAGGCGTTCGGCACGCCCAATGTGGCGGCGCCGAGCTTCGCGCAGTGCCGCGGCCCGCGCGACGTCGGCTTCAACCTGACGTTCGGCACCAACCCCGGCACGCCGGAGAACACCGACATCGCCCATGCAAAGACGATGGTGCTGATCGGCGCGCATCTGGGCGAGAACATGCACAACTCGCAGGTGCAGGAGTTCGGCGACTTCCTGCGCGCCGGCGGCACGCTGATCGTGGCCGACCCGCGCTTCTCGGCGGCGGCGAGCAAGGCGCAGCATTGGTTGCCGGTGAAGGCCGGCACCGACATCGCGCTGCTGCTGGCGTGGATGAACGTGCTCGTGCGCGAGGGCCTGTACGACCGCGAGTACGCGACCAAGTACGGCACCGGCTTCGACAAGTTCGCGCAGGCGATCGCCGACAAGACGCCCGAGTGGGCCGCCGCCGAGACCGGCCTCGACGCCGAGCAGATCCGCACCACCGCGCGCCTGATGGCGCTGACGCGGCCGGCCACGCTGATCCATCCGGGCCGGCGCACCACCTGGAACGGTGACGATGCGCAACGCGGCCGCGCGGTCGCGCTGCTGAACGCGCTGATGGGCAACTGGGGCCGCAAGGGCGGCTTCTATATCCCGCACTACATCGGGCTGGAGGACTTCCCCGGCACGCCGTCCTATCCGAAGTCGGCACGCGGCAAGGCCGACAACCCGATGATCGACGGCAAGAAGCGCTGGCCGTTTGCCGACCAGACGGTGACCACCGGCCTGCGCGAGGCCACGATCACCGGCCAGCCGTATCCGATCAAGGCGTGGGTGGTCGACGCCACCAACCTGCTGCAGGCGATCCCCGGCCAGAAGCGCACGCTGGAGGCGATCAACGCGCTCGACTTCCTGATGGTGATCGACACTGTGCCGAGCGAGATCGCCGGCTATGCCGACGTGGTGCTGCCGGAGTCGGTGTACCTGGAGCGGCACGACACGCTCAATGACGACTGCCTGAAGATGGCCTTCCTCGCGCTGCGCCAGCCGGTGGTGGCGCCGCCGCACGACCAGAAGCCCGGCTGGTGGATCGGCAAGGAACTGGGCAAGCGGCTCGGCGTCGAGAAGTACTTCCCGTGGAAGGACCTCGAGGAGTGCCTGCGCGTGCGCATCACGCAGGGCGGCTTCGACTGGAACGAGCTGAAGGTCAAGGGCATCGCGCAGGGCAAGCCGTTCCCGATGTACGAGGCCGACGGCGCCGCAGTGAGCTACGACACGCCGTCGGGCAAGGTGGAGTTCTTCAGCCAGCAACTGGCAGACAAGGGCTTCGATCCGGTGCCGAAGTACACGCCGCCCGATCCGGCGCCGCCCGGCTTCTACAAGTTGATCAGCGGCCGCGCGCCGATGCATACGTTCAGTCGTACGGTCGGCAATCCGCGCTTGCAGCAGGTGATGGCCGAGAACGAAATCTGGCTCAACGCCGCCGAAGCGAAGAAGCTGGGCCTCGCCAACGGCCAGCGGGTGAAGCTGCGCAACCAGGACGGCGTGGTCAGCGATCCGGTCAAGGTGCTGGCGACCGAGCGCATTCGCGCCGACTGCGTCTACATGGTGCACGGCTTCGGCAGCCAGTCGAAGGCGTGGAAGGGCGCCTACAAGCGCGGCGCCAGTACCGCGCAGCTGACCACCCGCGTGAAGATCGATCCGCTGATGGGCGGCACCAGCATCCACACCAATTTCGTCAGTTTCGAGAAGGTCTGAGGAACGTATGGCCCGCTTTGGCATGGTGATCGACACCAAGCTGTGTGTCGGCTGCAACGACTGCGTGGTCGCCTGCAACGCCGAGAACGACGTTCCGTCAGGCTGCTACCGCGACTGGATCACGACGGAAGTGCGCGGCACGTTCCCCAACGTGACGCTTGAATTCCGCACCGAGCGCTGCAACCACTGCGAGAACCCGCCCTGCGTGCACGCCTGCCCGACGCGCGCCAGCCACGTCAGCGACCTGGGCGGCATCGTGATGGTCGACCACGACAAGTGCATCGGCTGCAAGGCCTGCATGGTGGCCTGCCCGTACGGCGCGCGCTACGTGCATCCCGAGGGCTATGTCGACAAGTGCACCTTCTGCCATCACCGCGTCAAGGAAGGAAAGGACCCGGCCTGTGTCGCGGTGTGTCCGATGCACGCAATGACCTTTGGCGACCTCGACGATCCGAAGAGCACGGTGCGCTCGCTGCTCGGCGCCCGCAAGTCGCACACGCTGCTGCCCGAGGCCGGCACCAAACCGCGCGTGTTCTACCTGACCTGATGCACGTTACTGATGCACGTCACTGCTGCACGCCAATGAGGAACGACCATGCGTGAACTGATTGTCAACCGCATGCAACCGGAAGTCGACCCGGTGTTGCATGCCTGGCGCTGGGAAATCCCGGTCGACCTTTTCTTCGCGGCCGTGGTGTCGGGGATGATGATCTTGTCGGGCGTCGCGCTGCTGCGTGCGCTGCGCGCGACTGGTACGCAGGAGCGTCCGCCGCTGCTGGCGGTGCACGCGCCGCTGCTCGCGTTCGCGCTGGTGCATATCTGCCTGCTGGCGCTGTTCCTCGACCTGTCGCACAAGTTGTACGTGTGGCGGCTGTACCTGACGGTGCAGCCGACCTCGCCGATGTCGTGGGGTTCGTGGATGCTGACCGCGACCTACGTCGTATTGGCACTGACCGCGTTGACGACCTTCCCGTCGCGCTGGCCGTGGCTGGTGAAGACGCTGCCGCCGCTCGGCCGTCTGGCGACGTGGCTGTCGGCACCGACGCGATCGAAGGCACTGGCCTGGGCCAACCTCGTGCTCGGCACTGGACTGGTCCTGTACACCGGCGTGCTGCTGGCGACGATGGTGGCGCGGCCGCTGTGGAACACGATGGTGCTGCCGCCGCTGTTCCTGGCCTCGGGCATGGCCGGCGGCGCGGCGATGGTGGCGCTTGCTGCACGCTTCGTGCCGCAGCCAGTTGCGGCGCCGGCCGGACTGTTTGGCGGCCTGATCAACGCGCTGATTGCGCCGCTGCCGGGGCAGTCGCGCTCGGCGGCCGATGCACCGGTGTTTACGCGGCTGGCGCTGATCGGCCTGGTGGCGCAAGCGGTGCTGATCTTCCTGTTCGTGATCGGCCTGGCCACGGGCAGCGCTTCGCAGATCGAGGCGCTGAAGCTCGTGCTGTCGGGTCCGTTTGCGCTGCTGTTCTGGGTCGGCGTGGTGGCGGCCGGTGTGGTGCTGCCGCTGGCGCTGATGGCGCTCCCGGCTGGGCGCACGACGCTGGCGCCGCTGGCGCTGGTGCTGCTTCTGGCTGGAGGACTCGCTCTGCGCTGGGTCGTCGTTGATGCCGGGCAGGCCAGCCGCATGCTGCCGATGATGGGATTTGGTGGCTGACGCCGTACGGAACTGAATCGGTTCTTCTTGTTGAAAGGCAAACCATGAAACGTATGTACCTCGCCGCAGCGCTGGCGGCCTTGTCGACCGGCGCATTTGCGCAGTCGACCGCGCCGGCGGTTGCGCCTGCACCCAAGCCCGTGCAACCCGCCGTCTGCGGCACCTGCCACAAGCCCGAACCGAACACCGTTGCAGGCTATCTGGACAACGTGGCGTTCAAGTCGCAGTCGATCCAGCTCGATATGGCCGGGCCGAAGGAGATTGTCCGCTTCGATCCGAAGACACTGAAGGTGATCGACGCCGGCGATGCCAAGCCGGTCGACCAGCTGCGCGAGATGAAGAAGGGCCACGAGGCGCGCGTCCAGTACGCGATCAAGGACGGCGAGAAGTGGGCCACCGTGATCGACTTCAAGGGCCCGATCAAGACGCCGCCAGCCAAGCTGGTCAACTACGAGCAGGTCGCGAAGATCGTCGCGGACGGTGAGAAGGTCAATGCGGTCCTGATCGACTCGCGACCGCTGCCGCGCTTCCAGGAAGGCACCATCCCCGGCGCCATCAACCTGCCGTATCCGGCCTGGGACAAGTTCGTCAGCCGGCTGCCGCAGGACAAGTCCAGGCTGATCGTGTTCTTTTGCCAGGGCGTGACCTGCATGATGAGCCCGATGTCGCTGCGCAAGACGGAGGCGCTCGGCTACACCAACGTCAAGGTTTATCGCGAGGGCGTGCCCGAGTGGATGACCAAGGACTACCTGGTCACCGCGCCCGAGTTCGTCAAGGCCGCGTACGTGGACAAGGACATTCCGGTCGTCCTGATTGATGCGCGCAGCAAGGACGAGGCGGCCAGCGGCCACCTGATCGGCGCGGTCGGCGTCACGCCGGCGCAACTCAAGGGCGCGCTCAAGTCGTTCCCCGATCCGAAACTCAAGGCGCCCATCGTCGTCTACGACGGCCGCGGCCAAGGCGATGCGGTGGTGGTGGCGCGCGCCCTGATCAAGGCCGGACAGGTCAACGTGCAGGTGATGCAGGGTGGTCTGCTCGCCTGGCAGAAGGCCGGGTTCAAGATCGAATCCGGCGTGCCGGCGGCTACCCAGGTCGCCTACGTGCCGAGGCCGCGGCCCGGTTCGGTACAGGCCGACGAGTTCCGTAAGCTGGCCACCGCCACACCGGCCGACGTCGTCATCCTCGACGTGCGCAACACCGACGAAGCCAACGCCGGCATGATCAAGGGCGCGATGCTGATCCCCGACGAGGAGTTGACGGCGCGCATCGGCGAGGTGCCGAAGGACAAGCGCATCGTGACGCACTGCGCCACTGGCGTGCGAGCCGAGATGGCGTACTACAAGCTGAAGGACGCCGGCTACAAGGCAGGCTTCCTGAACGCCGACATCGAGATCGCCAAGGACGGCAGCATCAAGATGACGCCGAAGTAATGCCTTTGGCAGAGTGGACGCGGCGCGTGTACACCGGCGCCTTGGGGTCGGCGTTTGACACTGGTCACAGTCGCAGGCCGCGCAGAAAAGCTACGCTCCGCGGCCCTGCCCAGCCTTACTGAGACAGGCATCAATTGACGATCACGGGTTCCGTGACGAACTTCGATGAAAAAGCTTGCCGCTGCTGCCCTGACCGCGCTGTTTGCCCTCTCCGCCCCCGCCTTCGCTGCCGAAGCGAAGAAGGAAGAGAAGAAGCCGACTGCTGAGCAATGCAAGAAGGATCCGAAGATGAAAGGCTGCGAACCTGCTCCGAAGAAAGCCAAGGGCGGCTGCTAAGTCGCTTTTGGGTTGAGCAGCGCCGGCCAGCGCCGGGAGCCAGAAAGAAGCGGGGCGTCGGGTTCGTGATCCGGCGCTCCGTTTTCTTTGGGCGGCCTGTCGTGCTGTCGAGCAGCTGACAGCACACCCATGCATGGTGGCCTTGGCCGACTGAGGCCAGCCAAGCGCCGTCCGGTTCGATGTGACTTGGCGGTCGCCAGCGCGTGCCGGAGCCGATGCTGTTCCGATCACGCCGGCGTCGCCTGCATGCGTCAGCATCTGCGCAGCTGCCTTCCGCTCGATCTTGCGCCGCGGCCGGAGCGCGCCAGTGCGCTCGGCTCGCTTCGCATCGCGCCGAGGGGCGACCGTTGAGTCGTCCAGCCGCGTACAGGCGACGGGATCACACAGGCGATCTAACGCACGCGCTGCGGAGGGCCGCTGGCACAATGCAGCATGGTCTTCCGCCCTGCTTGGTCCATCGCGCTGCGCGTGCTGACGTGCACCGCGTTGCTGCCTGCCGCCACGCTGGCGCAGTCGACCGCCGAGCCGGCCGCTGAACTGTCGCGTTGCCGGTTGATCGCGGATAGCGCGCAGCGACTCGCCTGCTATGACGCCGCCGCCGAAGCGGCAGAGGCCAAGGTAGACACCTCGCCGGCGGCGCGCGCCCTGCTGCTCGACAGTCCGCGCCCGGCCTCCGAACCGCGCTCGCTGATCGGCGATCGCTGGGGCCTGGGCGCTTCGCCGGACGACAGCCGCTTCGACCTGCGTGCCCACCGGCCGAGCTACTTCCTGCTCGGTCGCTACAGCGACAACCCGAATCGCACCCCGACCTCGCCGACGCGGCTGCTCGCGGTGCCGCCCGAGAGCGCCGACATCGATGCCACGGAGGCCAAGTTCCAAGTCAGTTTCAAGGTCAAGCTGGCTGACTTCGGCAAGGAGCTCGACTGGCCACTGTCGATCTGGGCCGCGTACAGCCAGCAGAGCAGCTGGCAGATCTACAACTCGACGACGTCGCGCCCGTTTCGCGAAACCAACTACGAGCCCGAGCTGATGGTGGCGATGCATCCGGACATCGATGTCCTCGGCTGGCGCTGGCGCCTGGCCGCCGTCGGACTGAACCACCAGTCCAATGGCCGCGCCGAGCCGCTGTCGCGCAGCTGGAATCGGGTAGTCGCGCAATTCGGGCTCGAGCGCGGCAACTTCGCGCTGCTGGTGCGGCCATGGCTGCGGATCCGCGAAACCGGTAGCCGGGACGACAACCCCGATCTGACGCGCTACCTGGGGCATGGCGAGACCGTGCTCATCTGGGCGCCCGGCGCGCATCAGCTGTCGCTCACCGGCCGCGTCAACATCGGCAGCGGCAAGGGGGCGCTGCAGGGGCACTGGACTTTTCCGCTGTCGCGGCGCGTGCGGGGCATGGTGCAGGTGTTCAGCGGCTACGGCGAGAGCCTGATCGACTACAACGTTCGTCAGAACACGATCGGCCTGGGCATCTCGCTCGCCGATCACCTCTGAGCCGTTCGCAGCGCACAGAGCGCCTGCCATGCCGCTCCCGCCCCCAACGCTTTGCCGCAGCCTCGCGATGCTCTGGTCGGCAGCGCTGCTGGCGTGTGGTGGGGTGCAGGCTGCACCGCTCGTTGCCGGCGCACAGCTGCCGGCCCTGACGCTGGAAGACGCGCACGGCAGGCCGGTCGCGATCGGCCCCGACGTGCGGCGCGTGCTGTTTGCCGCCAGCATGGCCCGCAGCGACCTGGTCGACGGCGTGTTCACGACGGAGCGCGCGGGCGTCCTGACGCGCGGTCAAGGCGTCTATGTTGCCGACATCAGCCGCATGCCCGCGCTGATTTCGCGCCTGGTGGCGGTGCCGCGCATGCGCGAGCTTTTCTTCGCTGTGGCGCTGGTACGCGATGACGCGGTAGCGGCCGCACTGGCCGATGTCCCGCGCGAAGCCGGTGCAGTCACGCTGATCAACCTGGATGGCGACCGTCTCGTGCGCGACATCCAGATCGTGCGCGATGCGACCGCTTTGCGCGCTGCCCTCGGGTCGGCGCCTGTATCGCTCGAGGCCGGCGTGCAGGCCTCGCCCACCCGGAGCGACGATGAAAATCGCGGTCAGTAGCCAGAACAACATCACGATCACGCCGCATGCGGGCCGCTGCCGGCGCTTCTGGATCTATGAGGTCGACGACAGCGGCATCCGCGACGGCGACATCGTCGAGATCCCGGTGGTCGATACGCTGCACGCGTGCATCCAGATGCCCCATGCGTTGCAGGGCATCGGCGTGCTGATCAGCGGCAGCATGGGGCGCGGCCTGGTTGACCGACTGGCCCATCACGGCATCCGCGGTGTGATCACGCGCGAGATCGATCCCGAGCGCGCCGTGCTTGCTTATCTGGATGGCAGCCTCGTCATGCTCGAGCCCCTGGACGAGTTGGCCTCCACCTGTTCTCCGCACCACTTCCAGCACGATCCGGACCCCGCCTGAGGCCAGGCGGGCGGCCCCGCTACTTCAGTGGCGCCGCGCAGTGCCCGGCGCCTTCCACCGCCGGCTGACGCAACGCCCAGGGTGGCGGCTCGTCAAAGCGGTTGAGCGGCGTGGCGCGCACCCAGTCGAGCGCGATGAAGCCTGCCAGCAATGCCCAGAAGGCGAGCGCGAACGTGGTGCTGCGCTTCATGCCTTGAACCCCAGCGCCGCGCGTAGCCGCACCCCGGCCAGCGATCCCGCAAACGCCGCCGCGAACCAGACCCAGCCGTGCACGCTGCCGGTGGTGATGCCGGAGAAGTAGCCGCCGACGTTGCAGCCGAACGCCAGCCGCGCGCTGTAGCCCAGCAGCAGTCCCGACACGATGCCTGCGAGCCACTGTCTGGCGCTGGCACGGGTGGTCGGACAGGCGCTGCCGCGCCAGGTGGCGGCAACGTAAGCACCGAACAGCAGGCCCAGATTGGTGATGGAGGTGACGTCGGCCAGCAGCGACGACTCGATGTGCACCTGCTGCGCCGGTCGGCCCCAGAACGCGTTGCCGGCCAGATCGACGCCGAACCAGCTCACCACCTTCGCCCCCCACAGGCCGAGGCCGTAGACGATGCCCCAGGGCTGGCCGGCGATGATCAGGTTGAGGATCGCGAACAGCGCCAGCCAGATCGCGCCGATGTAGACCGCGCGGCCACGCCAGCGCGTGTCGGTGGCGCGGCGCTTCATCCAGACCCAGGCACCGATCGCGCCCAGCACCGACAGCTGCAACGCGATGGTGAAGGTGCTGCCGATGACCTGCGGCAGCGCCACTGGATCCAGGCTGCCGAGCGCCAGCCACGCATCGAGGTGGGCGGCGCCGAGAAAGCTGCCGGCGATGAAGCCGGGCAGCACCGCCAGGCTGAAAACATTGCCCAGACCGGCCTTGTACAGCGTGCCCGAGCCGCAGCCGTCGGCCACCTGCATCACCGCACCGAACACGAAGGCGCCGATCACCAGGCTCACCGACAGCGGCGCCACGGCGCCGCTGAGCGCCTCGTCACCGGCAATCAGCGGAATGCTCACCACCATCGCCAGCGCAATCGCGAGGAACTGCGCCAGCAGGCCGGTCGGGTCGCGATCGTTGATCCACGCGCGCCAGCCGGTGGTGAAGCCGAACGACACCGCCGCCAGCACCGCGCCGAAGCCGATGCCGACCACGAACAGCGCGCCCTGGCGCAGGCCCACCAGCCAGGTCACCGCCGCCCACAGCGCGGCGCCGACGGCGATCCACGGCAGCAGCTGCGTGAGGGAGCGGGCAGGCGTCGCGACGTCGGGGGTAGCGGGTGGCGCGGTGATGACGCTCATCATCAAGGTCAAGCGTGCAAGTCAGGCAAGCGAGGCACGCATCGGCCGCGTGCCTCGGGACCCGTCAGGCGGCCGGGCCGCGCGCTGACTCGTGGCCTGCGCGCTGCTCGGCGCGGCGTGGCTCTACAGGTTACCGGTCGCTTCCTTGATCTGCAGCCAGAACTGGTACAGGCGGCTCGGCACGTTGTCCATTTCGCCGTCGTTGTTGGACCAGTCGACGATCGATTCCGAATACATCTTCACGTCCTTCTGGCCCAGCACTTCGCTCAGCACGAACCAGTTGGTCGCGGCCCAGTGGCCGGTGTTGCAGAACGACACGGTCGGCTGCGTGAGGTCGATGCCCTTGTCCTGCGCGATCTTCTGCACCGTGGGCGTATCGAGCACGGCAGCGCTGCCCTTGGCGAACCACACCGCGTTGTCGACGTTCTTGGCGCCGGCAATGGTGCCGGGGGTGGCGGCCGCAACATGGCGCGTCTCGCCACTGAAGAAGCGGGTCGGGCGCGCATCCAGCAGCGTGCTCTGCTTGCTGGCGACCGCCTGCTTAACCTCGTCGCGCGTGGCGACGTAACGCGGGTCCAGGCGCATCACGAAGTCGGTCTTCGCCACCTGGGGCGCGGCCGCGGTGACGAGCGGCTGGCCGCCGGCGGTCCACGCCTTGATGCCACCGTTGAGGATGGCGAGGTTCTTCACGCCGCCGGCCTTCAGTGTCCAGTAGACGCGCGCGGCGGCGCCGAAGTCGGTCGAGTTGTTGCCGGCATAGGCGATCACCACCGGCGTCTCGGCGCCGATGCCGAGCGTCTGCACGAGGCTGGTCAGCTTCTCTTCCGCCGGCAGCAGGCCGGGGTTGGACGAGGGGCCTCGCCATTGCGAATACGGGGCCGGCACGCTGCCGGCAATGTGGCCCAGCTCATACGGCGTGCGGCCGTTCTCGTCCTTGCCGTCGCGGATGTCGATCACGCGCAGTGCCGGATCGGCGAGGCGCTGGGCGAGCTGGTCGGGGGCGAGCAGCGGCGAGGCCAGCACGGCGAGCGGCAGCAGCAGGATCGCGAGGGCCGTGAGCCAGCGCCAGGAATGAAGGGTGGTACGCATCGGGAAGCTCTCCAAGAGACAGGCCGATCGCGCCAAGGCGACCGCGGGGGCGCATCGTGCCCCATCCGCGCAGCGGCGGTTAGGTGAGATGGTGATGAGCTTATGCCGCGGCGCGCAGTAGGGGCATTGCGCGGCAGCTCGCGCGTGGCCGCGGCGATCCGGGCTTGCCGGCGAACGCGCCGGCGGCGATGCTGGCGCCATCCGCTGGAGGACTCGCCATGCATGACCCTGCCCCTGCCCATCCGCACGACTGGAAGCACGACGGTGTGCGCGTCATTCGCGGCGATCAGCTCGATCCCAACACCGCGCAGACCCCGGGCATGAACCGCGCCGCAGCGATCAACGCGGCACGCGTGGGTGCGCAGAAGATCTGGGCCGGCACCGTCACCATCCACGCGAACGCGAAGACCGGCGCGCATCACCACGGCGCCCTCGAAAGCGTGATCTACATCGTCCGCGGCAAGGCGCGCATGCGCTGGGGCGAGCGGCTTGAATACGTGGCCGAAGCGAACGCTGGCGACTTCATCTTCGTGCCGCCCTATGTGCCGCACCAGGAGATCAACGCCTCGACCGACGAGGCGCTGGAGTGCGTGCTGGTGCGCTCCGACAACGAGGCGGTGGTGGTGAACCTGGACATCGAGCCGGTGGAAAAGCCGGAAGCGGTGGCCTGGGTCGATCCGATCCACCGCGCGCCCAGGTCAGGCTGATGCGGAAATCGACGCATTTGCGACGTCAGATTGCCAGGCAGCCTCTTGTAGACGCGCGCTGCCGCGCAACTTCTGCACCAGCCGCGCCGCTCATGCCGCGCTTCGGGCAGTTCGTCGCACCCAGTGCGCGTTGATCGTCGGCGCGTTGATCGCGGATCGCTTGCACCGCACGATCGGTAGTGCGCGGAAGACTTGTCCGCGGCCGCTGTCGAGCCATCAGCATGATCCTGCGCGAGCTTCCCGATGTGCCACCGCGGCCGAAGACGGCGGCCAACGCGGCGTTCCGGCGCTGGCTCTATTCGCGCTGGGGCAAGGAGAACGTGATCGTCGGCGCGCGCATGCGGGCCGGCGAGATCGGCCTCAACTGCCAGCCGATGACGATCAAGGCCGTGTGGGGCGGCGTGGCCGAGACCGCGCTCGATGGCCGTCGCCTGGTGATCGACGACGACAGCTGGCTCGTGATCAATGAAGACCGCACCTACGCCGGCACCTGGCGCAGCGCGCGGCAGATGGACGCGCTTTGCGTGTTCTTCCGCCGCGGCCTGCCGGCGGAGGTGTTCGGCGCGATGTCGATGACGCTCGATGGGGCAGCCGATGCCGGCGGCGAGCGGCCACGGCCGTTCACGCTGGCCGAACGGCTGCGGCCGCACGACAGCGCCGTGTCACCGCGGTTGCGCGAGTTGCACGCTGCAGTACGGGCCGGCCAGGGTGATCCGCTGTGGGCCGACGAAGCCTGCCAGGAACTGCTAGCCGCGGTGATCGCCGCGGAGCGGCGGCTGCTGCAGCACGCCGATGCGATCCGCTCGGTGCGGCCAGCCACGCGCAGTGAGCTGCTGCGCCGCGTGCATTGGGCGACCGACTTCATCCTGAGCAACTACGCCGAGCCGATCACGCTCGACGACATGGCCGCTGCCGCCACGCTCAGCAAGTTCCACCTGGTGCGGCTGTTCAAGCAGGTGCACCACGTCACGCCGCACGCCTACCTGCAGCGCAAGCGCGCGCAGGTGGCGCGCCGCCTGCTCGATGCCAGCGACATCGACCTCAACGACATCGCCGCCACGGTCGGCTTCGGCACGCGCTGGACCATGTACCGCCATCTGCGCCGCTGCTTCGGCGCGAGCGGCCGCTTGCTGCGGGAGGAGGCATGAGCCCGCTGGGCCGCCCCGAGGGCGAATCTCGGAGCGCGCAGCGCGAAGGTAAGCCGAGGAACCCGCTGGGCCGCCCCGAGGGCGAATCTCGGAGCGCGCAGCGCGAGGGTAAGCCGATGAGCCCGCTGGGCCGCCGCGAGGGCGAATCCCTGAGCGCGCAGCGCGAAGGCAAGCCGAGGAACCCGCCGGCGCCTCTCCACGGCGCATGCTCGAGCGCGCTGGCGGGCATCGACCTGCCCGCCGTGGTCGCCGCCACCACGTCGCCTCGTCGCCGCGTGGCGCTGGTTGCCGCCGCCCTCGGCGAGGACGAACGTGCGCTGCTGGGCATGCTCGAAGGCGGTGGCCTGCTGTGCCTGCCGGTGGAGGAGCAGGCCGAGGCGCTCGCGCGGGCGCTGCGCTGGGAGCCGGACCTCATCCTGTTTGCCAGCAAGGCGCCGCTGGCCGAGCGCGTGCGCTGGCTGGTGCTGCTGCGCGAGCGCGCGCAGTGCCCGGTGGTGATGTTGGGCGCCTGTCGCGACGACAGCGATGAACTGGTGCTGCTGGAAGCAGGCTTCGATGCGGTGTGGCGCGACGTCACGCCGGCGCGCCTGCCGGCCCGCCTGCTGCGCTCGCGGGTGGAGGCGCTGCTGCGTTCGCGCGGTGCGCCGCATCGGCGCGGCGCGCGCGTGTGGATCGGCCCGCTGGCAGTAGACAGCGAGACGATGACCGCGCGCCGCGATGGCCGCCCGCTGGCGTTGACGCGCGCCCAGGTGCAGGTGCTGCACGCGCTGGCCGGCGCGCCGCTGCAGACGCTGGCGCGCGCGCAACTTGCCGCAGTGATCGGGGTGCGCGGTGCCGATGAACCGGAGGGCGCGTCGATGTCGCTGCGGCGCGTTGACACGCTGGTGTCGCGCTTGCGCACGCGCTTGGCCGACCTTGCGCTCTGCGGCATCGACGTCGAGCCGGTGCGCGGCTATGGCTATCGGCTGCGCATCGACGAGCAGCGCGCGGCGCCAGGAACCCCGTCGCGGCGGGCGCCGCTGGCGACACGGCTGCACCCGGCGATGCCGATGGCGTGAGCGGCGCGGCGATCAGTGCACTGCAGTGCGCGCCGGCCGGTGCGCGGATGTCATCCTGATCGGCCGCAGGCGACGGTTCGCCCTCAGCACGCCGCCGCCGCCGCCCGGCGGCGTGTCACCACCGGCGCCAGTTCATCGCACGCGCGCTGCAGCAGGTCCTCGGTGGTCTGCCAGTCGATGCAGGCGTCGGTCACGCTCACGCCGTAGCGCAGCTGCGCGCGATCGGCCGGGATCGGCTGGTTGCCGG
>LNFM01011738.1_pt1 | contig 19927 bp, 18 predicted proteins | sample 596031 | NCBI WGS metagenome assembly LNFM01 (sample SAMN04254537, study PRJNA301005) | activated carbon metagenome | isolation source: dual media filters at the Ann Arbor, Michigan drinking water treatment plant | place: USA: Ann Arbor | reverse complement strand
CCGGCAGCCACCACCTGCCAGCCGTCGGGCAGCACGTAGTGGCCCACCTTGCGGTCGAGGATCAGCGAATAGGCGCTGATCTGCAGGCGCTGGTCGGCGGCCAGTTGCGCCTGCGTGTCGTCGAGCTTGTCGGGCCGCACCTTCAGGTAGGCCATGACCTCGGGCGCGAAGCCCTGCTGCAGCGCGTGCGACAGGAAGGCCTCGATGGTGGTCTGCACGTTGAAGTGGAACATGCGGTCGGCCAGCGCCGTGCCCATGTCGTGGCTCACCGCGCCGTGGAAGCTGGCGTTGCCGGCAGCCACCACCTGCCAGCCGTCGGGCAGCACGTAGTGGCCCACCTTGCGGTCGAGGATCAGCGAATAGGCGCTGATCTGCAGCCGCTGGTCAGCGGCGGTCAGCTCGTCGAGGAACAGCACGCCTTCGGGCTGCTCGGCCGTGGGCAGGAACTCGGGCGGAAACCACACCGTGCGCGCCAGCTGGTCGTCGGCGTAGATGGCGCCGCGGATGTCCACCGGCTCGATGGTGGTCAGTCGCAGGTCGACCAGCGGCACGCCGAACTGCTCGGCCAGCTGGCGCACGATGGACGACTTGCCCACCCCCCGCGTGCCCCACAGCATGGTGGCGCGGCGCCGCAGCACAGGGCTGCGGTACTGCTCGATCAATGCGGCCTTGGCGGCAGCGATCGACACCGCAGGAATGTTCATCGGGTTGCCGAGCACTTTGGACCACCCCCTACGCGCTTCGCACGGCAGCGGCCCGGCAGAGCCGGTTCCGCGGCGTTCGCTTGATTTGAAAAGTCATTTTTCCTGAACCGCCCCGAGGGCATCGCCTTGAAGGGATCGGATCGGCGCAGCTTCGGCAAGCGCCGTGCCGCCGACGCGCCAGGCCGGTGCCGCAGACGCCGAAGGCAACGGCGGGAACTCGATGCGCGGCAACTCGCGCAGCGTGAAGAAGAAGGCCAGCAGCAGGGGAGGCAGGTGGAAGATCAGCATGCGGAAGACGCTGTCCTGGGCCAGTTCCAGCTGCGGCACGTAGGCCGCCCCGGTCACCATGGTCAGCGTGGCCAGCAGCGGGATCAGGCGACGGAAGACCATCACCCAGCGTGCGCCCCGGTGGCGTTCGTGGAAGCGGCGCGGCGGCTCGGCCAGCGTCTGCGCCAGGTGCTCGACGGTGCGCAGCAACTTGGCTTCGGCGTCCTGGCTGCGCTCGGGGCCCTTGCTGCGCAGCTGCATGCCGGCGGTCCAGCCGGTCTTGGCCTGCGTCAGGCGCGTCCAGCTCCAGCCCAGCACGGCCAGCAGGTCCTCGGGCAGGTCGAGCCGATCGCCGGGCGCGGCCTGCACCTCGATCTCGGCCGGAATGCCCTGCACGCGGGGCACGCGCAGGGCCAGCGTGAGGCCGCCGACCCGCGCCGTGGCACTGGTCATGATGCGCGGCGTGCCGGGCCCGACCTTGGCGGACGACCCGATGCCGGGATCGAGCCGATGGCAGCGCGCGATGGCATAGCCCGGCGCCACGCTGAACTGCTGCCGCAAATCGATGGCTTCGGTGGCGTCGAGCAGTGCGTCGAGATCGTCACCCTCGCCTTCCAGTCGCGCCTGCAAGCCGTCCTGCAGGACCTCGTGCAAGCCGTCATGCGAGGCCGGTCGCAAGGTCAGCAGGCGCGTCAGCGTGAAGCGCCCGCCGCGCGGATGTTCCAGCTGCAGCACCTCGGTGAAGGCCGGCCGGCCGGGGCCGTCGTCGGCATGCTCGACAGGCTTGAACCTGAGCCGCCGCTCGGCCCGCTCGCTGGCGGCGAGGTCGATCTGCCGACCCCGGCGCACCAGCGGCGCGATCAGCGACAGGATCTCGTGGTGGGTGAGCGGAACGACGGACATCGAGGAGGCGTGCTCGGGGCGTGCTTGGGGCGGGTGGGCAGCGGTTGGGCGGCGAGCGCAAGTGTGCGCGATTGTTGCGCCGGCCGCCCGGGTGCCAGGGTCAATCCGAGCTGGGCACGGGGCTTGCCCCTTGACGGCACCCGCACTCAGCGGCGCGACCCGCGCCGCACCCCAAGGAGCACGACATGAACTCGCTTGCCAAACTCTCAGCTTCCGCCCTGATCATCGTGGCTCTGTCGGCCTGCAGCGGCATGAGCGAACGCGACAAGAGCACGGCCGCGGGCGCAGCCATCGGCGGCGTGGCCGGCTCGGTGCTGTCCGGCGGCAGCACCGCCGGCACCGTGGGCGGCGCGGCCGTCGGCGGGGTCATCGGCAACCAGGTGAAAAAGGACAAGAACTGAGCCTGAAGGCCCTCGCGGCTCTGCCGCGTGCCCCAAGAGGGGTGAGCCGCCGCGGACGGGCCAGACGCGGTCGCGGCGGCTGCGGCATGAAGGGGCTTCCGGCCCCGCCGCGATCCCGCCTCGACCTGACGGGGCTTCAGCCCGCGACGGCTTCGGCCTGAGGCTTCGCGGCCGCCAGCGGACTGCGGATCAGGTGGTCGAAGGCCGACAGCGCCGCCTTCGAGCCTTCCCCCGTGGCGATGATGATCTGCTTGAAGGGCACGGTCGTCACGTCGCCCGCCGCGAAGATGCCGGGCACGTTGGTGGCGCACTTCGCATCGATCACGATCTCGCCGTAGCGGCTGAGCTCCAGCGTGCCCTTGAGGAACTCGGTGTTGGGCACCAGACCGATCTGCACGAACACGCCGGCCAGCTCGATGGCATGTTGTTCGCCGGTGGCGCGGTCCTTGTAGCGCAGGCCGTTGACCTTCTGCCCGTCACCGGTGATCTCGGTGGTCTGCGCGTTGACATGGATGGTCACGTTGGCCAGGCTTCGGAGCTTGTTGACCAGAACGGCGTCGGCCTTCAGCTGGTCGGCGAACTCGATCAGCGTGACGTGGGCCACCACGCCGGCCAGGTCGATGGCGGCTTCGACGCCGGAGTTGCCGCCGCCGATGACGGCCACCTTGCGGCCCTTGAACAAGGGGCCGTCGCAGTGCGGGCAGTAGGCCACGCCCTTGGTGCGGTACTCGGCTTCGCCGGGCACGTTGACGTTCTTCCAGCGCGCGCCGGTGGCCAGGATGACGGTGCGGCTCTTCAGCGCGGCGCCGTTGGACAGCGTCACCGTCGCCAGGCCGCCAGGCTCGGCCGCGGCCTGCAGCGATGCCACGCGCTGGCCGTTCATGATGTCCACGTCGTACTCGCGCACGTGGGCTTCGAGCGCGGCGGCGAACTTCGGCCCTTCGGTTTCCTTCACCGAGATGAAGTTCTCGATGCCCAGCGTGTCCAGCGTCTGGCCGCCGAAGCGCTCGGCCACGATGCCGGTGCGGATGCCCTTGCGTGCAGCATAGATCGCCGCCGCGGCGCCGGCCGGGCCGCCACCGACGATGAGCACGTCGAAATCGTCCTTGGTCGACAGGCGCGCGGCGTCGCGCGCGGCGGCACCGGTGTCGACCTTGGCCAGGATCTCGCCGATTTCCATGCGGCCCGAGCCGAAGGGCTGGCCGTTGAGGTAGACGGTGGGCACGGCCATGATCTGGCGCGCTTCCACCTCGTCCTGGAACAGGCCGCCGTCGATGGCCACGTGGCGCACGCGCGGGTTCAGCACGGCCATCAGGTTCAGCGCCTGCACGACGTCGGGGCAGTTGTGGCAGGTCAGCGACATGTAGGTCTCGAAGACGAAGTCGCCTTCCAGCGAGCGGATCTGCTCGATGACGTCGGCCTCGACCTTGGGCGGGTGGCCGCCGGCCTGCAGCAGGGCCAGCACCAGCGAGGTGAACTCATGGCCCATGGGAATGGCGGCGAAGCGCAGGCCCATGTCGGCGCCCACGCGGTTGACCGAGAAGGAAGGCCGGCGCGCGTCCTGGCCGTCGTAGCGGGCCGTGATCCTGCTGCTCAAGGACACGATGTCCTCGATCAGCGCACGCATTTCCTGCGAGGCCGGGCGGTCGTCGAGCGAGGCCACCAGTTCGACCGGCAGCGTCACGCGTTCGAGATAGGCCTTGAGCTGGGCCTTGAGGCTGTCGTCCAACATGGGGTGTCCTTCGGTGGGTGGGGGGGTCCAGGTGCGGACCCGGTCGACAAACCGCATGCAGCGAGGCAGCGGGCTGTCGACAGGGCCCGCGGGTCCTGTCGAAGCGGAGCTTGCGAAAAGCGGCTTAGATCTTGCCGACGAGGTCGAGCGACGGGGTCAGCGTCTTGGCGCCGTCGTTCCACTTGGCCGGGCACACCTGGCCGGGGTTCTTGGCGGTGTACTGGGCGGCCTTGAGCTTGCGCAGCGTCTCCTTGACGTCACGGGCGATCTCGTTGGAGTGCACTTCGGCCGTCTTGATCACGCCTTCAGGGTTGATCACGAAGGTGCCGCGCAGCGCCAGGCCTTCTTCGGGAATGTGCACGCCGAAGGCGTTGGTCAGCGTGTGGGTGGGGTCACCCACCAGCGGGAACCTGGCCTTGCCGACGGCCGGGCTGGTCTCGTGCCACACCTTGTGCGAGAAGTGCGTGTCGGTGGTGACGATGTAGACCTCGGTCTCGAGCTTCTGGAACTCGCCATAGTTGTCGGCAGCGTCTTCCACTTCGGTCGGGCAGTTGAAGGTGAAGGCGGCCGGCATGAAGATCAGCACCGACCACTTGCCCTTCAGGCTCTGGTCGCTGACTTCGATGAACTTGCCGTTGTGGAAGGCTTGCGTCTTGAACGGCTGGACGGGGGTGTTGATGAGGGACATGGTGGTTTCCTTGGGTTGAGGTGAAGGGGCAAAAAACCTGCGATGAAGAGATTGTGTGTGCGCCGCAGCATTTAGTGGATTGATTGCCCAGATACCCACGATGAGGAATACCTATCGAGAGGGCTCCCCGGTTCCTGAAGCGCGCGGCTGCACCTGCCTTCCCGGCCGGGCGCAGCGGTCGTTCAGCGTGGTCGTTCAGCGCGGTCGCAGGCGGGACAGGGCCAGCGCCAGGCCCAGCCCGACGGCGGCGCCCAGGCCGGTGACGGCCCAGGTCCAGTGCCAGCCGCCCATGCGGCTGGCCAGCCAGGCGACGGCCGGCGGCCCGGCGAACTGGCCGATGGAAGACCATTGCTGCATCCAGCCGACGGTGGTGGAGATGGTCTGCTCGCCGGGCGCCACGCGGACCGCCAGCGAGAACAGCGTCGACGGCACCAGGCCGCCCAGCATCGAGAAGGCCAGCAGCGCCGCATAGCGCCACGAGGGCGGCAGGCCGCCTTGCAGGTCGGCGCCACCCGCAAAGGCCGCCAAGGCGCACAGCGCCATCGCAGAGTAGCCCACCCCCAGCAGGTGAATCGGCGACACGCCGCGCTGCAGCAGACGCCCGGCAGCGACGTTGCCCACCATGTTGACGGCCGCCACCAACGCCGTGAGCGCGCCGACGGCGGCCATGCCCGCCCCCGTCTGCGTCACGATCACCGGCAGAAAGCCGATCACCGACAGCCACTGCGACGAATAGGCCGCAAACGCCAGCGCGACCATCCAGGGGCCCGGCGCGGCCAGTGTCTGGCGCACCCGCTGCAGCCAGGGCGCCGCCGACCCGGCGGGCGGGCGGGCGGGGTCGGCCGGCACGGCCACGCGCACCCAGGCCGCCATGGCCAGCGTCAGCGCGGCCAGCGCCCACCACCAGGCGCGCCAGCCGGCCGCGCCGATGAGCAGCGGCCCGCTCAACAGCGCCAGCGCGGTGGCCAGCGGCATGTAGGTGCCCCACATGCCCAGCATGGCGTCGACGCGCGCCGGTGCCACCAGCCGGCGCACCAGGCCCGGGCCGGGCAGCACGACGAGCAGGAAACCGAAACCTTCGACCGCGCGCAGCACCATCAGCACCGCCACACTGCCCGCCGCGCCGCCCAGCAGGCTGGCCGCGGCCAGCAGCAGCAGGCCCAGCAGCAAGCTGCGCCGGGCGCCCAGACCGTCGGCCGCGGCGCCGAAAGCCAGTCCCAGGGACATGCCGGCCAGTTGCACCAGCGACAGCAGGAAGCCGGCCTCCACCAGGGACAGCCCCAGCGCCTGCTGCAGCGCCGGGATGGCGGGGGGCAGCTTGCCGATGTGCAGCGCCGCGCACACACCGGCCGCGATCACCACCAGTGCCGCCTCGATGCGGGGGCGGTGCGGGGCCGAGGCGGAAGAATGAGCCATCTGCCGGGAGTGTGCCCTGCCGTCGCGGCGCTGCAGCGCTAGGGCCTGCGCTCAAGCCCGGCCGCAGGCAGCCGATAAGACGTGATCGGCCGGCAGGTGCCGGGTCGACGCCGGGCCCGCCTTGCGCAACGGCCGCGCCTGCGAACCCGCATGGAGCCTCATGAGCCGCATCCTGATCATCGAAGACCAGTCCGACATCCGCCGCCTGATCCGCATGACGCTGGAGTTCGAGAGCCACGAGATTCACGAGGCGACGCAGGGCGAAGAAGGCCTGGCGCTGGCCGGCACGCTGAAGCCCGACCTGATCCTGTGCGACGTGATGATGCCCGGCGCGCTGGACGGGCTGCAGGTGTGCGCGCGGCTGAAGGCCGACCCTGCGCTGGCCGCGGTGCCGGTGTGGCTGCTCACCGCGCGGGCTCAGGCCAAGGACCGCGAAGCGGGCGAGCAGGCCGGTGCCGACGGCTACCTGGTGAAACCCTTCAGCCCGCTGGAACTGATCGACACCGTCGACGGCATCCTTCGGCGGGCCGGCGCAGGGCATTGAGCGGCAGCCGGCACCGAACGCAAGCTTCTTCCCGGGTTTTGTGCAGATTCGTCACCCCTGAGCCGGGGGTCGGCGCGGCCGCGGGCCTCGCGACTGGTTAGATTTCCGGGATGTGCATGATGTGTCGATGCCGATGAGTCCGGGTGAGAGCCTGTTGGAACGCCAGCCCGCGCTGGCCCGTCTTCAGCAGGCGCTGTCAGCGGCGCGAGCCGGTCAAGGCCGCTGCGTGGTGATCGGTGGCGAAGCCGGTGTCGGCAAGACCAGCCTGTTGAGCGCCTGGGCGGCCAGCGCAGCCACGCGGGAGGGCGGCACACGCTGGCTTCAGGGGGGTTGCGACCCCTTGCGCACCCCGCGGCCACTGGGTCCACTGGTCGACCTGGCCCCACTGCTGCCGGCCGAACTGACCGACGCGCTGCACGCCGGCCGCACCTACAACGGCCTGTTCCCGGCGCTGCTGGCCTGGCTGCGGCAGTCGCGGCCGGTGTCGGTGCTGGTCATCGAGGACCTGCACTGGGCCGATGAAGCCACGCTCGACTGCGTCCGCTACCTGGGGCGCCGCCTGGCCGGCCCGGGATTCCTGCTGGTGCTGACGCTGCGCGAGGCCGAGGCAGCGGCCCACCCCCCGCTGCGCCAGACCCTGGCCGCGCTGGACGCCGACGCCACCGACCGCCTGGACCTGCCTGCGCTGTCGCCGGCGGCGGTGGAAGCGCTGGCGGCACGCCACGGGCGGCCGGCGCAGGGCCTGCACGCCCTGACCTCCGGCAACCCCTTCTATCTGACCCAGGTGCTGAAGTCCGCGCCCGGCACCCTGCCGGGCACGCTGCAGGACATGGTGGTCTCCCAGGCGGACGCCCTGCCGCCCCTGCAGCGCGAGCTGGTCGACACGCTCAGCTGCTCGCCCGGCGGTCTCGAACTCGACGCCCTGCTGGCCCTGCATCCGGAAGCGATGGCCGAGATGGCGTCGATGCCCGACCCCGCGGGCTCCACCGCCCAGCCCCTGCTGCAGGTGCGGCCGCCCTGGCTGTCGTTCCGCCACGAACTGGCGCGTCAGGTGGTCGAGTCGGCGCTGCCGCCGCTCAGGCGCTGGCAGATCCACCGCAGGCTGCTGGGCCACGTGCAAGGCCGGCAGGGCGCCACGCCGGGCCCGGGGCTGCTGGCGCGCCAGGTGCACCACGCAGCGGCAGCCGGCCTGTCGGCCGAGGTGCTGGCGCTGGCTCCGCAGGCCGCCACGGAGTCCGAGGCGCTGGGCGCCTACCGCTCTGCGGTGCAGCTGCTCCAGCTGGCGCTGGACCACGCGGGCGATGCCCCGCCCGCGCAGCGTGCGGCCCTGCTCGACCGCCTGGCCTTGCGCAGCTACATGATCCAGGCCACGGAACAGTCGCAGGCGGCCCGCCGAGAGGCCATCCGCCTGAAGCAGCAGGCCGGCGACGTGGTGGGCAGCGCGGTCAGCCTGGCGCAGCTGGCGGTGCAGATCACGCCCGACCCTCAGGCGCTCGAGATGGCCCGCCAGGCGGTCGCGACGCTGGCGCCCTTCGGCGACACCGTCGCGCACGGCGTGGCCTCGAGTGCGCTGGCCATCAGCCTGGTGAACGCCGGCCAGCCCTCGGAAGCCCTGCAGCACGCGCGCCACGCGCTGCGATGCGCAGCGGCCCAAGGAGACGACGAGTCGCGGGCGCACGCCACCAGCATCGCCGCCAGCGTGGAACTGAGCGTCGCGCCCAGCCCGGCCGCGTTCGACCGCCTGCAGCAGTGCATCGACGACGCCATGGCGCAGCGACGGCCCGACCGCGTGGCCGTGCCCATGGTCAACCTGGCCAGCGTGGCGCTGTCGCACGGCGAGCACGAACGAGTGCTGGCGGTGGCCGCACGCGGCCTGGACTACTGCGCCGAACGCGACCTCGACCTGGTGCTGGCCTACCTGCTGGTGCGCCAGGCCGTGGCGCTGGTGGAGCTGTCGCGCTGGGACGAGGCGCTGGCGCAACTGGCGCGCCTGGAGCGGCTGCGGCCGCCGCCGGCACGGCAGCTGGCCTCGGCGGCCATCCTGCGCTCGCAGATCGAGGCCCTGCGCGGCGGCCCCAACGACGCCGCGCTCTGGCAGGCCCATATCGAGCGGGCGAAGCAGGGCCAGGCCGACCTGGTGCCGGTCTTCGTGATCATCGCCGCAGCGCAGGCGGCCTGGCTGCGCCAGGACCTGGCCGAAGCGCGACGCCTGGCCACCGAAGGCCTGGAACAGGCCGAAGGCGGGTGGCTCGTCGGCCAGCTGCGCAAGTGGCTGCACCGGGCCGGCGGCAAACTGCCCCCCGCCTTGCTGGACCTGCCCCCCGCCCATGCCGCGGCCGAAGCCGGCCAGTTGCAGCAGGCGCACGAGCATTGGCGGGCCCGGGGCTGCCGCTTCGACGCCGCCTTGGCGCTGCTGGACGGTGACACCGCCGACCAGCGCACGGCATTGACGGAGTTCAGCATGCTGGGCGCCGAGCCGGCTGCGCAGTGGGCACGGCGCCTGCTGCAGGCCAGCGGCGAGCGTGGCGTGGCGCGCGGTCCCTATCGCCACGTGAAGGCCGATCCGCTGGGCCTCACGCAACGCGAGCGGCAGATTGCCGAGCTGCTGGCCGAAGGGCTCAGCAACCCGGCGATCGCACAGCGCATGCAGCGCTCGGAGCGCACCGTGGCCCATCACGTCTCGGCGGTGCTGGCCAAGCTGCAGGTGTCCAGCCGACAGCAGGTGGCGGCGCGGCTGGCCCGTGCGGCAGACGCCAGCTGAGGCCGGCACTCGCCAGTCGCGTCAGGTGCGGCGACGCCGCGCGACCAGCGCCAGGCCCGCCAGGCCGACCAAGGCCAGTGACGACAGTTGCGGCACTGTGGCCAGCGTCGAGTTCAGGTTCTGGAAGTTGATGCCGGACGCGGACTGCACGCGCACGCCGGGCATCAGCTGGCCGTTGGCGTCGTAGACGTCCGCGAAGAGCCCCAGGGTGTGCCCGTTGATGGCCCAGCTGCCGTCATGCTGCTTGTTCTGGTTCCACTGCGCTGCCCAGGCCTGGTTGACGTCCACCGCGGCTTGCGCCGGCACGGCCCGGGCTGCAGCGCCCAGCAGGCACAAGCCCCCCATCCAGCCCGCCATCCGGCGCGCCGTCTCTCGTCTGATCATCATGACTGTCTTCCTTGGATGTGTTGCCGCCTGCACCGCACCGTGCACTGGCAGTGCAGGCGCCAGGACTGGAAGCCATGCTAGGCAGCGGGGCCCGCGCGGGCATCGGCAGGCCGGCCCGGGCTTGGGCGCCGCACCGTCCCGGTTTTCGCCCCGAGCGCCCCCGCGTCCGCGGGTGTCGGCGGGTGCAAGGCCGTTCAGAAGAAGAAGCCGATGACCATGAACAGTTCGCCCATCTCGTGTTCCGCGACCAGCTTCTGCGCCGCGATCCGGGTGCGCAGGGCGCAACGAGCGTTGCCCCTGCGGCAGCGGCAAGAAGTTCAAGCTCTGCCACGGCAGACCAAGCCGCTTCAGGCTCTGGCCCGACGCGACCGGCGCCGGTGCGCTGCGGCTGCGCCTTGGTGCATCGCGCCGATGCGTGGCCGATCCGTGCCTTGCGGCGGTGCACAGCCCCGCCAGGACCGGCCGGTCGTCAACACCGTCGACACTGCGGGCTAGGGATAGCCAGCCCCCCAAGCGAGGGGGCGCCGAGCTCAATGTGACCGCTTGTTGCATGACACTTCGTCCACTCGCCGCGGGCCCGCCCTGCGGCGGCCCGACTGCATTTGCCGGCAAGGCGCAACAGCCCGGCGGCACATGACGAGCTTCGTTATCCATTCGAGGGTTCTGACATGAAAAAACTGGCTTGGCGCGCGTCCTTGTGCGCTGGCGCTTTGAGCGCCTTGGCGGCGGTTCCCGCGCTGGCAGGCGTCGTGACGTTCGACGACGTGGCGCCGAACTTGTTCTTCGGCGGCGACACGTTCACGTCCGGCGGCTTCAGCTTCACGGTGACCAGTGGCGCGGCGCTGCCTTTGCTCGGCGAGCAGGGTGGTTTTGGCATCGTCGACACGGCCGCTTCGCTCAGCAGCTTCAGCAACGCGCCGACGGGCAATTCGACCCAGTTCTACGCCGGCCTGAACGACAACGCGATCACCCTCACCGGATCGACACCGGTGATCTCGTTGACCGGTTTCGATTTCGCCTTCATCCCGCCGGTTCCGGCGCCGGGCGCGATTTCGGGTTACCTGTTGGCGGCGGCCTGGATCGACGAGGCCGGGTCTTTCGGTGTCAACTTTTACGACTTCGGCCTGGCAGACCTCAATGGCGACTGGGCCTTCATCACGGCCAATACCGCCGCCCCGTCGTTCGGGGTCGCGATGCCCAGCTTCGTTCGGACCGTGAGCTTCCTGGCGTGCGAGGTTCAGGGCGGTCTGTGCATTTGGCCGAGCAACAACCAGGGCCAGTTCGCGCTCGACAACGTTCAGGCCGATCTGCCGGTACCGGGCACCTTGCTGCTCGCCGGCCTCGGCTTGGCAGGCTTGGCCGCCACGCGCCGCCGCCTGCCCGGCGCCGCGGCACGCTGAACGTCCTGTTGATCACTTGATTGCAAGGAGTCACCCATGACTTTCCGTTCTCTCACCCTGGGCTTGTGCCTGACCGCCGTGGCATCGCTGGCGATGGCGCAGGAGGCCCGCAAGGGTTACGTCATCCAGTTGGCCGGTGAACCTGCCGCCAGCTACAACGGCGGTGTGATCGGCCTCGCGGCCACGCGCCCTGCCGCAGGCCAGCGCTTCAACGTCAACGCATCTCATGTCCAGGCCTACATGGCCTACCTGGACAACAAGGCCGTCACCCTGGCGGCGACGGCCGTGCCCGCGGCGCAGATCTATGCCCGCTACAGCGTCGCCTTCAACGGCTTCGCCGCGCAGCTGACCGACGCCGAGGTGCGCAAGCTGGCCAGCACGCCCGGCATCGTGGCCATCAACGCCGATGTGGCGAACCAGCTCGACACCAGCTCCACGCCCGCCTTCCTGGGCCTCGACAACCCGGGCAACGGGGTGTGGAACCGCTTCGACGCCCAGGGCCGCCGCGTCAAGGGTGAAGACATCATCATCGGCCACATCGATGGCGGTGTCTGGTTCTCCGACAAGGTCGATGCCAACGGCAAGCCGGTGCCCTACTACCAGCCCGGCACCGTCGTCTACGGGCCGCCGCCGGCCAAGTGGGCGGGTGCCTGCGAGACCGGCGCGGGTTTCACGACGGCGATGTGCAACAACAAGCTGCTCGGCGCGCGCTTCTTCAACGCGGGCTGGAAGGCCAACCGCACGCCGGCCCAGCTGTGGTCGTTCGAGTATCTCGATTCGCCGCGTGATGCCGACGGCCATGGCTCGCACACGCTGTCGACCTCGGGCGGGAACGAGAAGGTCGATGCCCTCGTGGGCGGTGCGGTGCAGATCAGCGGCGTCTCGGGCATCGCGCCGCGCGCACGCCTGGCCTCGTACAAGGTCTGCTACAACGGCAACCTGGGTCCGGGCGTCGCACCTTCGGGCTGCTTCCCCTCCGACAGCGTCGCCGCCATCGACCGGGCCGTGGCCGACGGTGTCGACGTGCTCAACTACTCGATCAGCGGCAGCCGCACGAGCTTCACCGATCCTGTCGAAACCGCCTTCCGCAACGCCGCGTTTGCGGGCGTGGTCGTGGCAGCTTCGGCCGGCAACAGCAACGTCTTCCCCGGCAATGCGTCTACCGTGGCGCACAACAGCCCGTGGATCATGACCGTCGGCAACTCGACGCATGACCGCTTCACCACCGCGACGGTGACGCTCGGCAGCGGTGCCATCGCGGTCGGTCCGTCTTTCCAGACCGCGGGGCTGCCTTTCACGTCGCTCGTGTGGTCGCGCAACGTGGGCTTCGGTGCCACGGCGGCACTCCAGAACAGCAACCAGGCCCTCTGCTACGGCGCGGCCGATAGCGTGGCCCCGCTGCTCGACCCGGCGAAGGTGGCAGGCAAGATCCTGGTCTGCGACCGCGGCGGCAACGTGCTGGTGAACAAGGTCGCCAACGCCCGGGCAGCGGGTGCGATCGGCGTGATCATCCAGAACACGCCGGCATCGCTCGACTCCACGCCGCTGATCTCGGCGTCGCTCCCGACCGTGCACCTGCCGGTGTCCGCGTTTGCCGCCGTCACCACCGAAGCGTCGTCGCCGACCGGCACCGCCTCCTTCGGCGGTGGCGTCCAGACCGCCGGCGTCGTGGCACCCGTGATGTCCAACAGTTCGTCGCGTGGCCCGAACCAGGCCGATGCCGACATGCTCAAGCCGGACATCACCGCGCCGGGCACCGACATCATCGCCGCGTTCGCCAACCGGGCGCTGACACAGGCCCAGCGCGATGCGATCGCCGCCGGGAATCTGGCCGCCGCCACGCCGTACTACGAGATGATCTCGGGCACGTCGATGTCCAGCCCGCATATTGCCGGCATGGCCGCGCTGCTGAAGCAGGCCAATCCGACCTGGTCGCCTTACGCCATCAAGTCGGCCTTGATGACGAGCGCGTCGCAGAGCGTCAAGCTGGCCAACGGCGCGCCTGATCCGAGCCCCTGGGGCTTTGGTGCGGGTCACGCCAACCCGAACCTGGCCTTGCAGACCCAGGTGGTCTACGACACGACCAATGCCGACCACCTCGCGTACTACAACCGTGCGCTGCCGGGCGGGGGCTCGTCGCTGAACGTGGCCTCGATGACCCGTGGCAACGCGGTGGGCACCACGACGTTCACGCGCACGCTGACCAACAAGGGCAGCGTGCCGGTGACACTGAACGCCGCGGCCAGCCTGGCCGGCTTCACGGTGGTCGTGAGCCCGGCGCAGCTGACGCTGGCCCCGGGCGCCTCGCAGAGCTTCACGGTCACTGCCACGCCGACGACTGCCCCGGCAAACGTCTACGTGTTCGGCAACGTCACCTGGAGCGACGGCGTGGCCCAGAACCTGCGCAGCCCGCTGACGGTTCGCTTCTCGCTGTTCACGGGCCTGACCTCGTTGACCGACACCCGTGCCGTCGGTACGCGGGTCTGGACGGTGGCGACCGGCTTCAGCGGCCCGATGCGGGTGACGCCAACCGGCATGGTGCCGGCCACGCGTACCAACGTGGCGGTGAGCACGACCGGCCCGGCGGAAGTCTGCGCGGCTGACTTCGTGGTGCCGGCAGGCACCAAGGTGGTCCGCGCGCAGATGTTCAACAGCGAGACGCAGAATGGGGCCGCGACCGACATCGACCTCTACCTGTACCGCGCGAGCGGTTCGACGCGCACGCTGGTCGGCGGCAGCGAAAGCGGCACTTCCGACGAGCTGATCTCGGTGACGAACCCGACTGCCGGTACCTACCGTGCCTGCGCCGTGGCCTTTGCGCCGGCCAGTCAGCTGCGTTCGAGCGTCATCAACACCTGGGTGGTGACCTCGGGCGCTCCGTCGCTGAGGGCCTTCGGCACTGCCAACGCGGTGTCGGGCGGCACGGCGTCGATCGGCGTCTCGTGGAACGTGGCCCCTGGCGCACGTTACCTGGGCGTGGTCGAGGCCACCAACCCGCCCAATACCGCGGTGCTGGGCATGACGCAGATCGTCATCGACACGGTACCCTCGGCCCAGGCTCCCACCTCGGTGCCGATCATTGTTGAGACGGGCGTCAAGGCGCCGCGCTGAGCGACAAGGCTGGAGCAGGCGGCCCGGCCGCCTGAACAACAACAAGGGGCCCTCGGGCCCCTTGTTGCTTTCGCTCGCCGGACGGCGACAGCCTCAGCGGCCTTCGGCCAGTGTCAGGATGGCGGCGGCCAGGGTCTGCGCTTCCTGCGGCGTGACGCCCGACTGAGGTGCCATCGAACCACCCCAGCGGCCGCTGCTGCCCTGGGTGATGCTCGCCGCAAGCGCGCCACGAGCACCGGCGGTGCCGCTGTAGCGCACGGCCATTTCGCCATACGCCGGCCCCTGCATGGCCGTGTTCACGGCATGGCAGGCGGAGCAGCCTTCACGCTGTGCGATCGCCACCGCTGCGGCCAGGTCGGGCATGGGCAGGCGCACCACGCGCGCCACGCGGCTGCGCACCGACCCCTTGTCGTTGCTGATCACGACGCTGTACTCCGCTTCCACATCCTGTTCGGTCATCAGGACACGCAACTGCGCCTCGCGTGCACCCTTGATCTCGACGCCGTTGCGGAACCAGCGGTAGCTCAGCGAAGGCCCCCCCGCCACCTGTACCACCAGCTGCGCGGCCTCGCCGGGCGAGAGCTCGGCATCAGCCGGCTGGCTCATGATCTGCGGCCCCTCACACTGCGCGAGCCGCACCGCGCAGGCGAAGTCGTCGACCGTTCCCACCGGCAGCGGCACGTTGCCGAACGGGCCGCCCATCACGTACAGGCGAGTGTTGTCGATGCCGATGTAGGTACCGGTGCCGGGGTAGTGGCGGAAGCTCAGGGGTGGCGCGGTGCCTGTCACGGCCTGTGCGCCGAACCATTGGGGGTAGGTCCTTTCGGCCCAGTCCATGACTTCGGCGCCATCGACCGGGCCGGGGCTGCCAGCTGCGCTGACCACCGCGGCTGGTCGCTCGCGCGTCAATTCGAGCGACGGGCTGTCGCCGCCGCCGCAACCAGCCAGCCACCCGAGGGTCGGCGCGGCCAGACAGGCCATCCAGTGAGCGCGGTGCCGATGCATGGAAGTCTCCAAGGAAGAGGGCTGCGTCGAGCGCTGGTATCGATAGTCTGATGAGAGCGGATGCGAACCGGGCTCGCGCCGGCGCGGGCAGATCCAGCGCGCTGTCTCTCTTGGCGCTCATGGGAATGCCGTAGCATAGTGCGCATGCCCCGCCTGCTGCGTGCGCTGCGTTTGTCGACGGCCCCGATGGCGCTGCTGGCTTGTGCTCTGGTGGCTTGCGGTGCACCGGCTCCACCGATCGCGGTACCTGCTCGTCCGCCCTCAGGAGACTACGCCGTGCTGCCAGCACCTCCAGATCAGCATCTGCTCGCCAGTGCCACGGCGCCGGTCACGCTCGAATCCCTCGTGCAAGCTGCCTTGGTCGACGCAGCCAAGGTCAGCGGCAGGTCAGGCGACTCGCTGGTGGTGCTCGACGCCGTCGCTGTGGACTGGCCCGATGGTGCGGGGGGCTGCCCCGAGCCCGGCGTGGAGTACACCCAGGCGCAGGTGCCGGGTTTTCGCATCCGCATCCGCGCCGGCAAACAGGTGCTCAACTACCACGCCACCCGTTTCAGCCGAGTGCCGCAGTTGTGCCCGGAAGACCGCGTGCAGCCGGCGCTTCCCCCGCGCACTGGCATCGTGTGAGCCTCCGCGCCGTCGGTATCCGGCCCGGCCAGGCCGGTCTGTCCCATGTCCTCGACCAGCACGCCCCGGCGCGCGAGCATCATCATCAGCCCGGACATGATGATCTGCAGCAGCGCGTGCACTTGCTCGTCGGTGGGCGCGACGGCCTCGAGGAAGTCAGGCACGCCATCGGCACCGAAGTCATCAGCCGCCAGCAGGTGGCGGCGCGGCTGGCCCGTGCGGCAGACGCCAGCTGAGGCTGGCACTCGCCAGGCGCGTCAGGTGCGGCGACGCCGCGCGACCAGCGCCAGGCAGGGCCAGCGACGAGGGCTCGGGCACGGTGGCCACGACGGGAACCAGGTTCTGGAAGTTGATGCCCGATGCCGACTGCACGCGCACGCCCGGCAGCAGCTTGCCGTTGGCGTCGTACACGTCGGCGAAAAGGCCCACCGTGTGGCCGAAGTTGTTTTCGCCGGAGGCCTTGACGGTCTCGGCATCGAGCCCGTCATTCTCGAACTGGAAGCTCTCGATGTAGGTCATGTCGAACTGGAACGGGATGTTGTCGTCCCAGGGCACGATGAACTCGATCATCTCGTTGCTGACGAGCGTGCCGTCGACGTTGAACGTTCCGCCGGACCCACCGCTGTACTCGAAGTCCTGCTTGCCGTTGAAGCGCGCCGACTGGTTCACGCTGTCGGTGCCCGTGACACTGGCCGAGATCGTCACGCCGCCGCTCAGGCGCGTCGGGGCATAAGCGAGCGGCGCGCTGGTGATGCTGCCGTTGTAGGTGGACGAGCCGGAGATCAGGATCATGATCTTCGCGAAGCCGAACCCGTCGGCCGCCACGGTGAGCTGGTCGTTGATCTTGGTGTTGTTGACCGACGCAAAGAAGAGCTCGCCCCAGCCCATGATTCCGTCCATCTCCACGTCGAACTTCGAATGCGACCGCAGCTTGCCCTGGGTCGCGTCGAAGCTCAGGGTGGACGTGCCCGAGATGGTGGCGCCGGTCAACTGGGGGTTCACGCTGATGGTGGTGCCGTCGCCGTTGCCGAAACCGTCGATCTTTCCAGTGTCGGCCCAGCTGTCATCCGGCTGCTGGTCACGTTTCCACACCGCGGTCCAGACCTGGTTGACGTCCACCGTCGCGTGCGCGGGCAGGCTCCAGGCCGCAGTGGCCAGCAGGCTCAAGCCCCCCATCCAGCTCGCCATCCGGCGCGCCGTCACTCGTCTGATCATCATGCTCGTCTTCCTCGGATGTGTTGCCGCCTGCACCGCACCGTGCACTGGCAGTGCAGGCGGCAGGACTGGCAGCCATCCTAGGCAGCAGGGGCGGCGCGGGCATCGGCAGGCCGGCCCGGTTTTGGGCGCCGCACCGTCCCGGTTTTCGCCCGGAGCGCCCCCGCGTTCGCAGGGGTCGGCCGCTGCAGGGCCGGTCAGAAGAAGAAACCGATGGCCATGGCCAGCAAGCTCAGCAGCACGCTGCTGCCCAGCGGCACGTGCCACTCGCGGCCCCGCAGCTTGAAGCTGAAGTCGCCGGGCAGGTTGCCCAGGCCGAGCTTCTGCAGCCAGCCGCGCAAGCCGTTGAAGATCAGGAAGGCGAGCAGGAAGACGATCAGCCAGCGCACGGGGGGCCGCCTTCTTCTACAGCGTGTGCACGCGGTCGCCGGCCGTGAAGCCGATGGGGTCGAAGCGGACCCCACGCGCGAAGCCGATGACCTTGAAGAGTTCGCCCATCTCGTGTTCGTTGACCAGCTTCTGCGCCGCGGTGCGGGCGCGCAGGTCGGCGGCCTGCAGGTCGGCCACCAGCCCGCAGTTCAGCAGGAAGCGCGCCTGCGAGGTGTAGCCGATGACGTCCAGGCCCGCGTCCTGCCCGGCCAGCGCGATGCCGCTGAAGTTGACGTGCGCGGTGATGTCCTTGTCGCCCAGGTCGGCCAGCGGGTCGGCGTCGGCGCGGTGCGCGCGGTGGCACATCAGCGTGCCGCCGCTGCGCTGCGGGTGGTAGTACTCGTGCTCGGGGAAACCGTAGTCGATGAAGAAGGCCGCGCCGCGCTGCAGGCGCTCGGCCAGCGTGCGCACGAAGGCCTCGGCCTGCGGGTGGATCTCGGTGACGCTGCCGGGCACGAACAGCGCTCCTTCGGGCGGGGGCCGCAGCGCCGTCGGGCGGTCGGCCCACACGAAGGCCCCGCCGTCGAGCGCCACGCCACGTTCCAGCCACCGCGTGCCGTCGAAGTGCAGCAGCTGCACCGGCATCGCGTCGAGCACCTCGTTGCCCACCACCACGCCCTCCAGCGTGTCGGGCCAGGCGTCGAGCCACTGCACCTTGTCGCCCCAGGGTGCCAGGCGCAACTGCTGGCGCGCACGCAGCGCGCCCGACAGATCGACGATGCCGTAGCCCTCGATGTGGTCACCCAAGGCCTGCAGCAGCTGCGCGGCCAGCGCGCCCGAGCCGGCGCCGAACTCCACGACCTGCCGCGTGCCGCTGGCCTGCAGCGCCTGGAGCACCTGCCGCCCCAGGGCGGCCCCGAACAGGGGCGACAGCTCGGGCGCGGTGACGAAGTCGCTGCCCGACGAGGGCATCAGGCCGAACTGGCGGTCGTCACGCGCGTAGTAGCCCAGGCCGGGTTCGTACAGCGCCAGGGCCATGAATCGGTCGAAAGGCCACCAGCCGCCCGCCTCGCGGATGGCCTGCTGCGCACGGCGGCGCAGCAGCGTCGATAAACTGTCGTGTTCTTTGCTCGGCACCGCCGCATTGTAGGAAGCGTGAGATCGCCATGAGACCCGTCGCCCTCGTCACCGGCAGTGCCCGGCGCATCGGCCGCGACATCGCGCTCGACCTCGCCGCCCACGGCTGGGACGTGGCCGTGCATCACCGCAGTTCGGCCGCCGAGGCGCAGGAGACGGTGTCACGGCTGCACGCACTGGGCGCACGCGCCGAGGTCTTCGTCGCCGACCTTGCCGACGAGGCGCAGTGCGAGGGGCTGGTGCCGGCTGTGGCCGGACACTTCGGCAGCCTGCGCGCGGTGGTCAACAACGCCTCGCTCTTCGAGCACGACGACATCGCCAGCTTCAGCTACGGCGCGATGGAGCGCCACTGGCGCGCCAACACCGCGCCGGCCATCGTGCTGGCCCGCGCGCTGCACGCCGCCGGCGGCGCGGTGGTGGTGAACCTGCTCGACCAGAAGCTGTGGAACCCCAACCCCGACCACCTGTCGTACACGCTGTCCAAGGCGGCGCTGGAGACGGCCACCACCATGCTGGCGCAGGCGCTGGCGCCGCAGCTGCGCGTGTGCGGCGTGGCGCCGGGCGTCACGTTGCCTTCGGGCGACATGAACCGCGCCGAGTTCGAAGCGTCCCACCGCCTCACGCCTCTGCAGCGTTCGTCCACGCCGGACGACGTCGCACGCGCCGTGCGTTTCCTGCTCGAATCGCCCGCCATCACCGGCACCACGCTGCTGGTCGACGGCGGCCAGCACCTGCAGCCCCAGTCGAGGGACGTGATGTTCCTCGTGAGACAGAACCAAGCATGACCTTGCTGACCCACCCCGCCCTGGCCGACTGCCGCCGCCTCTTCCTGCGCAACCACGAGGTGCAGGTGAACATCGGCGTGCACGACTTCGAGAAGCTGGGCACACAGCGCCTGGTGTTCAATGTCGATCTCTACGTGCCGCTGGCGACGAGCACGCCCACCACCGACCAGCTCGAAGAGGTGGTGGACTACGATTTCATCCGCAGCGCCATCCAGGCGCGCGTGACGCAGGGCCACGTGCAGCTGCAGGAAACCCTGGTCGACGACTTGCTGCGGGCCATGCTGGCGCATCCGGGGGTGCGGGCGGCCCGCGTGTCGACCGAGAAGCCCGACGTCTACCCCGACTGCGACGCGGTGGGCTGCGAGGTGTTCGGCATCAAGGAAAGTGCGACATGAACGTGATGAGCGACGCCGAAGCGGCGAAGAAGGCGGCCTTCGAGGCCAACAAGCTCAGCAAGCGGCTGCACCGGCAGGTCGGC
>LNFM01006171.1_pt1 | contig 19930 bp, 17 predicted proteins | sample 596031 | NCBI WGS metagenome assembly LNFM01 (sample SAMN04254537, study PRJNA301005) | activated carbon metagenome | isolation source: dual media filters at the Ann Arbor, Michigan drinking water treatment plant | place: USA: Ann Arbor | reverse complement strand
CTCTATCAGCCGGACAAAGGCGACCAGGGCCCTGGTGCGCCGTACAATTCGGCGGCTAAATTCTATGTCGTCTACTCGCTCGACTCCACGAAGGATCACGACACGCGTATCTCGCACGTCGGCATCGACCGCGCGCATACGACGGCCGAGGACTCCGGCACCTGGTTCCCGCTGCCGACGCTCCGCGACGCGGCCAATCGTGGCCTGATCGGCGGGGTGACGCCGCACGTGCATGGCTTCCCCACCAACCGCAGCCATCGCACGACTCTGGATATGGATTGCCCCGAGATCGTCCGCCGCGTGCTCGAAGATGGTGCGGATGTCGCGGTGCTGTGCGCCAATTGCCCCGTCTGCCATCAGAGCATCAGCCTCGCCGCGCGAGCGCTCGAAGCCGCAGGCATTCCGACCGTGGTCATGGCTTGCGCCAAGGACATCGTCGAGTTCGTCGGCGTGCCGCGCCTCGCGTTCAATGATTTCCCGCTCGGCAATCCGGCGGGCAGGCCGAAGGATAAGGAAGCGCAACGCCTGACGCTCGAGCACGCGCTGCGGGTGCTGGAGACTGCGCCCGGCCCGCGGACGACGGTGCAGAACCCGATTGCCTGGAGCGACAATCCCGACTGGAAGCTCGACTATTCCAACATCGATCGCCTGTCGGCTGAAGAGATCGCGCGCCGTCGCGCCGAGTTCGATCGCCAGAAGCGGATCGCGAAGGAAAAGCTCGCCGAGGACATGCGGCTCAAGGGAGCGGCGGAATGAGCCAGCCGTTTACGGGCGTCCGCGTCCTCGATTTCACGCAGGTGTTCGCGGGGCCGTTCGGCAGCTATCAGCTCGCGCTGTTCGGTGCCGACGTCGTCAAGATCGAGCGGCCGGGTGGCGACGATATGCGCTACGGGCCGCCGAACAAGGAGTGGTCGGATCGCGGTCTCGGCACCGGCTGGATGGCGATCAATTCGAACAAGCGCAACATCGCGCTCGATCTGACGAAACCCGAGGCGATCGCCATCGTGAAGCGGCTCGCCGAGACGGCCGATGTGGTGATGGAGAACTTCCGTCCCGGCGTGATGGACAAGCTCGGCATTGGCTACGAGGCGTTGTCGAAGGTCAATCCGCGGATCATCTATGCGGCGGTGTCGGGCTTTGGCCAGAACGGACCCGAGCGGACGACGGGCGCTTACGACGGCAAGATCCAGGCGATGAGTGGGCTCATGTCGATCACAGGATCGGTCGAGAGCGGGCCCACGCGGGCCGGTTTCGCGGTGTGCGACGCGATCGGCGGCATGTCGCTCGCATTTGGCGTAGCGAGCGCGCTGTTCCAGCGCACGCACACCGGCAAAGGGCAGTTGGTCGATGTCGCGATGCTCGACTCGGCGCTGACGTTCATGTCGTCGTTCGTCGTCGATCACACCGTCGGCGGTCACATCCAGGGCCCGGCAGGCAACCGCGCGCAAAGCCGATTGCCGACAGCGGACCTGTTCAAGGTCAAGGACGGACACCTGCTGCTCGCGGTCAATAACGACAAGCAGTTCATCGAACTCGCGAAGGCGATCGGCCATCCCGATCTGCCGAAGGATCCGCGCTTCATCGACTGGCCGGCGCGCATTGCAAACGAGGTGGCGCTGCGGGCAATCATCGAGGAGGTGTTTGCGAGTGCCGACGCTGAGACGTGGGATGCGCGATTGACGGCGGCGAATGTCCCGTGCTCCCGCATCTGGTCGATCGCCGACGTGGTCAAGCATCCGCAGCTCAAGGCGCGCACGGTGTTGCAGAAGATCGATTCGCCCCATGGCGAAGTCGAACTGGTCGCTTCGGGCATTCGGCTCGCGCACGGCGGCGCCGAGATCAAGCAATTCCCGGCGATGCCGGGAGCGGACACCGATGCGGTGCTCGGCGATGCCGGCTATTCGGCGGAAGAGATCGCCGCGTTCAAGGCGGCGGGCGTAGCCACGGCTGGCCTGCGCGCAGGGAGGAAAAAGTGAGCGAGAGTTCAGCGGTTACCTACACGCGCGATGGCATGGTTGCGATCATCACGATCAACCGGCCCGAGCGCATGAACCGGCTCGACGCCGAGATCGTCGATGGATTGCATGACCGTTGGGTGCAGTTCATGGGCGATGACGCGGCGCGCGTTGCCGTGCTGGCCGGGAGCGGCAAGGCCTTCTCGGCGGGCGCCGATCTCAAGAATGTGCCGCATCATCTCTATCACGGCATGCCCGGCATCGGATTTCCGGTCGACAAGCCGGTGGTGGCGGCGGTGCAAGGTTGGTGCATCGGCGGCGCGATGGTGCTGACGACGATGGCCGACATCATGATCGTCTCTGAGGACGCCAAGTTCTCCTATCCGGAAGTGAAGATCGCCTTCTCCGGCGGCTTGATCTCGAACCTCGTCACGCGCATTCCGCACAAGATCGCGATGGAGCTGCTGCTCGTCGGCGACACGATCGACGCCAAACGCGCCTACGAAGTCGGATACGCCAACAAGATCGTACCGCTCGATCAGCTCATGCCGACGGCGATGGATTATGCGAGGCGGATCGCCGATACCGCGCCCATGCCGTCGCGGATGCTCAAGCGCTTCGCGTCCGAGACGCTGCCCAGGGGACCGACCGAGATCGCCGGCATCGCGCGGTCGCAGGTCGATGCCATCAACCGCAGTTCCGACTGGATCGAAGGCCGCGCCGCTTTCACCGAGAAGCGTCCGCCGAAATTCAAGGGGAAGTAGGGATCTGGGCGTCGGCAGCGTCTTGCTCGACATGTCCCTCCCCCCAGCGACGAAGGCGTGCCTTCGGCGCGGCGGTGGGGGAGGCTAAGAGGGGAGGGACGCGACGGAGGCGGAGGCGACTGTCTACGCACCCTTCAACGGCGCGAGTCCGCACCAGCGTGCCGTGAACAGCGCGATCGATTTCGTCGCTTGCCGCATCGACTCGAGATCAAGTGCTTCGTCGATGCTGTGGATGTTGCGACCGCCGGGACCGTACACGAGCGTCGGGATCTTGTCGTAGAGGATCGTCACGCGCGCATCGAGATAGGCCGGCATCACCTGTCGCTTCAGCGGGCTGCCGAAAACAGCCTTGTGCGCCGTCGCCAACGTCTTCTCCGCCTCGGTGCCTTCCTCGAGCACGAAGCCTTCGCACGAGAAACCGGTCCATTTGATCACCGGCGGGGTATTTCCGCTGCCCGGCAGCTTGCGAGAGAAATCGCTGATGGTTTGTTCGATGCGCCGCTTAAGTTCAGATGCAGGCGTGCCGGGCAGCATCGACAGGCGGCAATGGACGGTGCAGGACGCCGGCACGGTCGAGTTCCAATCGCCGCCCTCGATCTGGCCGATGTTGAGGTTGATCGGGTGCGTGAGATCCCGGAACAGGGGGTGCTGCGCCGCCTCGACGTTGAGCTGTTCTTCAAGTACTCGGAGGGCGCCGACGACCTGATACGCGGCGTCGATGGCGTTGATGCCGGCCTGCATTTCGCGTGCGTGCGCCGGTCGCCCGTAAACGCGCACCGAGAACCAGACGACGCCGACGTTGGCGTGCGTGATGCTGCCATTCGTCGGTTCCGGACAGATGGCGGCATCGGCGCGATAGCCGCGCACGGACGTCGCGAGCGTGCCGTTGCCGGTGCTCTCCTCTTCCGGAACGGACTGCACGTGGATCGTTGCGGCAGGCTCGAAGCCGACGCTCTTGATGGCGTCGAGTGCATAGATATTGCACGCGAGGCCCGCCTTCATGTCGGCGGCGCCGCGCCCGTACATCCATCCGTCACGGATGACAGGATCGTAAGGCGGTGAACTCCACATGTCGGTCGGCCCTGGCGGTACGACGTCGATATGAGCATTCATGATCAGCGAGCGGCCCGTCGTGGTGTTCGGCCGATGCGTGCCGACGACGACCCAGGCGTTCTCGTAGGACACCGCGATGGGCGAGAAGCCGGGATGATCCTTGATGTCGTCCTCGGTGACGAGCCAGCGGTCCATGGCGTAGCCCCGCTTGGCCAGCGCCTCGAAGACATAATCCTGCACCGTGTGCTCGGCACCGCGAATGGATGGGCAGCGGACCAGTCCCTTCAGAAATTCGGTCTGCGCATCGAAGTTGCGGTCGATCTCGTCAAGAATGCGCTGCTCGTCTTTGCTCACGGTGCTCATGTACATATCCGTTTCTGTTGGGCGTCGGTTATTTTGACAGCCGGCCGGGCTCGGGTCGAGGGGACTTGCCGGTGGATGGCCAGAGTTTGTCGAGAAGCTCGCGAACCGCGCCGCCAAAGGGACGGAAGACGAAGGTGACGCGGTGCGCGCCGGGAGGGACCGCGACGGCGCGGAACAGGACATTGGCGCGCAGGATGGGGGCGGGTACGCCATCGATATCGGCGACCCACCACGGATGCCAGATGTCGTTGAGCACGACGAAGCCACCGTCGGGGCTGTTGGCATCGAGAGCGATGCGTGTGTTGGCATACGATGCGATCGCAACTGTGCCGGGCCGCCGAGAAGTGCTGGCCGGTGCCGTTTCGTCGAGCAGAACCGTCGTGTGGAAATCGATGTCGGGCCAGTTGCCGTCGGCGAGAAGTTCCTCGAAGTCGGCAGGCGCCGCGCGCGTCGCGAACAGAACGCGGGGCAATGCGCTGGTGTTTTCGTAGATCCAAGCGCCGTCGGTCTGACGGACCAGGGGAAGCGCGCCGGTGGCGAGGCGCTTGTCGATCACGTGGATCGGCGCGCCCGTCGCAATGTAGCGCAACCCAAGCAGGTCCGCGAGCGGCGAGCGGTAGGATGGCATGAGCGCCGAAAACTTGCGCTGGTCGGGGAGGCCGACATGATCCTGCGCGCCGGTCGCCCGCGTATAGTCGTCGAGGCGCACAGGATTGTAGCCGAGCGTGTTTTCGAGCCGATGCGTCATGCTCGCATTGGGCCAATGGAAACCGAGGCCGGCGAGTTCGACGCGATCGCGGCGCGTGGCGCTGCGGCTTTCCGCAACGCGGGCCTTGAGCCAAGTGATGGTCGGATTGCGGCTCGCGGGTTCGAGAACTTCGTAGTTGGCTGGTGGCAGCGCTGAGGATCCGTTGTTGCCGTTGTTGTAGGCGAGATCGGCAGCCGTGAGCGTGGCGAATGTCAGCGCGACGAGCGTCGGCTGCACCACGAGTCGCGAGCGCCCCCACACGATAAGTGCAGCGGCGATAGTGAATGTGCCGGCAGCCAGCGCCAGCGGCCAGAGGAGGCGCGGTACGCGGTTGAGCCAAACGCCGAGGCCTATGGTGGTGGCGGCAGCGATGGCGCAGAGCGCGAGGATGATGGCGACGTGGGTACGACTGGCCTTGACCCACGGCGCGGCGAACATCCGATGCGTCATGTACCCGGCGAGAACGCCGAGCAACGCGCCAATCAGAAACACGGCATCGGCGGGACGCCGATAGAGACTGACACCCGGAGCGATTTCGTAGATCGCGCGGAAGGCGGGCGTGTAGGAGCCGAGCGCGTAGAGCAGCATCACGATGAGCGCGAACGTGAAGAAACGGATCTCGCGGTCCCAAAGCTGGCGCCCGAGCACACCCATCGCCACCAGCAGGAGCGGCAGCGCGCCGACGTACAACTCGCCGACGTTCTGCGCGATGTAGAGTTCGACGTACGGCCACGCAGGGCTCGGAGGCCCCCAGTATTGGCCCATTCGTCCAGACGCGCCAAAAATGTCAGGTGCCAGGAGGGTCAGCAACAGAGCGGGATGCAGGGAGCCGCCGCCGGCACCGGCGTAGTCGATCTCCGGTCGATTGGAATCCGCTGCAAGGAGTGCCGTCATCAAGATTGGCATGACGATGAGTGCGGCGCCGACGATCGCGCCAACCGCGAGCGGTAGAATCGCACGGCGCAGCGCGCGTACCGGCGCATCCTCACGCGCCAGAAGCCAGACGGCATAGGCGGCGACCAGGTAGATCCCGAGCAGCGCGACCTGATCTCGGCCGAGAATGAGGAGCGCGGCCGCCAGACCGGCCAGTGCGCCGTTGACGATCGACGCGCGGGAGATCGCGCGGTCGACGAAGAGGAGCGTCCACGGCAGATAGGCGAGGCTCAAGACCTGGCCGATGTGCTGCATCCGCCACGCCATCGCGGCGCCGAAGCTGAATACCAGCGCCGCAATGAGCGCACCCGCCCAGTGCCAGCCGCGATCACGAAAGTAGACGATGATGCCGATGCCACCCGCGGTCATCGCCGCAAGTACGGTCATGTCGATTTCCCATGCACTCGGATCGGCATTGGTGAATGCGAGCAACAGAAAGGGTGGCGAGAAGATCATCGATTGCGGATCGGCGATCTGCGGCTGGCCCGCGAAGACGTAAGGATTCCACCAGGGCCACTGGCCGCGCGCGAGACTTTGCGCGAGGAACTGGATCTGGGGCTGGAAGTGCGCCTTGGCATCCCACGGAATCGTTGCAGCGCCCGAAATCCATTTCCAAGTCATCCCCACGAACAGGAGCACAAACGCCGCGACGATCGGCGAGAGCGCCCAATCCCCGACGGGCTTGCTGGTCGTCGTCGTCGCCCATTCGGACGTGCGAAGTCGGTTGGACGGCATATATTGGCGCTCGCGGGCGTGATGGCAGAGGATCTCGCTGGCAGAAAGCGTGCCTGAGGGCCGTGGTCAAGGGCAGCGTCGGGCTGACGTCAAACAACCGCGCCGCGCGCGAACGACGCTTGCCCTTGGGTGTGCCCACTCGGTACGCTGCCGGCCGATCCGAAATTGTTCGCACCAGGGGTATAGGAATGCGGCTGACCGTCGAGGGACGCGAGATCTACGCCGGGACCGGCGGCCGGCCGTTCGATCCGAGCCGGCCGGTGATGGTCTTCATCCATGGTGCGGGTCTCGATCATACGTGCTGGCAGCTTCAGAGCCGGTGGTTCGCATGGCATGGCTGGTCGGTGCTGGCGGTGGATCTGCCGGGGCATGGCCAGTCTGAAGGGCCGCCGTGCGACCAGATTGCCGGCATGGTGGCGTTCGTCGAAGCGCTGCTGGCGGCCGCGGGCGCGCCACGCGCGGCTTTGGTCGGCCATTCGATGGGCGCGATCATCGCGCTCGAAGTCGCGGCAAAGCGCGCCGACATGGTGTCGCACCTGGCGCTGCTCGGTTCCGCGTCGTCGATGGCGGTGCATCCCAATCTGTTGCGCGACGCGCGCGAGAACCCTGCTGTGGCCTATGACACGATGACCGGTTGGTGCCACAGCCCGCCGGCCAAGCTCGGCGGCAACACCGCGCCGGGGCTCTGGCTGACCGGTGGTTCACGGGCGCTGTTCGGGCACAGTCCGGAGGGGGCGCTGGCCGTCGATCTCGCGGCGTGCAACGCGTGGCCCGGCGGCGCCGAGCCCGCCGCGAGGGTGCAGTGTCCGACGCTGTTCCTGTCGGGCGCCAACGATGTCATGACGCCGGCGCGCAAGGCCGCGGAACTTGCCAAGCTCATTCCGCAATCGAAAAGCGTGACGCTCGCGGGTTGCGGGCACATGATGATGTCCGAGCAGCCCGATGCCGTGCTCGACGCCCTGATCGCACACCTGGGCGCCGCATAAACCTCCGCCGCGCTCGCCTGCATTTTCAGTCTCAGCCGCCTCTAAAGGATCGAGCCGCCATGCCTAAGCCAACCTCTGCCTTGTCGCCGAATATCTCGCGCAGACGCACGGTGACAAAGCCGTCCGCGCGCGGCAAGGGCGGCATCGTCGTGACGCAGAACCGGATGGCATCGGGAGCCGGCGCGCGCGTGCTCAAAGCGGGTGGGCACGCGGTCGATGCGGCGGTTGCGGCATCGTTCGCCATCGGCGTTGTCGAGCCATGGATGAACGGCATTGGCGGCGTTGGGGCGATGCTGGTGTACGAGGCGAAGACCGGCAAGATCCGCGCCTTCGACGGCGGCGGGCGCAGTCCGAAATCGTTGAAACCGTCCGACTTCGAGCTGACCGATCAGGCCGACGCCGGCAACATGTTCGGCTGGCCGATGGTGAAAGGAAACATCAATACTGTCGGACCCAAGGCAGTGATCGCCCCGACGCAGCCGGCGCTTCTGGCGCTGGCGCATAAGCACTACGGCACCAAGCGCTGGCGCGATCTCGTCACCCCGGCGGTGAAGATGGCCGAGGAGGGCCTCGCGGTCGATTGGCATACCGCCGTGAACATCACGGCCGCGCTGAAGGATCTCCAGAGAGATCCGGGCGCGCGCGAGCGATTCCTGATGAACGGACTGCCGCCCTACGTCGCGGTGCCGATGGATCCGCGACCGATGGTGCGGCTCCCGAGTCCAGCGCTTGCAAAGACGCTCAAAGCCATCGCCGCCGATGGCGCCGGCGTTCTCTACAAGGGCGCGTTGGCGAAATCGATCGCGGACGACGTGCGCGGCATGGGCGGCTATCTGTCGGAAGACGACCTTGCGGCGGTCGCACCGCCGGAGCGCGAGCCACTCAAAATTTCGTATTCCGACAGAACGATCCACGTCCTGCCGGAGCTGAATGGCGGCCCGACGCTGGCTGTCGCGTTTCGCGAACTGCAAAAGCTGCGCAAGAAGCCCGAGGCCAAGCCCAACGCCAAGACGTTCCTCGCCTATGTCGCGGCGATGCAGGCGGGGTGGAAGCACCGCTTCAAGGTCATGGGCGATGCCGGCGAGAAGACGGCACCGACCTCGACGACGCACATCTCCGTCATCGATCGCCATGGCAACATGGTCACACTGACGCAGACGCTGCTGACGCTGTTCGGCTCGCGGGTCGTTCTGCCGCAGTCCGGCATCCTCATGAACAACGGCATCAACTGGTTCGACCCGACCCCGGGCGGACCGAACTCCATCGCGCCCGACGCACGCGCATTGGCGAACTACGTTCCGGCGATCATGACAGGGGGCGGTGCGACAATCGCGATCGGTGGCTGCGGCGGTCGCAAGATCATGCCGGCGGTGTTCCAGCTTCTCGCCATGTCGGCGGATTTCGGCTTCGATCTCGAAGAGGCCTTCCATCAGCCGCGCGTCGACATCTCCAATGTCGCGCCGATCGTTATTGATCGCCGCCTGCCGCAAGGCGTGATCGATGCGCTGACGGAGGTGCATAAGTCGGTCATCGGCGAGCCGATGGAATATCCGTCGAACTTCACGATCGCGGGCGCCGTGCGCCGCGAACGCGGCCGCAACGAGGGCGCAACCGAGCCCTATCATCCCTGGAGCGAGGCCGTCAGCGAGGATGAAGTTTAAGGCGCGCGACCCAGCCTAGCCGGCTGGTCCGCCACTCAGCATTGTGCGGGAAAGCACCACCTCGACCGTCGGTTCCCCGATGCCATTCCACTCGCCGACAGTCCGCGCCGTTGCCGCATTATCGGTGACCCAGCTCATCGGCTGGGGTGCCACGTTCTGGTTGCCCGCCGTCACAGGACCCGCGATGGCCGGCGATCTGGGCATGGCCCTGCCCATGGTGATGGCAGGACCGACGGTCATGCTCGTCGTCATGGCCATGGTGTCGTGGCCGCTGAGCGGTATCTTCGAGCGCCACGGTGCGCGCCCGATTATGGTGTTGGGATCACCGCTCGGCGCGACCGGTCTTTTGGTTATGGGCCTCTCGACCGGTCCCGCGTCCTATGTTTTCGCGTGGATCATGCTCGGTCTCGCGGGCGCGGGCATGTTGACGACACCGGCGCAGATCGCGGTAACCGAAATCGCCGGCGAGAAAGCACGCAAGGCGCTCGGTGTCCTGATCCTGGCTGGTGGGTTGACATCGACCATCGTGTGGCCGCTGACAGGAATACTTCAGGCTCAATGGGGCTGGCGCACAACGACGCTGGTCTATGCCGCTCTCATGCTCCTCGTCTGCACGCCTCTGCATTGGACCACGCTCGCCCGCCGGCCCGTGGAGAAATCTGCGGCGAAGACGACTGCCGAACCTGCGCCCATTGACCGGCCACGCTTCGTCCTGCTCGCCATGAGCTTTGCAGCCAATGGCTTCTTCACCTGGGGCTTCGCTCTGACGATCATCATCCTGTTCGAGGCTTCGGGCCTCGATCACGCCAGCGCGCTGGCGGCGGCGGCGTTCATCGGGATCGCTCAATGGGCAGGTCGCATGATCGATTTCCTCGGCGGTGAGCGCTGGTCGGGCTTCGTCACAGGCCTTGCCGCTTCCGCCCTGTTTCCGTTGAGCTTCGTCGTTCTTTTGCTGACCAGCAATTTCGCTGGCGCTGTGCTTTTCGCTGGGCTCTACGGAGTCGCCAGCGGTGCCACTGCCGTCACCCGCGCCACGCTGCCGTTGCAAATCTTCCCAACCGGCGCCTATGCCCGAGCATCGGCGCAGCTCTCGGTGCCGCTCAATCTCTCCTTTGCCGCAGCGCCACCGGTATTCGCCGCCATCATTACGTCTGCCGGCCCTCATGCCGCGCTATGGCTGGCCTTTGCGATCTCGATTTTTTCGTTCTGCGCGCTACTCGCGCTTCTGCTGCTGCACCAGAGATCGGGACCCTAGAATCATCATCACGCTAGTCGTCGGATTTCTCGTCGCGCAGCTTCTGCCAATAGGCGAGGCGCTTGCGGATCTCGCGCTCGAATCCGCGTTCGGGCGGATCGTAATACTGCTCGCGATCCATCTCGTCAGGGAAGTAATTCTGGCCGGAGAAGCCCTCCGCAGTTGCGTGGTCGTAGGCGTAACCGGCGCCGTAGCCCTGCTCGGACATGAGCTTTGTCGGCGCATTGAGGATGTGCTTCGGCGGTGCGAGGCTGCCGTGCTGTTTCGCCGCCTTCATGGCCGCGCCATAGGCCTTGTAGGCAGCATTCGATTTCGGCGCCGTCGCCATGTAGATCGTCGCCTGCGCCAGTGCGAGTTCGCCTTCCGGGCTGCCGAGGAAATCGTAGGTGTCCTTGGCCGCGAGCGCTTGCGTGAGCGCAGACGGGTCGGCGAGGCCGATGTCCTCGACCGCCATGCGGACGAGGCGGCGCGCCAGGAACAAGCGATCCTCGCCGCCGTCGAGCATCCGGCACAGCCAGTACAGCGCCGCGTCGGGGTCGGAGCCGCGCACGGCCTTGTGCAGCGCGCTGATCAGATTGTAATGGCCGTCGCGGCTCTTGTCGTAGAGCGGCGCGCGGCGCTGGACGAGGGTGACGAGCGACGCCGTAGTGAGCGGCGGTTCGCCAGACGCCACGGCGGCGAGGACTTCCTCGGCGAGATTGATCAATGCACGACCGTCGCCATCGGCCATCCCCACGATCGCGACCCGCGCATCGGCGTCGACCGGTAATGCCCGCCCCGCCTCCTGCTCGACGCGCGCGATCAGGTCACCCATCGCGATGTCGTCGAGTCGATTGAGGACCAGCGTCGTCGCTCGCGACAGAAGCGCGCCGTTGAGCTCGAATGACGGGTTCTCAGTCGTCGCGCCGACCAGCGTGATTGTGCCGTCTTCCATGTGCGGCAGGAAACCGTCCTGCTGGGCGCGATTGAACCGATGGATCTCGTCTATGAATAGGAGCGTGCCGCGGCCCTGCTGGCGGCGTGCCTTGGCGCGGTCGAAAGCCTTGCGCAGGTCTTGCACGCCCGAGAAGATCGCCGAGAGCTGTTCGAACTCGAGCTTCGTTTCCAGCGCGAGCAGACGCGCGATTGTCGTCTTGCCGACGCCAGGCGGTCCCCACAGGATGAGGTTCGGTAACCGGCCCGCGCGGAGCATCCGGGTCAGCGACCCTTCCGGCCCGACAATGTGTGCCTGGCCGACGACGTCGGAAAGGCGCGTCGGCCGCATCCGGTCTGCGAGCGGACGCGGCGCGCCCTGCTCCATTCCGGCGGCTTCAAAGAGATTGGTCATGGCACCGACCGTGGCAATGATCGCGCGGTGCCGTCAAGTGCAGCGCTTCAGGCGGTTCGCTTGATCAGAAAGCGGTAGAGGCCCCCGGTTTCATTGCTTTCGACCAGTTCGTGCTTGGTCTGGCGGCAGAAGGCCTCGAAATCCCCAACGGCGCCGGGATCGGTGGCCAGCACTTCGAGTGTGCCGCCGACCGGAACCTCGGCAATCGCCTTCTTCGCCTTCAGGATCGGCAGCGGGCAATTGAGTCCCTTGGTGTCGAGCGTCTTGTCGGCCATGCCTGGATCTCCGTACGCATTCTCGGCTCTAGGTCGGTCGATGCCCGATTGCGCAAAAGGCGCCGGCCGCTTCATATTCATGGTTGCGTATAATTGAATGAACCCATGACGTCGAGGGGGCAAGGCAGCGTGCAGCCGTTTCTCGTGACGCATGACATCTTCCGGCGGCCGGCGTTCGGACGCCATCACCCGCTGGCGACAGGTCGGCAGGCGGCGGTGATGGACCTCATCGACGCGCTCGGCTGGCGTGATCCGGCGCTCACACGGGTGCCGGACATTCCGGGGCGCGCGGTGCTGGAGCGGTTTCACGCGCGCGAATACCTCGATGCGCTGGAGCAAGCGGACGCCACGGGCCGCGCAACGGCCGAGATGCGCGCGCGCTACAATCTCGGCACCATGGAGTGCCCGGTCTTTGCTGGCCTGTGGGATCGGGCGCGCGCGACCGTCGGCGGTTCGATGTTGGCGGCGGAACTGGTGCTGGCGGGCGGCGTGGCGTTCCATCCGACCGGCGGGACACATCACGGAATGCCCGGGCGCGCGTCCGGGTTCTGCTATCTCAACGATCCGGTGTTCGCGGTCCAGCGGTTACTCGACGCCGGGTTGACGCGGGTGCTGCATGTCGATCTCGACGCGCATCATGGCGACGGCGTCGAGGCCGTGTTTGCGGATGACCCGCGCGTGCTTCTGGCATCCATCCACGAGGACGGGCGCTGGCCAGGGACAGGGCGGGTGACGGATACGCTCGGTGGGCGTGCGGTCAACGTGCCGGTGCCGCGCGGGATCAATGACACGGAATACGCGCTGGTGCTGGATGACCTGATGATGCCGTTCGTGCGCTCGGTCGAGCCCGAAGCGATCCTGGTGCTGCTCGGCGCGGACGGGCTGGCCGGCGATCCGCTGTCGGCGATGCGGCTGTCGAATACTGCACTGTGGACCGCTTGCCGAGAGCTGATCGCGTTGGCGCCGCGCGCGGTGATCCTCGGTGGCGGTGGGTACAATCCGTGGACGACGGCGCGGCTGTGGGCGGGCATGTGGGGGCTGCTGGCCGGCCATGACATCGGCGGCGCATTGCCGGACGACGCGCAGGCGATCCTGAGCAAGCTCGACTGCGATCTGGTCGACGACGAGGATCGCGATCCGTTGTGGCTGACGACATTGGTCGATGCGCCGAACGCGGGGCCGATCCGACCGGACGTGGCGGAGTTGATTGAGCGCCATCCGATGCGAGCGCAATCACCTCGGTGAGAGGGTACGCTCCATGTAGACCGCGTCGTCGCCGTAATCCCTGAGCTTGCGGCGGAGGGCATCGGTCGTGGCGTCTTCGAAGTCGAGTTTTTGCCAGTAAGCATCTGCGCCATTCACTGCGACGAGCATGGCAACGAGATAACCCGCTTCGGCCGCGTCCTGGAGCACATGATTGATGACAGCGCGGACCTGTCCGCCACCGCGCCCGGCCGGATCGACCGCGACATCGTGGATGTACCAACAGTCGGCGTCTCGCGGGATTTCGCCCAGCATCTGATGGAGTGCCGGTGGGCGATGCCGGGTCCAGGGATGGCTGAACATGTAGCCGATGAGGCCGGCCGCCCCGTCGAGAACATAACAGCCGGACGGCGCCAAGCGGATGCGCTCGTCGAAGACCTCAACGCCTTCCGCGTAGAGGCCGAGATGGGCGGTGGATAGCCGAGCGATCTCGGCCGCGTCGCCCGGCATGGCCGGCCGCCATTTGAAGGACTGCGTCATGGTAGGATCGTCTTGACGGCCAAACGAGCATTCTGCAATGGCCCATTGCCTGATATTCGCGAATGTGAATATGATCAGACGATGAACTGGATCGACCATCTCGCCGCGATCGAGCCGCTGGAAGACGCGGTGTTCGATGCGCCGCTCGTCGCGGCCATGCAGGACGCTGCGCGCGCGCGCGGGCGCCAGACGTCGATCCGCTTTTCGACGCCGACGTTCAAGGAATACACGACCTCGGAGATCCAGGGCTGCGGGAAGAATTCGTTTCCCGCGTTCTCGGTCACGGCGGGGGCGTGCGCGCTCGATTGCGATCACTGCCAGGCGAAAATTCTCGAGCCGATGATCCCGGCGACCACCCCGGAGATGCTCGAGACCAAGGTGCGCGACCTGGTGCTGCTGCAGGATCTGCAAGGCTTCCTGCTGTCAGGCGGCTCGAACCGGCGCAACGAGATCAAGTACGAGAAATACTATCCCGTCATCGAGCGACTGAAACGCGACTTCCCGCATCTCAAGATCGCGATCCATTCGGCGCTGTTGGACGAACGTCGCGCACGGTTGATGGAGAGTGCCGGCGTCGACACCGCGATGATGGATGTGATTGGCGCGCAGGAGACGATTCGCGACGTTTATCATTTGGAGCGCTCGGTCGACGATTTCGAGGCGACACTCGCGGCGCTGTGCGCGACACGCATGGAGGTGGTGCCGCACATCGTCATCGGCCTGCATTACGGTCGATTGCTCGGCGAGGCCAACGCGCTCGACATCTGCGCGCGCCAGGGCATTCACAGCCTCGTACTGGTCGTGGTCATGCCGTTCTATACGCGGGCTGGCATGTTCACCGCGACGTCGGCGCACGACGTCGGCCGTATTTTCCTCGCAGCACGGCGGCGGCTCGCGGATAAGCCGGTGCTGCTCGGCTGCGCGCGCCCGCCGGGCATGCACAAGCGGATCGTGGATGCCTACGCCGTGATGGCGGGGCTCGATGGCATCGCATTTCCGGCCGAGGGTGTGCTGGGTGTGTGCAATGCGATCGGAAGGCCGTTCGAGCAGCAGCACGCGTGCTGCTCGGTCAAGATCGGCGGCAGTTTCACGAGCGGCGCAAAGAGCGCGTGCGCAGGAGCGCCAGCGCTGGCCGTGTAGTCGCGACAAGTCACTACTGCGCGGTGTAACCGCCATCCACCATCAGTTCGACGCCGGTGATGTAGGACGCATCGTCCGACGCGAGAAACAAGTTCGCGTGCGCGACCTCGTCGATGCCGCCCTCGCGACGCATGGGCACCGCGCGGATCATCTTCTCGCGCACGGCGGGATCGGCCGTGAGCTTCGACGTTCGCATCGGCGGCATGATGCCGGGATGGACGGAGTTGATGCGGATGTTCTCCGGCGCATACTGCACGGCTGCGGCCTTGGTCATGGTGCGCACTGCGCCCTTGGCGGCGTTGTAGCCCATGTGCACGTACGCCTGCCCGATCACGCCGCTGATCGATGAAATGTTCACGATCGATCCGGATTTTTGCTTCTGCATGATCGGCACAACTGCGCGGATGCCGAGAAACATGCCGCGCGCGTTGATCGAGAACTGTCGATCCCACATTTCGAGATCGAGTTTGTCGGGGATCGAGCCGCTGATACCGGCGTTATTGATCAGGATATCAATGCGGCCGTAGGCGGCGAGCGCGGCATCGACGATCCGCTGCCAGTCCGCTTCCTTCGCGACGTCGTGCTTTTCGAAGCTGGCATCGCCATTCGCGCGCACGATGTCGGCGGCAACGGCTGGACCATCTTTCTCGTCGATGTCGGTGACGACGATCTTTGCACCTTCGCGCGCAAAGAGCCGCGCGGTGGCCGCGCCCATCCCCGCGGCGCCGCCCGTGATGATCGCGACCTTGTCCTTCAGTCTCATGTTCGCCTCCCTCAGCCTGCTTTGCGCAGTGCGTCGCCCGGAACCGCGAAGTAAACCTGCGGCTGATCCGCGGCCCACAACTCGGCGAGCATACGCTTGGCGGCATCCGCGCCGAGCACAGGGCCCGCGAGCTCGAGGAACTTGTCCGAGACGTCGGCGTCGGTGAGGGGCGCGTCCGGGTCACCCTTGCGCGTCGGCTGATAGTGCTCGACGGTGCGGCCGTCAGCGAGGTCGATCGCCACGCGAGCCGAGCGACGCTTGGGGAAATCGGCGGCGCATTGCTCGTCGAGTTTCAATTCGACCTTGTCCGATAGCGCTTGTACGCGAGCGTCGGCGAGCCGCTCGGGCTCGTAGGCGTTGAGCCGGACACTGCCATGGACGAGTGCGCTTGCGACAAGGAACGGTGTCGAGAAGCGGCCCTCGAACGGCGTCGTCGCCTTCGGAACGCCGGCAACTTCAAGCGTCGCGCGATAGCCGCCGACGCGGATGCGCTTGATCGCTTCCGGCGCGAAGCCGTGCGCGGCCTTGAGATGCAGCACGCCGTCGATGGCCGGGAAGGCGTGGCCGCAGCAGCCATGGTTCTTGAAGGTCATCTGCGTGATGTTGTAGTGCGCGCCGAGCCCGGCCGTGGCCTTGCTCCAATCGACGGTGGTGCTCATGGCGGCGCCAAATCCGGCTTCGCCTTCGAGCACATCGAGCGCGCCGGTCATGCCGTATTCGGCGCTGAGTGCAGCCATGGCGCCGGCTTCTGCGGCGTGGCCGGCGTGCAGCGGCTTCGACATTGAATCCGAGCGGAACGCCTGCTGCAGGGCCGCCGCCATCGTCGCCGATGTCGCGAGAGCGTGAGCGAATTGTTCCCGGTCGAGTTTGAGGATCGTGGCGACGGCGGCGGCGGCGCCATAGGTGCCGATGGTGCCGGTCGTATGCCAATATTTGTAGTGTGACGGTTGCACCGCGAGTCCGATGCGCGTCGAGACCTCGTAGCCGACGATGATCGCGGTCAGGAGGTCGGCGGCGGTGGCGCCCTTCGCTTGTGCGGCGGCAAGCGCGGCGCTGATCGTCGGGCAGCCGGGGTGGTAGATCGCGTCGCGGAAGATGTCGTCGAATTCGATAGTGTGCGACGCGGTGCCGTTGATCAGCGCGGCGGTGCGCAGCGATCCGAACTTATCAGAGCCGTAAACGTAGGCGCGACCGTGCCCAAGTTCGTCGTCGAGCCCCTTGATCATCGCCTGGGCGGGATCGACGATCGATCCCGGCAGCAGCGACGCGAACCAGTCGATCAACGCGCGCTTGGCGTGATGGCGGACCTCTGCCGGCAGTTCGCGCGCCCGCTCGGCGACGCCATACTCGGCCAATTTCTCGACGATCGTACTCGTCATCGCGCGTTTCCCCTTTGTCGGCTTGTTTTGTCCGGACAGGTTACGCGACGGTAAAGTGGATGAAAAGGACGCGGGTCAGAGTTTGGCCGCCATCTGGCGCAGATCGAGCCGGCGGATTTTGCCGGTCACGGTCATCGGCATCTCCGTGATGAAGTGCACGTGGCGCGGATATTCGTGTGCCGCGAGCTGTTCCTTCACGAAGGCCTGGATTTCACTCGCGAGGTCCGGCCCGCCGACGTAGCCGGGCGCGACGAGGATGAACGCGGTGACCGCTTCGCCGCGCATCGGGTCGGGTGTGCCGATGACGCCGGCCAGGGCAACGGCGGGGTGCTTCTGCAGGCATTCCTCGACTTCGCCGGGGCCGATCCGATAGCCGGCGGACTTGATGATGTCGTTGTCCCGGCCCTGGAACCAGAAATAGCCGTCCTCATCTTTGGCGGCGATGTCGCCGAGCAAGCACCAGTCGCCGCGGAATTTGTCGGCGGTGGCTTCGGGCTGCTTCCAGTATTCGAGGAACATGACGGGGTCGGGCCGGCGCACGGCGACGATGCCGGGCTCGCCGGTCGGGAGGATATTTCCGTCGCGGTCGACGATCTCGACGATATGGCCGGGAATCGGGCGACCCATCGACCCGGGCTTGGGCGGAAACACCGGTGGGCAGTTGCCGACGACGAGATTGACCTCGGTCTGGCCGTAGAATTCGCTGAGCGTGATGCCGAACGTCTCGCGACCCCAGGCGATGATTTCGGCGCCCATGGGCTCGCCACCGGACGCGAGGGAGCGCAGGCGCACGTCGTGGCGCGCGCGTGGATTCGGGACCGCCTGAAGCATCCGCAGCGCCGTCGGGGGCATGAAGACGTTGCGCACGCCGTGGCGGGCCATCAGGGCGAAGGCGGCTTCGGGCTCGAATTTGGCGAGGCGCTGCGCGACGACGGGGATGCCGAAATAGAGCGACGGCAGCAGCACATCGAAGACGCCGCCGGCCCACGCCCAATCGGCCGGCGTCCAGAAGCGGTCGCCCGGCTGCGGGAACAGGCTGTGCGGCACCATCACGCCGGGCAGGTGGCCGAGCAGGACGCGCTGCGCGTGAAGGACGCCCTTCGGATTGCCGGTCGTGCCGGAGGTGTACATGAGGTAGGCAGGGTCATCGGCCGACGTGTCGGTCGCGATGTCGCGTGATGAGCTTTGCGCGGCGAGTTCCCAAAATCCTTTCGCGCCGAGCGGGCCGGGGCCGTCGATCGAGATGATCTGCGCGAGTGTCGGAATATCGGTCAGGCCGGCGGCGCTGCGTTCGATGTTGTCGTGGGTTGTGATCAGCACGCCGGCGCCGCTGTCCTCCAGCCGGAAGCGGATCGCGTCCGGGCCGAACAGCGCAAACAGCGGCATCGCGACGGCGCCGAGCTTGTGCGCGGCGACGTGCGCGATCAAGTTTTCCGGGCATTGCGACAGGTGGATCGCGAGGATCGAACCGCGGGTGACGCCGAGCGCGCGCAAGGCGTGGGCGAGTTTGTTGGCTGCTTCCTTGATCCGTGCGAAGCTCCAAATAGCGATCTGGCCATCGCCGTCCTCGTGGATGAGCGCCGGTGCGTCGGGCGAGGCGGCGGCATGACGGTCGCAAATGGCCTCAGCAATGTTGAAGCGCGCGGGTATGTTCCAGCGGAAGCCGGCATAGAGCTCGTCATAGGTTGCGCCGGTGATGTTCATGTGCGCTCGCCGCGGTCGATTTCCCGCGCGGATGGGAACACGAACGACCGGGTCAGGCAAGGGCGGGCCCCGTCTCAGCTTGCCAACGTATCGGGCGCGGCGGACACTGCAGCACGCCTTCCCGCGTCCAACTTCAATCCGAAGGAACAGGCCCATGATCAAACGCTACGCTGGCACGAACCCGGCGCGCAGTCGCGCTGTAGCCCATGGCGGCGTCGTCTACACGGTCGCCACCGCCAAGGACAAATCCGGCGCACTCTATGCGCAGACGAAGGACGCGCTCGCGCAGATCGACGCGACGCTGGCCGAAGCGGGCACCAGCAAGTCGCGGATCTTGCGCACCACCGTCTACATCACGGACATGAGCAAGAAGCCGGAGATGGATCGCGCCTGGGACGAGTGGGTCGACAAGGCCAACGCGCCGCAGCGCGCCTGCATCGGCGTGGCGTTGGCGGACAAGGATCTCGTCGAGATCCTGGTAACGGCGGCGGTATAAAGCAAAGGCCGGCGTGGATGACACGCCGGCCCTCGAATTTCAGTTCACTGATGGCGATATCACGGCACGACCAGCCGCTCCGCCTGGGAGAGTAGGTCATCCAGCGTGCGGCGGCTTTCGAGGCCCATCACTTCGATGGCACGCTTTTGCGCGGACTGCCAAAGCGGGAAGGCATCCTGGATGACTACCTTGCCGCCCGGTGTCAGATGGAGGCCGCGGCCGCGACGGCCCGCGGGCGGATCCATCTTGATATGGCCGAGCGCCAGCAAGCGCTTCAGATTGCGCGACAAAGTCGATTTCTCGATGTCCAGGGTGCTGCCGATCTCGGCGGCTGTGATGCCGTCCTGGTTGGCGAGTTGGGTGAGCAGCGTGAACTGGCTCGCCGTGATCTTGTGGGGGCGCAGCGCGTCGTCATAAACGCGCGTGACGATGCGCGAAAGCTGCCGCACGCGTGTGGAAATACAGGCTTCCGAAGTGGCGCTCGCGATCGAACCGATGTCGAGGGGAGCTTTGTCTACGGCCGGAGTCATGACGTTCATCGCGTACCTTCCCGATTGGTCGCCTGATGATTCTTTTGATCAGATGCGCTGATTCGGGCGGGCTCGACAACCCGAAGCTGAGCGATCCGTGTTCGGCGCTGTGTGTGACTC